>Ga0302349_1000811_pt1 | contig 30920 bp, 25 predicted proteins | sample PhyAR1_FD_202176 | JGI IMG/M metagenome (GOLD analysis project Ga0302349, IMG submission 202176) | Leaf surface microbial communities from alfalfa plants in UC Gill Tract Community Farm, Albany, California, United States - DLSL A.R1... | ecosystem: Host-associated > Plants > Phyllosphere >...
GGCATAGAAGACACACTGAGCGCGTCTATTCACGGTACCCGACCGGACACGCGATGTCTAGCCTCGTAGTTGACTCACATATTCTTCTCGGGTATAAACGCGCATCCCATACGCTTGAGGCATGAACCTCTGGCCCTGGCACCTGTCGAGCACGAAATCGTGGCCCGCGTCCGGCACCACGCTGAGGAGCGGGCTCGTCCAGCTCATCGAGGCCGCGGCCGCACACGGCATCACCGTCCGCCAGAACGGCGCCCCCGGGATCCGCGTCAGCTCGTCCGCCTTCACCGGCCGCTCGCACGTCGAGTCGGTCCGGGCCGACTACACCGGATCCGAGATCACCTTCGACGCGCTCGTCGCCTCCCGGCACGAGGAGGTGCGCTACCCGGATCCCGACCGCGACGAGATCGTCGCGCGCACCGGCGGGCTCATCGACGAGGTGCAGCTACGCGCCGACCCCCTCACCGTCAACGGTGCCGAGGTGCGCGCCGAGGTGTCCGCGGTCAGCCTGCCCGTCGACTGGGTCGTCGTGCGCCACGAGGGCGATCTCTACGGCACGATCGCGCCCCGGCGCGACGCCGCGAGCCGCCTGGCCGGCAGCTTCCGCCTCTCGGTCGCACAGGACGAGCTGGCCGCCCTCATCGCCGAGGCCGTGCGCACGGCGCTCAAGAGCGGCGCGCGCTGGACGGCCTCCCTGAAGGACCTCAAGCTCCGGATCACGCCGAACGGCGACGGCCGCGTCATCGCGACGATCGGCGCCAAGGGCAAGATCTTCTTCGTCCCGCTCTCCGGCCGGCTCGGCGTCGATGTGTCCGTCGCGCCCGACGGCACGCTGACGATCCACCGCGCGACCGCCGCGAGCCGCAGCCTGCTGTCGAAGCTGATCCTGCTCCCCCTCCGCTCGAACCTGCGCCGGCTCTCGGGGCGCACCCTCCGCCCCGAGGACGACGCCATCGGCGTCACCGGGGTCGCCATCGACGCGTCGGAGGGTCGCCTGACGGTTTCCGGTTCGCTGACGGGTCGCTGATGGGCCGGCAGCGCCAGAAGGACGCCGACTTTCCGACCGCCCGGCTCGGCGGCGGATCCGTCGCCGAGATCCGCCCGTCGGAGTTCGGATCCGGTTACGAGGTGATCGTCGACGGCACGCCCCAATCGCACGTCGACCTCGCGGATCCCACGAACCTCGCGTTCGAGTACGTCGCCCGCATGGGCGCCGTCATCGACCAGCTGCCCGAGGGGCCGATCTCCGCCGTTCACCTCGGCGCGGGCGGCCTGACGATCCCCCGGTACATCGCGCACACGCGCCCCGGATCCCGCCAGCAGGTAGTCGAGCTCGAGCAGCCGCTCGTCGAACTCGTCCGCGAGAACCTGCCCCTGCCGCGCGACGCGCAGGTGAAGCTGCGCTACGGCGACGCCCGCGAGGGGCTCACGCGCATGCCGCCCGCACTGCGCGGATCCGCCGACCTGCTCGTCAGCGACGTGTACTCCGGCGCGCAGACGCCCGCGCATCTCACGAGCGTCGAGTTCTACCGCGAAGCGGCCGCGATGCTCTCGCCGACGGGCGTGCTGCTCGTGAACGTCGCAGACGGATCCGGCCTGCAGTTCGCGCGCCGGCAGGCTGCCACCGTGCAGCACGTGCTGCCACACCTCGCGATCCTCGCGGAGGTGCAGGTGCTGAAGGGTCGGCGGTTCGGCAACCTCGTCTTCGCGGCGTCGGCCACACCGTTGCCGACCGAGTGGCTTCCGCGTCTCATGGCGGCCGGCCCGCACCCCGCGAAGGTCGCCGAGGGGCGCGAGGTCGACCAGTTCATCGGCGGCGCGCTGCCGTCCTACGACGCCGACGCGACCGCGTCGCCCAAGCCGTCGCTCTCGCTTTTCGAGCGGTGATCCGCGTGCCTCAGGCGACCGCGAGGCGCGACGAGGCAGGATAGACATCTGCACGAAGACGAAAGGGGTTCGGCGTGGGCTTCATTCAGGGATACGACAAGGACACCCTGCAGGAGATCGTCGACCGCTCGGCCGTGTACGACCGCCTCGTCGAGATCACCGGCCAGCGCAGTTTTCCCTCGCAGCTCGAGCAGGTGTGGCTCTACAAGGTGCTCGGAGAGCTCGACGACGCCCTCCGGATCGCCGAGCACGCCGTGCGGCTCGCCCGGATGTCGGGCACGCGCAAGGACCTGTTGCACGCGCGTATCATGCACGCGTCGGTCAACCACCTGCGCGGTGCGTTCTCGCGCGCGGAGACCGAGCTGACGACCTGCATCGAGGAGGCCGACGGCCAGAAGTGGCCGCGGATCGCCGCCCTCGCACACTCGCACCGCGGCAAGGTCCGCTACGACGCAGGCGACTATGAGGGGGCCCGGAGCGACTTCAAGCGCGAGCTCTTCCTCCGCCAGGAGATGGGCGCCGACGACGAGACGCTCGAGCAGACGATGACCTTCATCGAGGCCGCCGAGTCGAAGCGCGGCTCGACCGCGACGGGGCTGTTCGCGTAGTTCGCGTGTCGGTGGCCCCTTCTACGATTGCGGCATGGCTGATCTGCGGAAGGTGACGGTGTGGGCGAACGCCCTCATCCGCATGCACCTCGATCCATCGTGGACCTTCGCGTTCGACAACGCGAAGAAGCGTGCCGGCGCGTGCCACTTCGCGCAGCGCCGCATCTCGGTGTCGCGATACCTCGCGGCGCGCTTCGAGGACGACGACGTCCACCAGACGCTGCTACACGAGGTCGCCCACGCCATCGCCGGCCCGGCCGCGGGGCACGGCCCCGCGTGGAAGAAGATCGCGCGCGAGCTCGGCTACGTCGGCGGAACGACGCACGCCCTCGAAACCGCCACCGAGCTCGCGCCGTGGGTCGGCGTGTGCCCCAACGGCCACCTCGCCTACCGCCACCGCCGACCCAGCCGTCCATCGTCGTGCGCGCGGTGCTCCCGCACCTTCGATCCCGCGCTCCTGCTGCGCTGGAGCCGCCGCGAGATCACCCCCGCAACCCGCCGCGCCGCGGCAACACCCCGCTAGGCGATCCGCCGCCGCTCGCGAGGGCCGCTCCCGGAAGTGGGTGTCGGGTGCTCCCGTCGCAAAAACGGCTCCTCAACCCGCCGCGAACAGCAGAAATTGTCACCGGAACGGGCCCCGGCGACCTACGGTAGCGGATCCGGGCCCGCGCTGCGCGCTCCGGTCGCAAAATCGGCTCTTCAACCCGGCGCGAACAGCAGAAATTGTCACCGGAACGGGTCCCGCCGACCTGCGGCAACGGATCCGGGCCCGGCTCGCGCGGCCGGAGCCTCGCGCCGGGTACTCCGGTCGCAAAATCGGCTCTTCAACCAGGCGTGAACAGCAGAAATTGTCACCGGAGCGGAAAACGGCGGCTCCGCGGAGAGCCGCCGTTTCGCTTGGCGTCAGTCCTCTTCGGCGATGATGACGCGGATCGGGTCAGTCTCGGCGTCGAGGGCGGCGGCGTCCTTGATCTCGTCGCGGCGGCCGGCCTCCGCGAGGGCGAGGCCGGAGGCGCTGGCCGAGAGCAGGTGCTTGAGCGCGCGCTTCAGCGGGCGGAAGCCCTCCGTCGCGACGGCGACATCGGGGGCGGAATGGTCGAGGCCGCGCGCGGAGAGGCCGTCGGCGATCGCACCGGCGGCGAGGTAGTCCTCGACGGCGAAGGATCCGTCGTCTCCTGCGAGCACGAGGTTGATGGCGGTGCGGCCGCCGCGCGCGATTTGCTCGTCGAAGACGGCCTGGGCCGTTGCCGACGCGTTGCGGAGGTTGCCGATGAACACCGTGGGCTTCTTCGGCAGCGCCGCCGCGTCGGCGGCGAGCTTCTCCGCGGATCCGAACACATCGATCACCACGACGATGCCCGAGGACGCGAGCTGCGTGAGGGCATTCTCGCCCCAGCCGAGGCGAACCTGATACGTGGACTGCGAGCGCGTGTCGGTCATGGATCCAGGCTACGACGCCCGCCACCGGCCCCGCACGTCAGTCGTCACACGACGTAGCGCGGCGGATCCGGCGTCACGAAACTCGGAGAAATCACGAGACTCGGAGCCTTGGGGCGAAAACATCCGAGATTCATGACATCTCCGACATCGGTGCCGGGGCGATGCGGCATAGCCTGGTCGGGTGGAACAGCTGCATGACACCGAGTGGCGCGGCTTCGCGTCGGACAACTACGCCGGAACCCACCCCGAGGTGCTCGCGGCGCTCGCCGCGGCGAACGGCGGGCACGCGCCCGCGTACGGCGAGGATCCGTACACGCAGGCCCTGCGCGAGAGGTTCCGCGAGCTGCTGGGGGCGCAGACCCAGGTCTATCCCGTGTTCAACGGAACCGGGGCGAACGTCGTCGGGATCCAGAGCCTCCTCACGCGCTGGGGCGGTGTCATCGCGCCCGCGATCGCCCACGTCAACACCGACGAGGGCGGCGCGCCGGAGAAGGTCGGCGGCTTCAAGATCATCCCGGTGCAGACGCCCGACGCGAAGCTCACGCCCGAGCTGATCCGTGCGCACGCCGGGTCCCGCGGGGTGCACACGATTGTGCCGCAGGTGGTCTCGATCACGCAGTCGACCGAGCTCGGCACCCTCTACTCCCCCGACGAGATCCGGGCGATCACCGACACGGCGCACGAACTGGGCCTCGCCGTCCACGTCGACGGCGCCCGCATCGCCAACGCGGTCGCGGCGCTCGGCGTCTCGCTCGCGGACGCGCTTCCGGGCGTCGACGTGCTGAGCTTCGGCGGCACGAAGATTGGCGCGCTCGGGGCCGAGGCGGTCGTCGTGCGAGATCCGTCGCGCGTGACCGGCGTCGAGTTCCTGCAGAAGAACACCATGCAGCTCGCGAGCAAGATGCGCTTCGTCTCGGCGCAGCTGCTCGCGCTGCTCGAGGACGATCTGTGGATCCGCGCGGGCGCGCAGGCGAACGCGATGGCGGCGCGGCTGCGGAAGGGCGTGTCGGAGATCCCCGGGGTGCGCTTTACGCAGGAGACCCAGGCCAACGGCGTGTTCGCGATCCTGCCGCCCGGGGTGGCCGACAGGGTGCGCGAACACGTGATGTTCTACGACTGGAACACCGCGACGGGCGAGGTGCGCTGGCTCACCGCGTGGGACACCACCGCCGCCGACGTCGACCGCTTCGTCGGTCTCGTCAGCCGCTACGCCCGCACGGCGTGACGACGATCCCGCCCCCTCAGCGCACGAGAACCGGGATGTCGTAGCGCCGGGGCGTGCCGAAGCGGTGCGCCGTCACCGAGACCGCCTGCTCGCGCAGGAACGGCAGCATCTCGACGCGGCCCGCCCGGGTCACCTCGCCGTCCCAGATCGCGACGAGCGGCGATCCGCCGGTCGCGCGCACGAGCCGCTCCCGGGATCCGCCGATCAACCGGATCCGGGTGCCCTGCGTTGCGAAGGTCTCGGCGCGAGCGGCCCAGCGCTCCGCGTCCTCGATGCGCAGCGTGACCCCGCGCTCGACGAGGAGGTCGCGCACGGCCTGCGAGGGAAGGGCCGGCGCCGAGACATCCACCCGCGAACCCGCGCGGAGCCCCGCCGCGACGACGCGGATGAGCTCCGCCTCGCGGGATCCTTCGAAGCGCACCGTGACGGGCACGGGCGCGTATCGCAGCACGTTCTGCTCGCAGGCGAGGCCCTGCACATCAACGGCTCGGGCGAACTCCGCTTCGGCTGCGGCCGCGTCGCTCGCGAGCGCCGCCGACAGCCACTCCCGGTCCGCCGGATCGGCGGCGCGTAGCGCGAGCCTCGACAGCGCTGAGCCGGCGGGCGCTGAGCCGGCGGGCGCTGAGCCGGCGGGCGCTGAGCCGGCGGGCGCTGAGCCGGCGGGCGCTGAGCCCGCGGGATCCGCGTCGGCCCAGGTGCCGAGCGCGAAGAGGTAGCTCGGCCCGCCGGCCTTCGTGCCGGGCCCGACCGACGACTTCTTCCAGCCACCGAACGGCTGCCGCTCGACGATCGCGCCCGTGGTGCCGCGGTTGACGTAGGCATTTCCCGCCTCGATGCGTGCGAGCCAGAGACCGATCTCGTCCTCGTCGAGCGAGTGCAGGCCGCTCGTGAGGCCGTAGTCGACGGCGTTCACGATGTCGATCGCCTCCTCGAGCGTCTCGGCGGTCATGATTCCCGCGACGGGGCCGAAGTACTCCGTCAGGTGGAACTCGGATCCGGGGCGCACGCCGAGGCGGATCCCGGGCGTCCACAGCGCCTCGCCGAGCTGCCTCGGCTCGAGCAGCCAGCTCTGACCCTCCTCGAGCGTCGTCAGCCCCCGCAGGAGCTTGCCTTCGGCGGGCGCGATCAGCGGCCCGATGCGGGAGGCCTCGTCCCACGGCATGCCGACGGCGTAGCCCTCGACGGCGTCGAGCAGCTGCCTGCGGAAGCGCTCGCTCTCCCCGACGGATCCGACCAGCACGATCAGCGACGCCGCCGAGCACTTCTGCCCCGCATGGCCGAACGCCGAGTTCGCGATGTCGCGGGCGGCGAGGTCGAGGTCGGCGCTCGGCGTGACGATGATGGCGTTCTTGCCGCTCGTCTCCGCCAGCAGCGTCAGCCCGGGTCGGACCTCGCGGAACCTCTCCGCCGTCTCGTAGGAGCCCGTGAGGATCACGCGCTCCACGCGTTCGTCGCCGATCAGGCGGGATCCGAGATCGCCCGCCGGGCGCACGAGCCGCAGCGCGTCGCGGGGCACCCCCGCCGCCCAGAGCGCCTCGGCGATGACCGCACCCGTGCGGGCGGCGCGGCTCGCGGGCTTGAAAACGACGGGGGATCCCGCGGCGAGCGCCGCCAGAACACCGCCCGCGGGGATCGCGGCGGGGAAGTTCCACGGCGGGATCACCGCCGTCACCCGCACCGGCGCGAAGCGCGCGCCGTCGACGCGGCCGAGCGCCTCGGCGCCGTCCGCGTAGAAACGGGCGAAGTCGGCCGCCTCGCTAACCTCCGGATCCGATTGCTCGATGACCTTGCCGCACTCGGATGCCATCACCTCGATCAGCTCGCCCCGGCGCCGTTCGATCTCGTCGCCGGCACGGCGCAGGATCGCGGCCCGCTCGGACGCGGGGCGCGACCCCCAGTCGGAGGCCGCGACCTCCGCGATCGCCCCGTCGAGCTCTTCGGGAGTGCGGATCGTCGCGCGCTCGCTCGTGTCGCGACCGACCGTCGAGTGCGGCATCCGCTCGCGGATCGCGGCGGCCCAGTCGCGGTTGGCCGACAGGGACGGATCCGTGTCCGGGGCGTTGCGGAAGGGACCCGCGGCGGCCGGGACCGGGTCGGTGGCGCGGTTCATCGTTCGGGTCGGCTCGGGGGTGCCATCCGGGATCAGCTCGATCGAGGCGAGGAAGCGGTCGCGCTCGCCGTCGAACGCGGACGGATCCTCGAGGTCGAAAACCGATGACATGAAGTTCTCGGCGCTCGCGCCTTCCTCGAGCCGTCGCACGAGATACGCGATCGCGACGTCGAACTCGCCGGGGTGCACCACCGGGGTGTACAGCAGCAGGGAGCCGACGTCTCGCCTCACGACCGCGGCCTGCTGCGTGGCCATGCCGAGCAGCATCTCGAACTCGACGGCGTCGCTCACGCCGCGGCGCTCCGCGAGCAGGCGCGCGAGGGCGACGTCGAACAGGTTGTGCCCGGCGACGCCGATCCGCACATGCCGCACGCGCTCGGGCGTGAGCACGTAGTCGAGGATCTTCTTGTAGTTCGCGTCGGTGTGCGCCTTGTCGGGCCACGTCGCCAGCGGCCAGTCGTGGATCTCGGCGTCCACGCGTTCCATGGGCAGGTTCGCGCCCTTGACGAGCCGCACCTTGATCGGCTCGCCCCCTCGCGCGGCGGCCCACTCCTGCAGGCGCATCATCGCGGCGAGGCTGTCGGGCAGGTAGGCCTGCAGCACCACACCGGCGCGTGCCGCGCGCAGCTCGGGGTCGTCGAGGATCCGCTCGAAGACGTCGAGCGTCAGGTCGAGATCCCGGTACTCCTCCATGTCGAGATTCACGAAGGTGTCGTGCCGGATCGCCGCGCGGTAGACGGGCGCGAGGGCGGCGGCAGCATCGGCGACGGCCCTCTCGTGCGCCCACGGGCTGTGCGGCGCGACGGTCGACGAGACCTTGATCGAGACGTAGTCGACGTCGGGGCGCTCGATGAGGCGGATGGTGCCCGCCACCCTCCGCTCCGCCTCGCGGGATCCGAGCACCGCCTCGCCCAGGAGGTTCACGTTCAGCCGTACGCCGCCGGATCCGATGCGCGCGAGCGCCGGCCCGAGCCTCGCATCGCTCGCGTCGACGACGAGGTGGCGCACCATTCCGCGCAGGACGCGGCGGGCGATGGGGACGACGAGTCGCGGGGCGGCCGGCGCCACGGATCCGCCGAGCCGGACGAGCGCACGCAGCGCTGGTGGGAGGAATCGGGGCGGCCGGCGCGCGATGTCGCGGAAGGCCCGCGCGCTGACGGCCGGATCCTCGGGGCGCACCACCTCGTCGACGAAACGGGTGGCGAATTCGAGCCCTCCCGGATCCTTCAGCAACCCGGCGAGGTTGCTCGCCGCCCGATCCACCGGCTCATGCCGAGCCGCCTCCACCCATGTCCGCACCTGCGCGATCGCCTCGTGAGCGAGCGCGAGGTCGATCCTCTGCGCGTTGTCCACTCCCCCATCGTGTCGCTCCCCACCCGCCCGCGCCAGGGGCATGTCCCACTTGTGGCGGGAAAGCCAGGGCTATACGCGCATCGAGTGGGACACGGCACGAGGCATGTCCCAGTTTTGGCGGGAAAGCCAGGGCCATACGCGCATTAAGTGGGACACGGGACGAAGGCATGTCCCAGTTTTGGCGGGAAAGCCAGGGCTATACCCGCAGTAAGTGGGACACGCCCCTAGTCGGCGGCGAGGGCCTCGACCGGGGAGATGCGGGTCGCGAGGCGGGTGGGGGTCACGGCGGCGAGCAGCGTCAGCACGGCCATGGCGACCAGGACGACCGTCACCGGCGCCCAGGGGACCCCGGGCGCGACGATCGCGGGCGTGCCGGCGACGGATCCGGCGGTCGCCTGCGCCCCGATCCACCCGTAGACGACTCCCAGCACGACGCCGAGCAGCGTCGACGCGATCGTGATGTGCGCCGCCTCGAGTAGCACCATGCGCCGGATCTGCGAGGTGGACAGGCCGAGCGCCCGCAGCAGCCCCAGCTCGGTCCGGCGCTGCACGACACCGATGGTGAGGAGGTTCACGAGGCCCACGGCGGCGATGATCGCGGAGAATCCGACGAGCGCCATCATGATCCCGCCGAACAGGTCTAGGAACGCGCTGACACCGGTCGCGTCAGCTTCCTCGGCCGTCAGGCCCGACACGAGCACCTTCTCGAGCGTCTCCGTCGCCACCGCGAACATCACCACGAGCGTGACGCCGACGACGACGCCGATCGACATGCGGCTGGATCGCTCGGGGTAGCGCAGGGCATTCTCGGCCGCCATGCGGCTCGTGGCGGATCCGCCGAACGCCCGCCCGACGAGGCGCAGCACGGGCGGCATGATCGCCGTCGCGGCCAGCACGATCGCCGTGAACGACAGCAGACCGCCGACGAATGCCACGACGACGGCGAGAGGCGTGAACAGGCCGAGCAGCAGCCCGGCGACGAGCAGGAGCGTGCCGAGCAGGCCGAGCGCGATCCCGAAGCCCGCGCGGACGCGCCCTCCGCGCGCCTCCTCGTGGCTGCGGGCCACGGATCCGCCGAGCGCCTGCAGCGGCGTCACCGACAGCACGCGCCGGGATCCGCCCCACGCGGCCGCCCAGGTCGTGAGCACGACGATCACCGACGGCAACGCCATCCATGCCTGGAACGCGTCGCCGTAGGCGGGCGCGTCGAGGATCCGGCCCGCGGCCGCCGTACCGGCGAACGCGATGCCGACGCCGACGGCGAGGCCGATGGCGGATCCGATCGCGCCGACGATGAGCCCCTGACCGGCGACCCGGCGGCGTTCGGCGCTGGCGGTGGATCCGATCAGCCGCAGCAGCGCGATCTCGCGCGTGCGGCCCGCAACGATCGTCGAGAAAGTGTTGGCGGTGACGATGGCGCCGACGTACATGGCGATGATGATGAAGATCCCGCTGAGGATCCCGACCATCAGACCGACCGTGCCGCCCTCGCCCATGGCGGTCTTGGCGAGGAATCCGAGGTAGGCGGTCGTCGCGAGCAGCGTGACGCCGAAGGCCGAGGACAGCGCCGCCACCAGCACGCTCGCGCCCATGCCGCGTTCGCGGAGGAAGCTCATGCCGCCGCCTCCTGCTCGAGGCGCAGCATGTGGGCCGAGATCTCCTCGGGCGTCTGGCGCGGCTTGTCGGCGACGATGCGCCCGTCGCCGAGGAAGAGCACCCGGTCGGCGAAGCTCGCCGCGACGGGGTCGTGGGTGACCATCGCGATCGACTGTCCGGTGTCGCTTGCTTCGCGCAGGATCCGCAACACGTCGCGTCCCGTTCGGGAGTCGAGGTTTCCGGTGGGCTCGTCGGCGAAGATCAGCTCGGGCGCCGCGGCGAGCGCGCGGGCGATCGCGACACGCTGCTGCTGACCGCCGGACAGCTCGTGCGGCCGGTGGGTGAGGCGGCGTTCGAGGCCGAGTTCGTACACGAGGTCCTGTACGCGGTGCAGCTCGTCGGGCCGCGGGCGGCGGCCGTCGAGGTCGAAGGGCAGCAGGATGTTCGCCTTGACGTCGAGGGTCGGCACGAGGTTGAACGCCTGGAAGATGAAGCCCGCCTTGCGGCGGCGCAGGAGGGTGAGGTCGCGGTCGTTCAGACCCGTGATCTCGGAGTCGCCGATGAACGCCTGGCCGCTCGTGGGGGCGTCGAGGCCCGCCATGATGTGCATGAGGGTCGATTTTCCGGATCCGGATGGGCCCATGATCGCGGTGAATTCGCCGCGGCGGATCCCGACGCTGACGTTGTCGAGGGCGGTGACGGTACCGTCGCCGGTTCCGTAGGTCTTGGTGACGTGCGCGACGCTTGCCGCGAGGGTGTTGTCCATACCCTCGACGCTATTCTCCGCCGCTCCCCCGCGTCATCGGGCTCGAGCCTGATCACCGTACATCTCGGGGATGATCCTCGCTCCCCCTCGATACGGGTCGCCCGATCGTGCCACCTCACGGGCTGCCGCGGTGCCCGCGGCGCCGCGTCAGCCCGCGAGGCCGTGGTCGTAGGCGAAGACGACGAGCTGCACGCGGTCGCGCAGCTGCAGCTTCGCGAGGATCCGGCTGATATGGGTCTTCACCGTCGCCTCGCTGAGGAACTCGGCGGCCGCGATCTCGCCGTTGCTGAGCCCGCGCGCCGCGAGGGCGAAGATCTCCTTCTCCCGCTCGGTCAGCTGCGCGTACTCCGACGGCACGCGCTTGCGTTCGGCGTGGTGGGCGAACAGTTCGCGCGTCTGGCTCGCCGCGATCACGCTGGATCCGGCGTAGACCCCGCGGATCGCGGCGAGCAGGAACTCGGGATCCGCGTCCTTCAGCAGGAAGCCGCTCGCGCCCTGGCGGATCGCCCGCGCGGCGGCCTCGTCGAGGTCGAAGGTGGTGAGCATGACGATCTTCGGCGGATCCGGTTCGGCGAGGATCGCGGCGGTCGCCTCGAGCCCGTCCATGACGGGCATGCGGATGTCCATCAGGACGATGTCGGGCTTCTCGCGCGCGACGAGCGCGATCGCTTCGCGCCCGTCGCCCGCCTCGCCGACGACGCTCAGGTCGGGCTGCGAGTCGACGAGCATGCGGATGCCGACGCGAAACAGCGGCTGGTCGTCGACGAGGGCGACGGAGATCATTCGGTTCCTTCCCACGGGATCGCGGCGCGCACCACGAAGCGGTCGCCCCCGTGTTCGATGTCGAGGGATCCGCCGACGAGCGCCGCGCGCTCGCGCATGCCGATGATGCCATGCCCGAGGCCGTCGCGCGCGGAATGCCGCTCGCCCGTGGCGTCGTTCGCGACGGTCACGGTGACGGATCCGGATTGCCACGCGAGCGTCACGTCCACGCCGCCGCCCGTGCGATGGCGGAGCGCGTTCGTGAGGGCCTCCTGCAGGATCCGGTACACCGCGAGCTGCACCGAGGCCGGAACGTCGCCGCGCGGGGCCGGGTCGATGTCGACGCGGAGGTCGACGCCGGCCGCGCGGATCTGCCCGAACAGCGCGTCGAGATCGGCGATCGTCGGCTGGGGCCCCTCGGCCTCGCGGTGGCGCAGCTGCGCGAGCAGCATGCGCACGTCCGCGAGCGCGGATCCGGCGGTCTGCGCGATCGTCGCGAGGGTGTCGAGCGCGATCTGCGGATCCGTTCTCCCCGCGTATCGGGCGCCGTTGGCCTGCGCGACGACGACGGCGAGCGAGTGGGCGACGACGTCGTGCATGTCACGGGCGATGCGTCCGCGCTCCTGCTCGGCCTGTGCGACGGCCTCGGCCGCCCGCTGCGCGGCACGGTTGTCTTGCGCGCGGTGCAGGGCGCGCACGAGGGCGCCGCCGGTCCAGGCGAGGCCGAAGCCGAACAGTGCGACGAGCGCGATGCTGATGATGCCGTCCGCCGGGTCGTAGTACGGGTCCGCGGTCGTGTTCACGCCCATGAGGAACATGTAGCTCGCGATCGCGAGCGCACCGAGCGCGGTCGAGGCGGCGCCGAGCCACATCACCAGGCGGGATCCATAGGCGGCCGTGACGTAGATCACGCCGAAGATCGCGATGTTCGTCGGCAGCGGCGGCAGGAGCAGGAGCATCTGCACGATGGCACCGAACCACGCGACCGCGAGCGACAGGCCGGGCGAGAGTCGGCGGATCGCGAGCGCGATCGACATGAACCCCGCGACCAGCGGCATGAACGCGATGTTGTCGTACGGCGCGTACACGGTCGAGAAGGCCGTGAGCGCGAAGAAGGCGACCGCGATCCCGCTGTCGACGGAGATCCGGATCCACCCGATGGAGCGGAACATTCTCCTCAGCGTATGCGCAGCCGCCCCGCCGCGCGTCATCCGCGGGATGTAGTTGGGGCGCGGAGCCGCCGTGCCCCGGCGCCGTGCACCGCAAGACGGACGAGGAGAGCGCACCCCCGTGCGCCGACGAGGACAACACCGCGGGGCGCCGTGCCCCGGCGCCGTGCACCGCAAGGCAGACGAGGAGAGCGCACCCCGTGCGCCGACGAGGACAACGCCGCGGGGCGCCGTGCCGGGGGTTAGCGGAGGGCGCCGACGCTGGCGAGGGCTTGGCGGATGAGGGTCCCGCGCCCGCCCTCCATCTCGGCGGCGAGCGCGTCGGAGGCGGCCTGTTCGGGGGTGAGCCAGGTGACTTCGAGCGCGTCTTGGCGGGGCTCGCACGTTCCGGTGACGGGTACGACGAAGGCGAGCGAGACGGCGTGCTGGCGGTCGTCGTGGTAGGGCGTGATCCCGGGGATCGGGAAGTATTCGGCGACGGTGAAGGGCACGGGCTGCGGCGGAACCTGCGGGAAGGCCATGGGGCCGAGGTCGTTTTCGAGGTGCCGGTAGAGCGCGTCGCGCACGGTCTCGCCGAAGCGCACGCGGCCGGAGACGACGGTGCGGGTGAGTTCGCCGACGCTCGTGGAGCGCAGCAGGATCCCGATCTCGGTGACCTGTCCGGATCCGTCGGTGCGCACCGGTACGGCTTCGACGTAGAGCATCGGGATGCGGCGCCGGGCCTCGGCGAGCTCGATGTCGCTGAGCCAGGCGGGGTTCGTGGATCCGCCGGGCACGCTGCCGACGCCACTCAGGTCGCTCGAGTAGTCGTCGGGCTGGTCCTGCGGGTCCGGATCCGGGGTGCGCACCGTCATGGCATCACGCTACCCCGGATCATCGCTTTCGCGACAAATCATCAAGTCTCCGACGAATCATCCCGCGCTGACGGCTGATTCGTCGGAGACTTGATGAGGCGTGGGGTTGTGGATGACTCGTCCTAGCGGAACCGGCGCAGGCGCAGGCTATTGAGCACGACGAACACCGAGCTGAACGCCATCGCCGCGCCCGCGAGCATGGGGGCGAGCAGGCCGAGGGCCGCGAGCGGGATCGCCGCGACGTTGTACGCGAAGGCCCAGAACAGGTTCGTGCGGATGACGCCGAGGGTCTTCCGCGACAGGCGCACGGCGTCGGCGGCGACGCGGAGGTCGCCGCGCACGAGGGTCAGGTCGCTCGCCTCGATGGCGACGTCGGTGCCCGTGCCCATCGCCATGCCGAGGTCAGCCTGGGCGAGGGCCGCGGCGTCGTTGACGCCGTCGCCGACCATCGCGACGCTGCGCCCCTCGGCCTGAAGCCTCTTCACGACGTCGACCTTGTCGGCGGGGAGCACCCCGGCGATGACGCGGTCGATGCCGACCTCTGCCGCGACGGCTCGGGCGGGTTCTTCCGCGTCACCCGTGACGAGCACCGGTTCGAGGCCGAGACCCGTCAGCGCCCGCACGGCCTCGGCGGAGGTGTCCTTTACACGGTCGGCGACCGAGAGGATCCCACGCGCCTTGCCGTCCCACGCGATCGCGACGACGGTCTCCCCGCGCGCGGATGCCGCGTCGAACTCGCTGCGCAGCTGCGGATACAGCGGCACCGCCCAGTCGTCGAGCAGCCGCGGGCGACCGATGACGACGGCGCGCCCGTCGACGACTCCCTGCGCGCCGAGTCCCTCGAGGTTGCGGAAGTCGGTCACCCCCGGCAGCGAATCGCCGACAACTTCTGTCTGCGCGTCACTCGAGGCGACGTTGTGCGGCAAGCCGGCCCCGGGCTGCGCGGCGGTCACGATCGCGCGGGCGATGGGGTGCTCGGATCCGGCCTCCAGCGCGGCGGCGATGCGGAGCACCTCGTCGGTGGTCTCGCCCTCGGCGGGCACGACCGAGGTGAGCGCCATCCGACCCTCGGTCACGGTTCCGGTCTTGTCGAGCACGATCGTGTCGATGCGGCGAGCGCGCTCGAGCGCGTCGGCGTCCTTGATGAGGATCCCGCGCTTCGCACCGGTGCCCGTGCCCATCATGAGGGCCAGCGGCGTGGCGAGGCCGAGCGCGCAGGGGCAGGCGATGATGAGCACCGCAACCGCCGCCGTGAAGGCCGCCGCGATCGGCTGGCCGAGCAGGATCCACGCCGCGAGCGTCGCGAGCGCAAGCACGATGACGATGGGCACGAAGATGCCCGAGATGCGGTCGGCCAGGCGCTGCGCCGCGGCCTTCGACGCCTGCGCGTCCTCGACGAGCTTCGCCATCTGCGCCAGCTGCGTGTCCTTGCCGACGCGCGTCGCGCGCACCACCAGCAGGCCGCCGGCGTTGATCGTGCCGCCCGTGACGGCGTCGCCCACCGCTACCTCGACCGGCACGGGCTCGCCCGTGACCATCGAGGAGTCGACGGCGCTCGCGCCCTCGATGACGGATCCGTCGGTCGCGATCTTCTCGCCCGGTCGGACGACGAACTCGTCGCCGACCCGCAGCGCGTCGGCGGGGATCCGCTCTTCGACGCCCCCGCGCCGCACCGCGACATCCTTCGCACCGAGGTCGAGCAGCGCGCGCAGGGCGTCGCCCGCGCGGCGCTTGCTGCGCGCCTCGATGTACCGGCCCGCGAGGATGAACGTCGTCACGCCCGCGGCGGCCTCGAGATAGATGGATCCGGATCCGTCGGCGCCGGTCGCGAGCAGCGACCAGCCGTGACGCATGCCGATCATGCCGGCGGATCCGAAGAACAACGCGTAGAGGCTCCAGCCGAGCGCGGCGAGCGTGCCGACCGAGACGAGGGTGTCCATGGTCGCGGCGCCGTGCCGCAGGTTCGTCCACGCGGCGCGGTGGAATCCCCAGCCTCCCCAGATCACCACCGGCAGCGCGAGCGCGAGCGACACCCACTGCCAGCCCGGGAACTGGATCGGCGGGATCATCGCGAGCGCGATCACCGGAACGCTCAGCGCGATGCTCGCGATGAGCCTCGTGCGGAGCGGCGTCAGGTGGTCTTCCTCGACCTGTTCGAGTGATGCCCCATAGCCGGCGGCTTCGACGGTCGCGATGAGGTCGTCGGGCGTGACGCCGTCGAATCGCACGTGCGCCTTCTCGCTGGCATAGTTCACCTGCGCCTCGACGCCGTCCATCTTGTTGAGCTTGCGCTCGATTCGGTTTGCGCACGAGGCGCACGTCATGCCTTGGATGTCGAGCTCGAGCTCGGTCATGGTGTTCCCTCTCCTGAGGTGTGCTGTGCTGTGCCGTGCCGGCGGGTGCGGTGCGTGGGGCTGGGCGTGTGGGGCTGGGCGTGTGGAGGCTGGGCGTGTGGGGGCTGGGCGTGTCCCACTTTGTGCGGGTATTCGGGCGTCATACCCGCACCAACTGGGACACGGATCAGGGCGTGTCCCACTTACGGCGGGAATAGCAGCGCCATACCCGCACCAACTGGGACACGGATCAGGGCATGTCCCACTTACGGCGGGAATAGCAGCCCCATACCCGCACCAACTGGGACACGGATCAGGGCATGTCCCACTTACGGCGGGAATCGCCCCAGCGAGGCCGCGCGACGCTTACGCGGGGTTCAGCCCCAGGTCGCCGGGGGCGGCGAGGGCGTAGCCGGCTTCCTGCACGGCGGTGGCGACGGCGCGGTCGTCGATCGCGTCGGCGGTGACGCTGAGGCGTCCGCTCGCGAGGTCGACCTCGACCTTTTCGACACCGGCGATGTCCGACACCTCCTCGGTGACGCTCATCACGCAGTGCTGGCAGGTCATGCCCTTGACGGTGTAGTTCTTCGTGGTCATTGTTGTCTCCCTCAGGAACGCACCAGGCGCGCGATGGCGTCGGATGCCTCGGTCAGTTTCTCCGCCGCGACGTCGCCGCCCTCGTGCACCGCGTGCGCGACGCAGTGCGAGAGGTGGTCGTCGAGCAGACTCAGCGCCACGGATTCGAGCGCCTTCTTGGTCGCGGAGATCTGCGTGAGGATGTCGATGCAGTACTGCTCTTCGTCGACCATCCGCTGAAGACCGCGCACCTGGCCCTCGATGCGACGCAGGCGCGCCTGCACCTTGTCTTTGCCGTCGATGTATCCGTGGGTCATACTCATGCCAACAGCATACCCCCTGGGGGTATTCCCGTCGTTTGTCGGTGATTCGGGTGAGAATGGATCCATGCCTTCCCTCGACGCCGACGCCGCCCTCTGGTCCGAGCCCCTGGGCGACAAGCCGCTCGTCGTACTGCTGCACGGGTACGGATCCGACGAGCGGGATCTCTTCTCGCTGCGCGATCACCTGCCGAGCGCGTTCACGTACGCGGCCGTGCGCGCCCCGCTCGCGCCCCCGTTCCCGATGAGCGGGCACAGCTGGTACCCGATCGACGGTCTGCAATCGAGGGATCCCGCGGGCGTCACCGCGGGCGCGGAGGCGCTCCTCGAGTGGCTCGCGCCCCTCGGCGAGCGCCGAGTCGGGCTCGTCGGCTTCTCGCAGGGCGCGGCCGTCTCCCTCCAGGCCATGCGCCTCGCTCCCGAGAGGTTCGACTTCGTCGTCAACCTGTCCGGCTATGCGGCCGGCGGATCCGCCCCCGGCGACGAGACGCTGAAGACCGCGCGGGTGCCGGTGTTCTGGGGTCGCGGATCCGCGGACGAGGTGATCCCGCCCGAGGCGATCGACCACACGACCCAGTGGCTCCCCGATCACAGCGAGCTCGTGGGCCGGGTCTATCCGGGCCTCGGGCACGCCGTCTCGGCCCAGGAGATCGAGGATCTTTCGCGCTTCCTCGAGAAGCAGGCCTAGTCGGGGCGGCTACTCGTCCGGGTCCTGCCGGTCTCCGCCAGGAGGAGACGCGGCGCCGAACACGACACCGAGCGAGATGCCCAGGGCAAGATACAGCCAGTTGTCGAGCGCGATCGACAGCCCGGTTCCGATCGCGACCCCCGCGCCGATCGCCAGTCCGGGGTTCACCATCGATGCACGGCCGGCCACGATCAGCTCTTCCCCGCGGCGCGGCGGGCGCGATGGCGTTCGCTCGAGCGCTTCGCGATCGGCGCCGTGAGGACAGCGCTGAGCAGCGGGGCCACAATCAGCGTCACGATCAGAAACGCGGTCATGTCACCCACGCTACGGACCGCGGGCGCCCCGCACATCCGCCCTAAGGATGATCTTCACCCGGGCCCCGCTTGACGCGACACGCCCGGGTCGCGTAGTGTCGACGAGTCTTTGCTCCCGACGATCGGAACGAATCGGTGTGGATCCTCGCGTAATCACGCGCTGATGCCTCTCTGCTCAGCGCACTCGCGCTGATCCGTCGTACCCGATCGCTTTTCGCCGTTCAGCGCGCCATCTTCTTTTGGCTCTGCGCGGGCGGTCCTTGGCGCGAGCCCCTTCTCGGGAGGCACTCATGCCTGCATTGACCTTTGACCACGTCACGTTCTCGTGGCCCGATGGATCCCTCGCGCTCGACGACGTCACGGCTGCGTTCGGCGAGCGCCGAACGGGCCTCGTCGGCCGAAACGGATCCGGAAAATCGACCCTGCTGAAGCTCGCCGCCGGCAAGCTTCGGCCCGCCGTCGGGCGGATCCTCGCGAACGGCGAGCCGGTGCGGATCCGCGAGGGGCACGGGGCCCCGCTCGTCGCCGACGACCGCATCGCCTACCTGCCGCAGACGCTGACGCTCGTCACCACCGCGCGCGTCGCCGATCTGCTCGGCGCGGGCCGTGCGCTCGACGCCGTGCGGGCGATCGAGGCGGGCGATGTCTCGCCGGAGCGCTTCGATGAGGTCGGCGACGACTGGGACATCGAGGCGCGCGCCCAGGCGGCGCTCGCCGAGGCGGGTCTCGCCCCCGAGATGCTCGACCGCCGGGTCGGCGAGCTGTCCGGCGGCGAGGCCATGCTCGTCGCGCTCGCCGGCGTCCGCCTCGCGGGATCCGCCATCACGCTGCTCGACGAGCCCACGAACAACCTCGACCGCGACGCGCGCGAACGCGTCTACGAGATGGTGCGCTCGTGGCGGGGTGCCCTCGTCGTGGTCTCGCACGATCTCGCCCTGCTCGAGCTCATGGACGACACCGCGGAACTGTATGAACACACGTTCACGACCTTTGGCGGGCCCTACTCGGCTTGGCGAGAGTCGCTCGAGGCCGCCCAGGCCACCGCGGCCCAGCAGGTCGCCGACGCGAAGAAGGAGCTCGCGAAGGAGAAGCGACAGCGCATCGAGCTCGAGACGAAGATCGCACGCCGGAACCGCGCCGGCAAGAAGAAGGCCGAGACCCTGCCGCCGATCGTCGCGAACGCGTACGCGCGGCGGGCTGAGGAGAGCGCGGGCCGGCTGCGGGTCGAGGCCCGCGAGAAGGAGGGATCGGCGATCGCCGCGCTCGACGCGGCCGACCGGCTCGTGCGCGACGATGCCTCGGTCGTGTTCGAGCTGCCGGATCCGGCGGTCGCGGCCGGCCGGCGGATCCTCACCCTCGGCGACGGCGAGCGGCAGTGGATCGTGCAGGGCCCCGAGCGCGTCGCGCTCGTCGGCCCGAACGGCGCCGGGAAGACGACGCTGCTGCGGCGGATCCTCGGCGCGGGGGACGGCGCGCCGCCGGACCATTCCGCTCTCGCCGCGGCCGACGATGCCGAGCAGCGCGCCACCGAGGCGATCGCCCTCGCGTCCGAACTGCACACCGATCGCGTCGGCTACCTGGCCCAGCGCCTCGACGGGCTCGACGAGGCCGCCTCGGCGTTCGAGACGGTGCGGGCCGCCGCGCCGCACCTCCCCGACGCGGAGCTGCGCAACCGGCTCGCGCGCTTCCTCATCCGCGGGGATGCCGCGAACCGGCCCGTCGGATCCCTGTCCGGCGGCGAACGATTCCGCGTCGCGATCGCTCGGCTGCTGCTGGCGGATCCGCCGCCGCAGCTGCTCGTGCTCGACGAGCCGACGAACAACCTCGACATCGACACGGCGCGACACCTGCGCGAGGCGCTGGCGGCGTATCGCGGCGCGGTGCTCGTCGTCAGCCACGATCAGGCGTTCCTCGACGATCTCGAGCCCGATCTGACCCTCGAGCTGAGGGAGGGAGCCCTGACCCAGCTGTGACCGCCGGCCTTACCCGGGACGACCCGATCGCCGCTAGCCTGACGCCATGAGATTCGGAACCTTTATCCCGCAGGGCTGGCGCTTCGACCTCGTCGGCATCGACCCCGCCGAGCAGTGGAGCACGATGAAGCGCCTCGCGCAGCGCGCCGATGACGGCCCGTGGGAGTCGATCTGGGTCTACGACCACTTCCACACGACGCCGATCCCGAGCGAGGAGGCCACGCACGAGGCGTGGACGTTGATGTCGGCGTTCGCGGCGTCGACGGACCGGGTGCGGCTCGGCCAGATGTGCACGTGCATGGGCTACCGGAACCCCGCCTACCTCGCGAAGGTCGCCGCGACCGTGGATCACGTGTCGGGCGGCCGCGTGGAAATGGGCATCGGCGGCGGCTGGTACGAGCACGAGTGGCGCGCCTACGGCTACGGTTTCCCGGAGGTCGGCGACCGCCTGCGCATGCTCCGCGAGGGCGTCGACATCATGACGCAGGCGTGGGAGACCGGATCCGCGACGCTCGACGGCCGCTACTTCCAGGTCGAGGGTGCGATCGTGCAGCCGCTGCCGATCCAGCGCCCGCGGATCCCCGTCTGGATCGCCGGCGGCGGCGAGAAGGTGACCCTGCGGATCGCCGCGACGTACGCCCAGTACACGAACTTCGGCGCCGCGAGGCTCGACGAGTTCGAGCACAAGAGCGCCGTCCTGCGCGGGCACTGCGACGACCTCGGCCGCGACTTCGCCGAGATCACCCGGTCGACGGAGGCCGTCGTCGTCGTGGGCGAGACCGAGGCGGAGGTCGCGGATCGCCTCGCCGTCATCAGCGAGCGGATCCGGCGCTTCGCGCCCGAGGCGCACGACCGGTTCATGGCGGTCTACACCTCCGACAACCCCACGGTCGGCACCGTGGAGCAGGTCACGGAGAAGCTCGCGGCGCTGCAGAAGGCCGGCATGGGGTACACCATCACCTACTTCCCCGAGCTCGCCTACGACCTCTCGGGCGTCGAGCTGTTCGAGAAGAAGGTCATCCCGGCGCTGTCGTGACCCCTAGCGCCGCGCTCGGGCGCGCCGCTAGCCTGGCGCCATGAGATTCGGAACCTTCCTCCCGCAGGGCTGGCGCTTCGACCTGGTCGGCATCGCGCCCGAAGAACAGTGGAACACCATGAAGCGGCTGGCGCAGCGCGCCGACGACGGGCCGTGGGAATCGATCTGGGTCTATGACCACTTCCACACCACGCCGATCCCGAGCGAGGAGGCGACGCACGAGGCCTGGACGCTGATGTCGGCGTTCGCGGCGTCGACGTCGCGCGTGCGGCTCGGCCAGATGTGTACCTGCCTCGGATACCGCAACCCGGCGTACCTCGCCAAGGTCGCGGCAACCGTCGATCACGTCTCGGCGGGCCGCGTCGAGATGGGCGTCGGCGGCGGCTGGTATGAGCACGAATGGCGCGCCTACGGCTACGGCTTCCCCGAGATCGGCGACCGCCTGCGGGCGCTCCGCGAGGGCGTCGAGATCATGAAGCAGGCGTGGGAGACCGGATCCGCTACGCTCGACGGCCGCTACTTCCAGGTCGACGGTGCCATCGTCCGGCCGCTGCCGCTGCAGGAGAACGGGATCCCGTTCTGGATCTCGGGCGGCGGCGAGAAGGTCACCCTGCGCATCGCGGCGCGCTACGCGCAGTACACGAACTACGCCGGCGGCAACATCGCCGAGTTCGAGCACAAGAGCGAGGTGCTGCGGGGCCACTGCGACGCCGTCGGCCGCGACTTCGCCTCGATCACCCGCACGACGAACAACAACGTCATCATCGGCGAGACCGAGGCCGAGGTCACCGATCGCATCGCCGCGATCAGCGACCGGATCCGGCGCTTCGCGCCCGAGGCGCACGACAAGCTGATGGCGAACTTCACGCTCGACAACCCCACGGTCGGCACGGTCGAGAAGGTCACGGAGCACCTCGCGGCGCTCGAGAAGGCGGGCGCGGCATATACGATCAGCTATTTCCCCGAGCTCGCCTACGACCTCTCGGGCGTCGAGCTGTTCGAGCAGAAGGTCATCCCGGCGCTGTCGTAGCCCGTTCCCGTTCCGAATAATGCTCCTCGTTCGCGCACGGGGAGCATTATTCGGCACCGGAGCCCGGCGTAGATTGGATCCGTGACGGATCCGTGGGGCGAGGCGACGAGGATCGCCGTAGGGAGGGCCACCGACGGAAGCATCGTCGCCGCGGTCCCGGGCGGCGTGCGCCGCGTCCTCACGCGAGCGGAGCTGCCCGCCTGGGTCGCGGCGCGCGAGGCGGAGCGCGCCGTGCGCTGGGTCTGGGCGTCGACGGCCGAGTGGTATCCGCCCCTCCTCGCCGCGGGCGTGCGGGTCGCGCGGTGCCACGACCTGCGGCTGTGTCACGCGATCCTCTCGAACGCCGGAGCCGACGTCGCGAGCGAGGTCGACTGGACCGCGCCGGATGCGGCGCACGGCGAGACGCTCTTCGAGCTCGACCGTCCGCGCCGCGACCATCTCGACGAGGTGCTTCGCGAGCTCGAACGGCAGGATCGCGCGGTCGAGGCGCTGCCGGAGAAGGGCCGGATGCGCCTGCTCCTCGCCGCGGAATCGGCCGGCGCGCTCGTCGCCGCCGAGGCGCGGGCCGCGGGCGCGCCGTGGGACGCGGCGCATCACGCGCGGATCCTCGAGGAGGTGCTCGGAAAACGCGGGCCCGGTGGGGTGCCCGCGAATATGGCGCGCCTCGCGGACGAGGTGCGCGGCGCGCTCGAGGATCCGCTGCTCTCGCTCGATTCGCCGCCGCAGCTGCTGAGGTCGTTGCGGCGCGCGGGCATCCTCGTCGATTCCACGAGCAAGTGGGTGCTGCGCGAGATAGACCACCCCGCGATCATGCCGCTGTTGGAATATAAGCGGCTCGCGCGGCTCCTGAGCGCCAACGGATGGGCGTGGCTCGATGCGTGGGTGCGGGACGGAAGATTCCGCCCCGTCTATATGCCGGGCGCCGTGGTGACGGGTCGCTGGGGCGCCGACGGCGGCGGCGCCCTGCAGATCCCGCGACAGCTGCGCGAGGCGCTCCGCGCGGATCCCGGTTGGCGCATCGTCGACGCCGACGTCGCCCAGCTGGAGCCGCGCGTGCTCGCGGCGATGTCGCGCGACACCCGCATGGCCGATGCCGCTCGCGGCGTCGACCTGTACGAGGGCATCGTCGCCGCCGGCGCGGTCGCGACGCGCGCCGAGGCCAAGGGCGCGCTGCTCGGAGCGATGTACGGCGCCACGACCGGCGAGTCCGGCCGGCTCGTGCCGCGACTGCGGCGCGCCTACCCCCTCGCGATGGGCATGGTCGACGCGGCCGCGAAGACGGGCGAGGAGGGCGGGTCGGTGCGCACCTGGCTCGGCCGAACGTCTCCCGCGCTCTCGTACGAGGCCAAGCGCGCCCACCAGGACGACGCGCGCGCCGCCCGGGATTACGGGCGGTTCACGCGCAACTTCATCGTGCAGGGTACGGCCGCGGAGTGGGCGCTGGCGTGGATGGCCGATCTACGGCTGCGGCTCGCGCGACTGCCCGCGTCGCCCGTCGCGGCCTCCGCGTCCGGCCCCGCATTCGCGCGCCGCGCGCACATCGCGTTCTTCCTGCACGACGAGCTGATCGTGCACGCCCCGGCCGAGCAGGCCGATGCCGCCGCGGAGGCGATGCGCGCGTCCGCCGTCGCCGCCGGCCGGCTGCTGTTCGGATCCTTCCCCGTCGATTTCCCCCTCGACCTGCGCATCGGCGCCAGCGCCGCGAAGTAGTCCGCCGCGTCGGCGCCCAGAAATTGCCGCCTGGACGCGCCATCCGGCTCCTGTGTCAGTGGTTCGCGGGAGGATGGATCCGTGGACATCCTCGAGAGCTTCAGCGCCCCGACCGCGGCATGGTTCCGCGGCGCGTTCTCGGCGCCGACCGACGCGCAGGCCGGCGCATGGCGCGCGATCGCGGCCGGGCGGCACGCGCTCGTGGTCGCCCCGACCGGATCCGGCAAGACGCTCTCCGCCTTCCTCTGGGCGATCGACCGCGTCTTCCGCGAGGGCGCGTCGAACGACGCACTCCCGGGCTTCGCCGGGCGGACGAGGAAGACCAAGGGCCGCACGAAGATCCTCTACATCTCCCCCTTGAAGGCGCTCGGCGTCGACGTCGAGCGCAACCTGCAGTCGCCCCTGGTCGGCATCACGCAGGCCGCAAAGCGGCTCGGGGTGGATCCGCCGGAGGTGTCGGTCGGCGTCCGCTCGGGCGACACTCCCCCGCGCGACCGCCAGAGGATGCTGCGCACCCCGCCCGACATCCTCATCACGACGCCCGAGTCGCTCTTCCTCATGCTCACCTCGAGCGCGCGTGACACGCTGCGCGAGGTGCATACCGTCATCGTCGACGAGGTGCACGCCGTCGCGTCGTCGAAGCGCGGCGCACACCTCGCGGTCTCGCTCGAGCGCCTCGACGAACTGCTGGACGCGCCCGCCCAGCGCATCGGCCTATCCGCGACCGTCCGGCCGATCGACGAGGTCGCCCGCTTCCTCGGCGGATCCGCTCCCGTCGACATCGTCGCGCCGCGCGCCTCGAAGACCTTCGAGCTCGCCGTCCGCGTGCCGATCGACGACATGACGAACCCGCCGCCCGCCGGCACCCGCGAGCCGTCGCACCGTGCCGACCTCGCGGGATCCGGAAACGCCGGCGGCGAGCCGGTCCCGCCCGCGGATGATCGATTCTGGGAGGGCACCCCGGCGGGGCCGGAGGCCGGCAACGACCGCTTCTGGGAGGAGGGATCCGAGAACGTCGAGGTCACCGGATCCATCTGGCCGCACGTCGAAGAGGCGATCGTCGACCGCGTGCTCGAGAACTCATCGACGATCGTGTTCGCCAACTCCCGGCGCCTCGCCGAACGGCTCACGGGCCGCCTCAACGAGATCTATGCGGAACGGCTCGGCCTCGATGTGCCCGAGCCCACCGTCCCGGCGCAGATGATCGCGCAATCGGGCCAGACCTCGGGCGTGGCCCCGGTGCTCGCCAAGGCGCACCACGGATCCGTCTCGAAGGAGCAGCGCGCCGTCGTCGAGGAGGAGCTGAAATCGGGCCTGCTGAAGTGCGTCGTCGCGACGAGCAGCCTCGAGCTCGGTATCGACATGGGCGCGGTCGACCTCGTCATCCAGGTCGAGTCGCCGCCGAGCGCCGCGAGCGGGCTGCAGCGCGTGGGTCGCGCCGGGCACCAGGTCGGCGAGATCAGCCGCGCCGACCTGTTCCCGAAGCATCGCGGCGACCTGCTGCACACCGCGGTCGTCACGGAACGGATGCTGTCGGGCGCGATCGAGGCGATCGCCGTGCCGCAGAATCCGCTCGACATCCTCGCGCAGCAGACCGTCGCGGCGTCGGCGCTCGACTCGGTCGAGGTCGAGGCGTGGTTCGAGACCGTGCGGCGCAGCGCCCCGTTTCGCACGCTGCCGCGCAGCGCATTCGAGGCGACCATGGATCTGCTGGCGGGCCGCTATCCCTCCGACGAGTTCGCCGAGCTGCGGCCGCGCATCTTGTGGGACCGCGACCGCGGCGTGTTCGAGGGGCGGCCCGGCGCGCAGCGGCTCGCCGTGACGAGCGGCGGCACGATCCCCGACCGCGGCCTGTTCGGCGTGTTCATTGCGGGCGAGACCCAGAACGCCCGCGTGGGCGAGCTGGACGAGGAGATGGTCTACGAGTCGCGCGTGAACGACGTGTTCACGCTCGGGACGACGAGCTGGCGGATCGTCGAAATAACGCACGATCGCGTCAACGTCGTTCCCGCCTTCGGGCAGCCGGGCCGGGTTCCCTTCTGGACGGGCGATGGCCTCGGCAGGCCGGCGGAGCTGGGCGAGGCGCTCGGACGCTTCACCCGCGAGATCGCCGCCGCCTCGCCCGAGATGGCCCAACATCGCCTGCGCGAGGCGGGCCTCGACGAGTTCGCCCGCACGAACCTTCTCGCGCACCTCGACGAGCAGCGCGAGGCCACCGGGGCTCTGCCCACCGATGTCACCCTCACGGTCGAGCGCGGCCGCGATGAGGTCGGCGACTGGCGCATCATCCTGCACTCCCCCTACGGCATGCACGTGCACGCGCCGTGGGCGCTCGCGGTGAACGCGCGGATCCGCGAGCGGCTCGGGGTCGACGGATCCGCTGTCGCGAGCGACGACGGCATCGTCGCGCGGATCCCCGATGCCGAGGCCGAGCCGCCGGGCGCCGAGCTGTTCGTGTTCGACCCGGAGGAGCTCGAGCAGATCGTGACCGACGAGGTCGGCGGATCCGCCCTGTTCGCCTCGCGATTCCGCGAGTGCGCGGCGCGGTCGCTGCTCATGCCTCGGCTCCGCCCCGGCAAGCGCATGCCGCTGTGGCAGCAGCGGCAGCGCTCGGCGGCGCTGCTGGAGGTCGCGCGGAACCACCCGACGTTCCCCGTGATCCTCGAGACGCTGCGCGAGGTGCTGCAGGACGTCTACGACCTGCCGGCGCTCGTGCGCCTGGCGCGCGGCATCGGCGAGCGGCGGATCCGCCTGGTCGAGTCGGAGCCCGCGCAGCCGTCGCCGTTCGCGCGGGACCTGCTGTTCGGGTACATCGGCGCGTTCATGTACGAGGGCGACTCGCCCCTCGGCGAGCGCAAGGCCGCGGCGCTGAGCGTCGACCCCGCCCTCCTCGGCGAGCTGCTGGGCCGCGTCGAGATGCGCGAGCTGCTGGATCCGGACGTCGTCGCCCGCTACGAGCTCGAGGTGCAGCGCCTCGCCGCGGGTCGCCGCGTGCACGGGATCGAGGGCGTCGCCGACCTGCTCCGACTCGTCGGGCCACTCTCGGTGCTCGAGGTGGCCGAGCGCCTCGACGCGGACGGGCCGCCCTCCGTCGATGGCCCGCCACCGGACGCCACCACGGAAGGCCCCGAGGCCGCGGGGCTCGGTGACGCGCACGCGAGGGTCGAGGCGGCCACACAGCACCTCGACGCGCTCGTGCGCGCGAAGCGCGCGATCAGGGTCAGCATCGCGGGAGACGAGCGCTACGCCGCGATCGAAGACGCGGGGCGCCTGCGCGACGCGCTCGGCACCGCGCTGCCCGTGGGCGTGCCGGTCGCGTTCACCGAGCCAGTGGCGGATCCGCTGGGCGACCTCGTCGGCCGCTTCGCTCGCACGCACGGCCCGTTCCCGCTCGCCGCGCTCGCGGGCCGGCTCGGCATCGGCATCGCCGTCGCCCGGCACGCGCTCACCCGCCTCGAGACGGCGGGCCGCGTCGTCAGCGGCTACTTCCTGCCGGAGGGCACCGACGAGGCCGAGTGGTGCGACGCCGAGGGCCTGCGGCGGATCCGCATGCGTTCGCTCGCGGCGCTGCGCGGATCCATCGAGCCCGTGCCGCCCGCGGCATTCGCGCGCTTCCTGCCCGCCTGGCACCACATGGATCGACCCCTCGAGGGGATCGATGGCGTGCTGCAGGTCGTCGAGGAGCTCGCCGGCGTGCCCATCCCGGCGAGCGCGTGGGAGTCGCTCGTGCTGCCGAGCCGCGTCGCGGGCTACTCCCCCGCGATGCTCGACGAACTCACCGCCGCCGGAGAGGTCGTCTGGTCGGGTCACGGCCAGATCGCGGGTCGCGACGGCTGGATCGCGCTGCACCCCGGCGACGCCGTGCCGCTGACGCTCGACGAGGGCGAGGACGTCACGGATCCGCTCGACGCCCGCGTGAGGGAAGCGCTCGAGCCCGGCGGGGCCTTCTTCGCGTCGCAGATCGCCGACATGGTGCGCTCGAGGCTCACCGCCGACGAGGCCGCCGAGATCTCGGAGACCGCCGTCACCGAGGCGCTCTGGCGCCTCGTGTGGGCCGGTCGCGCGACGAACGACACCTTCGCGCCCGTGCGTCAGCTCCTCTCCGGCGGGTCCCAGAGCCACAAGACCGTGCGCCGCGCCCCGCGCACGCGCACCTTCCGCGGCATGAGCATGTCCCGGCCCGCGCCCGTGCGCAACGCGACGGCGGGCGGCCGCTGGTCGCTGCTGCCGGAGCCGGAGGCGGATCCGACCGCGCGGGCCGCGGCGCACGCCTCCGTGCTGCTCGACCGCTACGGCGTCGTCACCCGCGGATCCGTGCAGAACGAGGGCGCGCCGGGCGGCTTCGCGCAGGTGTACCGCACGCTCGCGACTTTCGAGGAGGCCGGTCACTGCCGCCGCGGGTACCTCATCGAGAAGCTCGGCGCCGCGCAGTTCGCGGCCTCGTCGACGATTGACCGGCTGCGCTCCTTCGCGGCGGTGCCGGATCCGGCGCCGCTGAAGGCGCGCGTGCTCGCGGCGACGGATCCGGCGAACCCCTACGGCGCGGCGCTCGCGTGGCCCGCGCTCGACGAGGTCACCCATCGCCCCGGGCGGAAGGCCGGCGCGCTCGTCGTGCTCGTCGACGGCGAGCTCGTGCTGTACCTCGAGCGCGGCGGCCGCACCGTTCTAGCCTTCACCGACGACGACGCCTCGCTCGAGTCCGCGAGCCGCGGCCTTGCCGAGACCGCGCGTGCCCGCCGGCTCGAGACCCTCACGGTCGAGAAGGTCAACGGATCCGGCACCTACTCGACGCCGCTCGCGCGCCACCTGCGCGCGGCGGGCTTCGTCGAGGCCACGAAGGGGCTCACCCTGAGGAAGGAGATGCACCGGTGACGCGCCGCGGCGCGGCGCCCGGCACGCCGATCGCCGGGGAACCGGCCCGGCGACGCCCGAATCCGCGCGTGCTCCGCGCCGGCCCGACCCGAGGGGGATCCGATGCCTGAGGGCGATACCGCTCACCGCGCCGCCCGTCGCCTCCACGAGGTCCTCGCCGGGCGGGTGCTCACGCGCTTCGAGCTGCGCGTGCCCCGGGAGGCGACCGCCGACCTCACGGGCGAGACCGTGCGCGAGGTCCGCGCCGTCGGCAAGCACATCCTGCACCGCATCGGCGACCTCACGCTGCACACGCACCTCAAGATGGAGGGCGAGTGGCACGTGTACGAGCCCGGTCAGAAGTGGCGCCGCCCCGGCTTCCAGGCCCGCGCGATCCTGTCGACCGCGGCGCACCAGACCGTCGGCTTCGACCTGGGAATCGTCGAGCTCGTGCGCGACGAGCGCGACGCGATCGGTCATCTGGGGCCGGATCCGCTGGGCGCGTGGGATCCCGACGAGGCGGTGCGCCGCCTCGCGCGCGACCCGCGCCCCGCGCACGTCGCCCTCCTCGACCAGACGAGCGTCGCGGGCTTCGGCAACATCTACGCGAACGAGCTGCTGTTCCTGCGGGGCATGGATCCGCGGGACCCGCTGCGCGAGATCCGCGAGATCGTGGACCTCGGCGCCCGCGCGCTGCGCAGTAACGTCGGCCGCCCCGTGCGCACCTTCACGGGTGTCCGCGGCCAGGACACCTGGGTGTACGGGCGTGCGGGCCTGCCCTGCCGTAGGTGCGGTACGATCGTTCGAGAGACCGCCCTCGGCGCCGAGCCCGGCCGCGAACGCCGGGTCTTCTGGTGCCCGACGTGTCAGCCGCCCGCGTCGTGAGCCGCGCGCCTCACTCGGCGTTCCACAGCGCGCGGTAGAAGGCGATCCTGGCCGGATCAGGATCGATCCCGTACCCGCGATACACCTCGTCCTCGAAGCCCGGCCCGTAGTTCCAGGTCACGCTCATCGCGAGCACCGCGAGATCGGCCCAGAGCTCGCCGACCCCGAGATCGCCGAGGTCGACGTGGGCGCTCGCGCGGCCGTCGGATCCGAGGAGCGTGTTGGGCGCACAGGCATCGCCGTGGCAGACGACGAGTCGCGAGATCCCCGGATCCGCCGCCGCCAGGCGCTCGCGAGCCTCCGGATCCGCGACCCGCGCGAGCCGCTCGCCGGTCGACCAGGTCCAGGGGCATTCCGCCACGGGGAGCGCGTCGTGGAAGGCGCGCAGACCCGCCCCGAGGGCGCGGGCCGAATCGGCCGGGCGGCTCCGCCACGGCTCGAGCACCGCCGAGACGCCCGGCACGGTCTCGGTGACGAGCAGCTGCTCGTCGCCCTCGCGGGCGAAGGAGACGACCCGCGGCGCCTGCACGTAGGATCCGGCCCATTCGAGCCGCGCCGCCTCCTCGGCGAGGTCGACGGCGGATCCGCGCTGCCACTTCGCGTGCCGCCCGGGAAGGGCGAAGGTCAGCCCGCCCACCCCGTTGAGCCAGACGGCGCGGGCGTGCTCGCCGCCGGGCAGGCTGGCGACGAGCGGCGGGACATCGGCGTGATCGGGCACCCCGGCGAGGTCGCTGGGCGCGGTGACGGGATCCATGCCGCCACGCTACCCGCCGCGAGCCGACTCGCGGCGGATCCGAACTGCGGAGAAAAGCCCGAACTGCGGATCACTCCGCGCGATCGCTCCGCAGCTGCGGTGCGTCTCCGCGCGAACGGCCCGCCAAGCCCATGATCTGCATCGTGCGGGATCCGTCGGCCTTCGGGTGCTCGCCGATGCGCCGCCAGCCCTCGCTGAGGTAGAGCCGTACTGCGGGATCCGTGTCGTCGTCCCAGGTGCTGAGCAGCGCCGGGCCGTCGATGCCGTCCAACAGCGCGCGGAGGAGCGCGCGCCCGTGCCCGGATCCGCGGTGCTCGGGCAGCAGCGCCAGCTCGACGACCTCGAAGGCGGGCTGCCAGCGGTCGGCCGCCTCGTCTCCGATCGCCGCGCGCACGCTGTCGCTGTAGTACTGGCCGGGCGCGCCCACGTAGCCCCACGAGAAGCCCACGATGTCGTCGCCCTCGAGGGCCGCCGCGAAGCGGAACCGGTCGCGCGCCGCGTGGCGCAGCAGCATGCCGTCGAGCCACAGGTCATACGACGGCTGGTCGCCGAACACCTCGTCGTACACGCGCCAGATCTCCGGCGCCCGCGTGCGCACCTCGTCGTCGGTGAGATACCTGATCCTCATCGCGCCCTCCCCTCTTTGGCCGTCATATCACCCGTGTCCCACTTGGTGCGGGACT
>Ga0302349_1000818_pt1 | contig 30586 bp, 31 predicted proteins | sample PhyAR1_FD_202176 | JGI IMG/M metagenome (GOLD analysis project Ga0302349, IMG submission 202176) | Leaf surface microbial communities from alfalfa plants in UC Gill Tract Community Farm, Albany, California, United States - DLSL A.R1... | ecosystem: Host-associated > Plants > Phyllosphere >...
CCGTCGGTGTCCGGCGGAGGGAAGGAAGGATCCATGGACCGCTTGAGCCGCGTGACGCACCTCTCGGAACTCGCCGAGCTCGTCAGGGCGACGCCCGGCCTCCACGTGCGCTACTCCGAGGGGCCGCAGAGCGACGCCCATCAGCAGAGCGTGGACGCCGAAAGCGGTCTGACGCTTCCCGGTCTGTCCGTGAACCCCCTCGATGCGGAGAACTGGTGGACGCGCCCCTTGGAGGACTGGCTGGCCCGGCAGCTGTGCCAGTACCGGCACCTGGCGGAGGAGAACCCGGAGCGGATCGCCTGGATTCTTCGCGGCCGGCTCGCGGGCCGCGGGCCGGACTGCGAGCCGCTCCTCGCGGACGTCGAGCCGCTCTTCGTGCTGGACGCCGGCGTGCTCGCGGAGGCGCAGGAGCGGTACGAGCAGAACTTCGATGCGGGGCAGGGGCCCGAGGACTGAGACGATCGACCGCGTAAGGCCTCCGCGCGTATCCGCACCGTGATCGGGCACGCGCCTCCGGCCTTTGTCGGCCCATAGCAGGCTCTCCTGGGCTGGATTGTCGTTTCGGTCGATGACGCCGAACGCGCCCTCGCCGAGCTACGGCGGCGTTCGGCCGGCAGCTGGTCGGTCGGTCTCGCCTAACGAGCGCCGCAGGAACCTCTCAAAGCGGCTCTCGTGCGCGCGGACCGCGCGCTGTATCGGGCGAAGCCCGGGGGATAACCCCACCCGGATCCGGCGGCCCGCCCCGCTGTGCGGACCGCGGCCGTTCCGTAGCGTTAGGGGCATGAGTTCGATATCCACGCCCGCACCCCGGGTCAATGCCCCGCTGAGGCTCCTCGGCGCGGCCGCGCACATGGTCGTCGTCGGTTTCGTCGGCATCGCCGTCTTCACGGTGCTCATCACGCTGCTCGGCGTCGGTGTCGGCCTCGTGCCCGTGCTGGGCATCGGCGCGCTGCTGCTGATCGGTTTCGTCTACCTCCTCTTCGCGACCGCCTTCACCGAGACCGCCCGCGTCGAGGGCCTTTACGGTTTCGGCATGCCGATGCTGAAGCCGCGGCGCTCGCCGAAGCCCGGCTTCGTCGGCTTCCTGCACACCGTCTGGCTCCAGTTCATCGACGCCGGCATGTGGCGCGCGGTCGCGCACTTCGCGATCGTGACAGTCCTCGGCTGGGTCGCGTTCGCCGCCGTCGCGGCGATCGGCACGGGCATCGCCGCGGCGTTCGCCCCGCTCTACGCGTCCGGCGGGACCGCCTACATCCTCGGCTTCCCCGTTGGCGGCCCGCTCGCTCCCGTCTTCGGCGTCGCCGCGGTGCTGCTCGCCCTCGCCCTGCTGTTCGGGCTCGCCCTGTTGCACGGTGCCCTCTCGCGGGTGCTCATCGCCCCGATCCGCGAGGCCCAGCTCGCCGCGGCGGCGCGCGACGCCTCCGCCCAGCGACAGGACGCCATCCGCGCGAGCGACGTCGAGCGCACCCGCATCGAGCGCGACCTGCACGACGGCGTCCAACCCCGCCTCGTCTCGGTCGGCATGACGCTGGGCCTCGCCCAGCAGAAGATCGACGCCGAACCCGAGAAGGCGAAGGAACTCCTCGCCGAGGCGCACACGTCCACGAAGGCGGCGATCACCGAGCTGCGCCAGCTCGCTCGAGGGATCCACGCCTCCGTCCTCGACGACCGCGGGCTCGACGCGGCGCTGTCCGCCGTCGCGAGCCGCTCGCACATCCCCGTCGCGCTCGACGTGCGCATGCCGGGCCGCGTCGGCCGCGACGCCGAGGCCGCCGTGTACTTCGCGATCGCCGAGTCGCTCACGAACGCCGCCAAGCACTCGCGGGCGACCGAGGCGCGCGTCACGGTGCGCACCCGGCCCGAGAGCGGCACGCTGTGGGCCCGCGTCGAGGACAACGGTGTCGGCGGAGCCCGCGTGCTCCCCGGCGGCGGCCTCGACGGAATCCAGAACCGCATCACCGCGCTCGGCGGCACCTGCCGCCTCGACAGCCCCGCGGGCGGACCGACCTCGCTGGAGGTGAACGTGCCATGCGCATCCTGATCGTCGAAGACTCCGTCCTCCTGCGCGAAGGGCTCGTGCGGCTGCTCGAAGACGCCGGGCACGAGATCACCGCCGCGCTTCCCGACGCCTCCCGGGCGCTCGACGCCGCGGCCGAACAGGATCCCGACCTCGCCATCGTCGACGTGCGCCTGCCGCCGAGCTTCACCGACGAGGGCATCCGCGCGGCGCTCGCGCTGCGCAAGCAGGATCCCGCCCTCGCCGTGCTCGTCTTCTCGCAGTACGTCGAGGAGCGCTACGCCGCCGAGCTCATCGCCCAGCAGGGCGGGGCGATCGGGTACCTGCTCAAGGACCGTGTGACCGACGTCGCCGAGTTCCTCGAGTCGATCGACCGGATCCACTCCGGCGCGACCGTTCTGGATCCGGAGGTCGTCGCCCAGCTCCTCACCCGCCGCTCCCGCGACGAGCAGATCTCGCGCCTCACCGATCGCGAGCGATCCGTGCTCGCGCTCATCGCGGAGGGCAAGTCCAACGGCGCCATCGCCCGACTGCTGTTCATCAGCGAGGGCGCCGTCGAAAAACACATCACGTCGATCTTCGGCAAGCTCGGGCTCGAGCAAGACGACACCGGCAACCGCCGGGTACTCGCCGTCCTCGCCCACATCGACGCCACCACGCAGCCGGGCCCGGTCGGGCCTTCACAGAACGGACCAGTCCGATGACGAACCAGATCCCCACCCCTCCTCCCGTCCCGCCCGCGGATCCGACACCCCCGACGCCCCCGACGCAGACGCCCGAGGCGCGCACCGGATCCCGTGCCCTGGCGATCACGCTCGGCGTGGTCGGCGGTGTTGTGGTCGTCGGCGCGGCGGCGCTCGCCGCGGCCGGCGCCGTGTCCTCGGCGGTATCCGGCGGCAAGGGCGGTCACCAGCTGCTGAGCGCGAGCGCCGACGGTGTGCGCGAGGTCGAGATCGAATCGGACTCGGGCGAGTTCCGCGTCGTCTTCGACGATGTGGACGAGGCCGTGCTCGAGGGTGACTCCAACACGGGTGCCTGGACGATGCGGCGCGACGGCGACTCCCTCGTCGTCGACTCCCCGCGCCGGTGGTTCGGCTTCTCGTGGAACGCCGAGCAGAACGCCGTGCTCACCCTGCCGGAGTCGCTCGAGGGCGTCGCTCTCGACGTGGACGTCTCGGCCGGATCCTTCGACGCCGCGGGCGCCTTCGGCGAGGTCTCGTACAGCCTCAGCGCGGGCAGCTTCGAGATCGAGGGATCCGCGACCTCGCTCGACGCCGACATGTCGGCCGGTGACAGCGTGATCGAGCTCGCGGATCTCCGCACCGCGTCCTTCGATGTGTCCGCCGGGCGCCTCTGGGGCGACCTGCGCGGCGGGGAGGCGCCCGACGCGATCACGATCGAGCTGTCGGCCGGATCCGTCGAACTGCAGCTTCCGGACGTGCCCTACGACGTGAGGACCGACAGCGCCTTCGGCGACGTCACCTCGAACCTCGACGAGTCGAGCCGCGCCCCGCGCACGATCGACATCGACGTCTCCGCGGGCGACGTCACCCTCGCCGCCGGCTGACCCGGGCCTGCACCGGGTCCACTTGGCCCGGCGCCCCACCCCCGTACATAACGACGCAGATTTTTGGCTGAGTTGCCGTATGAACCGGTTTCGGCCTCGGTGGAAGCCAAAACTTGCGTCGTTGTGTACAGGGGGGAGGCAGGGGAGGAGGGGGATTTACCGGGGGTGCGGGGCCGGGCATAGAGTGGATCCGATGAACGCGATCCGATCCCGAGGCCCCAAGGCACTACTCACCTTCGTTGCGATCGGGCTCGTGTCCGGCTTCATGTCGGGCCTGTTCGGCGTCGGCGGGGGCACCGTCATCGTGCCGCTGCTCGTCGGGATCGCCCTGTTCTCGCAGAAGCTCGCCTCCGGCACCTCGGGCGCCTCGATCATCGTGACCGCGGCCGTCGGCGTCATCAGCTATGCGCTGCACGATCAGGTCGACTGGATCGCCGGCCTCCTGCTCGCGGCCGGCGGCATCGTGGGCGCGCAGATCGGGGCGCACCTGCTGCACGTGATCCGCGAGAACATCGTGCGCTGGATCTTCGTCGTCTTCATCGCCTGCATGGTCGTGATGATGTTCCTCGTCGTCCCCGAGCGCGGCGCGACGGTCGACCTGCACGTCGGCACGGGCATCGCGCTCGTCGCGCTCGGCGTCGCAACCGGCATCCTCTCGGGCTTGATCGGCGTCGGCGGGGGAGTGATCGTCGTTCCCGCGATGATGTTCCTCTTCGGATCCAGCGACCTCGTCGCGAAGGGTACCTCGCTGCTGATGATGATCCCGACGACCATCTCCGGCGCGATCCGCAACGCCCGCAACAAGAACATCGACCTCGTCGCGGCCGGCGCCGTCGGGCTCGCGACCCTCATCACGACCCCGCTCGGCGTAATCGTCGCGGCGCTGCTGGATCCGTTCACGGCGAACATCCTCTTCGCCGCATTCCTCTTCGTCATCGGCGTGCAGATGGCCATCAAGGCCGTGCGAGCCGGCCGGAAGTAGACTCGGGGGGTGACTGTGAACCCCGATCTCGTCGAGCGGACATTCCCGCCGACGCCCGTGTACCTGGTCGGACGAGAGAAAGTGCGCGAGTTCGCCCGCGCCGTCTTCGCGACCGCGCCCCAGCACACCGACGTGGAGGCCGCCCGCGCGCAGGGCTACGCCGACGTCGTCGCACCGCCGACCTTCGCGATGGTGATCGCGGATCAGACGCTGCAGATGCTCCTAAACGATGCCACGACCGGAATCGTGCTCGAGCGCGCGCTGCACACCGACCAGCAGTTCACCTACACCCGCCCCATCGTCGCCGGCGATGAGCTCACGGGCCGGCTCAGCGTCACGCGCGTGCGCGCCATGGGAACGGGCGCGATGCTCACGAGCGAGACCGTCATCACCGACGCCGCGGGCGAGCACGTCGTGACGGCCACCTCGACGCTTCTCATCGGATCGGAGGACGCGTGATGACGTTCGACAAGGGCCAGATTCTCGCCGAGAAGACCGTGCATCTCACCCGCGAGCACCTCGTGCGCTACGCGGGGGCATCGGGCGATTTCAACCCGATCCACTACCGCGACGACGTCGCCGAGCGCGTGGGCCTCGACGGCGTGCTCGCGCACGGCATGCTGACGATGGGTATCGGATCCTCGATCCTCGTCGACGCGCTCGGCGACGCCGCGCGCCTGCAGTCGTACGCCGTGCGGTTCACGAAGCCCGTCGTCGTCGCCCCCGACGAGGGCGCGGACGTCACCTACGTCGCGACCGTGGGCCTCGTGAAGGACGACGGATCCGCCCGCGTGGACCTGACCGTCACCGCCGGCGGCGACAAGGTCTTCGGCAAGGCGCAGGCCTTCGTGGTGGCCGCGTGAGGCTGGCCGATCTCACCACGATCGGCGTCGGCGGCGAGCCCGAGCTCATCGTCGACGCGTACTCGCGTGAGCAGCTCGTCTCGGCGCTGAACGACGCGTGGGACGGCGACTGGTTCGTGCTCGGCGGCGGATCCAATCTGCTCGCCTCCGACGAACCGTTCGCGGGCACCGTGATCCGGATCCTGACGAGCGGCTTCGCGCGCATCGACGGCGCGCCCGAGGGCTTCCAGCGCGTGGCGATCGAGGCCGGTCAGAACTGGGACGAGTTCGTCGCGTGGACGGTCGCCCAGGGCCTGCAGGGCATCGAGGCGATGAGCGGCATTCCCGGCACGGCCGGTGCGGCGCCGATCCAGAACGTCGGCGCCTACGGGCAGGAGATCGTGCAGACGCTCGTCTCGGTCGACCTGATCGATGAGGGATCCTCCGAGATCGTGACGGTGCCCGCGAGCGAGCTGGGCCTCGGCCCGCGCACCTCCGAGCTGAAGCGCCACTACGGCGAGGAGCCGGCCCGCGTGGCGGTGATCGCGGGGATCACGCTCGACCTGCGCGTCGTCGGCACGGATCCGGCCACCGTCGCCGACGAGCGGATCCGCGCGGCGCTGTCGCTCGCGAGCGACGACGCCGTCACGCTCGCGCAGATCCGCGAACGGGTGCTCGCGATCCGGGCGTCGAAGGGCATGGTCCTGGATCCGACGGACGCCGATACGCGCAGCGCCGGCAGCTTCTTCAACAACCCGATCATCGCCGAGGCCGACGCGCGGCTCCTGCCCGAGTCGTGCCCGCGCTGGCCCGTCGAGGAGATCGCCGAGACGGTGCAGGTGTTCGACCTCGCCACGTGGGACGGCCAGGTGCCGCGCGTCGAGGCCCCCGCCTCGCGCGTGAAGGTGAGCGCCGCGTGGCTGATCGAAAACTCGGGGCTGCCGAAGGGTTTCTCCCTTCCCGGATCCCGCGCCGCGCTCTCGACGAAGCACACCCTCGCGATCACGAACCGCGGCGGCGCGAGCTCGGACGAGATCGCGGAGCTCGCCCGCTACGTGCGCATGCGCGTCTCCGGCGAGTACGGGATCACCCTCAATCCGGAGCCGGTCTTCGTCGGCGTCGAGCTCTAACTCATCCATTCCCCGCCAAAACATCAAGTCTCCGACGAATCATCCGCTGCTGCGTGATGATTCGTCGGAGACTTGATGAGGTGTGGCGAAAGGGATGAATTACGCGAACAGGCGCTGGAGGCGCCGGACGCCCTCGAGGAGCTGGTCCTCGCCGAGCGCGTAGCTCAGGCGCAGGTATCCGCTGGGGCCGAAGGCCTCGCCGGGAACGACCGCCACCTCGGCGGCGTCGAGGATGTAGTCGGCCAGCTCGAGGCTCGTCTCGATGCGGCGTCCGCCCCACTCGCGGCCGAGCAGACCCTGCACGTCGGGGTACACGTAGAACGCGCCCTGCGGCGTCGGCACCGTCACGCCCTCGATCTTCGACAGCTCGTCGACCATGAGCTTGCGGCGGCGGTCGAACGCCTGCCGGAACTCCTCGGCGGTGTCCTGCTGGCCGGCGAGGGCCTCGATTGCGCCCCGCTGCGCGACGTTGTTGACGTTGCTCGTCAGGTGCGACTGCAGGTTCGCGGCGGCCTTCATGGCGTCGGCGGGGCCGACCATCCAGCCCACGCGCCACCCCGTCATGGCGTAGGTCTTCGCGACGCCGTTCAGCAGGATCGTCTGCTCGGCCACCTCAGGAACGGCCTCGACGATCGACACGGCGCGGACGCCGTCGTAGGTGAGGTTCTGGTAGATCTCGTCCGAGACGACCCAGATGCCGTGCTCGAGGGCCCAGCGCGCGATCGCGGCGGTCTCCTCGGGGGTGTACACGGATCCGGTGGGGTTCGACGGCGAGACGAACACGAGCGCCTTCGTGTGCTCCGTGCGGGCGGCCTCGAGCTGCTCGACGGTGACCTTGTACTCCTGCTCGGCGCCCGCGAACACCTCGACGGGGGTGCCGTCGGCGAGCTGGATCGCCTCGGGGTAGGTCGTCCAGTACGGAGCGGGCAGGAGAACCTCGTCGCCCGGGTTCAGCAGCACCTGGAACGCCTGGTACACGGCCTGCTTGCCGCCGTTGGTGACGACGACCTGGCTCGGCTCCACCGCGAGGCCGGAGTCGCGCTTCGTCTTGTCGACGATGGCCTGCTTCAGCGCCGGAAGGCCCGCGGCGGGGGAGTAGCGGTAGTTCGCCGGATCCGCGAGCGCGGCCTGCGCGGCCTCGACGACGTTCGACGGCGTCGCGAAGTCGGGCTCGCCCGCGGCATACGAGATGACGGGGCGCCCCTCGGCCTTCAGGGCCTTGGCCTTCGCATCGACCTTGAGGGTCGCCGATTCGGCGATGGCGGTGATCTTCTTCGAGAGGGATGCGCGTTCAGTCACACGCTCAGCGTACTTCCCCGCGCGGATCCGCGCGCGTGAGAAGCGGATCCGCCACGCGCGAGAACCCGCGCCGGTTCGCGCCCACAGGACGCATGCCGTATGATCGCTAGAGCGGTTCTTCACTGCATCCTTCGGGGTGCGGCGAGAACACTAGGGTCTGATGACTCTAGGGCGGTAGCTCAATTGGCAGAGCAGCGGTCTCCAAAACCGCAGGTTGCAGGTTCGATTCCTGTCCGCCCTGCTCGTCTCAGCACATGGCTGATCCACGAAAGGTGACGAATGGCTCAGGACGCAGCGGGCGGCGCAGTCGCCGCCGCAGGAGGCGCGAGTTCCGGTAAGAAGGTCAACTTCTTCCGTCGCATCGTGATCTTCTTCCGCGAGGTCATCGCGGAGCTCCGTAAGGTCGTCACGCCGACGCGCAAGGAGCTCGTGAAGTTCACGAGCATCGTGCTCGGCTTCGTCATCGTGATGATCGCCTTGGTGTTCGGATTCGACACGGCCTTCTCCTGGATTGTCGACGTCGTTTTCGGCGTTCCGAAGTAAACCGAAAGAGGGTGTAGTCGTGTCTGAGAAGCATCTCGACGACGCTGATTGGGCTCCCGCGGCGGAGCAGTCCAGCGAGGACGACGAGGCCCAGACGGGCCGCGTCCTCGAAGAGGACGAACGCGCGAGCGAAGCCGCAGAGCATCGGGCAATGCATGTCGACGACGGTGCCGGCCTTGCCGACAACGAAGAATTCGACATCGAAGACCCGGAGGCAGACGCAATCGTGAACGACGCACTCGAGATCGACGAGACCACCGAGGCCGAGGCTGCGGCCGAGGTTCTCGCCGAGGACGCCGAAGAGAACGGCGAGCTCGTGGAGGCCGCGGATGAGGCGGCCGACGAGTCGGAAGAGGACGAGGACCCGTACGCGGAGTTCCGCGCCGAGCTGCGCAGCCTCGAGGGCAAGTGGTACGTCATCCACACCTATGCCGGTTTCGAGCGCAAGGTGAAGGCCAACATCGAGCAGCGCAAGTCGACGCTCGAGGTCGAGGAAGACATCTACCAGGTCGAGGTGCCGATGGAAGATGTCGTCGAGATCAAGAACGGCCAGCGCAAGATGGTTACCCGCGTGCGCGTGCCGGGCTACGTGCTCGTGCGCATGGAGCTGAACGAGGACTCCTGGTCGGTCGTTCGCCACACGCCGGGCGTGACGGGCTTCGTGGGCAACGCCCACAACCCCGCCCCGCTGCGTTTCGAAGAGGCCTTCAACATGCTGAAGCCGCTCGCCGAGATCCGCGAGGCCGAGAAAGCCGCCGCGGGCGACGCGAAGGCGAAGGAGATCAACGCGCAGCGCACGATCGCCGCGGAGGTCGACTACGAGATCGGCGAGACGATCACGATCAAGGACGGCTCGTTCGCCGGCCTTCCCGGTTCGATCAGCGAGATCAACGCCGCGAGCGGCAAGCTCACCGTTCTGGTGTCGCTCTTCGAGCGCGAGACCCCGGTCGAGCTCGCGTTCGACCAGGTCACCAAGATGAACTGACGTTCTTCGCACGATGCCCCGCCTCGGCGGGGCATCGTCGTTTTCGGCGGATCCTGAGGAAGGCACGGAATCGGATCCGGTAGACTTGCATGGTTTGCGCGTCGTCTCGGCGCGCTCGCAGACACCACGCCCCGCCAGGGCGTGGGAGAGCATGCGCATTCGGCGCGTGTTCGACGAAAGGAAACCCAATGGCACCTAAGAAGAAGGTCTCGGGTCTGATCAAGCTTCAGATCCAGGCTGGTGCGGCCAACCCCGCCCCGCCCATCGGCCCCGCGCTCGGTCAGCACGGCGTCAACATCATGGAGTTCTGCAAGGCGTACAACGCGGCGACCGAGTCGCAGCGCGGCAACGTCATCCCCGTGGAGATCACCGTCTACGAGGACCGCAGCTTCACCTTCGTCCTGAAGACCCCGCCGGCGGCGGAGCTCATCAAGAAGGCTGCTGGCGTCAAGAGCGGTTCGGGCACGCCCCACACCGTCAAGGTCGGCAAGCTCACGAAGGCTCAGGTCGAGGAGATCGCCAAGCAGAAGGCGCCCGACCTGAACGCGAACGACATCGACGCTGCGTCGAAGATCATCGCCGGCACCGCCCGTTCCATGGGCATCACGGTCGAGGGCTAAGGGGAAACGAAAATGGCTAAGTCCAAGGTTTACGCCGCAGCCGCCGCCAAGGTTGCTGAAGGCAAGTTCTATACTCCCGCCGAGGCCGTCGCGCTCGCCAAGGAGACCGGTTCGAAGAAGTTCGACTCGACCGTCGAGGTCGCGCTGAAGCTCGCCGTCGACCCGCGCAAGGCCGACCAGATGGTGCGCGGCACCGTCATGCTCCCGCACGGCACCGGTAAGACCGCCAAGGTCATCGTGTTCGCGAACGGTGAGGCCGCCGAGGCCGCCATCGCCGCGGGCGCGGACGAGGTCGGCGGCGCCGAGCTCATCCAGAAGGTCGCCGACGGCTGGACCGACTTCGACGCGGCCGTCGCCGTTCCGGAGCTCATGGGCCAGGTCGGTCGCCTCGGTAAGGTTCTTGGTCCCCGTGGCCTCATGCCGAACCCGAAGACCGGCACCGTGACCCCCAACCCCGCGAAGGCGGTCGAGGAGATCAAGGGCGGCAAGATCGAGTTCCGCGTCGACAAGCACGCGAACCTGCACTTCATCGTGGGCAAGGCCTCGTTCGACGCTGAGAAGCTGAACGAGAACATCCAGGCCGCCCTCGACGAGGTCGTCCGCCTCAAGCCGTCGTCGGCGAAGGGTCGCTACATCCAGAAGGGCGCCGTCTCGACGACCTTCGGTCCGGGCATCCCGCTCGACGTGAACGGCCTCGCGGCGTAATTCGCGTTCTGACGACGAACCCCCTGCAGCTCCTGCAGGGGGTTCGTCGCGTTCAGGGCGATGGCGCGAGCCGGTAGAGCACCTCGGGCCGTCCGCGGCCGCCGTAGCGGTGCGAGAGGGAGATCTCGCCGCGGGCGACGAGGTGGTCGAGGTAGCGTCGGGCGCTTGCGCGGGAGATCGCGCAGCGCGCGGCGACGTTCGCCGCGGAGCTCGGCGCGACCGGATCCAGCGCCTCGCGCACCCGCTCGAGGGTGACCGGGGAGATGCCCTTCGGGAGCTGGTCGATCGGGGCCGGGCTTGCGGCCGCGATCGGGATCCGCCCGGTCTGCAGAAGGCTGTCGATTTCGCCCTGCGCCAGCTCGAGATCGCGTTCGAGCGGATCCGGCGCCGCGCGGCCGGCGCGGTACGAGGCGAGCCGCTCGGCGAAGACCTCCTGGTTGAAGGGCTTCACGAGGTATCCGGCGACGCGCCCCGCGAGCGCCTGGCGCACCGTGATCTGGTCGCGCGAGGAGCTGATGACGATGATGTCGGGGGAGTGGTCGGCGAGCGTCCGGATGCGGTGCATGACCTCGATGCCGCTGACGTCCGGCAGTCGCAGGTCGAGCAGGATCAGGTCGATGTCGCCGCGCCGCCCGAGGTCGATCGCTGCGGTCCCGGATCCGGCCCGCGCGGCGACGACGAAGCCGGGGAGTTCCGCGATGAAGCGGGCGTGGAGATCGCGCGCGTGCGCGTCGTCGTCGACGATCAGGACGCGGATGGGGGAGGAGGTCACCGGGACACCTCCATGTCGAAGGCGAAGCGAGCACCGCCGGCCGACGAGACCTCGATGGAACCGCCGCGTTCGGCGAGCGTGCGGCGCACGAGATCGAGCCCCACGCCGCGGCCGGCGCCGCTCGGATCCGGTTTCGTGGAGAAGCCGCGGGCGAAGATCTGCGCGGCGTGCGCGGCGGGGATGCCGGGCCCGTCATCGGAGATGACGCCGAAGAAACGCCCGTCGCGCTCGCGCAGCTCACAGCGCACCGTATGCGCGCCCGCCTCGCCGGCGTTGCGGCAGAGGTTCGCGAGTACCAGTACGAGCTGGTCGTCGGCGTCGTGGGTCAGTTCGACATCGAGCTCGAGGCGCGTGCCGAGCGCGGCGAGTTCGGCGGTGAGCGCCTCGAGGGTCGCGCGCAGGAGCGGCGGCGCGCCGCGCAGGGCGGGATCGGCGAGCGTCGTCACGCGAGAGGAGGCGTCGATGTAGTCGAGCGCCTCGGCGCGGTCGTCGTTCGCCACGAGTCCGCGGATGACGTGCAGGCGCGTGTCGAACTCATGGGACTGCTCGCGCAGCGCCGCGGCCGTGGCCTCGGCGTGTTCGAGCTCGCGCGCCGCCTCGTCGTGCAGCCGGATCCGGCGGTGCATCGCGGTCGTCAGCGCCGTGCTCGCCGCCATGCCCAGCACGAGTGCGCCGATGTCCCACGGCAGCAGCCTCCAGAGCGCCTGCTCAACGTCCTGCGTCATGCGCCGCTCGAGAATGCCGGTGGAGACGGCGCCGACCACGGATCCGTCGGACCCGATCACCGGCACCTTCGCCCGCAGGGTGCGTCCGATGGTGCCGTCCATCGTGTTCACGACGGTCTCGCCCGCGAGCACGCCCGTCGCGTCGGTCGACACGGGGCGCCCTCGCTCGGTCGGGGTCGGGTGCGTCACGCGCCGCTCGTCGGGGGCGATGACCACGACGTAGTCGACTCCCGCGGCCCGTTCGACGAGGCTCGCGAGCGGTTGAAGCTCGGCGGTGGCCCGCTCAAGGGAGTCGAGATCCTCGAGCGCATCGCGCACCTGATCGAGGCCCGCGAGCTCGGACGAGACGTCGGTGACGCGCTCGGCCGTTGCGGCGCGGATCCCGTCGCGCTGCACCGACATCGCGATCGCGGTCGTGCCGCCGACGCACACGAGCACGAGCAGCGTCGGCAGGGCAAGCAGCACCAGCCGGGCCAAGCGTCCCCTCACCATCGCGCGTCCTTCCGTGAGCATCAAAGAGCACAATTCTTTCGCGTCTTGCCGCGAAGCGCGAACCTGGGGCAGGGTAGCTGGCGGCTGTGCTGTCAGCACAAAGGAGTGTAACCATGTCAGAGAACGCGAAACCCGGCCGCCGCGCGGTCGGTCGCACGATCGGGGGCGTCATTGCCGTCGCCTCGATCGGCATCGCATCATACGGATCCATCAGCGCGGCGACCGCGGGACAGGACGTGCACGCATCGCTGACGATCGTGGCGCCCGCGGCCGCAGGCGGCGGGTGGGACACCGTCGCGCGCGAACTGCAGCAGGCGCAGAAGGCCAACTCGCTCGTGAACAACGTGCAGGTCGTGAACATGCCCGGAGCGGGCGGCACGATCGCGCTCGGCAACGTCGCGAGCCTCGAGGGCCGGTCGAACAACCTGCTCGTGGGCGGCACGGGTCTGCTCGCGGCGAGCGTGCAGTACTCGAGCGAGAAGACCTACGACGACGTCACGAACCTCGCGGTCCTGTTCGAGGAGTACGACGTCATCGTCGTGCCCGCCGACTCGCCGTACGAGACGCTCGACGACCTCGTGAACGCCTGGCGCGAAGAGCCGGCGGCCCTGCCGTGGACGGGCGGCGGATCCTTCGACCAGCTCGTCGCGACCGACCTCGCGCTCGCCGCGGGCATCGATCCCACCCAGACGACGTACATCTCGTCGGACGGCGGCGGCGAGGCGATCCAGGCACTGCTCAACGGAACGGCCGCCGCCGCCACGGGCGGCTACTCCGACAACATCGACCAGATCGAGGCGGGTCGTCTGCGCGCGCTGGCGCTCGTCGCGGAGGATCGGGTCGACGGCATCGACATCCCCACGGCGCGCGAGCAGGGCTACGACGTGACGCTGTCGAACTGGCGCAGCCTGTCGGCGCCTCCCGGTGTCGAAGAGGAACAGGTCGAGGCGCTCGACGAGCTGATCGCCGAGACGATCGCCACCGACGAATGGAAGGACGCCGTCGAGCGCTTCCACTGGACGGTCAACGTGCGCACGGGCGAGGAGCTCGACGAGTTCCTCGCGAGCGAGAAGGAGCGCATCGAGATGCTGTACGAGGAGATGGGCCGATGAGTGGTCAGAACAACCCGACGGCGCTGTCGGCGACCTACGGCAAGCGGCTCCGCTTCGGCGGCCGCTCGCTTGCGAAGAACCTCATCATGCCGCTCGTGCTGCTGGCGTTCGCGGCGTATCTCGTGGTGGGCATCGTCACGATGACCGTGCCGGCGGGCACCAGCTTCCCCGGCCCCGGATTCTTCCCCGGCCTGATCGCGGCGGGCATGGCGCTCTTCGCGGTCCTGCTGATCGTCCGCGCCCTCCGCGCGCCGCACGGCGAGGCGGAGTCGGGCGATGAGTCGTCGGTCGGCGTCGACTGGGCCTCGATGGCCTGGATCATTCTCGGCTTCGGCGCGTTCATCGTGCTGCTGCCCTGGCTCGGCTGGATCATCGGCGCGGGCCTGCTGTTCTGGGCGATCGCGCGCGGCTTCGGTGAGCGCCGCCACCTCCGCAGCCTGATCATCGGCCTCACGGCCAGCTCGCTCGTATACATCGCCTTCGACATGGCCCTCGGCATGTCGCTGCCGTCGGGCATTCTCGGATGGGAGTTCTGAACCATGGAGACACTTCAGCTTCTCGGTGACGGCTTCCTCGGAGCGCTCACCCTGCAGAACCTGCTCTGGGTGCTCATCGGCTGCGTGCTCGGCACCGCCGTCGGCGTGCTGCCGGGGCTCGGATCGTCGATGGCGGTCGCCCTGCTCCTACCCGTGACCTTCGCGCTCGACCCGACCGCGGCCTTCATCATGTTCTCGGGCGTGTACTTCGGTGGCCTATTCGGCGACTCGACGATGGGCATCCTGATGAACACGCCGGGCCAGGCCTCGGCGATTGCCTCGACGTTCGAGGGCCACAAGATGGCGCTCGACGGCCGCGCAGCGAAGGCGCTCGCGACCGCCGCGATCGGCGCGTTCATCGGTGGCTTCATCGCCTCGATCTGCGTGGTGTTCCTCGCGCCCGTGCTCGCCGAGTTCTCGACGAAGTTCGGCCCGGCGGAGTTCTTCGCGCTCGCCGTGTTCGCGTTCGCCGCCACGTCGACCGTCGTCACGGACGACACCGTCAAGGGCCTCGCGTCGCTGTTCCTCGGGCTCGGTATCGCCGTGATCGGCATCGACGGTGTCTCGGGCGCGCAGCGCTTCACCATGGGGTCGCCGTTCCTCTTCGACGGCATCTCGCTCGTGACGGTCACCGTCGCGGTGCTCGCGCTCGGTGAGGTCATTTACGTGGCGTGCATGGAGCGCCACATCGTCGGCAAGGCGATCGTGCGCCCGAAGGGGCGTCCGTGGTTGTCGAAGAGCGAACTGCGCGAGGCCGCGCCCGCGTGGCTGCGCGGTACCGCCATCGGTCTGCCGTTCGGCGTCGTGCCGGCCGGCGGATCCGAGATCCCCACCTTCCTCGCCTACGGGCTGGAGAAGCGTCTCGATGCGCGGCGCAAGGATCCGCAGTTCGGCAAGGGCGCGATCCGCGGTCTCGCCGCGCCGGAGGCCGCGGGTAACTCGACGACCGGCATGGCGATGGGTGCGCTCCTCTCGCTCGGCCTGCCGATCTCGGCGACCGCCGCGATCATGCTTGCCGCGTTCCAGCAGTATGGCCTGCAGCCGGGCCCGCTGCTGTTCGATCGCGCGCCGGACCTCGTGTGGGCGCTGCTGGCGAGCTTCTTCATCGCGATGGTCGTGCTGCTGATCCTCAACCTGCCCTTCGCGATGCTCTGGGCGAAGCTCCTGCTGATCCCGCGTCCGTACCTGTACGCGGGGATCACGATGTTCTGCGCGATGGGCATCTACGCCTCGTCGGGTTCGACCTTCGACCTGGCGATGCTGCTCGGCGTCGGCATCGTCGGCTTCCTGATGCGGGCGCTCGATTTCCCGCTCGCTCCGCTCATCATCGGCATGGTTCTCGGTCCCCTCGCCGAGACGAGCCTGCGCGACGCCGCGATGAGCGCCAACGGCGACTTCACGGTGCTGGTGCAGAGCCCGATCGCGCTCACGCTCTACGGCGTGCTCGTCGTGGTCGTCGGTGCGTCCGTGGTGAACCGGGTGAGGACGAGGCGCCGCGCTCTCTGAGGATCCGAATCGAAGGGTCGGCCCGTAACGGGGGCCGGCCCTTCGTCGTTCCACGGGCTTTGCTCGGGGGTCTTGCGGGGGTAGTGATATTTCCACATACTTAACGCATACCGCGGGTTCCGAGCGCCGACCGTGCGCGGCCCGCGGTGCGCAAAGGTGCTCCACACATGTCTCAGCTGACCGCGCGTCACCGTAAAGTGCTCGCTCTTCTCGCCGCAGGCGCCGTGGTCGGCGTCGGTGGCGCATACACTCTCGCCGCTTGGAACGATTCGGAATTCGCGACGGCGAACTTCGCGTCCGGATCCTTCAACCTCGAAGGATCCCTCGACGGCACGACCTATTCGGAGCACGAGTCGGCGCCGGCCGCCGCCGAGGTGTTCACGCTCACGACCGACAACATGGTGCCGGATCAGGTCGTCTACGACTCGTTCTTCGTGCGCCTCGACGCCGACACGACCGTCGCCGGCACCCTCGCACAGGCGGGCGCCGCGGTTGCATCCGGCGCGGCGGGCGACTACTCCTACGTTGTGGCGGCGCTCGACGCGGGTACGACGTGCGGCGCTGCGGGCATCGCCGCCGGGACCGTGATCGGTCAGGCGGACGCCCTCGACGGAGACAACACCGCAACGGGAGGCCCGATCGCCCTCGCGCCCGGTGCCGACGACGCCGCGGGCACGCCCGTCGAGCTCTGCATCCAGGTCACGGCCGCGGCCGACCTCGCCGAGGCCGCCAGCGCCACGGCCACATGGGAGTTCGAAGCCACCTCGGACGACGCGAGCTGATGCGCTCCCGTCGGCGCCGGGGAGGGCGCACCTCGCAGAAGGTGCGCGCTCTCCTCGCCGCGGGCGCTGTCGTGGGGCTCGGTGCGGCGTCGACGCTCGCCGCCTGGACCGATCAGGAGAGCGCGACCGCGTCGTTCACCGCGGGGACGTTCGGCATCGTCGGTGCCATCGACGGCGCGACATTCACCGAGCACCCGAGCACCGCACCGGCGCAGCTCGGATTCACCGTGCCCGCGACCGGCCTCCTGCCCGGGGCGGTCGTCTACGCGAGGCTCTCGGTGCGCACGACGAGCGGATCCGCGGCAGGCATCGCGCGCCTCGCCGCCGATCCCGCGAACGTGCCGGCCGACGGATCCGGTCTCGGAGGCTTCCTCACCTACGGCGTCAGCCGGGTCGCCGGCACCACCTGCGACCTCGCCGCGTTCAACGCGGGCACGATCATCGTGCCGCGCGGCTCGGCGCTGACGGCGTCGCCCCCGGCCGCCACGACCCAGGCCCTGGCGGCGAACGGGGCGTCGCCCGTCACCTACTGCTTCGAGGTGACGCTGCCGGCGAACGTGAGCAATAACGCGCAGGGACGGACGGCCACGCTCCGCTGGACCGTGAACGCGGAGAACTCGTGACCGCCACCACCATCGAGACGAGGGCGGCGCTGCGTCGAGCACGCCGCAGGCCCCGCCCGGGCCAGGTCATCGGCGACGCGCTGCTGTGGATCGCGGCGGCGCTCGGCGTCGTCTGCCTCGCGCTCATGGTGCTGGCGTTCACGCTCAACATCACGCTGATGATGTTCCGAACCGGATCCATGTCCCCGACGATCCCAGCCGGCTCCGTTGCGGTCGTGCAGGAGATCCCCGCACGCGACGTGAACGTTGGCGACATCGTCACGGTCGACCGCGGCGACGAACAATTGCCGATCACCCACCGAGTGACGAGCGTCTCGCCGGGCTCGAACGACGCCGAACGCGTCATCACCATGCGCGGCGACGCGAACGCGCAGGACGACCCCTATCCGTATACCGTGACGACCGTGCGCGAGGTGCTGTTCTCCGTCCCCGGCATCGCCGCGGGGCTGGCCTCGCTCGGCAACCCGCTCGTCATGGGCGCGCTGACTCTCGCGGCGGGCGCCCTGGTGGGGTGGGCGTTCTGGCCGCGGGCACGTGACGCGGAATGAGCGTTCTGCTTCTCGCTTTCGCCATCGGCCTTGCGTCTGCGCCGGACGACGGCGCCGACGGCGACCGGATCCGTCTCGTTTCGCAGCTCGACGGTGCAGCGGCGTCCCAGCTTTCGCCGGGCGCGACCCTCGAGTGGTTCGTCGACGTGAGCACGGTCCCCGGGGAACCGGGCACGGTCGAGATCTCCCTCTCTGAGACGGGCGAACTGGGGCTCGAGGTCGCGGCGTTCCGCTGCGAGAGCGAGTGGGAAGGATCCGTGTGCGCGGCGGGGGCGACTCGTCTGCGGGAACAGAGCCCGATGCCTGCGGGTGAGGCGTCTCTGCTCGCGATCCCGGATACGGAGACGGCCCATCTCCGCATGGTCGTCGTGGCGGCGGACGATCTCCCCGCCTCCGCGCAGGGCGCCCTGCGCCTCCTCGCGCAGGGCGCGGGAGACGCGAAGGACGCAGAGGGGCCGCGCTCGCCGCTGCAACCGACCGGATCCCTGCCGGTATCGGCCCTCGTCTGTGCCGCCGTCGGAGCGCTGGGCGCGGGGGCGGCGATCACACTCACACGCATCTTCGGACGCCGAACCCGACGGACGCGCTGAGCCGCTCCGCGGCTCGGGTCAGAGGTTGCGGCAGGTTCCGCCGATGCCGGCGATGAGACCCGCGTTCGTCGCGACGCGCAGCGCCTGCGAACGCCACCCGCTCGGATCCGCGATCGACAACGCAATCTCCAGTTCAGTGCCCAGGCCCAGGAGGCCACCCAGAAGGTTGGCCGGAACGTTCGTGCGGTAGCTGCCGTCGGCGAGAAGGGTCGTGTTCGTGACGAGACTGAAACCGGTCAGCGGCGCGAGAACCGAGCCGAGGCCGCTCGTTGAGGCCTCCGTCACGACATTGCTGAGCTGGTATCCCGTCGGCAGCTTCCAGTAGATCTCCACGCGGGCGCCCAGACCGAGCACACCGGGAACGTATCTACACGCGGCGGCGTGGGTAGGAGCCGGAATCGTCGCCGCGGAGAGCGAAGCGGAGGCGGCCTCCGAGTCGGTCCAGGTGGCGTCGGACGGTGCCACGGCCGATGGCAAGGCAAGACCCACGCCGAGAAGGAGCGCCGCAGCGAGGAGGCGCACCTTGGGTCGCGGCGGCCTCGTCACCTCTTGCACGACGTCTGGCTGCACGCTCTCATCGTACGGGGCGTCGCGGTCGACGGATAGAGGGATGCCTCGCCCATGCCGTTCCGATACGGCCCATTGTGACGCCCGCGAGATCTCGCCCTCCTGTCGACGTCACATCGAGCTCGGGGTGGTCTCGCGGACAGTGGAGCCCGCGGGCACGCCTAGTCGTCGTTCAGCGCGTGCAGGAGCCCCGCGAGGCGGCGGATGTCGGCGACGTCCCACTCGTCGAGCTTCGCCCGCATGCTGAGGTTGTCGGAGGATGCGTGGATCGCGTTGTAGCGCGCCTTGCCCTCGTCGGTCGCGGAGAGGAGCTGTGCGCGTCGATCGTGCGGATCCGGGGTGCGCTCGACGAGGCCGCGCTCCTCCAGCTGCCCGATGGTGCGGCTGAGCTGGCTCTTGTCGAGCATGAGCTGCTCGACGAGCGCGGATGCGGTGAGCGGGCCCGACTGGGCGATCGTCGAGAACACCTTGTAGGCACCGGGCAGCAGGCCGGGGGAGAGCTCCTCCGCCCGCCGCGCGATCAGCCGCCGGAAGCGGCTGATCATCTGTACGAACTCGCCCTCGACGGCGCGGATCGCTTCGTCGCGCTCGGGAGAGGTCGACGGCGAAGGATCCGGGGTGCTCATCGGTTTCATTGTCGCCTGTTGTCCGCGGGGGAGCAAAACGCCGGGATCGCGCCCATTACGAGTGCGGCGTCTCGCCCGTTGTCAGGGCGTTGAGCAGGGTCGTGAGGCGGTCGATGGTCGTCACCGGCCAGTTGTCGAGTTCCTCCTCGAGCCGGTGCTGGTACGGCGCGCGGGCGAGATGCAGCCGTCCGCGACCGAACTCCGTCAGCGAGATGAGTCGCACCCGGCCGTCGTGCGGATCCGGCACGCGCGTGACGAGCGCGAGCTCCTCCAGCTCGGACACCGTGCGGCTGACGAAGCCCTTGTCGGCGGAGAGGTGATCCGCCAGGGTCGATACCGTTGCGGCGCCCTCGCGCGCGATCATCGTGAGCACCTTGTACGTGGCGGGCAGCATGCCCGGCGCGACGCACTCGGCGGCATCGGCGTACGACCGCCGCCACTGCTGCATCAGGCGCTCGAAGGATCCCTCCAGCGCGGCGATCGCCTCCGCTCGCGCGGAGACGCCCGCCGTCACCGCCTCCGGGGAAGCGGCAGCGGCGGGCGTCCGGGTGTTCATCGCTTGTCAGAGGCCGAGCGAGCGTCGTCGGTGTCCACAACCGTGACGCTGCCGGTGGCGGTCAGGACGCCCATGCCCTCGGAGACCGACACGGTCGCGAGGTCGGCCTCGCTCGCGTGGGTGCGCTCCGAGGTCGTCATGCGCGTCAGCGGCTTGTTCGGCATGAACAGGATTGCGATGAGGCTGATCACGGCGAAGGGAACGCCGATGAGGAAGGAGTGCGAGATACCTTGGGCGTACACGTCCTCGACGATGATCGCGATGGCGTGCGGCAGCTCGCTGACCTTCGGCAGCGTGCCGGATCCGAGACTCTCGAGCGCGGCCGCGCCCTTTTCGCCGGTCTCCGCGACGGCGGCCATGAAGCGATCCATGGTGTCGGAGGAGGTCATCAGGCTCGCCACCTTCGAGCTGAGCGCCGCGCCCATGACCGAGACGCCGATCGTGCCGCCGAGCGAGCGGAAGAAAGTCACACCGGAGCTCGCGACTCCGATCTCGCGCGGGTCGGTGTCGTTCTGCACCACGAGCACGAGGTTCTGCATCGTCATGCCGACGCCCGCACCGAGCAGGAACATGTACACGGAGACGAGCGCGAAGTTCGTGTCGTAGTGGATCGTCGACAGCAGGTAGGAGCCGGCGATCAGCAGCACCGCGCCGACGACGAGGTACGCCTTCCACTTGCCGTACTTCGAGATGAACGCGCCGATGATGATCGACGACAGGAGCAGTCCGGCGATCATCGGGATCGTCATGATGCCCGCCATCGTCGGCGTGGCGCCGCGGGAGAGCTGCATGTACTGGCTGAGGAACACCGAGGAGCCGAACATGGCAAGGCCCGTGGCGATCGACGCGATGACCGACAGCGTGAAGGTCTTGTTGCGGAAGAGGCTCAGCGGGATCAGCGGCTCGCGCGACTTGAGCTCGACGACGATGAAGATGATCGTCGCGACGATCGCGCCGCCGACCATGAGCACGGTGAGTAGGCTCCACCAGTCGTTGTTGGCGAGGTCAGTGAACGCGAGCGCGTTGCCCGCGTCATCGGTCGTGGTGGATCCGGCGTTCGAGACCCAGATGAGGAGCGACGACACCGCGACGGACAGGAACACGATGCCGGCGTAGTCGATCGTGGCCTTCTTCTGCTCGCGCTTCGGGAGCTTCAGCGTGACCTGCACGAGGACGAGGGCGGCGACGGCGAACGGCAGCGCGATGAAGAAGTTCCAGCGCCAGTTGATCGAGTCGGTGATGAAACCGCCGAGCAGCGGCCCGCCGACGGTCGACACGGCCATGACGGCGCCAAAGAGCCCCATGTACCTGCCGCGCTCGCGGGGGCTAATGATGTCGGCCATCAGCACCTGGCTGAGGGCAGCGAGGCCGCCGGCGCCGATGCCCTGCACGGCGCGCATCGCGATGAGCAGGTGGGTGTCCTGGGAGAAGCCGGCGATGGCGGTCGCGACGACGAAGATCACGATCGCGAGCTGGTACAGGAACTTGCGGTTCGTCAGGTCGGCGAGCTTGCCCCAGATCGGGGTCGAGATCGCCGTCGTCAGCAGCGTCGCGGTGACGACCCAGGTGTAGGAGGTCTGCGTTCCGCCGAGGTCGGAGACGATGACGGGCAGCGAGCTGGAGACCACGGTCGATGCGAGCATCGACACGAACATGCCGAGGATCAGGCCGGACAGCGCCTCGAGCACTTGGCGCTGCGACATCTTCGGCGGTGCGGAAGAGGGTTTGGGCATGGCGTTCCTCACAGACGGATGGTGGTCGTTGCGGCGACGCTGACGCAGAAGGTTGACCGATATCAAAGGTTGAAGTTTCTCAACTATATCCCCGAAGGTTGACCCCACGCAACTAATGAGGCTGTGTCTTTCCCGAGTTCCCCCAGCGGTGTCGATTAGCCTCGACATCATGTTGTCCCGGGAGCTGCAGGCGCGGATCGTCGCCGACTCGAGCGATCGGGTGGCGTGGCTCCGGGCGCGGTCGCAGGGAATCACGGCGACCGACGTCGCCCACCTGTCGACGCCCGCCTCGATCCTGCGGGCCGCGAAGCAGAAGCTGCAGCCGGCGGGCTTCTCGGGCAATGCGTACACGGATCACGGGCGCCGGCGCGAGCCGGAGATCGCCGCGTGGATCCTCGAGAACCATGGGATCCATCCCTCCGGGGCCCTGTTCCGTGCGGAGATCGAGAAGCGGCACCTCGCGACCCCCGACGGGATCGCGCAGGACGCCGAGGGCCGTGTCCTGCTCGCCGAGATCAAGACGACGAACAAGTCGTGGCGCACGATCCCGCGCCACTATCTCCGCCAGGTGTGGTGGCAGCAGCACGTGCTCGGCGCGGAGCGCACCCTCTTCGCGTGGGAGGAACACCGCGATTTCCGGCCGCTCCACGAGGAGCCGCGGACGATGTGGATCGACCGCGACGAGAAGGAGATCGCGAACCTCGTCTCGATGGCGACGCAGCTCATCGACGAGCTGTACCGGCTGACGACGGGGCAGAATGTGCCGCAGGACAACCTCTCGCCCCGCGAGCAGGCGATCCTCCGGGCGGCGACGCAGGACGCCTACCGCGCGCTCGCGCTCATCGACTGACAGCGGATCCCCAGTCGGCCCGGTTTGCGGATCCGGATCCCGGTGTCGTAGGCTTGTCGAAGCCGAAGACCGCCGGTCGTCGAGTGCGAAAGTTCTCGAACGAAGCGCTGCTAACGCAGGGGCCCGCGCAGGTGTACTGAGAATCTTTTGAAGCTCCGTGCGCTCTGCGCATGGGGCTTTTGTCATGTCAGTGGGCGGATCGGCCGGCACCTCACCTCCGTGAGGCGCCTCGTACGTATCAAGGAGTGGCCATGGCGCTGAAGGAAGCATCGGTCGCCGAACTCACGAACAAGTTCGAGAGCTCGACCGCCGTTCTGCTCACCGAATACCGCGGCCTGACGGTTGCCGAGCTCAAGGAGCTCCGCGACAGCATTCGTCAGGATGCGGAATACGCCGTGGCGAAGAACACGCTGACCAAGCTCGCTGCCGCTAAGGCAGGAGTCGAGGGCCTCGACGACAACCTCAAGGGTCCGTCGGCGCTCGCGTTCGTGCACGGTGACCCGGTCGCCGTTGCGAAGGGTCTGCGCGCATTCGCCAAGGCACACCCTCTTCTCGTGATCAAGGGCGGGTACTTCGATGGTGCCCCGCTCTCGGCTGAGGAAGTCAACAAGCTTGCTGACCTCGAGAGCCGTGAGGTTCTTCTGTCGAAGGTCGCCGGCATGATGAAGGCCTCGATGTCGAAGGCTGCTGCGGTCTTCCAGGCGCTTCCGTCGAAGACGGTCCGCACGGTCGAGGCTCTGCGCGAGAAGCAGGAGAACGCGGCGTAAAGCCGACGCGTTCACAACAACCACCTACCTACCTCTAACTACAGGAGATACATCATGGCGAAGCTCAGCACCGAAGAGCTGCTCAGCGCGTTCGAGGAGCTCACGCTCATCGAGCTCAGCGAGTTCGTGAAGGCGTTCGAGGAGAAGTTCGACGTCACCGCTGCTGCCCCGGTTGCCGTTGCCGCTGCGGGTGCCCCCGCCGCCGGTGGCGAGGCCGCTGCCGAGGAGAAGTCGGAGTTCGACGTCGTTCTCGAGTCGGCCGGCGACAAGAAGATCCAGGTCATCAAGGCTGTCCGCGAGCTCACCTCGCTCGGCCTCGGCGAGGCCAAGGCTCTCGTCGACGGTGCCCCCAAGGCCGTCCTCGAGGGCGTTGCCAAGGAAGCCGCTGAGGACGCGAAGGCGAAGCTGGAAGAGGCTGGCGCCTCGGTTACCGTTAAGTAATCTCAGCCCTTCACGCACGAAGCCCGTCGCTCCTTCTGGAGCGGCGGGCTTCGTCGTTGTGCGCGATGCTTGCCGAGGGTGCACGAAGGACGCGGTGCACCGGATCCCGTGCGGCGTGCGACGGGCGCTGAGCCGTTAGTAGCTCAGGTTCGCTGTGCCGGACAGCGCGCCGTTGATCTTCACATCGATGCGGTTGCCGCCAGAAAGCGGAGCGGGGAGTGAGAACTCTTTACCGCTTGTGGGACGTGACCCATCCGACGCGGGGAAGAGCGACTGGCCCTGGGCATCGAAGGTGACCGGTTCGATCAGGAACGCCATCGGGCCAGTCGGGCCGAAGAACTCGAGCGTGATGCCGTCGACAGTCTGGTTTCTCGGGCCAGCTAGCACGATGTAGGCGACCTTCGTGCTGTTGACGTAGTACGACCCCTGCGCGATCTTGACGACGTAGCGCGTCTCATCGGTATCGCTCGTGGTCTCGAGACTCGCGCGATCGCGCGCGACGACGCGATAAAGGTAGGCGCCGGCATTGAGCGGCTCTTCGTCCGTGAAGCTTGTCGTCGTAAGGCCCTGCGCATCCGGGAGCGTGCTCCACTGCGGAGCCGAAGCCCCGTTCGGCACCGCGGCACGAAGGACGTCGTACTCGACGTACCCCGAGTCGTCGGACGCGGGCGCCCAGCTTAGACGGCCATCGGCCGCGACCGTGAGGTTCGTCGGAGCGGTCGGCGCCACGAGGTCGGGCACGACAACCTGCGGGCTGACGGAAGCCGAGCTGCGTCCGCCCTCGCCGATGGCGGTGACGTAGAAGTAGTACGTACCGGGAGCGAGCTGGATCGGACCGGCCTCGGTGCCGCTGACAGGGCTGCCGGGTGCGATCGTTTTGGGACCATCGGCTGAGGTCGAGTACGACACCTCGTACGAGTCGGCACCGACGGACGCGTTCCATGTCACGCGAACGCCATCATCTCCGACCGAGGCCGTGACGTTCTCCGGTGCTGCCGGAGCGATTGAACGAACGGCGGACGCGCTCTTCTCGCTCTTGTTTCCCGCGGCGTCGACCGCGACGACCTCGTAGGTGTACTTTCCGGGGGCGTTGTGCGGATCCGTGTAAGTCGTTGCCGTGATGGCATCGGGCGTGATCTGCTCGCCGTTGCGGTAGATGTGGTAGCCGATCCGCTTGTCGTAGTCGGTCGACGGCTGCCATTCGAGCTCGCCCGCGTCGTTGACGACCAGCGATGTCGGGGTGCTCGGCGCGTAAACGTCATCGACCTTGACCTCATTGGACCGACCCGCCGCGCTCGTGCGCTCGCCGTCGGTCGCGACGACGAGATACACGTACGTGCCGGGCTTGAGCGGAGCATCGACCTCGAATTGCGCGCCGGGATCTTCGGTTGACCCGACGGGTTCGAGCTCATCGGGCGAAGCGTCCGCGCCCTGAAGGAAGACGTCGTACCCGGCGGCGTCGTTGACTTCGCTCCACGTGATCGTGATGCGCTGGCCGCTGAGAGTGGCCTTGACTCCCGACGGAGCCTGCAACTCCGGAGCCGGTGGCACCGTTGGCCGGGGCGTCTCAGTCGGCTTCGGTTCCGTGGTCTCCGTGGGGCCGGGCGTCGGCGTCAGGGTCGGCGTGGGCGTGGGTTCAGGCGCGGCCGACGGAGTGGGATCCGGGCTCGGCTGGGGAGTTGGAGTCGCAGTAGGCTCGGGCGTCGGCTCAGCGCTGGGGCTCGGTGCGGGATCCGGCGTCGGAGACGGCGTGGGCTCGGCGCTCGGCTCGGGCGTCGGCACCGGCTCGGGCGTCGGCTCCGGGGCCGGCTCGGGTTCCGGGCTGGGCAACGCCGGTTCCGGATCGGGCGTCGGGGTAGGCGTCGGAGTCGGCTCCGGCGTGGGCTCCGGGCTCGGCGACGGCTGCGGCTGCGGCTGGGGCTCAGGAGTCGGAGTCGGAGTCGGCGCGGGGGAGGGCTCCGTGGGCTCAGACGGCTCGGCGGGCCGGCTCGGCTCCGCGGGTTCCGTCGTTTTCTCGGGCTCCGGACTCGGCGTCGGCTCGCTGCTCGCGGTCGGCGTCGGCGCAGGGCCGTCGAGCGCCGCGAGAAGCTCATCGCGGATCCCGAGCGCCGACAGCGTGGCGCGTGCAGGGGGCTCGGCGGAGTCGGCGTAGAGAACCGTCAGCGTTACGTCCGCGCGCACCTGGGCCGGCGACAGCGCGAAAGCGAGATGACCGGATCCGTTGGCGCCGATCGTTGTGTCGTCAAGTCGCGCGCCGTCGACGGCCGCGATCGCCGCGGTCGCGGGCCGGTCGGCGGATCCGCCGGCGCCCACCGGATCCGAGGCGCCCGCCGCGTGCACGCTCGCGACGGCCCCGGGGGTGCCGGTGATGTCGACGGCAACGGATCCACGGGGCGCGTTCACGACCCGGGCGCCGGTGATGCCGAGCTGATGCGCGTCCTTATCGAGGTCAGGGCTCGGCGATGGGGTGGGCGACTGCGTCGCGTCCATGGCCTCGGCGAGCTCGTCCGACGCCTCGATCGATGCGTCTCCCGGAGCACCCGCGCCGAACGCTCCCGCGGCGGGAGACGACGCGCCATTGTCGTTCCCGGGCAGGCCCGTGGCGACGGCGACGGCGATCGCGGCCGTCGCGAGGCCCGCCGTGATGATTCCACCGAGCGTCCAGGTGGCTCCCGTGCTCGCGGCACCGCCGGAGGATCCGCCGGATCCCGAGCCGGTGGACGCGAGTGCCGCGCCGCCGCCCACCACCGCGCCGCCGATGGCGATGCCGCCCTCGACGACCTCCGGGGGCATCGCCACCAGGGCGATGGCCGCGTGCTCGCCGCGCTGCAGCATCGCGAGATACGCGCCCGCGGCGGGAATCCCGATCGCGAGCGGAAGCAGCACCATCGCGAGGCGGCTGCCGACGTGCTGCGCCTCCTCGGCCACGATCTTGCAGCGCGTGCACTCCGCGAGGTGCGCGCCGAGGCGCTTGCGGTCGCGCGCGGCGAGGTTGCCGCGTGTGTGCGCGCCGAGGCGCTCGATCGCCCACTGGTGCTCGGATCCGTCAGCGACGTTCGCGAGATGCGCCTGGATCCACGCCTCGCGGAGCCCCTCGCGCGCTCGCGCCGCGAGCTGCGAAACCGCGACGGGCTTCATGCCGAGCAGGGGAGCGACCTCGCGCGGCTTGAGCTGCTCGATCTCGGTGTACCAGAGCACCTCCTGCCATCGCGTCGGGAGACTGCGGAAAGCCGAGTGCGTGATCCCACGATCGAGGGCCGCCTCGGCGGCCTCCTCGGAAGAATCCGGATCCTCGATGTCGTCGGCGACCTCGATGGGAACGTCGCGAGCCTCGCGCCCCCAGCTCGCGGCGGTGTTGCGGATCGCCGTGAAGAGGTACGCGCGGAACGATCCGGTCGGACCGCCGCCGCGCTTCACCGTCTGGAAGATCTTTGTATACGCCTCTTGAACGAGGTCGTCCGGGTCGATTGCCGAGCTGATGCCGCGCGCCGCGGCGATCCCTGAGCGGTAGTGGCGAGTCCAGAGCTCGCCGAACGCCTCCGCGTCGCCAGAGCGTGAACGCAGGACTAGGTCGGCGTCAGACGCGCCATCGGCGTGATCGACGCCGGGCTCGAGCTGATCCGACATGTTCCCCCAGAGGTGAAGACCGGATTCGATTGTCCTCCTCCTGGCCCCGAGATGCCAAGTGGGTGGTGATTTTCACAGAAAATTTGCCGCCCGATCCGGGATTTTGGTGCGAGACGAGAAAATCGGCGAACTCGCGTCATAAAACGCACGGGCGCGCGTCTTGTGGGGTGAGAGAGGAATTCTCGGCATCCGGGGGGAGTAAGTCCGAGGCGGGTGCGGCGCCCTCGAAGCCCGCATCAAGAGAGGAAGGCCCGGGACGTTCGTGGAGCACGGCCCGGGCCTTACCTATGTCTTATGGGGTGACTACGAGCGGGCCAGGGTGCCGATCTCGGAGCCGCTCTTGTCGAAGACGACGAGGGTGTCGCTGTCGAGCTTGACGGAGGTGGCGTTGCGCACCCACGTGTCGATGCCCGGGCAGGCGCGCAGGGTCGACAGACCCGGGTTGAGGACGAGCTCGTCGTCGCCGACCTCGTAGGTGCCGCGAAGCCCGTTGCACCCGTCGGATCCGCTATAGGTGCCATCGTCGGCGAACTTCAGGAACGGCTCGCCCTTGTCGGTGCTCGCGAAGATCGCTCCGACGTACTCTTCTTCCTTCATCGGTGCCGCTCCTGCGTCGCTGTGAGTTGCGCATCCGGCCGCGAAAGCGGCGGGCGCGATGAGTGCAAGCGCTACTGCGAGGCGTCGCATGGTCATCCTGGCCTCCGGTCGTCGTGGTCCGGCTGGAACTCCAGGGTAACGCGGGGAAACGCTCTCGGACGAGGAATCGTTGACACGAGGCCGACTATATGGAGATATCCGGATACTGCCGGGGTGAAGGCCGGGTGAGAGATCCGCCCAGGCTGGTGCGTGACCTGGTCGTTATGTATGCTGGCAAAGCTTATGTCCGAGCTGAGGCCTTCCTGAGCGCAGGACGAGCGCAGTTCATATTTTGCGAGATGGCGGCACCACCGCCCGAAGGAATGGGGAGTTCCTTGCGATTCACTATCAACCGAGGGGCAAAGCTCGGTGCCTTTGGCGCCGCAGTTGCCCTCGTGGCGGGAGGCGTGGTCGCAGCACCCGCATTCGCCGCCGACGCCGCGCCGAAGGCTTCGCTCGACGCCGTCGCCGCCGAAGCGTTCCAGGTTCCCGGCGTTGTGGCCGTTGTGACCAACGGCAACGGCATCCAGATCAAGGTCGTCGACGAGTCCGGCGAGGGCGGTCTCACCGCGCTTTCGGCAACGTCGACGACTGAGGTTCCGAGCGCCGAGGCGATCGCCGCGAAGTTCTCGAACGTCACGGTCGTGCCCGGCGAGGAGATCAAGCCGCTGGCTGCCGACGACGTCGTGGGCGGCGCGGGCTACATGTCGCTCGACTCCGAGGGCAACATCAACGGTGCCTGCTCGATCGGCTTCACCGCGTGGAACCCGGCTGGCGAGCCGTCGCTCGTGTCGGCCGGCCACTGCCAGACCGAGGTCCAGGCCGGCGCGAACCCCAGCGTTCTCACCGCCCTGTCGCAGCCCTCGACCGACGAGGCCGTGGGCGGCCCGGGATTCATGCCGCTCGACGGCGAGGTCCTGGGTGAGTTCAGCTGGTCGCAGTTCGGCGGCCCGGGCAACGCGACCTACGACCCCTCGGCCGAGGTCACGGAAGAGACCCTCGCCAACACGACCGACGTCGCGTTCATCGACTCGCTCAACGAGAAGTACAACACGCTTCCGGCCGTGACCGACTGGACGACGGCGGCGAGCGACGACCTCGCGGCATCGACCAACCCGGTCCGCGGCGTGCGCTCGGCTGAGGTCGGCGACGTCATCACGACGTCGGGCCGCACGACGGGCTCGCACCAGGGCACCGTCGTCGAGGTCGGCTACGGCAACATCGACGGTCACATCGTTTACGGCTTCGGTGCCGAGAACAACGGCAGCGAAGACTTCGCTATGCCCGGCGACTCGGGCGGCGGCATCATCGTCGGCGACCAGGCCGTCGGAATCGCCTCCGGTGGTGGCGTGGGCAACTACGTCTGGGCCGCTGACCTGCCCGAGGCGCTCCGCGTCGCGAGCGCGAACGGCGCCAACTACCAGATCGCCCTCGACATCGCCGAGCCGGCGATCGCCGACGCGACGGCCGCGAAGGGCGACGTCTTCACGGGCACCGCTCCCGCGGGCTCGACCGTGACGGTCGCGGGTGACATCACCGCCACGGCCAAGGCCGATGACGCGGGCAACTTCTCGTTCGCCGCTCCGGCGGAGGTCGGCTCGTTCGACATCACGCTCTCGGCGAAGAAGGGCTTCGACACCTCGAAGACCGTGAAGGCGACCGTGAAGACGGTCAACGCCCCCGCCGCTCCGAAGTTCACCTCGCCCGAGGCGAACTCCGTCGTCGCCGACAAGGCGTCGAAGATCTCGGGTACCGGCGAGGCCGGCGCCAAGGTCACCCTCACGGGCGACGTCGAAGGCTCCGCCACGGTTGCCGCTGACGGCACCTGGTCGGTCGAGGCCAACCTCGGCGCGGGCAGCTACGAGGTTTCGGCCACGCAGACGCGCGACGGTATCACCTCGAAGAAGTCGACGCTGAAGTTCCAGGTCGTCGCGACCCCGGGTGCCCCGGAGATCACGAGCCCGGCGAACGAGTCGTCGACCACCGAGGCCGCTCCCTCGATCACCGGTACCGGTGTTGCGGGCGCTACCGTGACCCTGTCGGGCGACGCCGAAGGCACCGCCACCGTCGACAAGGACGGCAACTACTCGATCACGACCGAGCTCGGCTTCGGCAAGTATACCGTCGGTGTCACGCAGTCGGTGAGCGGTCTCAAGTCGGAGACCCGCTGGATCACCTTCTCGGTGGTTCCCGGTGCCCCCTCGATCGTCACCCCCGGTGACGGCGCCTCCTACGCCGAGGGCAAGCTCCCCGCTGTCATCGGTGAGTCGCCGCTGAACGGTGCGACGGTCTCCGTCAGCCTCGAGTCGGCAAACGGCAGCGGCCTGATCGGTGAGACCACCGTTGAGGGTGGCGCATGGATGGTCGAGTTCCCGGAGGCCCTCGCCGCTGGCGAGTACACCATCTC
>Ga0302349_1000822_pt1 | contig 30423 bp, 27 predicted proteins | sample PhyAR1_FD_202176 | JGI IMG/M metagenome (GOLD analysis project Ga0302349, IMG submission 202176) | Leaf surface microbial communities from alfalfa plants in UC Gill Tract Community Farm, Albany, California, United States - DLSL A.R1... | ecosystem: Host-associated > Plants > Phyllosphere >...
TTCCCGGAAGATCCACGGTCTTCCCTGAGCAGCGCGTCCTATCATCAGAGCATCGGCCCCTGTATAGTCGAGCACCGCTCTGGCTTTATGCGGGTCAGTTATGTCTCCATTCGCGATAATCGGAATAGAGACACTCTGCTTAACTGTCCGAATGCTGTCATATTCAGCTTCCCCGTTGAACAGGCAGGCACGAGTGCGGCCATGTATCGTCAGAGCCTGAATACCACAACGTTCAGCCAATTGGGCAATCGCGACACAGTTCCTGTTTTCAGGATCCCAGCCAGTACGAATTTTCAGTGTTACCGGCACATCCACTGCATTGACCACTGCGGAGAGAATTGACTCCACCACGGCGGGATATTGCAGCAAGGCTGAACCCGCCATTTTGCGGTTAACCTTTTTGGCAGGGCAGCCCATATTAATGTCGATAACCTGTGCACCGGCCTCAACATTAATCCGTGCAGCTTGCGCCATTTCGCTGGGATCGCAACCGGCAATTTGCACGGCGCGAATGCCTGGCTCATCACTGTGCACCATGCGTAAACGAGATTTGTCACTGGCCCAGACTTCCGGGTTCGAAGACAACATCTCAGAAACTGCCATGCCTGCACCCATTTCATGACACAGCGTCCTGAATGGCCTGTCGGTAATCCCGGCCATAGGGGCTGCAATCAGTCGATTTCTCAGCTGGAGGTTTCCAATACGCATGAAGTCAGAATGGCCATACTGTGTCTGCAAGGCGGCGTATATTACGCATTTTTTCCTGAAGATGAAAGGCCAAACTTTGAACAATCAGCAAGAAAGATCAATGAAATCCGGGTGATCACTCCGCCATTTACAAAATAACCATAATTATCAGGCAATTAGATATTAATGCTGAAATTGTGAACAAACGTTTTTCCGAAAAAGCAGCCTGTTTAACCAGATAATAAACGTCACATGCCGTGATTAACGATACAAGCAACCATTCAGCATGCAGAAAGCCCGCACCTTACGCTACGGGCTGGCCGGAGAGGCTCTGCAGCCCGTTCAGTGCAAATCCGGGAGGCTGTCAGGCGACAAAATCATGCGCTGGATTCAGGCCTTCACGCCGGTGATCCGGCACCACTCTTCTTTGACCGCAACCGGGTCGAGCGCGAACTGCTCAGCATAGGCTTCGCAGACGCCTTCGGCCTGGCTCTCTAATACACCAGAGAGTCCAAGGTGACCGCCCGGCTTTGGCAGTACGCTAATCAGCGGGGCCAGTTCACGTAATGGACCGGCCAGGATATTGGCGACCACCACATCCGCTTGCAGGTTCTCCGGCTGCTGGTGGGGCAGATAGAGCGACAGACGATCGGAAACGCCATTGCGTTCAGCATTATCGCGACTGGCTTGGATCGCCTGCGGATCGATATCAATACCAATGGCCTGCGCTGCACCGAGCTTCAGCGCAGCGATCGCCAGGATCCCCGAGCCACAGCCAAAGTCGATCACCGTTTTCCCGGTCAGATCCAGTCCATCCAGCCAGGTCAGGCAGAGCGAGGTGGTGGGATGGGTGCCGGTGCCAAAGGCCAGGCCTGGATCGAGCATCACATTCACCGCCGTCGGATCGGGCACATCGCGCCAGCTTGGGCAGATCCACAGCCGTTCGCCAAAACGCATCGGGTGGAAGTTCTCCATCCATTCGCGTTCCCAGTCTTTATCTTCGATCTGTTCGATCTTGTGTCGGAAATCAGCACCTAACAGCGGATGTTGCGCCAGTTCAGCGACAATGGCGTCCATGTCACTTTCCGCATCGAACAGGCCGATCACATCCGTATCGCCCCACAGGCGGGTTTCGCCCGGCAGTGGCTCATAGACCGGATTATCATGGGTATCCTGAAAGGTGACGGAGACCGCACCGGTCTCCATCAGCGCATCGCTCAGCGTTTCAGCATGTTCACCCGAGCTGTTTATCTTGATTTGAATCCACGGCATAACGTCTCTCTTACGTTCAATGTTGCGGCGCGTCGGCAGTTTGCGGCGCGCGTCCAAACAGGTTACCCACTAAAAACGCCAGCAGGCTTAAAAGCAGGGAAGGCACAATCGGATGGAAGCCCATGATTTGCAGGTTAAGGCTCGCCAGAAACGCGTAGCAACCGCCACCGGTAACCATACCGGTGATGGCTCCTGCCGCATTGGCACGTTCCCAGTAAAGGCCCAGCACCAGCGGCCAGAGGAATACCGCCTCCAGGCCGCCAAACGCCAGCAGGTTGAGCCAGATGATCATATCAGGCGGATTCCAGGCGGCAATCAGCAGCAGAATGCCCAGCACAAAGGTAATGCCGCCAGATAACAGCCGCAGCCGCGGCTCATTTTCCATCTGCTGCGGCGCCACGCGCAGATAGAGATCTTTAATCAGCGTAGCGGATGCCTGCAACAGTTGGGCATTGATGGTCGACATAATCGCCGCCATCGGGGCCGCCAGAAACAGTCCAGCGGCCAGCGGCGGCAGCACGGTGATCATTAAGGTGGGGATCACCCGGTCCGGCACCGTCAGATCGGGCAGGATGGCCCGTCCCAGCGCGCCCGCCAGATGCATACCCAGCATCAGGATCACCACCACAATGGTGCCAAGGATAATCGCCCGATGTACCGCCTTGCTGTCTTTATAGGAGATGCAGCGTACCGCGGTATGCGGCAGGCCGATCACGCCAAAGCAGACCAGCACGATAAATGAGCTCAGAAAGGTCGGGGTAATGATCTCGCCTGGTCCCTGCGGCGACAGTAATTGCGGATCGATAGCGTGCAGCTTCTGCACGGCGGTGCCCAGCCCGCCCGCCTGATGGATCACGGCGAACAGCAGCAGGAAGGTGCCGATCAGCATCACCACGCCCTGCATCGCGTCATTGAGCACGCTGGCGCGGAAGCCACCAAAGGCGGTATAGAGCGCAATGGTGCCGCCGAAAATCAGTAAGCCGGTGTCATACGGAATCCCCGCCGCGGTTTCCAGCAATCGCGCACCGCCGATAAACTGCACCGTCATGGCACCAATGAACGCCACCAGCAGGCTCAGGCTGGCCAGCCAGATCAGCAGCGGACTCTGATAGCGCGCGTAAAGCATGTCATTCAGCGTCACCGCATTATGCTTACGCGCCAGGATAGCGAATTTCTTGCCCAGCACGCCGAGCGACAGCCAGACGGCAGGAACCTGAACCATCGCCAGCAATACCCATCCCAGGCCATATTTATAGGCGGCACCGGGTCCGCCAATAAACGAGCTGGCGCTGATATAGGTGGTCGTGAGGGTCATGGCCAGCACAAACCCGCCCATTGAGCGGCTGCCAAGAAAATATTCGGTCAGGAAGTTGCCCTGACGCTGTTTACGGACCGCGAAGACTGACAGCGCGGCGATCAGCACCAGATAAATTAAGAGAGGCAGGATAATGTCAAAATTCATTTTTATCCTCCAGCGACATGTCGCGGAAAATCACGCGGACCATCAGCCAGCATAAAAAAATGAACAGCAGAGGCGCAAAGACACAGGAGAGTTCGAACCAGCGTGGTAAGCCGGTGATCCCCATTTCGCTCCCGCCCAGCCAGGCGGAAAGCCCCCAAACAGCCAGCCAGAGCAGGGTCAGATAGAGTGACCAGCGGGCCTCTTTATGCGCCTGAATAAAACGAGCATCCATGATTCAACCTTAACGCCAGCGGCAAAAGAAAAAGGCCGGATTAACCGGCCTCTGACTAACTCAGCGTTGCGATTACTTCTCGTGCAAGCCGAGTTTTTTCTCCAGATAGTGGATATTGGTTCCACCGTGCTGGAAGTTTTCGTCGGACATGATCTTCATCTGCAGTTCAATGTTGGTCTTGATACCGTCGATGATCAGTTCCGCCAGCGCATTCTTCATGCGGGCAATGGCCACTTCACGGGTTTCGCCGTAGGTGATCAGCTTGCCAATCATGGAATCGTAGTAAGGCGGTACGCTGTAACCCGAATAGATGTGCGATTCCCAGCGCACGCCAAAACCGCCTGGCGCGTGGAAGCGGGTGATTTTACCCGGGCTCGGCAGGAAGGAAACCGGATCTTCAGCGTTGATACGGCATTCAACCGCATGTCCGCGAATGATCACATCTTCCTGTTTGATCGACAGTGGCTGACCAGCAGCGATACGCAGCTGCTCTTTGATCAGATCGACGCCGGTGATCATCTCGGTCACCGGATGCTCAACCTGAATACGGGTGTTCATCTCAATGAAGTAGAACTCACCGTTTTCATACAGGAACTCGAAGGTGCCTGCGCCGCGGTAGCCAATCTCAATACAGGCTTTGGCACAGCGATCGCCGATGAAGCGACGCTGTTCCTCAGTGATACCTGGGCCTGGCGCTTCTTCCACGACTTTCTGATGACGACGCTGCATTGAGCAGTCGCGCTCGCCCAGATAGATGGCGTTGCCCTGACCGTCAGCCAGTACCTGAATCTCGATGTGGCGAGGGTTCTCCAGATACTTCTCCATGTAAACCATGTCGTTGTTGAAAGCCGCTTTGGCTTCCGCTTTCGTCATGTTGATGGATTGTTCCAGATCTTTGTCGCCGCGCACGACGCGCATACCACGACCGCCGCCGCCGCCGGACGCTTTGATGATCACCGGATAACCGATGCGCTTCGCAAAGGCACGGTTCTTTTCCATATCATCGGTCAGCGAGCCGTCGGAGCCCGGTACGGTTGGCACACCGGCTTTCTTCATCGCGTTAATCGCTGACACTTTGTCGCCCATCAGGCGAATGGTGTCTGCTTTCGGGCCGATAAAGATAAAGCCTGAGCGCTCAACCTGCTCGGCAAAATCAGCATTCTCAGAGAGGAAGCCGTAGCCTGGGTGAATCGCCACCGCGCCGGTGATCTCCGCTGCGGAGATCAACGCCGGGATGTTGAGGTAACTTTTGACTGACTGCGCCGGGCCGATGCAGACGGTTTCGTCCGCCAGCAGCACGTGCTTCAGGTCACGATCCGCGCTTGAGTGGACCGCCACAGTCTTGATGCCCAGCTCTTTACAGGCACGCAGAATGCGCAGCGCGATCTCACCGCGGTTAGCAATAACAATTTTATCCAGCATGGTCCGCCCCGTTATTCGATGACAACCAGTGGCTCGTCAAATTCGACCGGCTGACCGCTCTCGACCAGAATGGCTTTCACCACACCAGACTTGTCGGCTTCGATCTGGTTCATCATCTTCATGGCTTCAACGATACACAGGGTATCGCCGGCATTCACTTTCTGACCCACTTCGATGAAGGCTTTTGCGTCCGGGCTTGGCGTGCGATAGAACGTCCCGACCATTGGTGAACGCACAATATGGCCGCTGATTTCAGCCGGTGCGGCTTCAGCAATGGCCGCAACAGGCGCGACAGCTGTCGCCAGAGCGGGTTGCTGTACCGGCGCAGCATAAGCCTGCTGCATCATCGGATAACCAACATTTGCAGGTGCACGGCTGATACGAACGGACTCTTCGCCCTCGGAGATTTCCAGCTCGGAGATGCCAGATTCTTCAACCAGTTCGATCAGTTTTTTAATTTTACGAATATCCATGAGTGGGGTTCCGTACTCAGTATGATTAATTAGTTTGAGACAGGCGTTTTACTGCCGTTTGTAAAGCCCATGTGTAGCCGTCAGCGCCAAGCCCACAGATGACGCCAGCAGATACATCAGATAGATAGGAGTGATGGCGGAAGGGCTCGCGTGCATGCACATTTGAGAGATGAACCTCAATAAACGGAATCGATACCGCTAACAGGGCATCACGCAGCGCGACGCTGGTATGGGTAAACGCGGCAGGATTGATAATGATGTAATCCACATTGCCTTTGGCCTCATGAATGCGATCAATCAGCTGAAACTCAGCGTTGGATTGCAAGTGGCTTAATTCCACATTCAGCTGGTCTGCCTGACGTGCAAGATCGTCCACAATCTGCTGCAGTGTGGTGTGACCATACTTCTCTGGCTCGCGCGTTCCCAACAGATTCAGGTTGGGTCCGTTTAAAAGCAGAATATGTAATTTATGCGCCATCTTGCTGCCATCTCCCGCAATCATTGAGGCATCGCGTAAAATACCTTGCCAATTTCCTTTTGTCACCTTTCACGATGAAAAAGAAGACCCGCCTTGCAATAAAGCCGGGCATTATATCCGTTTCGTGTCATTTCGCAGCAAAATACTGGTCTTATCTGCGAAGATGATCGGATGTGACCCGAAGGCCACATCTTTTAGCAGATAGTCAGGGAGGAAAACAACCACAGAAGGACTAGCGGGGCCACCATTTGAGAAACTTTTTGTAACGCCACGCTAACAACAGCGCAGCGAGCAGTGCATAGATAAGTGGCTGCGGCGACAGGATTTTGACTGACCAGATGTAGTGGATCGGGGCGAGAATTGCGACCAGATAGATGGCGTTATGCAATGTCTGCCAGCGTTTGCCGAGCTTACGTTGCGCCCGCTGGAAAGAGGTCAGCGCCAGGGCCAGTAATATCACCCAACTGATGATACCCAGTGTCAAATAGGGACGAGAAATTAACTCGCTGCCCAGCAGACGCAGATTATCAGCGCCTAATTCCAGCAGGTAGTAGCTCAGCAGATGGAGGCAGGCCCAGACAAAGGTCCAGATACCCAGCAGGCGACGCGTGCGGATCAACAGCGGCTGCTTGCCATAGCGCGCCAGCGGAGAGACCAGCAGCGTGCCCAGCAGCAATTTCAGCGCCATCCGCCCGGTAAAGTGCTGAATGTCTTTGGCCGGATCAGCACTTAATCCGCCCTGCATAGCGGCAAGGATCAGATAAACCAGCGGCAGCAGAGCCGCCAGATGCAGAATCACCTTGAGCCAGGTGATCTGTTTTAGCGACAGGCGTACCACTCAGTAATTCTCCCGCAGGTCGAGGCCGCGATAGAGCGAAGCCACCTGCTCGGCATAGCCGTTAAACAGCAGAGTGGGCTGGCGCTCCACTTTCAGGCTGCCGCCGGGACCAATAAAGCGCTCGGTGGCCTGCGACCAGCGCGGGTGGTTAACGTGCGGATTAACGTTGGCATAGAAACCATATTCATCCGCCGCGATCTGGTTCCAGGTGGTCGGTGGCTGATTGGCGGTCAGGGTGATTTTGACGATCGACTTAATGCCCTTAAAGCCATATTTCCATGGCACCGTCAGGCGAATCGGCGCGCCATTTTGTGGCGGAAGCGCCTTGCCGTAGACGCCGGTGCTCAGCAGTGTCAGCGGGTGCATCGCTTCATCCAGCCGTAATCCCTCAACATAAGGATAATTAAGCCCGCCACCAATAAAGCGATCTTTCTGACCCGGCATCTGCTCGGGATCGTACAGCGTCTGGAAAGCAACAAAACGTGCTTTGCTGGTGGGTTCGGCCAGAGAGAGAAGCTTGCCCAGCTCAAAGCCGACCCATGGCACCACCATCGACCAGGCCTCGACACAACGCATACGGTAAATACGCTGCTCCATGGCAAAACGTTTGAAGATGTCATCCATATCCAGAGTGATCGGCCTGGCTACCTCACCATCAATAGTGAGTTTCCAGGGATCGGTTTTCAGCGTGCCGGCATTGGCGGCGGGATCGGCTTTATCCAGACCAAACTCATAGAAGTTGTTATAGCCAGAAACCTTTTCCGCTGGCGTCAGTGTCAGGTCGGCCTGGTACTGCGGCGGCTTGCTAAAGTCCAGCGCACGGCCGGCGGGTGCAGCGGGACGATCGTTGCCTTTAAACCAGCTGAGAATATCGGCCTTTGCCACGCCCGGCATACCCATCGCGGCCGCGCTCAGTCCCAGCGTCTTCAGCACCTGGCGGCGCTTCATATTAAAAATCGTTTCCGGCGTTACGTCGGCTTCCGTCAGAACATTGTTGCGCTTCATGGTGCACTCTCCAGCCGTGGTCTTATTGACCAGCATGATGACTATTACCGATCGCAGCCAGTTTCGCCGATAAAATGTGAAATTTCCTGGCTGACCGGTGCGATGAGAATGCACCGAAAAGCGCCGGGATCAACATCAGCGCCGCTTTCCCGACGATATACTTCCGCTTCAGTCGTCACGGCGCTGTCGCTAAACGCAAATTATGCTATTTTGCTCGCGTTTTCGTCAGGCTGACGGTACAAGGTTGGGTGATCCGGTTATCACCGCAGTAACACAGGCACAGGGATGCGATTAACCACAAAACTTTCTGCGTTTATTACCTTTCTTAGCATACTGGCCATCATATTGATGCTGGTTGGCTGTGCTTTTAGCGTTTTCTGGTTCAGCCATCAGCGTGGCGAACAGCGCGCGCAGGTACTGGCAACCGAAGTGGACAAGGCGCTGTTTACCCAGACTCCTGCTCAGTTAGATAGCTGGATTACGCGATTAATGCCGATCATTAATGCCGAGCAGGTTTCACTCTACAGCGGTGACCACACCTTTTTTACGTTATCCCGTCACGAAAATCTGATGCTGGATAACCAGCCTAATCGTTTTATCCAGTTCGACGTGCCGTTGATCCATCAGCCTGGTATGCATCTGCGGGTGGTGACTCTCGATCCGGCCAGGACCTGGCTGCGTTCCATTATCGGAGCGTACGCGCTGGGCACGCTGTCAACGGTGATGCTGGTGATGAGTCTGCTGCTGTTTATTCTGCATCGCTGGCTCCGCCGTCAGTGGCGCGGCATGGAGCACCTTGAAGTCCGCGCCGGGGCGATCATCGACGGTGAACGCGGCGTGATGCCGAAACGTAATCTGGATGAGTGGCCGCCGAAAGCAAGCCGTGCGCTGGATGTGCTGCTCTCCGATCTGCAGGAAGCGGGTGAACAGCGTCTGCGCATCGATACGCTGATCCGTACCTTTGCGGCGCAGGATGGTCGTACCGGCCTGAATAATCGACTGTTCTTTGATAACCAGCTCGCCACGTTGCTGGAAGATCAGGAGGATGTCGGTACCCACGGCGTTGTGATGATGATTCGCCTGCCGGATCTGGATATGCATAGCGAAACGCTGGAGCCAGGCCTGGTCGACGAGTACCTGTTTAATTTCGTCAACATGCTCTCGACCTTTGTGCTGCGCTATCCTGGCGCATTGCTGGCCCGCTACTTTCGCAGTGATTTTGCCGTGTTGCTACCGCACCGCAGCCTGAAAGAGGCCAACAGCATTGCCGATCAGCTGATTAACGCCGTCGATTCTCTGCCGCCGATGCGGATGGTGAACCGCGATGATCTGATTCATATCGGTATCAGCGCCTGGCACAGCGGACAGACCGTGCCACAGGTGATGGAAAACGCCGAAATGGCGACCCGACGGGCGGCGCTGTTAGGCGGCAATAACTGGACTAACGGTGCCGGTAATCCGCTGGATGCCGGGCGCGGAAGCGTGCGCTGGCGAACGCTGCTGGAAAATACCCTGAGCCGCGGCGGCCCGCGTCTGTATCAGAAACCGGCGGTGAGTATCGAGGGTAAGGTGCAGCATCGCGTCATGCTGACCCGTATTTTTGACGGCGATAAAGAGGTGCTGGCGGCCGAATATATGCCGCTGGTGCAACAGCTCGGCATGGCCGACAGCTGGGATCGCCAGCTGGTGACGCGCATCGCGGCCTTATCGGAGCTCTGGCCGGAAGAGACGCTGGTATTGCCGGTCACGATCGACTCGCTGTTACACCGTTCTTTTGTGCTCTGGCTGCAGAATATGTTGCTGCAATGCCCGAAAGGACAAAGAAAGCGATTTTTATTTGAACTTGCCGAGGCAGATGTCTGTCAACACATCAATCGTTTAACGCCAGTATTTCGCGCACTTAAGGCATTTGGTTGTCGTATCGCGGTCAATCAGGCGGGTTTAACGGTGGTCAGTAGCGCCTATATCCGACAACTTCCGGTGGAACTGATCAAGCTTGATGCCGGTCTGGTGCGCAACATTGAGCGCCGTACCGAAAATCAGCTCTTTGTGCAGAGCCTGCTGGAAGTCTGTAAATCAACCCATACCCAGGTGTTTGCTGCCGGGGTGCGGACGAAAGCCGAGTGGCAGACGCTGGTGGCATTGGGTGTTGCAGGCGGTCAGGGCGACTTCTTTGCGCCTTCGCTTCCGGTAAACAGTAACGTGAAGAAGTATTCCCAACGTTACCGTATTTAGCGGATTGCGGACTTTTTGACGGCGACGCCGCCCTTTTTTAGCGTTGAGTCAGGATGACGTCGCAAATGAGCCTGTCGGAAATGTTAGATTTTATGTCGGAAACAAGGGTGCGAAATGCCATGAAAACCGGAGCCGATGGCGTGTTGTCGCCATTCTGCTGCCACTGATGGCCGGTTCAGATGACTTAAACGCAATTTGGCGTCTTTTTTCACCGAAGCAGAACGTTTTTGCGCCTTGTGGCAGCTTCGTGTGGTTGGTAAAGTAAGCGGATTTTATTTTCCGCCCCCAGCTTGCAGGATTATCCCTTAGTATGTTTAAAAAATTTCGTGGCATGTTTTCCAATGACTTGTCCATTGACCTGGGTACCGCGAATACCCTGATTTATGTGAAAGGACAGGGCATCGTGCTGAACGAGCCTTCCGTGGTAGCTATTCGCCAGGATCGTGCCGGTTCGCCGAAAAGTGTCGCGGCCGTGGGTCATGACGCAAAACAGATGCTTGGCCGTACGCCAGGCAACATCGCAGCCATTCGCCCGATGAAAGATGGCGTTATTGCTGACTTTTTCGTCACCGAAAAGATGCTGCAGCACTTCATCAAACAAGTCCACAGCAACAGTTTTATGCGTCCCAGCCCGCGTGTGCTGGTCTGCGTCCCCGTTGGGGCCACGCAGGTTGAACGTCGTGCCATCCGTGAGTCCGCTCAGGGTGCCGGTGCGCGTGAAGTCTTCCTGATTGAAGAGCCGATGGCGGCTGCGATCGGTGCTGGCCTGCCCGTGTCGGAAGCAACCGGTTCAATGGTAGTCGATATCGGTGGCGGTACCACAGAAGTGGCCGTGATCTCGCTGAACGGCGTGGTCTACTCCTCGTCGGTGCGTATTGGTGGTGACCGTTTCGATGAAGCTATTATTAATTATGTGCGTCGTAACTACGGTTCACTGATTGGTGAAGCGACCGCAGAACGTATCAAGCATGAGATCGGTTCCGCTTATCCGGGCGACGAAGTGCGTGAAATTGAAGTGCGCGGCCGTAACCTGGCTGAAGGGGTACCGCGCGGCTTTACGCTCAACTCCAACGAAATCCTTGAAGCGCTGCAGGAGCCGTTAACCGGCATCGTTAGCGCGGTGATGGTTGCCCTGGAACAGTGTCCGCCTGAACTGGCGTCGGATATCTCCGAGCGTGGCATGGTACTGACCGGCGGGGGTGCGCTGCTGCGTAATCTGGATCGTCTGCTGATGGAAGAGACCGGCATTCCGGTGGTTGTCGCTGAAGATCCGCTGACCTGTGTGGCACGCGGTGGCGGCAAGGCGTTGGAAATGATCGACATGCATGGCGGCGATTTGTTCAGCGAAGAATAATTGCCTCAACCGGCTGAGAACGTCATGACGATGCGCAGGGAGTCGCGTGTCAACCGGCGCGCTATGCGCCGGTGCAATGCGTCCAGCTCAGGGGAGCACGGTGTTATGCCGGGCTTCCTTACCTGTCGTCGAGGATCATGCAGATTATATGAAGCCGATTTTTAGCAGGGGACCATCCCTGCAGTTGCGTCTTTTCCTGGCTGTCATTGTGGCGATAGCCATTATCATTGCTGACAGCCGTGTGGGTTCGTTTACCCAAATACGCAACTATCTGGATACGTCGGTCAGTCCGTTTTACTTCCTGGCCAATGGGCCGCGCCAGATTCTGGATGGCGTGTCGGAGTCGCTGGCGTCACGTCAGCAACTTGAGCAGGAAAACAAAGCCTTACGTCGCGAGCTCTTCCTGAAAAACAGTAACCTGCTGATGCTGGGGCAATACAAGCAGGAAAACGCACGCCTGCGTGAACTGCTGGGTTCACCGCTGCGTCAGGACGAGCAAAAGATGGTCACCCAGGTTATCTCGACCGGCACTGACCCCTATACCGACCAGGTCGTGATCGACAAAGGCAGCGTTAACGGTGTCTATGAAGGTCAGCCGGTCATTAGTGATAAAGGGGTGGTCGGGCAGGTGATTGCGGTGAGTCAGCTGACCAGCCGCGTGCTGCTGATTTGCGATGCCTCTCATGCGCTGCCGATTCAGGTCTTGCGTAATGACATCCGCGTCATTGCCGCCGGTAACGGCTGTACCGAAGATCTGCAACTTGAGCATCTGCCGGGCAATACCGATATTCGGGTTGGCGACGTACTGGTTACCTCAGGTATTGGCGGACGCTTCCCGGAAGGCTATCCGGTGGGTGTGGTTTCCTCGGTTAAAGTGGATACCCAACGCGCTTACACCGTGATTCAGGCCCATCCGACCGCTGGCCTGCAGCGCCTGCGCTATCTGCTGCTGCTGTGGGGTGCCGATCGTAACGGTGATATGCCGCTGCCGCAGGATGAAGTGCATCGCGTAGCCAACGAACGGCTGATGCAGATGATGCCGCAGGTTCTGCCGCCTGCGGGTGAAATGGGGCCGCCTGCGCCCGCAGCGCAGATGGGACCGCCGGCACCGGCGACCGGCAGCAGTGCCGGACAGAACAGTTCTTCGCGTTCGCGCGGAGGTCAGCCTTGAGTCGATATCGCAGCCAGGGACGTTGGGTCATCTGGCTCTCTTTCCTGGTTGCGCTGATTCTGCAGATCATGCCGTGGCCGGATGAGATCTATATGTTCCGGCCCTCCTGGCTGTTGTTGATCCTCATCTATTGGGTACTTGCGCTGCCGCATCGGGTTAACGTCGGCAGCGGCTTCCTGATGGGCGCGATTATGGATCTGATCGCCGGCTCCACTCTCGGAGTACGGGCACTGGCGCTCAGCATCATCGCCTACCTGATCGCCTTTAAGTTCCAGTTATTCCGCAACTTAGCGTTGTGGCAGCAAGCGTTAATGGTTATGGTGCTGTCACTGGCTATGGATGTGATTGTCTTCTGGGCTGAATTCCTGGTGATCAACGTTTCATTCCGACCTGAAATTTTCTGGAGCAGTGTCGTCGACGGTATTCTCTGGCCATGGCTATTCTTACTCATGAGAAAGATTCGTCGTCAGTTCGCTGTTCAATAAGGAAATTTATGGTAACCCTCTATCTGGCTTCCGGTTCACCGCGTCGGCGTGAGCTGTTAACTCAACTTGGCCTGGCCTTTGAGCGCATCGTGACTGACGTTGAAGAACAGCGTCAGCCGAATGAGGCGGCGGAAAACTATGTCCGCCGTCTCGCCAACGACAAAGCGCAGGCGGGTGTCAGGCTGGCCGCGCAGGATCTGCCGGTACTCGGCGCAGATACCATCGTGGTGCTGAATGGCGAGGTGCTGGAAAAGCCGCACGATGCTGCCCATGCCGCCGCGATGCTGCATAAGCTCTCCGGACAGACGCATCAGGTGATGACGGCGGTGGCGCTGGCCGATGCTCAGCAGTCCCTTGATTGTGTCGTCATCACGGATGTGACCTTCCGCACCTTAACCACTTCTGACATCACCGACTATATTGCAACCGGTGAGCCGATGGATAAAGCCGGCGCATACGGCATTCAGGGCAGGGGTGGAAACTTCGTCCGCAAAATTAATGGAAGCTATCACGCGGTGGTTGGACTGCCTCTGGTTGAGACTGCAGAGTTGCTCAGCCACTTTCAGTCACTGCGTGCCGTAAGGGGTCAACATGACGGCTGAATTACTGGTTAACGTCACGCCTTCTGAAACGCGTGTTGCCTATATTGATGGCGGCATACTGCAGGAAATTCATATTGAGCGCGAAGCGCGGCGCGGCATCGTCGGCAATATCTACAAAGGCCGGGTCAGCCGTGTCCTGCCGGGGATGCAGGCGGCGTTTGTCGATATCGGTCTGGATAAGGCCGCTTTTCTGCACGCTTCCGACATCATGCCGCATACCGAATGCGTGGCGGGCGATGAGAAAAAGAACTTCATCGTGCGGGATATTGCCGAGCTGGTTCGTCAGGGACAGGATCTGGTGGTGCAGGTGGTGAAAGATCCGCTGGGCACCAAAGGCGCGCGGCTGACCACCGATATCACGCTGCCGTCGCGTTACCTGGTGTTTATGCCGGGCGCGTCACACGTCGGCGTTTCACAGCGCATCGAGAGTGAAAAAGAGCGTGAACGTCTCAAAGCGGTGGTAGCCGATTATTGCGACCATCTGGGCGGCTTTATTATCCGCACCGCCGCTGAAGGGATCGGCGAAGAGGAGCTGGCGCAGGACGCCGCCTTTCTCAAGCGTCTGTGGACCAAAGTCAGCGAGCGCAAAAAGCGTAACCAGACCCGCTGTCTGCTCTACGGCGAGCTGGCTTTAGCCCAGCGTATTTTGCGTGATTTCGCCGGCGCAGCGCTGGACCGCATCCGTGTCGATTCGCGTCTCACCTGCGATATGCTGGTGGAATTTACCAGTGAATACATTCCGGAGATGGCCGGTAAGCTGGAGCTCTACAATGGCAAACAGCCGATCTTTGATCTGTTCGACGTTGAAAATGAGATTCAGCGTTCGCTGGATCGCAAAGTTGAACTAAAGTCAGGCGGATACCTGATCATCGATCAAACCGAAGCGATGACCACCATCGATATTAATACCGGTGCCTTTGTCGGCCATCGCAACCTCGATGAGACTATTTTCAATACCAACGTTGAAGCCACGCAGGCGATTGCCCGTCAACTGCGACTGCGTAATCTTGGCGGCATCATCATTATTGATTTCATCGACATGAGCAACGAAGAGCATCGCCGCCGGGTGCTGCATTCGCTGGAAACGGCGCTGAGTAAAGATCGGGTGAAAACCGGTATCAGTGGTTTCTCGGCGCTGGGCCTGGTGGAGATGACGCGCAAGCGGACGCGTGAAAGTATTGAGCACGTGCTGTGTGAAGATTGTCCGGTGTGTAAAGGGCGCGGCACGCTGAAGACGGTTGAAACGGTCTGCTACGAGATCATGCGCGAGATCGTGCGGGTCCACCACGCGTATGACGCTGACCGCTTCCTGGTCTACGTCTCGCCGACGGTAGGTGAAGCCCTGAAAACTGATGAGTCACATGCGCTGGCAGAAGTAGAAATCTTTGTCGGCAAACAGGTCAAAGTCCATGTCGAAGCGCTCTATACCCAGGAGCAGTTTGACGTGGTGATGATGTAATATCAGGCACGTCAGCCCGACCGGCTTTTCTCTGATCGTCGGGCTAAAAAATCGCCCTTGTCTGGGATAACATGCGCCTGTCTGGTGCTTTTGTCTGAAGACGGCCGGGTTTCAGAATTAACTATCCGTCGTTAACGGAAGGCAAGGAGAGGTGTGAGTGAGGCAGTTGCCGAGGATCTTGTTACTGCTGGTCGCCGCGATCATCGTGATTGTCGCGCTGCTGGTCAGCGGGCTGCGTCTGGTAATGCCGCATCTCGACAGCTATCGCAGCAACCTTCTGCAATTCGTCTCCGAGCGCAGTGGCGTACCCGTGAGCGCCCGTCAGCTGCAGGGGAAATGGGAGAATTTTGGCCCAGCTCTTCAGATACGCGATCTCAACGTCGATCTGCAGGAAAACGGCAAACTCACCATCGCCCGCATCAATCTGGCCCTCGACGTCTGGCAATCCCTGCTGCACTGGCGCTGGCAATTCCGCGATCTCACTTTCTGGCAGCTGCATCTCGACAGTAACCGCCCATTGCTGGACAGCGATAAAGAGAAGAACAGCTTTCGTCCGGCTCAAATCAATGAACTTTTCCTGCGCCAGTTTGACCATTTCGACCTGCGCGACAGCACCATTCGCTTCCGTACGCCATCCGGTCAGCATGCCGAGCTGGCGATTCCGCGACTCACCTGGCTGAATGAAAAAACGCGCCATCGGGCTGAGGGTGAAGTTAGCCTGTCGAGCTTTACCGGTCAGCATGGCGTGGTTCAGGTGCGGCTTGATCTTAATGACAGCAACGGTCTGCTGAATGATGGCCGCATCTGGATGCAGGCCGATGACGTGGATATGCGTCCGTGGCTGGGCCGCTGGATGCGTGATAATACCCGGCTGGATAGCGCCCGCTTTAGCCTGGCGGCCTGGGTCAACCTGCGCGACGGCGACATTTATGCCGGTGATCTGCTGCTGCGGCAGGGCGGTGCCAGCTGGCAGGGGGAAACGGGCCGGCATACGCTGCAGGTTGATGGCCTGACGGCGCACCTGTCGCGCTTCCAGAACGGCTGGGTGGTGAATATTCCGCAGACGCGTCTCAGCACCGACGGCAATCCGTGGCCGGCCGGACACTTCTCGCTGCTATGGCGGCCGGAAGATAAGCAGATGCTGGGTGCCAATGGCCAGCCTGAAGTGCGGGTGCGAGCCACCCAACTGGCGCTGGATCACATTGCGCCGATCGTGCCGCTATTTGCGCCGCTCTCGCCAGCGCTGTTTGAAAACTGGCGCACGCTGCGGCCTCAGGGCACCATCGAAGGCCTGGCGCTGGATATTCCGCTACAGCAGCCGGAGCAGACGCGTCTGCAGGTCAAATGGCGCGACTTTAGCTGGCAACACTGGAAACTGCTGCCGGGAATCAGCCATTTAAGCGGAGAGGCGCGTGGCAGCCTGAATCATGGTCAGGTCAGCGTCGACATGGGCGCAGCCACCGTGCCGTATGGCGATGTCTTTCAGGCACCGCTTGAGATCAAACAGGTCACCGGTAACCTGCGCTGGCAGCGTGATCAGCAGGGCCTGACGCTGGCGGGCGAAAATCTTGATCTGCAGGCGCGCTCGCTCTGGGCGCGTGGCGACTTCAGTTACCAGCAAAACAGCGGCGGTGAGCCGCGGCTGGATATCCTGGCTGGCATCCGGCTAACCGATGCGGGCGATGCCTGGCGCTATTTTCCGGTGCCATTGATGGGCAACGGACTGACGCACTACCTGAGCGGCGCGATCAAGGGCGGTAAAGTGGATAACGCCACGTTGCTGTTTGCCGGTAACCCGGCGCTGTTCCCGTTCAAGCACAACGACGGCATGTTCCAGGTCTGGGTACCGCTGCGCCAGGCAACGTACGCTTTCCAGCCCAAATGGCCGGCGCTCAGCAATCTGGATATCGATCTTAACTTCCTCAATGACGGCTTGTGGATGAATGCCGCCACGGCCCGGCTGGGTGAGGTTGATGCACGTAACGTCAGCGCCGTTATTCCCGATTACCTGAAAGAGAAGCTGATTATCGATGGCGATATCAGCGGAGACGGCAAACAGATCGCCGACTATTTCCAGCAGACGCCGCTGAAATCGTCACTCGGTGCGGCGCTGGAGCAGCTGGAAATCAAAGGCACTACGCGGGGACATCTGAACCTGGATATTCCGCTGGATGGTCAGCAGGTTCATGCCAGCGGCAACGTGGTAATGAACAACAACTCACTGTTTATCAAGCCGTTGAAAACGACGCTCACCGGTCTCACCGGCCGCTTCCGTTACAACAACGGTAATCTGGAAAGTGAAGAGATGCGGGCTGCCTGGTTTGGTCAGCCGCTGGGAGTCAGTTTCAGCACCCGGGAGAATCCGGATGATTTCGGCGTGAAGGTGAAACTGCTGGGTGACTGGCAGCCGGCCAAAATCAGCGAGATTCCTGCGGCCGCCAGCCGCCAGCTGGGTGGACATCTGCCGTGGCAGGGTGATGTGAATATTACGCTGCCGCATCGGGGCGGGGCGAAATATGAAGTAGAGCTGAACGGGGATGCCAGGGAAGTGAGCAGTCGCTTACCTTCACCACTGGATAAAAAGGCCGGTGAGGCGATGCCGATCAATATCAAAGCCAGCGGCGACCTGCAGCATTTCGATCTCAGCGGCAGCGTGGCGACCCGTCATCGGTTCAACAGCCGCTGGCTGCTGGAGCCGACCTTACGCGTCGATCGCGGCATCTGGCTGAATGACACGGCGAAAACGCCTGCGCTTCCCGATCATGCCGGCATGGTGCTGAATCTGCCGCCGCTGGATGGCGAAGCCTGGGTAGCAATGATGGCTGGCGCAAGTGGCGGTACCGGCGGCAGCGCTGAACAGCGTCAGCTGGGCGGCGTCACGCTGCCGGGCAACCTGATTGTGCGCACTCCGGCGGTCACGCTGGCGGGGCAGCAGTGGCATGCGGTAGACGCGACGCTGGCAGAGACGGCCGATGGCAAGGCGCAGGTCAGCGTCAATGCCCAGGAGATACGCGGTAAACTGGAGATAACGCCTAAGGCACCGTGGCAGATTGGTCTGGATTACCTCTATTACAATCCGCAGTGGCACCATGACGCGCAGCAGGGCGACAACGCCAGCGCTCAGCAAGCCAGCCAGATTAACTTCAGCGGCTGGCCAGCGTTACAGTTGCGCTGTGCCGAATGCTGGGTACTGGGACAGAAATATGGCCGGGTTGCGGCGACGCTGCAACCGAAAGGAGATACGTTAGCACTTACTAACGGAACGGTAGATACCGGCAGCTCGCAGCTGAAAATTAAGGGTGACTGGGTCAATCGCCGGGACGATCAGCGTACTTCACTGAAAGGGACGCTGAAGGGGCCCAATATCAACAACGCCACCAACTGGTTTGGCGTCAATACCCCGCTGCGCGATGCGCCGTTCAATATTGATTACGATTTACACTGGCGCGCCGCGCCGTGGCAGCCGTCAGCTGAAACCCTGAGCGGCACGCTGAAAACCCATTTTGGCAAAGGGCAGATCGCTGATGTGAATACCGGGACTGCCGGCCAGATCCTGCGCCTGTTCAGCTTTGATGCGCTGCTGCGCAAGCTGCGCTTCGATTTCAGTGACACCTTTAATAATGGCTTCTATTTCGATTCGATTAATGGCACCGCCTGGATCGAAAATGGCGTGATGCGCACCGATAACCTGCGGGTCGATGGGCTGGAAGCCGACATCGCGATGCAGGGCAATATGGATCTGGTTAAACGCCGGATCGATATGGAAGCGGTCATCACGCCGGAAATTTCTGCTTCAGTCGGCGTTGCGGCGGCGTTTGTGGTTAACCCGGTGATTGGCGCGGCGGTGTTCGCCGCCAGCAAGGTGCTGGGACCGGTATGGAACCGGATATCGCTGCTGCGTTATCACATCAGCGGCCCGCTGGATAAACCGGAAATCAATGAAGTGCTGCGTAAACCGCGTGAAACTGACAACAAGTGAATTTGACGCGGTACCGGAATTACCGCAGGCTATGATTATCCGAGCACATAATGAGTGAGAAACGATGACTCTGAACCTGGTAAGTGAGCAGTTACTAACTGCTAACGGCATTAATCAGCAGGACCTTTTTTCCCTGTTAGGGCAGCTTTCAGAACGTCGTCTGGATTATGCCGATCTCTATTTTCAGTCCAGTTTCCACGAATCCTGGGTGCTGGAAGACAAAATCATCAAAGATGGCTCCTACCATATTGACCAGGGCGTCGGCGTGCGTGCCGTCAGCGGTGAGAAAACCGGCTTTGCCTATGCTGACCAGATCACGCTGAACGCCCTGCGGCTGTCATCGGAAGCGGCACGCAGCATCGTACGCGAACAGGGCAACGGCAAGGCGCATACCCTGTCTGCGGTAATGAACCGCTCGCTCTACTCCACGGTTGACCCGCTCAGCAGCCTGACGCGTGAAGACAAAATTGCGTTGCTGCACCGTGTCGATCAGGTGGCCCGTGCGGCCGACCCGCGCGTGCAGGAGGTCAACGCCAGCCTGAGCGGCGTGTATGAGCAGGTGCTGGTGGCCGCGACGGATGGCACGCTGGCGGCTGATGTGCGTCCGCTGGTTCGTCTCTCAATCAGTGTTCAGGTCGAAGATCAGGGTAAACGCGAGCGCGGCTCAAGCGGCGGCGGCGGACGTACCGGTTATGAGTTCTTCCTCGCCGATGAAAATGGCGATGTGCGTGCCGATGCCTGGGCGCGTGAAGCGGTGCGAATGGCGCTGGTTAACCTTTCTGCCGTGGCGGCACCTGCCGGTACGCTGCCGGTGGTGCTGGGCGCGGGCTGGCCGGGCGTACTGCTGCATGAAGCGGTGGGACACGGTCTGGAAGGCGACTTCAACCGTCGTGGCACCTCGGTATTCAGCGGCAAAATGGGCCAGCTGGTGGCGTCAGAACTCTGTACGGTGGTCGATGACGGCACCATTGAAGGGCTGCGCGGCTCCCTGGCGGTCGATGATGAAGGCGTACCGGGTCAGTACAATATGCTGATTGAGAACGGCGTGCTGAAAGGCTACATGCAGGACAAGCTCAATGCGCGCCTGATGGGCGTCAGTCCTACCGGAAACGGTCGTCGTGAGTCGTATGCTCATCTGCCGATGCCGCGTATGACCAACACCTATATGCTGGCCGGCAAGTCGACGCCGCAGGAGATCATCGAAAGCGTTGAATATGGCCTGTATGCGCCTAACTTTGGTGGCGGCCAGGTGGATATCACCTCAGGCAAATTTGTCTTCTCTACCTCAGAAGCCTATCTGATTGAGAACGGCAAAATTACCAAACCGGTGAAGGGCGCGACCCTGATTGGTTCCGGTATTGAAGCGATGCAGCAGATCTCAATGGTAGGTAACGACCTGGCGCTGGATAAAGGCGTTGGCGTCTGCGGTAAGGAAGGCCAGAGCGTGCCGGTGGGCGTGGGCCAGCCGACCCTGAAGCTGGATAAACTGACTATCGGCGGCACCGCCTGATATCCTCTCAACAACCCGCCGCCCGGCGGGTTGTTAGCTTTTACGCTGCTGCTGATACTGCTCGGCAACCTGTTCGAAGTAGCCAGTCAGATAATCGATACAGACCTGAACCTTGAGCGGCAACTTATCCTTTTCGGTATAAAGCGCGTAAACCGGGCGCGGCTCGGACTGATACTGCGGAAACAGAATATCAATCTCACCGGCATTGATCTCATCAATCACCCACATCATTGGCACGTAGGCGATGCCGTTACCCGCTTTCAGCCAGCGGATCAGGGTCAGTGAATCGTTAGTGACGAAACGCCCCTGCGGCGCCAGTCGCGTCACCAGCCCTTCTGGCGCAATCAGCTCAAAGTTATTATCGGGACGCACGCTATATTCCAGCCAGGCGAAATTATCGATATCGCCCGGTTTTTCCGGCGTACCGTGCTGCGCCAGATAACTTTTTGCCGCGCAGACCACCATCGGCATGGCGCCCAGGCGACGTGAAAACAAGCTGGAATCTTTTAGCGCACCGACCCGAATCACCAGGTCCAGGCCATCGGCAATCAAATCCGGTGCCGGAATGCCGGTGACCAGATTGACGCTCAATCCCGGATACTCACGCAGCATATCGCTGGTCATGCCAGCCAGCACGTTCTGCGCCATGGTAGAGGAGCTGCCAATACGCAGTACGCCAATCGGCGTGTTATTAAAGGCGTAGAGCTGCTCATGCACCTGGGTAGCTTCCGCCAGCATACGACGACAGCCCTGATAATAAATTTTGCCCGCTTCTGTCAGCCCGATACTGCGTGTGCTGCGATTAAGCAATTTGACCTGTAGCTCATCTTCCAGTTTTGCCACGATCTGACTGATCGAAGAGACGCTCAGATGGAGCTGGCGTGCGGCAGCGGTAAACGAACCCAGTTCAACCACTTTGGCGAAAATCGACATGCCCTTCAGTCGTTCCATTATTTACTCTGGCTTAAAAGTGATTTAGATCACATTCTGTAGAAAACTTATAGTCAGGCGCGTTACTATAAGCGCGCCGGGGTATTTCCCGGTGATTCTTCATTGCCTGTTGCCCTTCGATGATACGCTATTATTAAGCCAGCTGGGGTTCGGATAGAGCGACCAGTGGCTTTTCCTGCGACATCTGACGAGGCAAAGGAGTATCCCGGCAAGGTCGAACTAAGGATTTCTGATGAGTGTGCTTCCGGTATTTGTCATGTTTGGGCTCTCTTTTCCGCCCGTTTTCATCGAATTAATTATCTCGCTAATGCTGTTCTGGTTAGTGAAACGTGTGCTGACGCCGAGCGGTATTTACGATCTTGTCTGGCATCCGGCACTTTTTAATACAGCGCTTTACTGCTGTGTGTTTTACCTTGTATCCCGTTTATTTGTCTGAGGTTTAAGTGAAAGCACTCATAAGAAAAATCGCGCGTTACGCGATTACTATCCTGCTGGTCATCATCGCTGTGGTGATTATTTTCCGCGCCTGGGTGTTTTATACCGAATCGCCCTGGACCCGTGACGCAAAATTCGCTGCCGACGTCGTCGCCATCTCACCCGATGTCACCGGTCTGATTACCGACGTACCGGTTCATGACAACCAGCTGGTGAAGAAGGGCGACACCCTGTTTGTGGTGGATCGCCCGCGTTATCAGAAAGCGCTGGACCAGGCCCAGGCTGACGTCGAATATTATCAGGCGCTGGTCGGTGAGAAACGCCGCGAAGCGGGACGTCGTAACCAGCTCGGTACTTCCGCTATGTCTCGCGAAGCGATTGATCAGGCTAACAACGATCTGCAAACCAGCGAACACCAGCTGGCGAAATCGGTGGCGACCCGCGACCTGGCGAAGATCGATCTGGAGCGCACTACCGTTAAGGCACCGTCTGATGGCTGGGTCACCAACCTGAATGTCTACCAGGGCGAATTTATCACCCGCGGTTCGGTGGCGGTGGCGCTGGTGCAACAGCACTCCTTCTACGTGCTGGCCTACCTGGAAGAGACCAAACTGCACGGCGTGGAGCAGGGCTTCCGCGCTGAAGTGACGCCGCTCGGCAGCAATGTGGTGCTGCGCGGTACGGTGGACAGCGTGGCTGCCGGCGTCACCAACAGCAGCAGCTCGGTCGACAGCAAAGGCATGGCAACTATCGACTCTAACCTGGAGTGGGTGCGTCTGGCGCAGCGTGTGCCGGTGCGTATTCGTCTTGATCAACAGCCAGGCAACCGCTTCCCGGCAGGCACCACGGCGACGGTGGTGATCACCGGTCAGGCCGATCGCCAGCCGGAACAGGTGTCGCCAATGACCCGACTGTTTAATCGCCTGCGTGAGTTTGGTTAAGAGGGCGATATGATCGAGTTCTTGCGTTTCCCGGTGAAGCTGACCTTCGCGCTGCTTGCCGCGCTGATGATTGGTTTTCACCTTAACCTTGAAACGCCTCGCTGGGCGGTGATGACCGCGGGCATTGTTGCCGGCGGCACCGCCTTCGCCGCCGGTGGCGATCCCTATTCAGGTGCGCTACGTTACCGCGGTGTGCTGCGAATCATCGGTACCTTCATCGGCTGTATCGCCGCCCTGACCATTATGATCGCCACGGTGCGTGCGCCGGTGGTGATGCTGCTGCTCTGCTGCATCTGGGCCGGTCTTTGCGTCTGGCTCTCATCGCTGATCAAAGTTGAAAACTCCTATGCTCTGGGGCTGGCAGGCTATACCGCACTGATTATCGTGGTTACCGCCGACGCCAGCGGCGGCCTGACGCTGGCACCGCAGTATGCGGTAGAGCGCTGCAGTGAGATCGTGCTCGGGATTTTGTGCGCCATTCTGGCGGATATGATCTTCTCGCCGCGCTCGATTAAAAAAGTGATCGATGCTGAAGTGGACTCGCTGCTGGTGGCGCATTATCAGCTGCTGCAGCTCTGCGTCGCGCACGGTGACAAAGAAGAGGTTGATAAGGCCTGGAGCGCGCTGGTGCGCCGTACCACTGCGCTAAACAGTATGCGCAGCCAGCTGATGATGGAATCCTCGCGCTGGAAGAACAGCAATCGACGGCTGCAGATGCTCAATACGCTCTCGCTGACCCTGATTACCCAGGCGGCCGAAACCTTTCTGATTCAGAATGCGCGCCCCGACTACATTCCGCCGCAGTACCGTTTGCTGATTGAAAAAGAGGCCACGACGGTTGAAGAGGTGCATAAGCGGATGAAGGTGATGCGGCGGGTAATGGGTGCCAGCGGCAAATCGACGCCGGACACGCTGGTGAGCTGGGTCGGTGCGGCAACCGAATATCTGCTGCTGCTCAACGGCATTAAAAGTAACAGCCGTATCACCTCGCTGGAAGAGGAGATCCTGCAACGCGAAATCGTGATTCAGGCGCGTTCGGCTGAAACCCATCACGCGATGATCAATGGCATCCGTACTTTTGTTGCCACCGCGCTGGGATCGTTATTCTGGTTATACACCGGCTGGACCTCGGGCAGCGGCTGCATGGTGATGCTGGCGGTGATTACCGCGCTGGCGATGCGGATGCCGAATCCGCTGATGATGGCGAAAGACTTTCTCTACGGCATGACGGTCGCGGTGCCGCTTGGCGCGCTCTACTTTATCTACGTCTTGCCCAATACCCAGCAGAGCGCACTGTTGCTCTGTATTGCCATCGGCCTGCTCGGCTTTATCGGCGGTATCTTTGTACAGCGACGTCAGCTGGGCACCCTTGGTGCGTTAATCGGGACGCTTAACGTGCTGGTGCTGGATAACCCGATGGAGTTCAGATTCAATGTGTTCCTCGATAACGTGCTGGGCCAGGTGATCGGCTGTTTCGTGGCGATGATGGTGATCCTGTTGATTCGGGATAAATCGAAAGCGCGCACCGGACGCAAACTGCTTAACCGCTTTATGTATGCGGCCGTGTCGGCGATGACCACCAATCAGGCGCGCCGCCGTGAAAACCATCTGCCAGCGCTCTATCAGCAACTATTTCTGCTGTTAAACCTGTTTCCCGGCGACATCGATAAATATCGCATCGCGCTGACGCTGATCATTGGACATCAGCGGTTACGCAATGCAGAAGTGCCGGTGAACGACGATCTCTCCGCCTACCATCGCCAGCTGCGCTACACCGCCGATCGGGTGATCTCCGCCGGCAGCGATGACAAACGACGCTACTACTTTGAGCAGTTATTGCAGGAGCTGGAGGTCTATCAGCAGAAGCTGGTGCATTACGATGCGCCCGTCAGCGTAACCGAACCGGTAAAACGGCTGGCGACCATGCTGAACAAGTATCAGAACACCCTAATCCAAATCTGAAACCGGCCGCTGCGTCCTGCAGCGGCCGGTGTAATGCCATCCCGTCACAAAACCTGTCGCTTTTGCCAACTATACTCTTCTGACGGAAGGGTAAAATGACAGGAGCGAATCAATGACATCACTGCACACAAGCGAACTATTTCAGACCGGTTATTTAGCTGACGGTCAATGGCATCGCACCTCTACCACTTTTGACGTGACCAATCCCGCCACCGGCGAGGTGATCGCGCAGGTTGCTAAAGCGGGTAAAGCGGAAACGGAGCAGGCGATTGCTGCCGCTGAGCGCGCCTTTCCCGCCTGGCGCGCCCTGACCGCCAAAGCGCGCGCGGAGATCCTTTATCGCTGGTACCAGCTGATCATTGAGAACAAGCGCTGGCTGGGCGAGCTGATGACCGCTGAACAGGGGAAACCGCTGAAAGAGGCGGAAGGCGAAGTGGAGTATGCCGCCAGCTTTATTCAGTGGTTTGCCGAACAGGCAAAACGCGCCAACGGTGAAATCATCCCGCCAGCCAAACCGGGTTCCCGTATTCTGGCGACCCGCGAACCGATTGGCGTCGTTGCTGCCATCACGCCGTGGAATTTCCCGATGGCGATGCTGACGCGCAAGCTGGGTCCGGCGCTGGCGGCAGGCTGTACCGGCATCATCAAACCCGCCAACAATACGCCGCTTTCTGCCTTTGCCTTGCTGGCGTTAGCGAAGCAGGCTGGCGTGCCGGATGGCGTACTCAACGCAGTGGCAGGTGATACGCATGCGATTAGCGACGCCATCATGGCCAGTAAAGCGGTGCGTAAAATCTCGTTCACCGGTTCAACCGAGGTCGGCAAGCTGCTGATGCGCAATGCCGCAGAGACGATGAAAAAAGTCTCTATGGAGCTGGGCGGCAATGCGCCTTATATCGTGTTTGAGGATGCGGATATTGATGCCGCCGTGCAGGGCGCGATCGCCAATAAATTCCGTAATGCGGGTCAGGTCTGTGTCAGCGTGAACCGCTTCTACATTCACAGCGCTATCTATGACCGCTTTACCCGCCAGCTGGCAGACGAAGTCAGTAAGCTCAAAGTGGGTAACGGCATGGAAGAGGGGGTGATTGTCGGGCCGCTGATTGAGGCCTCTGCGCTGGAAAAGGTGGAACAGCACGTTAAGGATGCGGTCGCCAAAGGCGGCAAACTGCTGGCTGGCGGCGAGCGTCACGCGCTGGGTGGCAACTTCTGGCAACCGACGGTGATTACCGAGGCGCACGAAGGAATGCAGCTGGCACAGGAAGAGACCTTTGGTCCGGTCGCCGCCTGCTTCCGGTTCGATGATGAGGCAGAGGTGATCCGCCGCGCCAACGATACGCCCTTTGGTCTGGCGGCTTATTTCTACACCCAGAACCTGCAGCGGGTGTTCCGCGTCTCTGCCGCGCTGGAAAGCGGCATGATCGGGATAAACGAATGCGCCGTGTCGACGGAAGTCGCGCCGTTTGGTGGCGTGAAAGAGTCGGGACTGGGGCGCGAAGGTTCGGTGCTGGGTATGGAAGAGTATCTGGAGATCAAAGCGCTGCATCTCGGCGGTTTGGGCTAGCGGTCAGGAACGGGCGGCGCGGGTCGCCCGCAGACGGAGGATGGGAGCCGTCAGCATGAAAACCGAGCGTTTTGATTTCAACGAGATAGTCGATCAGGCACATTTTTTTCGCCAGTTCAGCGAGCGGTTTGCGCTGGAAGAGCGGCGGATCTGCGATCTGGATGGACTATGGGATGTGGTGACCGGCGATCTGTTGCCGATGCCGCTGGAGATTGAGTTTGTAAATCTGGGGAAAGGGCAGCGACGACGCTATGGTGCGCTGATTTTGCTGTTTGATGAAGCAGAAGAGGAGCTGGAAGGTCAGCTGCACTTTAACGTCAGATGAAAAAGGGCCCCGGCGAGCGGGGCCAAAGGGTTCGTCATAAATCTGACGAGGAATTACTTATAGAGCTGAGCGGTGAAGTGATAGTTATCGCCGGTACGGGCCTCAATCACTTTATAGGCGCTGGCACCCTGCTCATCGGCTTTCTGAGAAAGCTCCGCACGATAATCCATCGGTGCCCCCGCTGTACCACTGATGGTGACGGTTCCCGCAGGCTGCAGGTTTTGTGTCTGTTCACCGGTTACCAGCTGTGCGGCAGAAGCGCCGAACGCCATAACGGAAAGCAGGCTGACTGTAGCGATGGTTGTTTTGATTTTCATTGTTCGTCTCCTCATTACGTTCAACAACCTGCGGTGAAAAGAAAGAAGCGGGTCGTCGATACGGGTCCGGCGCCGTTCAGGGCGACGTGACGGTTAATTATTTATACAGCTCAGCGGTGACGTGGTAGGTGTCATCCTGGTTGTTTTCGATGATGCGATAGTGGCTGGCACCCTGCGCATCGGCTTTCTCCGACAGAACCTGACGGATATTGGTCTGATCGCCGTCACGGCCGCTGACGCTGATAGTCTGGTTCATCGGTTGCAGATTCTGGCTCTGTGCCTGCTGATTCGATACCAGGCTGGCTGCGCTGGCACCCATTGAGAACACGGAAGCCAGACTCAGTACGGCAATAGCGAATGTCTTTTTCATGATTAACTCTCCTGAAATTGTTTGCCTGAACCCACCGAGGCGCATAACCGCGCGTCAAAAAGAGGGTTCGGGGCGATATCTGATGACGCTGGGCTTAGTTGTACAAACGGGCAGTGGCGTGATAGTTGCCGTTGTTGTACGCCTCGATCACGCGATAGGCTTTTGCGCCCTGCTGATCGGCTTTATCACTCAGCTGCTGGTTAATTTCCATCGGTGAGCCTGCAACGCCACTGACGCTGACGGTACCTGCGGGTTGCAGATCCTGTGCCTGCGCTGCGGTGACAGATTCTGCTGCCACAGCACCAAAAGAAAGAGCAGAGAGAATGCTCAGCGTAGCGATGGTAGTTTTTACGTTCATGTATTTTTCCTCGTCGTCAATTTTTATCTTTTTAGTTGGTGTGATTTGCATCACGAAAAGAAGTATAGAACTAATAACGGAAGAAATTAATACTCCGCTAATAATGTTTTTTTGTGATTCTTTATCCTTATGGCTACTTTTAATAACCCAGCGTTATAAAAACCGGCTGAAAAATGACCTTTTCAGCCCTTTTTGCTGCAAAAACAGCGGGATAAATCACTTTATCTTTTTGTGCGAAAAGAGGTGGTCGATCAGCCTGGACTTTGATTCAGATCTGGGTAATGTCGCCAGTGTCGTGATGTAAAGCAGTGTAAAATAGCGCGAAAGGTTAAGCAGACCAAAAGGTATGACCATTATTCAGACGAGAGAAAACGACCAAAGCATGACGCTAACGCACTGATTTTAATCAGGACAGGGCAGGAGAAGTGGCAGGCGCGGGCAAAACAGGCTGTTGACCGGCACGATTATGCTCAGTCAACAGGTCCGCTATCAGAGTTCCTGTTCAAACAGGTTAAGAATGGCACCGTGCAGTTGCTTAACCGTGAAGTCGCGTGCGCGGGTGATAAAAATGGTGTCATCCCCGGCGATGGTGCCCAGGATGCCTTCTGATTTGCCCAGCGAGTCGAGCAGGCGCGCAATCAGCTGTGCGGCGCCCGGGCTGGTATGAATCACCACCAGCGCATCGTTGTAATCGATGTCCAGAACCAGGTTTTTTAACGGGCTGGTGGTGGTCGGCACGCCAAGTTCGGCAGGCAAGCAGTAAACCATCTCCATTTTGGCATTGCGGGTGCGTACCGCGCCAAATTTGGTCAGCATACGAGAAACCTTTGACTGGTTGATGTTCTCGAAGCCTTCATCCTGGAGCGCCTGAACGATTTCGCCCTGGGAACTGAATTTTTCTTCTTTTAATAAGGCCTTGAAAGCCTTGATCAGATCGTCTTGTTTCGATGGGTTTCGCATAGGTTACCAATAAATAGAGGGAATAACCGCGCAGCCGCCCGCGGCAGAGTGGTGATTATGCATTTAAATGCATTTTTATGCAATCGGTTGATTGATGAGCAGGGTTCGGGCGGCTAGCGGGCGGCGATAATAGCAAAGAAATCGTCTCATACCAAAACCCCTGTCACAGCGCTGGAAGGCGAAGGTTGCAAAGTTGTTATATTATTGGTGGTGTAGTAACAGAAAACGCACGTAGCCGTTCTCTGTCTGACGACGGCACAGTTGTCGGTCATTCAGGTATGAAGATGATAAGTAACTTTTGAATCCGGCGATTAAGTGTGAAAACACGTAGAATTAACAGCGGGTATTTATCATCGCCTGAGCAGTTGATTAAGGTCTGACACAGATAGAATTTCGGCCCATCTCTGCCCCACCTTAATAAGGAGTTAAGAATGAAAGTTGCCGTTCTCGGTGCCGCTGGCGGCATAGGCCAGGCGCTCGCACTTCTGCTCAAAACCCAGCTTCCCGCAGGTTCAGAACTCTCGCTGTATGACATCGCGCCGGTTACGCCGGGTGTTGCCGTTGATCTCAGCCATATTCCTACCGCAGTGGCTATTCAGGGATTCAGTGGAGAAGACGCCACGCCTGCCTTACAGGGTGCCGATGTGGTACTGATTTCCGCGGGTGTCGCACGTAAGCCCGGTATGGATCGCGCCGACCTGTTTAACGTTAACGCAGGTATCGTCCGTAATCTGATCGAACAGGTTGCCACAACGGCACCTAAAGCGTTGATTGGTGTCATCACCAATCCGGTCAATACCACCGTGGCCATTGCGGCAGAAGTGCTGAAAAAGCACGGTGTTTACGACAAAAATCGGCTGTTCGGCGTGACCACGCTGGATATCATTCGCGCCAATACTTTTGTGGCTGCATTGAAAGGCAAGCAGCCTGACCAGGTGGAAGTCCCGGTCATTGGTGGCCACTCTGGCGTAACCATTCTGCCGCTGCTGTCGCAGGTTAAAGGCGTCAGCTTCAGCGATCAGGAAGTGGCTGATCTGACCAAACGCATCCAGAACGCCGGCACCGAAGTGGTGGAAGCCAAAGCGGGTGGCGGCTCGGCCACGCTGTCGATGGGTCAGGCAGCTGCACGTTTCGGTTTGTCACTGGTACGCGCGCTGAAGGGTGAAGCTAATGTGGTGGAGTGTGCTTACGTAGAAGGCGAGGGTGAACATGCGCGCTTCTTCTCCCAGCCGCTGCTGCTGGGTAAAAACGGTGTGGCTGAACGCAGGCCGATTGGTACCCTCAGCGCTTACGAACAGCAGGCGCTGTCAGGCATGCTGGATACGCTGAAGAAAGATATCGCCCAGGGCGAAGAGTTCGTTAAGCAGTAACTGACGGCTCAGACTTGCAATAACGCCCGGCTTTGCCGGGCGTTTTGCATTACAGTCCGCCAGACTTATAGGCGCGGGCAGCGGGTGTACCGTTGCTGGCAGGCAGCTTCTTACCCAGGGTTTCCATACGCATCTGGAACGGCGGGAACGGCATCTCAATACCGTGCTGATCAAATCCGCTCAGAATCAACTGATGCAGTTCGTGA
>Ga0302349_1000827_pt1 | contig 30336 bp, 20 predicted proteins | sample PhyAR1_FD_202176 | JGI IMG/M metagenome (GOLD analysis project Ga0302349, IMG submission 202176) | Leaf surface microbial communities from alfalfa plants in UC Gill Tract Community Farm, Albany, California, United States - DLSL A.R1... | ecosystem: Host-associated > Plants > Phyllosphere >...
CCCGAGGAATGCCCGAGAACGGCGGCGGCGCCGGTGGCGCCGACCACGGCCGCGACGTCCTCCGCCTCCCGCTCGGGCGTGTAGGCGGCCGCGTCGGCGCTCTCGCCGCGCGCACGGCGATCCATCACGACACCCTGGAGGCCGACGTCCGCCAGCGCGAGCGCGAGGGGCCGCGCGGCGGCAGCGGTCGACAAGGCTCCGCCGACGATGACCACCGGCGTGCCCTCGCCGATCGTGTCGAAGGCAATCGACGTTCCGTCGTCGGATGTGACGTGATCCATATCGTCAGGGTAGGGCGAAGCCCCCTTCTTAGGCTAGCCTTACTTCGAAGGGGAAAACATGTCGAACATCGCCGTCACCCACGCGGGATCCGGGCTCGTGCACGCCGAGGTGACGCGCCGTGAGCGCGTCACGCCGAACATGGTGCGCGTCACGCTCGGGGGAGAGGATCTGAGGCGCTTCGAGTTCCGCGGCTTCGACCAGTGGTTCCGCCTCGCGCTGCCCGTCACCGCCGACGCCGACCTGGCGCGCATGCCCCACACCTTCGGCGTCGGCGGATACCTGACGTACCTGCGGATCCCGAAGGGGAAGCGCCCCGTGGTGCGCAACTACACGGTGCGCGACTTCCGCGGCGACGAGCTCGACATCGACTTCGTCGCACACGGAACCGACGGCGTTGCGGGCCCGTGGGCCGCTCGCGCCGAGCCCGGCGACCGGGTCGCCTTCATCGACCAGGGGTGCGGCTGGCTCGGAAAGCCCGCCGACTCGAACCTCATCGTCGCCGACGAGAGCGCCCTCCCCGCCGCTCTCGGGATCCTGCGCGACATGCCGAGAGACGCCACGGGGCACGCGATCATCGAGCTCTTCGACGAGCGCGACCGGCAAGAGGTCGACGCCCCCGCGGGGATGACGGTGCACTGGCTGACGCGCGATGGCGACCCCGGATCGGCCGCCCTGCCGGCCCTCCGTGAACTCGCGTTCACGGGCGTGCCGTACGCCTTCGCGGTGGGGGAGCAGGCGCTCGCCGCGGGCGCGCGGCGGCACCTCGTGAAGGAACGCGGCGTGCCGAAGGAGCTCGTGACGTTCTCGGGGTACTGGCGCAAGGGGCGCGCCGCGGCGTGAGGGGACCCCGCCGCGTCGCAGCGGAGACTTGCTAGCGTCGAGCTATGACGCTCCCCTTCCGCCAGGTCGATGTGTTCAGCTCCGAGCCGCTGCTCGGCAACCCCGTCGCCGTCGTGCACGACGCCGACGGTCTAACAGACGACCAGATGGCCGCCTTCGCCCGCTGGACCAATCTCTCCGAGACGACCTTCCTGCTCTCGCCGACGGATCCCGCGGCCGATTACCGCCTGCGCATCTTCACGCCCGGCGGCGAGTTGCCCTTCGCGGGGCACCCGACGCTCGGATCCGCGCACGCGTGGCTCGAGGCGGGCGGATCGGCCGACCAGACCCTCGTGCAGGAGTGCGGCGTCGGGCTCGTCACGGTCCGGCGCGGCGCCGACGGGCTCGCGTTCTGCGCACCGCCGCGGATCCGGCAGGGTGCCGTCGACGAGGCGCTCATCGCGGAGACCGCCGCGGCCCTCGGGGTCGCGCGCGCCGACATCGTCGATGCGGAATGGTGCGACAACGGGCCGGGCTGGCTCGGGATCCAGCTCGCCGACGCCGCGGCCGTGCTCGCGCTGCGGCCCGATCAGGCGGCGTTGCCGGCTAATGTAGGCGCCGTCGGCACGTACTCGGACGGCGAGTGCGCGATCGAGGTGCGGGCGTTCTGCCGCCCGGAGCAGGGGATCCTCGAAGACCCGGTCACCGGATCCCTCAACGCCGCCCTCGGGCAGTGGCTCGCCGGCACGAAGCTGCCGAACGACTACGTCGCGAGCCAGGGCACGGCGCTCGGCCGCCGCGGCCGCGTTCGCGTCAGCCGCGTCGGCGACGAGGTGTGGGTCGGCGGCGCGACGAACACCACGATCGCGGGCGAGGTGGGTCTCTAGGCCCCGTTACGCCCCGTACTTGTACCGCGCCGCGCGGTGGGTCGGCTTCACGCGGTCGCCCGCGCCCGACAGCTTGTTGCGCAGCGTGCCGGGGGCATACTCCGTGGGGTAGGCGCCCCGTTCGCGCAGCACCGGGATGACGTGCTCGATGACGTCCTCCCACGTCTCGTGCGCGACGGCGTAGGCGAGGTTGAAGCCATCGATGTCGGTCTCCCGCTGCCAGCGCTGCAGCTCGTCGGCGATCTGCTCGCCGGATCCGACGATCGTGGGGCCGAGGCCACCGATCGCGTTCTTGCGGGCGAGGTCGCCGACGGTCCACTCGCGCCCCAGGTCGGCCTCCTCCTGCAGGTGCTGCAGCGTCGACTGGATCGCGTTCGACTTGACGTTGCCGAGCGGCTCGTTCCAGTCGTACTGCGAGAGGTCGACGCCCATCCAGCCGGAGGTGAACACGAGCGCGCCCTCGGTCGAGGCGTACTGGTCGTACTCGGCCTTCTTCGCGAGCGCCTCCTCCTCCGTCGCACCGGTGACGATCGTGATAAGCGTGTAGATCTTCGCGTCGTAGCGATCGCGACCGGCGGCCTCGAGGCCGTCGCGGATCCGCTTCACGGTGTTCGCCAGCACCTCCGTCGACGGCGCCGCGACGAAGATCGCCTCGGCGTTGCCTGCGGCGAAGGCGACCCCGCGCGGCGACGCGCCCGCCTGGTAGATCACGGGGGTGCGCTGGGGTGACGGCTCGGAGATGTGGATCCCCGGCACGTCGAACCACTTGCCGTGGTGGCCGATTTCGTGCACCTTCGACGGGTCCGTGAAGACGCCCGACTCGCGGTCCTCGATGACCGCGTCGTCCTCCCACGATCCCTCCCACAGCTTGTAGAGCACCTCGAGGTACTCGTCGGCGTGGTCGTAGCGCTCGTCGTGCTCCATCTGATCCTCGGCGCCCATGTTCCGGGCCGCGCTCGGCAGGTATCCCGTCACCACGTTCCACCCGATGCGGCCGTTCGTGAGGTGGTCGAGGGTGGTCAGGCGCCGGGCGAAGGGGTACGGGTGCTCGAAGGCGGTGCCCGCCGTGATGCCGAAGCCGAGGTTCTCCGTGACGGCGGCCATGGCGCTCGTGAGCAGAATGGGGTCGTTCACCGGAACCTGGGCGCCGTTGCGCAGGGCGGCCTCGTTCGTGCCGCCGTACACGTCGTAGGTGCCCAGCACATCGGCGATGAACAGGCCGTCGAAGGTGCCCGACTCGAGCAGCTTCGCGAGATCGGTCCAGTAGCTGATCGTGTTGTACTCGCGCGAGCGGTCGCGCGGGTGACGCCACATGCCCGAGGACTGGTGGGCGACGCAGTTCATGTCGAAGGCGTTGAAGCGGATCTGACGTGTCATGCACTGAGGAAACCGCACCCCGCGCGCGTGCGCAAGACGGTGCGACACGAACAGTCATCCGGGGATATCAGCGGGTAGCGTGAAGAAATGGCGATGCAGGGAAGGCCCGCGCTCGGGCAGGTGCCGCGGTGGCTGTTCGGGTTCGGCGTGATCGTCGCCTTCGCCGCGCTCGGCACGCTCGTACAGGCGCTCACGGGCCTGCCCATTCCCGGGGCGACGCTCGGGATGATCGCCCTGCTGTTGCTACTGGCGACGCCGCTGCGCGGCTGGCTCACGCGCGTCGTGGCGCCCGCCGCCGACTCGCTCATCGCCGTCCTCCCGCTCCTGCTCGTGCCGCTGTCCGTCGGGGTGATCGGATCCTTCGGCGAACTCGCCGAGCAGGCCCTCGCGATCGTCGCGGCCCTCGTGGCCGGCTGGCTCGCCACCTTTCTCACGGCGGCCCTCATCGCCGATCGGCTGATGCGGCGTCGGTCGTGATCTGGGCGCTCGCTCTCACCCTGCTCGTCTGGGGAGGTGCCTCCTGGCTCGCGCGCTTCGGCCGCGGCACGCTCAACCCCGTGCTGGTGAGCACCATCGTCATCGGGGCCGTGCTCGTGATCGGGCGGATCCCGCTGGCGAGCTACGAGGAGGGGGCGGCGCCCCTGACGGCGTTCCTCGGCCCGGCCGTCGTCGCGCTCGCCTTCGCGATCGACCGCGGAGCCCGCCGCCTGGGGCGCCGCCTGATGGTCGTCGCCATCGCCGGGACGATCGCGACGATCGTTGGCGCGGCGGTGACCGTCGCGGTCGCCTGGGCGCTGGGCGCATCGGGCGAGCTCTTGCGGATCCTCGCCCCGAAACACGCGACGAGCGCCGTCTCGGCGGCGGTCGCCGAGGTGCTCGGCGTCGACGCCTCGCTCGCCGCCGTGTTCTCGATCCTCACCGGGATCCTCGGCGCCGTCGCGGGGCCGCCGCTGCTGCGGCTAATGCGGCTGCGGGATCCGGTCGCGGGCGGCTTCGCGATCGGGCTGTCCGCGCACGCGATCGGGACGGCGCGGGCGATGGAGGAGGGGCCGGCGCTCGGAGAATCCTCGGCACTCGGGCTCGCGCTCGCCTCCCTGCTCGTGCCGCTGGCGATCCTCGGCGCCTCGCTCCTCGGGTGGCTCTGAGGCCCGTTCTGCGCCATAATGAGACAGCATTCGTCCATGTATGAATATGCACACGGGATCGATTCGACGGAGAACTCTCATGACCAGCGCACACATCCCGGGCCTCACCGCCCTCACGCTCGGAACCTCGCCCCTCGGCCGCGACACCGTCCCCGGATCCGCCGCGGAGGATGAGGCGGTCGCCACCGCCATCGCCCTGCTCCGCTCCGGCGACTTCGTCGACACGGCCAACATGTACGCGGGCGGCCGCTCCGAAGAGATCCTCGGCATCGCGCTGGGCGAGCTGGGCGCCGAAGAGCGCGAGGAGGCGGCGAGCCGGATCATCACGAAGGTCGACCGCGACCTCGAGACGGGCGTTCTCGACGGCGATCGGGTGCGCCGCTCGTACGAGGAGAGCCTCACGCGCCTCGGCCTCGACCGCGTGCGCTACCTGCACCTGCACGACCCCTACCTCACGCCGTTCGCCGAGGCGAGCGGGGCCGGCGGATCCATCGAGGCGATGGTCTCCCTGCGCGAGGAGGGCCTGACCGACGTCATCGGCATCGCGGCCGGCCGGGTGCCCGTCGTCGCCCAGTACGTCGCGACCGGCGCCTTCGACCTGCTCCTCCTGCACAACCGCCTCACGCTCGTCGACCAGAGCGCGACGGGGCTCATGACCGAGGCGAAGGACCGCGGGATGACAGTGTTCAACGCCGCGCCCTTCGGCGGTGACCTGCTCGCGAAGGGCTCCGTCGCCGGCACGTCCTACGCGTACCGGCCCGTCAGCGAGGAGCTGCGCGCGTGGACCGCGCGCGCCGAAGAGGTCGTCGACCGCCACAGCGTGCCCCTGGCCGCCGTCGCGCTGCAGTTCTCGTTGCGTTCCGAGCTCGTCGACTCGACCGTCGTCGGCATCAGCTCGCCCGCCCGCCTCGACGAGGCGCGCGCGCTCGCCGCGTGGGCGATTCCGGACGCCGTCTGGGGCGAGATCGAGGAACTCGGCGCCGCGCCGACCCCGGTGCACGACGAGCGGGAACCCGTGCTGTGACGAACTATTGGGAATCCTTCGCCCCCGGCGAGGGCAGGCGCGCGCCGCGCGCGGATGCCGTGACCGATGCCCGCACCATCAGCCTGAACGGCGTGTGGGCGTTCCGGCTCTCGCCGACCGCGCACGGCACGGGAGACGCGTTCATCGCCGACGACTTCGATCCGGCGGGCTGGGACGCGATGCCCGTGCCGAGCCACTGGGTCCTCGAGGAGTTCACGCCGCTCGCGGGCGGCGAGGCCCGGTCGATGCGAGGCACCGGCGAGGGGCCGCTGTACACGAACACCGCGTACCCGATTCCGATCGACCCGCCCTTCGTTCCCCACGAGAACCCGACGGGCGACTACCGGCTCGAGTTCGACGTTCCCGCCGACTTCGGCGATGCCGTGCTGCGCTTCCAGGGCGTCGACTCGTGCGCGAAGGTGTGGCTGAACGGGACGGAGCTCGGGTGGTCCATGGGATCCCGCCTGCCCTTCGAGTTCGATGCGCCCGTGCGGCCCGGCCGCAACGTGCTCGCCGTGCGCGTGCACCGATTCTCCTCGGGCACTTACCTCGAAGACCAGGACATGTGGTGGCTGCCCGGCATCTTCCGCGACGTCGAGCTGATCGAGCGCCCGCGGGCCGCCATCGACGACCACTTCGTGCACGCCGACTATGACCACGTGACCGGCACCGGCACGCTGCGCGTCGACGCCGCGACGCCGTCCGAGGTCTCGATTCCCGAGCTCGGGATCCGGATCCCCGCCGGCGAGAGCTGGTCGGGATCCGTGGATCCGTGGAGCGCGGAGAGCCCCCGGCTCTACCGCGGAACGCTCGCTTCGGAGGGCGAGACGATCTCGCTCGCCGTCGGCTTCCGCCGCGTGTCGATCGACGACGGCGTCTTCCGCGTCAACGGCCGCCCCGTGAAGCTGCGCGGCGTGAACCGCCACGAGCATCACGCCGACCACGGCCGCACCCTCTCGCTCGACGACATGCGCCGCGACATCGAGCTGATGAAGCGCGCGAACGTCGACGCCGTGCGCACGGCCCACTACCCTCCGCACCCGGACTTCCTGCGGCTCTGCGACGAGTACGGATTGTGGGTGCTGCTCGAGAACGACCTCGAGACCCACGGCTTCATCTACGAGGGGTGGGAGAACAATCCTCCCGCGCTACCCGAGTGGCGCGCGGCGATCATGGATCGGATGCGTCGCACGCTCGAGCGCGACAAGAACCACCCGAGCATCGTGATCTGGTCGATGGCGAACGAGTCGATGACGGGCGACGGTTTCGCGGAGATGCGCGCGTGGATCGACGAGCGCGACGGATCCCGGCCCGTCATCTACGAGCGCGACCCCTCCTACCGCGACAGCGACTTCTACTCGGTCATGTACCCCTCCCTCGAGGTGCTCGAACAGATCGGGCGCCGGGAGGAACCCGGCTCGCGCAAGGTCGGCATGCACGGCATGGAGTTCGATTCGTCGTCCTCGGAGCCGGATCCCTTCGACGAGCGCCGCCGCGGCCTGCCGTTCCTGCTGATCGAGTACGCGCACGCGATGGGCAACGGGCCGGGCTCGCTCAGCGACTATTGGGAGATCATGGCGAAGCACGACCGCATCTGCGGCGGATTCGTGTGGGAGTGGATCGATCACGGCTTCCGCGGCCCCGAGGGCGGTTTCCTGCACGGCGCCGACATCGACTACGAACCCAACGGCGGTCGGTTCAACCTCGACGGCCTCGTGTTCTCCGATCGCACCCCCTCGCCCGCGATCCGCGAACTCGCGAAGGCATATGCCCCGATCGGAATTCGGGTCACGCCGGAGGAGATCGAGGTCTCGAACACCCGCCATGCGCGAGGCACGGACGACCTATCGTTCCGCTGGTCGTGGGCGAGCGGGGAGCGGGTCGTCGCCTCCGGGGCCTTCGAGCTCGCGGTTGACGCGGGATCCTCGGCGGCCCTTCCGACCCCCGCGACCCCGGAGGGCGAGGACCTCGTGCTCACGGTCGAGGCGGTGCTTGCCTCGGACGAGCTGTGGGCGCCGGCGGGTCACGCGGTGGCCTGGGGACAGTACGTGGCGCCGCCCGCCGCGCCGGGGCCGCTCGGGACGACCCCGCCCGCCCGCGAGGCGGCGGATCCGGGCGCCTCCCGCGGGTCGCGGATCCGCCTCGGCGACGCCGTCTTCGAGGACGGCCGGCTCGTGAGGCTCGGTGACATCGACATCGCGGGGCCCGTGCTCGACCTGCACCGCGCACCCACCGAGAACGACCACGGCCAGGGCGGCAACAACAACCTCGCCAGGATGTGGGATCAGGTGGGCCAGAACCGGCTCATCGACCGCATCTCGTCCGTCGACATCGACGGCGACGCGCTCGTCGTGCGTGGCCGCGCGGGGGCCGCGACCCGCAACCACGCGGCCGAGTGGGAGATGCGCTGGCGCGGCACCGGCGGATCCTTGGAACTCACCACGACGGTCGACTTCGTCGGCCCCTGGGGAGACACCCCCTACCAGCACCACGACGTGTGGATCCCGCGGATCGGGCTGCTGTTCTCCCTCGGATCCGCCGATTCCGCGACGTGGTTCGGTCGGGGGCCCGAGGAGACATATGCCGATTCACGTATGGGCTCGAGGGTGGGCGTGTGGACGCGATCCGTTGACGACATGCAGACGCCGTACGAGGTGCCGCAGGAGAACGGCAATCACGTCGACACGCGGTGGCTGGAGATCGGCGGGCTGCGCGTGAGCGGTGACTTCGATTTCACCGCGCGCCGCTGGACCTCCCACGACCTCGAGCGGGCCGCGCACCGCCGCGAACTCTCCGACTCGGGCCGCGTCTGGCTGAACATCGACTACGCGCAGATGGGCATAGGATCCGCCTCCGTTGGCCCCGCGCTGCCGGAGAAATACCGCGTCCCCCGCGAGCACACGAGCTGGACGGTGCGCCTCAGCGCGCCCTGACGCCACACGAGAATCGGAAGAATCACGAAACTCGGAGGAATTGCGCGGATCCCTCCGATATTCGTGATTTCTCCGACTTTCGTGGCGGGGCTGCGCGCCGCACCGCGCGCCGCGCACGGGGCTCGGAAGAATCACGAAACTCGGATCCGTGGGGTGTGAGGATCCGATTCTCGTGATTATTCCGAGTCTGGTGACCCCGGGGCTGACGTTGTGCGAGGCGCGGACTCGGCGGGTGTTGCCGCGTGTCGCGCACGAAACTCGGAGAAATCACGAAAGTCGGAGGAATTGCGCGGATCCTTCCGATTCTCGTGATTTCTCCGACTTTCGTGGCGGGGCTGCGCGCTGCGCCGCGCGCCGCACACGGGGCTCGGAGAAATCACGAAACTCGGATCCCCGGGGCGTCAGGATCCGATTCTCGTGATTATTCCGATACGCGGGCGGTGTCGGCGGCGGTGCGGGTGATGATCTCGCGCGCGGTTCGGGCGGCGGCGTCGGCGGCGCCGGCGAGGATCCGCTCGGCGAGCTCGCCGTGGAGGGCGACGTCGTGCGGATCCGCGTGGGCGACGGAGGCGGCGCGTTCGCGCAGCGCCTCCGTGATGACGTCGGCGAGGCGGACGAACATGTCATTGCCCGAGGCGACGAGCACCGCACGGTGGAACTGCGCGTCGCGCTCGCCGAAGCTCTCCGGGCTGGCGGAGGATAGGCGCTCGGCGGCGGACGCGAGCTCGGCGAAGGGATCCGCGTCCCCAGCTGCGCCCCGCCGCGCAGCGAGGCGCGCGGCCTCCGGTTCGATCGCGATGCGCAGCTCGAGCAGCTGGCGCACCTGCTCCTCGCGTCGCGGTGAGGCGAGGTTCCAGCGGATGACGCGCGGATCGAGGGCGTTCCAGGCCGCCGCGCCCTGCACCACGAGGCCGACCCTCTTCACGGGGCGCACCATCCCGAGCGTCTCGAGAACGCGCGCGGCCTCGCGCACGACGCTGCGGGACGCGCCGGTGGATTCCTCGATCTCCTGCGCCGTGAGCACGGGCGGGGCGGTGCCGGCGCAGATCGCGAGCCCGACGCTGTCGAGCACCCGTTCGAAGAGCCCGATCACGCCCGCGACACGCCCTTCTTCACGGGCGTCACGACGAGCTCGTTGATGCACACCTCGGGCGGCGACATGACGACGAACTCGACGGCATCGGCGACGTTGTCGGCCGTCATCATGTGGCTGCGCGCCTCGGCGTCGGGCACGTGCGGACGCATCGCGAGGAAGTCGCTGTCGACATCCCCGGGGCAGAGGTGGCAGGCGCGGATGCCGTTGACGTTCTCCTCGTCGTTGAGCGATTCGGCGAGGTTCCCCACCGCGGTCTTCGACGCCCCGTACGCGACGCCCGACATCGCGCCGAATCGCCAGCCGGCGAACGACGATACGAACACCACGGTTCCTCCACCGCGCTCGCGCATGCCGGGCAGCACCGCGTGGGCGATGTTGAGGCAGCCCGTGAGGTTCGTGCCGACGATCGCCTCGAAGCTCTCGGGCGTGAGATCCGCCCAGCCGCGGTTCGGAGCGTTGAGGCCGGCGGAGGCGACGACATCCGTGACGGACCCGAGCTCCGCGCGGATCCGCTCGTGCGCCTCGCGCACGGCGGCGGAGTCCGTGACGTCGAGCGGCACGGCGATGGCGGATCCGCCCGCGGCAGCGATCTCGTCGCGCATGGTCTCGAGCGCCTCGGCGCGGCGGCCGGAGAGCGCGACGGCGAAGCCGCGCCGCGCGAGCCGCAGGGCGCTCGCGCGGCCCATGCCACTGCCGGATCCGGTCACCCACACCACGCGCTGAGTCATGTATAAAGTATGCATTAATCGGTCGCGCACGGCGACCGCTCCCGCGATCGAAGGAGAACGCACATGAACATCGACCTCGCCGGACGCGTCGTCATCGTCACGGGGGCCGCCCGCGGCATCGGTCGCGAGATCGCCGAGACCTTCGCGCGCGAGGGTGCGATCACGGTGGGGCTCGACCTGCGGATCCCGAACGACGCCCCCGACGGAATCGACTGGCGCGTCGCCGACATCACCGATCTCGAGGCCGTCACGCGCGTCATCGACGGGGTCGTCGCCGATCACGGCTCGCTCGACGTCGTCGTCAACAACGCGGGCGTCAACGCCCCGGGGACCGTCGAGGCGATCGACCCGGCGCTGTGGGATCTGGCGTTCGACGTCAACGTGCGCGGCACCTTCAACGTCTGCCGCGCCGCGATCCCGCACATGAAAGCCCAGCGCGCGGGGCGGATCCTCAACGCCGCGAGCTTCGCCGCGATCGTGCCGAGCATCGCGTCGGCCGCCTACTCCGCCTCGAAGGCGGCCGTCGTGTCGTTCACCCGCGTGCTCGCGGGCGAGCTCGGCCCGTGGAACATCACCGTCAACGCCTACGCGCCGGGGATGGTGCCGACCGCGATGAACGGCTTCGCCGAGATGAGCCCGGAGGATCAGGCGGAGCGCCTCGGCACGCTCTCGCTGCGGCGCTGGGAGGAGCCGGCGGACGTGGCGAACCTCATTCTCTTCCTCGCGAGCGACCTCGCCGGATACATCACGGGAACCCTGCACGACGTGTCGGGCGGGAAGCTCGCCACCCAGGCGCCGTGGCAGGCGTACGAGCTGCCGGATGCGCCGCGATAGGGTGTCGCTGAAACGATTCGAAGCGAGGATCCCGTGACGACGACGTCCCACCTGTCCGCCCTGTTCCGCACCCCGCCGCGCGAGGCGGCGCCGATGATGCGCTGGTGGTGGTTCGGACCCGCGCAGACCCCGGAACGGATCCGCCGCGAGCTCACCGCGATGCGCGACGCCGGGCTCCGCGGCGCCGAGGTCTCCTTCGTCTACCCGATGGCGGAGGAGGGAGATCGCTTCCTCAGCGAGGCGTTCCTGGCGAATCTCTGCCACGCCGGCGAGGTGGCGGACGAGCTCGGCCTGCGCCTCGACGTGACCCTCAGTAGCGGTTGGTCCTACGGCGGGCCCCACATCGGCCCCGAGCACGCGGCGCGCACCCTGCACTGGGAACGCTTCGAGATCGCGCCGGGCGCGCGGACGATCCCGCTCCCCGCGGCCGTGCCCGGCGACGAGCTCGTGGCGGCCTACCTCGGCGACGGATCCATCCAGGAGATCCCCGACGACGTGCGGCTCCTCGAGCGGGACGAGCGCGGCGTGCGGATCCCCGACGGGACCGGGCCGCGCGTGGTGCTGCTCGCGGTCTCCCGGCTGACGGGTCAGAACGTCAAGCGGGCCGCGCGCGGAAGCGAGGGTCCCGTGCTCGACCACTACTCGGCGGCGGCGATCCGGCACCACATCGCGGTGGTCGCCGAGCCGCTGGTCGCCGCGGTCGCGAACATCGGCTCGGTGTTCTGCGACAGCCTCGAGGTGTATCACGGCGACTGGACGCCCCGCCTTCCCGAGGAGTTCGAGGCGCGCCGCGGCTACCCGCTGCTGCCCGAGCTGTGGCGGCTTGTTGTCGAGGGACCGGGGAGCACCCGCCTCCGCGCCGACCTGGGGCAGACCCGCACGGAGCTCTACGAGGACGGCTTCCTGAAACCGCTTCGCGCGTGGGCCGCCTCGAAGGGCGTGCCGCTGCGCGTGCAGGGCTACGGAGAGCCGCCCGCGGCCGTCAGCAGCTACCGCTTCGTCGACCAGATCGAGGGTGAGGGCTGGGGCTGGCGCGACGTCACCCAGAGCCGGTGGGCGTCGTCGGGTGCGCGGATCTGCGGTGCCGCGGTGGTCTCGTCCGAGACGTGGACGTGGAACCACTCGCCGTCGTTCCGCTCGACGCCGCTCGATCTCGCGGGCGAGATGCACGAGCACATCCTGTGCGGCATCAACCAGTTCTTCGGGCACGGCTGGCCGTCGACGCCCGTCGCCGGGCGGGGCCTCGGCAACGTCTTCTACGCGGCGGCGGCGCTCGACGAGCGAAACGCGTGGTGGCCGATCGCGCCGGAGCTGTGGCGCTACGCCGCCCGCCTGTCGTGGATCATGCGTCAGGGGCACCGCGTCGCCCGGGTCGGGCTCTACGCCCCGACCCGCGACATCGACGCCGCCCGCGACGGCCTCGACCTGTCCCGCCGCACCCGCGACTGGATCGGCCCCGTCATCCCCGGCGCGATCCGCGACGCGGGGCACGACTACGATCTCTTCGACGACGCGTCGACCGCGCTCCTCGATCCCGGCGCCTTTGACGCGATCGTGCTCCCCCGCGCGAGCGACGTGCCCGCGGCGGCGTGGATCCGTCGCGCCCGCGAGTCGGGCGCGATCGTGATCGCGATCGACCACGCGCCCGCAGGCGACGGCGAACGCTCCTCGGGGCTCGTCGACGTCGTGATCGGGGAGGACGCGCTGCGGGTCGTGCTCGAGCAGCGCCTGGCGTCCGAGCACCCCTTCTCGGTGCCGGAGGAGCACCGCGCCGCCGTCGGCGTGACCCACCGCCGCCTCGACGGCGCCGACGCGTTCTTCGTCGCGAACACGGCGGCGACGCCGGCGACGATCGCGTTCGCGCCGAGCACGACGCACGCGGCGTGGTCGCTCGCGGATCCGCGGACGGGCGAGATCCGCGCGATCGACGCGGGGCCGCTCGACCTCGCGCCCTACCAGGCGGTTGTGATCCTCGGCGGGGTGCCGGGGGAGGAGCGTCGCGAACCGGCCGGCACGCGCGAGGTGCGCCCGCGGGAATGGACGGTGACATTCCCCGACGCCGAGCCGTCCGCCGTGGACATCCCGCACCGCTGGGAGGACTCCCGCACGGGCTACTCGGGCTCGGCGACGTATCGCTCGGGCTTCACCCTCGATCGCGCCTCCGCCGCCGTGCTCGACCTCGGCGAATCCGCGCCGATCCCGAGCGAGATCGCCGACCGCGGGATCCGCGGACCGTCGTTCCGGGCGAAGATCACCTCCCCGATCGGCGTCGCCGCGCAGGTCTTCGTCGACGGGCGGCGGGCCGGATCCGTGTGGTCGGCTCCCTACCGGGTCGAGCTCGGCGCGCTCGCCGCAGGCGAGCACGAGCTCGAGATCGTCGTGCACAACACGACGGCGAACCGCCTCGCCGCGGACGAACACCTCCCGGCCGTCGCCGCCGCGGCGGAGCGGGCTCACGGTCGCCGCTTCCGGATCCAGGATCTCGACCTCGCGCTCGAGGGCGTCGAGTCGGGCCTGCTGCGGGAACCTGTGGTGCTGGTCGAGGCCTGACTCTTCCCCTCCTCGAGGGAACGCGATGAGTCAGAGGGCCCGGATGGCCTCGAAGAGGTCGTCGTCGCCGACCTGACCGCCCTTGAGCAGCAGCTCGATGCCGTCGACCTCGGGGGAATTCGCGTGCGCCCTCAGGAGCACGACGTTGGCCCACGGGTTCGCGGCGATCGAGAGCGAGGTCACGCCCAGCAGGCCGGTGACCCGGCTCGACGTGTCACCGCCGGCGATGATGACGCGTCGAGTGTGCGGCAGCGCGGCACGGACCGCCTCAGCGCTCGCCTCGGCGACAGCCGCGAGCACGTTGTCGATGCCGTGGGCGTCTGCGTCGTCCGAGGTGAGCACCACGCTACGCCCGGCCGCGAGTGCCGCGACGACGTCATCGAGCGGCCCCCGGGTGAGTGAGAGGGGGCGCACGAGCCAACCGGACGCCGCGGCGTGATCGGCCTGCCGGCGGGTCGCCGCGGATCGGCTGCCCGAGACGACGATCACGGGCCCCGTCTCGGATCCGCGGGTGGGGATCGGATCCGCCTCCCGCGGATCCGAGATCGCCACCGCATGGCTGAGGCCGCCGGATCCGATCGCGAAGACCGGGCGCGGGAGGCTCTGGAGTGCCTCGCCCACAACGCGCAGGTGGCCCTCGTCGAGCGCGTCGAGCACGAGCCCCGCGGCGCCGGAATCGCGGATCCGCGCGGCGAGCGGGTGATCTACATCTTCGGAAGTGGCCCCATTCTGCGGAGCGGTACCGGGGGTGGGATCCGAAGTTCGGGCCCGAACCCGCGGTTCGGGTTCGCCGGGGAGGGGGTACTGAGTGAACGGCAGGCCCGCGAGGGGCAGGGAGGTCTGCCGGCGCAGGTGCTCCACGAGGTCGGACTCGTGCATGGGCGTCGAGGGGTGCCGCGACATCGTCGGCTGCCGGTCGAGCCGGTACACCGTGCCGCGTTCGGCGGCGAAATGATTGCCGAACGCGGTGTAGCGGCCGAAGTCGGGCTGCGCGAAGAGGATCGGCGCGACCCCGGCGAAGCGCTCCCGCGCCACCTCGAGCACCCGGCCGAGGCTCCCCACGGTGGGCGAGGAATCGGCGGTCGAGCACGCCTTGTACTGCACGATGTCGGGATCCACCGACAGCAGCAGGTCGAGCGCGGGGCCGACCTCGGCCTCGATCGCGTCGGTCGGGAGCGAGCGTGCGACGCCCGCGATGCCGACGACGTCGTTCGTCGCGGCGGCGGCCGCAAGCTCCGCCTCGGACGGCCGGCCCACGAAGAGCCGGGCCGTCCACCCGCGCCTCGCGAACTGCAGCAGCACGTCGACGCTTCCGGTGAAGTCGTCGCCGTAGAAGGCGACGCGGGGGCGCGCGGATTCCTCGGGCATACCGTTCACGATAGGGCTCCTACGCCCGCACCTTCCCGAAGCGCTCGGCCGCGCGGCGCAGCGCCGCCGAGGATGCGTATGCGTCGTCGAGGCTCTCGCCGCGTTCGGCCGAGGCCCACGCCTCGCGCATGCTCGCGACGCCGCCGGCGGGGCCGTCGGGGTGGCCGTGGATGCCGCCGCCGGAGAGCACGAGCAGGTCAGAGGTGCCCGTGGCGGCGTAGGTGTCGTGCGCGAGGCCCGCCCACTGCCCGCTCGAGAGCACGGGGATCGTCGGCGTCGTGCCGAGCAGCGGCGTGCGCACGTCGGAGATCGCCGTGAGCACCTGCTCGTCCGACTCGTAGAACTTGTTGCTGATGCCGTTCGTGTGCAGGTGGTCGGCGCCGGACAGCCGCGCGAGCTTCTGCCAGGCGCGGAACGCGATGCCGACCTGGTTGCTGCGGCCGATGGATCCGAACATCGCCCGGTGGCCGTGGATCGGCACCTGGGAGCGGCGGGAGATGTACTCGAGCCCCGAGAGCCCGATCATGTTGATGCACGTCATGATGCAGGTGCCACCGGCGGCGACGACGAGGTCGTGGTTCGCCTCGAGGCGGTCGATGTCGTCGGTGATGTTGAACGCGTACATCGGCATCTTGCCCGTGCGGTCGGCGTGCTTCTTCAGCACGGGCATGACGGCGTTCACGCGCGCCTCGAGCGGCGAATGAGGGCCGTTGCCCTGCAGCTCGTCGTCCTTGATGAAGTCGATGCCCGCCGTCGCGAGCTCGTCGACGACCTCGGCGAGCTCGTGCGGCGCGAGCCCGATGCTCGGCTTGATGATCGTGCCGAGGAGCACCCCCGTGGGCGCGTTCATCAGTTCGCGGGTTCCGGCGAGCCCGAACTTCGGGCCGGGATAGCGTACGGCGAACTCGGCGGGCAGGTCGAGGTCGACGAGGCGGATCGCCGCGAGCTCCTTGATCTCGAAGAGGTTGCCCGCGACGGCGGCCAGCAGGTTGGGGATCGACGGGCCGAAGTTATCGAGCGGGAAGCGGATCACGAGCCGCGCACGGCGGCGCTGGGTCGGATCCCCGACGGAGCCGGGCAGGGGAGAGGATCCCGTGAGCGGCAGCTCCTCGAGGCTCGCGACCTGCGCCGCGAAGCGGGCGCGGAGGTCATCGGTCTCGCGCTCGACGCGCACGAAGGTGCCCGTCGACTGCTCGCCCGCGAGGATCTCGGCGGCCTGCTGCAGCGGCAGCGAGGTCTCGATCTCGTATGTGGCGTGGACGTAAGAACTCATCACCACACCACCGGAAGCCAGACCGACATCTCGCCGGCGCCGCGGTTCGCCCACGCGTAATACGGGATCAGCCGCACGGGCGCTGATCCGAGCTCGTCCTGCTCGACGATCTCGTAGAGCCCGTCGGATCCGGACAGCGGCAACACGGCGGCCTCGGTGTCGAGGGCGAGCAGGCGCGTGTTCTGGATCTCGGTCCACGCGGGCGCGAAGCTCGCGCCGCGGCGGAGCGCGACCTGCTCCAGGCGCACCCCGTCCGGGATGTCCATGCTCTCGATCGCGTAGACGACGGGGCCGCGCTGCACTGCGACCTGACCCGTGAGCTCCTCGGCGAGGCGGTGGCTGCGGATCATGCGCGTCGGCATCGGCAGCTCGAGAACGATCACGTCGCCCTCGGCCCACTCGCGCTCGAGGCGCGTGTAGCTCGACGGATCCGAGACGGCGACGGCCTCGCCGTTGACGGTCAGCGTCGCGCCCTCGGACCAGCCGGGGATGCGCAGGTGCACGGGGAGGGATCCGCTCGCGGCCGTCACCGTGAAGGCGATGCGACCGTCCCACGGATAGTCGCTGTCCTCGCGCAGCGCGAGGCGCGCGTCACCCACGGCGACGTCGATCTCGCTGCCGCCGTACTGGTGCACGAACAGGCCCTCGGCGGAGGTGGAGGCGATGCGGGTGTGGAAGCTCGCGAGCGTGCGCGCGATGTTCGGCGGGCAGCAGTAGCAGGACATGAACTCCTCGCGCAGCCGCTCGTCGGACGGCGGCGGGGCGGGGACGTTCAGCTGTCCGGTGTCGCCGGGGCGGCGCAGCGCGAAGGGGAGATCGCGCACCTGGCGCAGGGCGTTCGTGTAGAAGTACGTGCCGCCGTCGAGGCCGATGCTGGCGAGCAGCACGTTGTAGGCGATCCGCTCGATGACGTCGGCGTACTTCGCCTCGCCCGTCAGGGCCAGCATGCGCTCGCTCCAGAAGATCATGCCGATGTTGGCGCACGACTCGGCGTGCGCGGTCGTGTTGGGCAGCTGGTACGCGTAGCCGTATGCCTGGTGGATACGGCTGATCTCGCCCTGCCACTGGTGGCCGTAGGGCGAGGCGCCGTCGTAGAGCGCACCGCAGCCGCCCGTGAGGTACAGCTTGGTGTCGACGACGTCGTGCCACAGGCGCTCGAGGACGGCGTGCAGCTGGGCGTCGCCGGTTTCGAGGACGAGGTCGGCGAGGCCGGCGTAGAGGTAGTTGGCGCGCACGGCGTGGCCGGCGACGACGAGCTGGTCGCGCACGGCGAGGCGATCCTGGTTGTCGTCGCCGCCCTCGTCGAACTCGTCGCGCACGCGGACGAAGGCCTCCGCGAGCTCCAGGTATTGGCGGTCGCGTGTGACGCGGTACAGGTCGAGGACCGCCATGTAGTGCGAGGGGCAGATGGCGCTCCGCGCGAGTTCGAGCGGCTTGTCGTTCGCGAGGTGGGAGAGGAATCGCGCGGCGCCCTTGGCGCTGTCGAGGAGCGACTCGCTGCCGGTGACCTCGTAGTGGCGCACGCCCGCCGTGATGAGGTGGCCGAGGTTGTAGGTCTCGAAGTTGAAGCGGTCCGCGAGCGCGGTGACCTCTTCGCCGTTGATCTGGGAGATCGCGGTGGGGGTGTGCACGTAGCCGTCTTCGCGCTGCACCTTCGCGATCAGGCCCGCGAGGTACTCGATGCGTTCCGCCAGCTCGGGATCGGGCGTCGTCTCGAGCGAGTCGATCGCCGCCTCCATCCACTTGTACAGGTCGCCGTCCATGAAGGGAGGGCCGAGGTGCACGCCCTCCTTCTCGCCCGTCGCGATGAGGAAGTTCAGCAGGCCCTGGCTGACCTCGGGGTCGGCAAGGGATCCCCACTGCTGCGGGATGGTGGTCTCGAGCGTGCGAGCGTGGATGCCGCCCCAGAAGCCGCCGGCCCAGCGGGCGCTGGCGGCGGAAACGGGAGCGAGGTGCGCGGAAGGCATGGCGTGCGGATCCTTTCGGGATTCGAACCCCGAGACGGCTGTGTGACGGGGGTGCATATCTCGATTCAGTCACAAGATGCATAAAATTTCAACCCCGTGTGTTGACACAGCGCGCAATTTTTCCTACTGTTCTGGCGTACCCCCCACCTCGTCAAGGAGGACGACATGATCATTCACAGCACCTCGCGCCGCTGGGCCCTCGCGGGCTTCGCCGCGCTGACCGTCACCGCCCTCGCCGGATGCGCGGGCGGCGACGGTGGCTCGACCGGCGGATCCGCCGGCGGAGCCGGTGGCGGAGATGAGCCGGAGAAGTTCACCGTCCTCACCGCCAACGAGAACCAGGCGCTCGAGGACCAGCTGCAGATGCTTGCCGATGGGCCCTGCGCCGAGGAGAACGCGGCGATGCCGATCGAGCACCAGAAGACGGCGCAGGCCGACACGACCCAGAAGGTCACGCTGCTCGCGAGCCAGAACGCGCTGCCGCAGCACTTCATCGCCGGAACCGACATGGTGCGCCCCACGGGTGACCTCGGTGCGGGCGGCCTGGTCGCCGACTACAAGGAGGTGCTGGGCGACGGGTTCAGCAACATCCTCCCCGCCGCGGCGTCGACCGTCGAGAACGTCTACGGCCAGATGGTTTCGCTGCCGTACCAGTACAACCTCGAGGGCATCTGGTACAACAAGGCGATCTTCGAGGAGGTCGGCATCGAAGAGCCGCAGACCTATGATGAGCTCCTCGCTGCGGCCGACGCGCTCGAGGCCGCCGGCTACCAGCCCCTGACGACCGCGGGCGCGGACGGTTGGCCGATGACGCGCCTCATGGGCATGTACATCTTCCGCAACGTCGGCCCCGACGCCATGGCCAAGGTCAAGGACGGCTCGGCCAAGCTCACGGATCCCGAGTACGTCGAGGGCGCCGCCGCGCTGCAGGACCTCGCAACCGCGGGCTACTTCGGCACCGGCTTCCAGACGATGGACGGCGGCACGTCGACCGCCCAGTTCCTCACGGGCAAGGCCGCGATGAAGTACGACGGCTCGTGGCTGCTGAGCAACATCAACGACCCCTCGCAGAACGAGATCGGCGAAGAGAACATCGGCTTCATGCCGTTCCCCGCCGTCGACGGCGGCGCGGGCAGCATCGACCAGTGGGCCGCGAACGCCGGCGCCGCGATGGCCGCGAACGCGAAGACGATGGGCCCGAAGACCGAGGCGTGGTTCAGCTGCATCGCCGAGAACTATGGCAAGCAGGCGCTCGAGACCTCCGGCATCGTCTCCGGCTTCCAGGTCAACGGCGAGGTCGCCGACGTTGCCCCCGTGACCAAGATGGTCCAGGAGAAGGTCGCCGACATCGATGAGACCGTGCTGTGGTTCGAGGCCCTGTTCGACGCGAAGACTGGCTCGCTCGCCTCGACGAACGGCAGCCTCCTCGTCTCGGGCGACATGAGCCCCGAGGACTACATGGCGGCGCTCCAGGCCAGCGTCGAAGCCGCACAGTAATCCGTATGGGGCGCCGGCCCTCCGCAGGGGGGGCCGGCGCCCCACGTATCCGAAAAGGGGTCGCGATGTCACGCGTCTTCGGGGACCGCAAGACCGTCCTCATCCTGCTCGTGCCCGTGCTGGCGGTGTACGTCCTCCTCAAGGTCGTGCCGGTGCTGTGGTCGTTCGGGCTCTCGTTCTTCCAGGGAAATCTGCTTCGCGGCTTCACCTTCGTCGGCTTCGACAACTTCGCGACCTTCTTCACCGACAAGGACGCGCTGCACGCGCTCTGGGTGACCATCATGTTCGCCGTCATCATGACGGCCGCTCAGGTCACCGTCGGTTATCTCCTGGCGCTGCTGTACGTGTTCGTGCTGCGAAAGGGGAGCGCGTTCATCCGCACCGTCGTGTTCTTCCCGATGGTGCTGCCCACGGTGGCGGTGTCGATGCTCTTCAAGAGCCTCGTCGCCGTCGGCGACAACCAGGGGCCGGTCAACGACATCATCAACCTCTTCGGCGGCGAGAGCGTCGAGTTCCTCGCCACGACGTGGGGCACGATGCTCATCGCGATCCTCATGACGCTGTGGACGTCGATGGGCTTCTACGCCGTGCTGCTCTTCACCGGCCTGCTCGACATCCCGGACGAGGTCATCGAGTCGGCGCGCATCGACGGCGCGAGCGGCCTGCGGCTCGTGCGGCACATCATCCTGCCGCTGTCCGCGCCGATCCTGCTGTCCTCCGTGATCTTCAGCTTCAACGCGACGCTCAAGGTGTTCGACAGCCTCCTCGCCCTCAACAATGGCGGCCCCGGCACCTCGACCTCGCCGCTGACCCTGTACATGTACCGCACCGCGTTCGAATACGCCGAGTACGGGTACGGATCGACCATCGCGGTGATCCTCACCCTGCTCTGCATGGTGTTCACGCTGACGGTTTTCCGCTCCTCGTCGAAGCGCACGGAGGACTGATATGAGCGCCACCCAGAACCTGATCCAGGCGAAGGCACCGTCTCGTAAGGTGCCGTCGAAGAGCGGCCGTACGCTCAAGCGGGCGCTGAAGCGGATCCCCGTGTGGATCGCCGTCGCGCTGCTGCTCGTCGTCGTGATGTACCCGATGATCTGGATGGTCCTCGGATCGTTCAAGACGCAGGGCGAATTCTTCTCGAACCCCACCTGGGCGCTGCCGGAGCGCTTCGACCTCACCAACTACATCGAGGCGTTCACGCGCGGCAACATCCTCGTGAACTACCGCAACAGCCTCATCGTGACGATCCCGTCCGTGGTGCTGATCGTCTTCCTCGGCGTCGCGGCCGGATACGCGCTCGAGGTGATGATTTGGAAGGGGCGGCGCCAGACGCTGCTGCTCATCATGGCGGGCATCATGGTCCCCGGCCAGATGATCCTCGTGCCGCTGTTCACGACCTACTTCAAGCTCGGCATCACCGACAGCCTGTGGCCGCTGATCCTCACCTACACGGCGATGGGCATCCCGCTGACCACCTTCCTCATGGCGGCCTACTTCCGCGCCGTGCCGCGCGAGATGTTCGAGGCGGCGACGATGGACGGCTCGAGCCCGCTGCGCTCGTTCTTCATCATCGGTCTCCCCATGATGAAGAACGCCATGCTCACGATCGGCCTCGTCCAGTTCTTCAGCGTGTTCAACGACCTGCTGATCGCGCTGACGTTCACGACCCGTCCCGAGCTCGCGACGATCCAGGTCGGTCTGCTGAGCCTGTCCGACCAGTACGGTGGAACGAACTACGGCGCGCTGTTCGCGTCGGTCAGCATCAACATCATCGCGCTGCTGATCGTGTTCATCTTCCTCAACAAGAAGATCATGGCGGGCATGGCCGCCGGATCCGTGAAGGGCTAAACATGACTCGAATCGCATTCCTGCACACCGGTGCGGTCGTGATCCCCCCGGTCATGGCGCTCGCGGGCGAGCTGCTGCCGGACGCGACGCCCGTCAACTATCTGGACGACAAGATCGTCGCGGACCTCCGCGACCCGGAGCTGTCCGGATCCGTCGAGGGGCGGCTCGAGAACCTCGTGCGGGCCGCGAAGGACGGCGGGGCCGAGCTCGTCATGCTCACCTGCTCGTCGATCTCGCAGCTCGCAGGGCCCCTCTCGGAGCGGGTCGGGATCCCGGTGCTGCGCATCGACGAGGCGATGGCGGACATCGCCGTCGCGACCGGGCCGCGCATCGCCGTGATCGCCACGTTGCCGACGACCTCCGAGCCGACGACGGCGCTGATTCGTGAGCGAGCGGAGCTCGCCGGCAGGGATCCGCGGATCTCGAGCGAGGTGGTCGACGGCGCCTTCGCGGCGGTCGCGAGCGGCGACCGCGACACCCACGACCGCCTCGTCGTCGCGGCGATCGAGCGGTGGGCCGGCGAGGTCGACGTGATCGTCCTCGCCCAGGCCTCCATGGCCTCGGCCGCCGAGGCCGCATCGGTCGACGTGCCGGTGCTCACGAGCCTCCGCCCGGGCATCGAGCGGCTGGGGCAGACGCTCGCCGCATAAGCTCCGCTCGGGCGCGCCCGTGGCCCTCCCCTGACCGCGCGGCGCGCCCGAGCGGTTTCCGCGCCTCGCGCGGCACCGCTCGCGGGTCGCCCGCGCGCCCCTCAGGAGGCGATCAGCTCCTCGGCGGTGTGCACGTCGGTGATGAGGGTGGTGATCCACTTGCCCTCGAGCGCACCGCGGATCGCGTCGCGTTTGCGCGGGCCGCCCGCGAGACCGACCCGGCGCGGGATCCGCAGGAGGTCGTCGGTCTGGATCGCGATGATGCGATCGTCGTGGTCGCCGTGCACGAGCTCGCCGTCTGTGCGGAAGATGCGGTGGCAGATGTCGCCGGCGGCGCCCGCCTCGGCGAGCTTCTGGATCTCCTCCGCGGAGAAGGCATTGCCGCTGGTCGCGAGCACGGCCGACGGCTCGATGCTGCCGATGCCCATGATCGCGACCGTGAGATCCTGCCAGTGCCGCGTGATCTCCTGCATGGGTGCCTCCTGCATGAGGCTTTCGTAGATCTCTCGCGTCGCGACGATCCCGGGCGCCGGCACGTACACCGCCTCCGCCCCGATCATGCGGGCGAACTCGCCGAGGATCCGGTTCGAGTGGCTCTGCGCCTCGGGTGCGCCCATGCCGCCCAGCAACTGCACGACCTCCTCGGCGCCGCGCGGGTTGAGCGGCCGCATGCGGTCGACCATCGCGAGCACGGTCTGGCTCCAGGATGAGACGCCGATGCGGTCGCGGCCCGAGAACGACGCCTCGAGGTAGCCCGCGGCCCCGGCCCCGATCGACGCCAGGATGTCCTGCTCGCTCGCGTCGGGGTCGACGTCGACGACGACCGCCTCGTTGAGGCCGTATCGCTTCTCGATCTCCTCCTCGAGCTCGGCGTAGACACCGGGCACCGCGGTGACGATCGTGCGGATGATTCCCGCCTGTTCGGCGCGCTTCAGGAGGCGTGAGACCTTCGCCTGTGAGATGCTCAATTGGCGCGCGATCTCGGCCTGACGCAGACCGTGTTCGTGGTACATGCGGGCGATCTTGGTCATCAGTCGCGTCTGGCCGTCGGCCTGGCGGATCGAATTCGGTGTCACGAGCCTCTCCGTTCCCCGAGGACGATGCCGGGTGGGCGTACTTGTTCTCAGGGCAGAATCTTTATGCATTCACTGTACCTTCTCCGCGACGAGTCGACGCCAGCCGCGTTCCGCCGCAGTCCACATGCGCTTCCCAGCAAAGTGATGTTTTCTGAGCTGATGCCCGGCGAGAGCTGGGTACCAGCCTGCATATGACGATGGGGGTCGTCGTCAGGCCGGGGGCATTTGTCGTGCCCTTCGGCATACCGCAGCCGACGCTGAGAGAAGCGAATGAGAACACGCACCGTCATGTCTTCGTCACGGTCCACTGCACGGCGAGGGTGGGCCTTCGCGGTGATCGGAGCACTCGTCGCCGCTCCGCTCGTGGCGGTGGAAACCTTCGTGGACGCACCGCCCGCGGCGGCCACCTACGCGGCAGGCGGCGAAGGCCTCTACGCGGGATCGATCGACTGGATCGAATGGGCGGAGCAGAAGAATCAGCCCATCTCGAACGGCACCGTCGCCACGTCCACCCGCTACATCGATGGTCACGAGCTGACGACGCAGTGCACGATCAGCGGCCTCACCGGTCAGGTGACCAGTTACGCGTCGGGCGATTGGACGGGCGACGCTCTCGATGACCTCTACAACGTGGGCGGCACGGGCAAGAGCAACACGCTCGTCAACGCGCTCGCGACCGTCGATCGAGGCCAGCCGAGCTTCGACGTGTCTTGCAACACCACCCTGGACGGCGCCGCCGTCGCTATCGCGGGTCTCGTCATGGCCGACGCGGAGGCGAGCAACTGGAACGGCAACCAGCAGGAATACGTGCAGGCGAGGCCGGCCGGCGGCGAGGCCGTATGGCGCATCATCGAGCGCACGCGTGCGCAGAACTGCACGACCAACGTGCTCGGCATTCTGAGCGCGGATAACACGCTCCGCCTTCGCCCCGACGCGAACGAGTGCTCGCGCGGACCCGATGCCATCGCATTCATGGAGGGCGCGTCCGCCGCCCATGTCGAGCTCAAGGGCGGCGGCAAGAGCGCCGTCGCGCTCGGCGTCGTGATCGAGGCCGACTTCGGTGACGCTCCCGCGTCCTACGGTGCCGCAGGAGCGCTCTTCGAGCGAACCTGGCAGGGCGGCGCGCTCACGCGGGGGACGACCACGAACCTCTTCAACAACTTCGCCCTGGCCACCCCCGGCCTGCCGAATACCCGACTGGGCGCCAACATCGACGCCGACGAAGCGTACGAGGGCAACGAGCCGGACGCCTACGACGACGCGATCAGCCCGCCCGAGACGATCGAGGTGACGCCGGGCACCGCCTACACCGTGCCGGACGTCGCGTGCACGGGCCCCGGAAGCGTCGCGGGGTGGATCGACTGGAACCGCAACGGCGTCTTCGACGACGGCGAGCGATCCGCGCTCGTCGACTGCGTCGGCGGATCCGTCGACCTCACGTGGACCGTCCCGATGGACGCCGAGGAGGGCGACACCTACCTGCGCCTGCGCATTGCGCGCGACGCGGGGGAGATCGCGTCGCCCACGGGCATGAGCACCTCCGGCGAGGTCGAGGACTACGCCGTCACCGTCGAGTTGCCGCAGCTGGCCATCCAGAAGGAGTCCGACGCGACGGCCGACACGCGCCCGGGCGACACCGTTACGTACACCGTGACCGCGACCAACACGGGCGACACCGACTACACGGATGAATACCCCGCTGTGGTGTTCGACGACCTCGCGGCTGTCATCGACGACGCGGACTACCAGGGCGATGCCGTCGCGACGATCGACGGCGTCGACGCCGGCGCCGTGAGCTACGCGGAGCCGCTTCTGTCATGGCAGGGGGCGCTTGCCGCCAAGGCCTCGGTCGAGCTGCGCTACACGACGGTGGTCACGGCGGGCGGCGACGGCACGGCCCGAAACACCGCGTGGCAGCCGGTCGACCCGGAGATCACGACGCCGCCCGAGACGTGCGACGACGAGCACCGGTGCGCCACGACGGAGCACCTGCTGCCCAAGCTGACGATCACCAAGACGGCGACGCCCACCGGCCTTCCGGCCGTCGGCGAGACGGCGACGTTCACGATCACGCTCGCGAACGAGGGCCCCGGAGACTTCACCGTCGACGCACCCGCGAGCGTCCGCGACGACCTCAGCGACGTGCTCGACGACGCGAGCTACGTGTCCGGAACGACGACCATCGACGGGGCGAGGGCGGAGAGCCCCCTGTTCGACGCCGAGAAGGGCGAGCTGACCTGGTCCGGCGCGCTCGGCGCGGGGCAGACGGCGACGATCTCGTACGAGGTCCGGTACACGGGTGACGGCGATCAGGTGCTGCTCAACACGGCCTGCGCGCCGGAGAGCGACATGCTCACGGGCGCGCCCCACTGTGATCAGGTGAGTGTGCCCGCCGCCAAGCTCGTGACCTGGAAGACCGTCTCCGCATCGAGCGACCCCGTCGCAGCGGGAACGGTGCTGAGCTACACGCTGCACTTCGAGAACCTCGGAAAGGCCCCCGCGACCGTCGATCACGTCGACTACCTCGCCGGCGTGATCGACGACGCGGCGCTTGTCGCCGAATCGATCGAGGCGGGCACGGGCCTCACGGCCACCGTCGGTGGCGACGGGCAGACAATCGCGATCAGCGGATCGGTCGACGCCTCCACGACGTCGACGGTGTCGTATGACGTCACGGTGAAGGCGGACGGCGAGCGGGGAGACAGCCTCGCGGCGAACTTCCTGCTCCCGTCGGATGCGGAACCGCCCCAGGACCCCTCGACGGATCCGGGGTGCGAGCCGGTCGATCCCGACCACGCCGACTGCACGCTGACCCCGATCGGGAGCGTCGAGACGAGCAAGAGCGTCAGCGCGAGCACCGATCCGGTGGCCGCCGGAACCGTTCTGACGTACACGTTGAGCTTCGTGAACGACAGCGGTGCTGCGGCCGACGTTGACCACGTCGACCACCTCGCCGACGTGCTCGACGACGCGACGCTGACGACCCAGCCCGTCGCGAAGAACGGCCTGCTCGACGCGAGCGCCGTGCAGGGCGATTCCTTCGCCGTCACCGGGCGGCTTGCCGCCGGCGCGTCCGAGACCGTCAGCTACACCGTCACGGTGAAGCCGGACGCCGACCGCGCGCGCGACGGCAATGGAGTCGCGGCCAACTTCCTCGTTCCCGCGGGCACGGAACCGCCCGCGACGTGCGAGAGCGACGATTGCACCGTGACGCCCGTCGGCCTGATCCGAGCCACGAAGTCGTCCGATCCGGAGTCCGGGCAGACCGTCGCGGCGGGCGAGATCGTGACCTACACCCTGACGTTCGAGAATGTCGGCGGCGCGGCGGCGGAGGTCTCCTACGTCGACGACCTCGCGGGCGTGCTGGACGACGCGACGCTCACGGCCGAGCCGTCGTCCGAGGACCTCGACGTGTCGTTCACCGATGGGCGCATCACCGTCGGCGGAACGCTCGGCGCGGACCAGACCGCGACGGTCAGGTACACGGTGACCGTGAACGCCGACGGCGAGCGCGGCGACAACAGCCTCGGCAACGTGCTCGCTCCCGCGGGTACCACCGACGCGTCCTGTGATGAGTACGGCGTATCGTGCACCGAACATCTCGTCCCGGAGATCGAATCCTGGAAGGCCGTGGCCTCCGACGACGTGCCCGTCGTGGCGGGAAGCGTCCTGGAGTACACGCTGTTCTTCGAGAACACCGGCGCCGCCGCGGGCGACGTCGACGAGATCGACGTCCTCGCACACGTCCTCGACGACGCGGAGCTGGACGTCGAGTCGATCGAAGCGAGCGACGGACTGTCGGCGGAGTACGACGCCGAGGCCGGCGCCATCGCCGTCACGGGAACGGTCGCGGCGCCGGAGGGAACGGCACACTCGGTCATCTCGACCGTGACGTACACGGTGACCGTGCGGGCCGACGGCGAGCGCGGCGATGACATCGTCGCGAACGTGCTCCTGCCGAACGATCCCGAGACGCCGCCGACCTCGCCCGAGGATCCGCCGTCGGCGGAGAGCTGTGAGGGCGAGCGGACCGACTGCACGTGGACGCCGGTCGCGGCCGTCACGTACGCGAAGACGGTCACCCCGTCGGAGACCCCGATCGGCGAGGGCACGGTGCTCCGCTACGAGATCACCATCACCGGCACGGGTACCGCGGCAGCGAACGTCGCACGAGAGGACGTGCTCTCGGGCGTGCTCGACGACGCCCGACTCACCTCCCCACCCGTATCCGACACGGCGTCGGTCACGGTGAGCGACGTTGCCGATGAGCGCTTTGCGATCGGCGGAACGATCGCCCCGAACGCGGTCGCCACGGTGAGCTACGAGGTCACCGTCAACGCCGTGCACGAGCGCGGCGACAACCGGGCGGACAACTGGCTCGTCGTCCCCGGCGAGGAGCCGCCCGCGGGTGTGGAATGCGGCGACGCCGCGCAGCCGTGCACCTCGACGCCGCTGCCGTCGATCACGGCGGAGAAGACGTCCGATCCCGAGAACGGCGCGATCGTGCAGCCCGGTGACGAGATCACCTACACGCTGCACTTCGTCAACGCCGGTGACGCGGAGGGCTCGGTGGACTTCGTCGACGACCTCTCCGGAGTGCTGGACGACGCCGAGATGGGCGAGTGGACCACAAGCGACGGGCTCCACGCGGAGCTCGACGGGACCACGCTGAGCATCACGGGCTCCCTGGGGGCGCGCGGGCAGGGAACGGTGCAGTACACCGTGCGGGTGCTCGACGACCGCGCCGACGGGGACGACGCTCTCGCGAATGTGCTCGTTCCGGGCGGGGTCGAGGACCCCACCTGCGAGACCCCCGGCGCTTCGTGCACGACCCACGTCGTGCCGCGCCTGGAGACCTGGAAGCAGGTCGAGGCGTCGGAGACCCCGGTCGCCGAGGGAACCGAGCTGCGCTACACGCTGTCGTTCGAGAACAGCGGCAAGGGCGCGGCCGAGGTCGACTACATCGACCAGCTGGTGCACGTGCTCGATGACGCCGACGTCACCGTCGAACCGACCTCCGAGACGCTCGAGACCGGCCGCGACGGCGACACGATCCGGATCACCGGATCGGTTGCCCCGGGGCAGACCGCGATCGTCGAATACACGGTGACGGTGCGGGCCGACGCCGAGCGCGGGGACAGCATCGCTGCGAACTACCTGGTGCCGAACGGGCCGGACGGACCGCCGGCTCCGCCGGAGACCCCGGTCTGCCAGCCGAGCGACCCGGAGCGCGCCGATTGCACGGTCACGCCGATCGGTCTGCTGCTCACGAGCAAGCAGGTCGCCGCCTCGACCGATCCGGTCGCGGCGGGCACCGAGCTCCGATACACGCTGACCTTCGACAACCAGGGCGAGGGTCCCGTGACGATCGACCATCGCGACGAGCTGTCGGCTGTGCTCGACGACGCCGCGCTGACCCGGGAGCCGGCGGCGACCGGCGGCCTGCTCGACGTCACCGCGGTCGAGGACGGTTCGTTCCTCGTCAGCGGCGAGCTCGCCGCGGGGGAGGTCGAGACCGTCGTTTACACCGTGACCGTGAAGGCCGACGGGGAACGCGGCGACAACGTCGCGTCGAACTTCCTCGTGCCGAACGGAACGACCCCGCCCGAGGAATGCCTCGACGGCAATTGCACGGTGACGCCGATCGGTCGCATCGTGGCCGCGAAGTCGTCGGATCCCGAGAGCGGCGCGACCGTGATCGCCGGTCAGGTCGTGAGCTACACGCTCTCGTTCGAGAACGACGGACACGCGGCCGCCGACGTCCTCTACGTCGACGACCTCGCCGGGGTGCTCGACGACGCGACCATTGTCGGCGCGCCCGAGTCGGACGGGCTAACGGTGATCCTCGAGGGCAACACGCTTCTCGTCTCGGGCTCGCTGGGCGCCGGCCAGACGGCGGACGTGCGGTACCAGGTCAAGGTCGGCGCCGACGGCAGCCGGGGCGACGACCTGCTGGCGAACGTGCTGGCGCCGCAGGGTCTCGACGACCCCTCGTGCGACGCATTCGGGGTGTCGTGCACCGAGCATCCCGTGCCGCACCTGGAGGCGTGGAAGCACGTGACGTCCTCCGAATCTCCGGTCGTGGCGGGCACGGAGCTGAGCTACACGCTGTCGTTCGAGAACAGCGGCACGGCGGCGGCGGATGTCGACTACGTGGATCTCCTGAGCCACGTGCTCGACGACGCCGAGTTCGTCGCCGAGCCGAACTCGGAGACGCTGAGCGCGGTGCGTGACGGCGAGACCATCGCCGTCACGGGGAGCGTCGCGCCGGGCGAGACCGCCACCGTCGAGTACACGGTGACGGTGCGGGCCGACGGCGAACGCGGTGATGACATCGCCGCGAACTTCCTGGTGCCGAACGACCCGGAGAACCCGCCGGTTCCGCCGGAGGGCCCGACATGCGAGGCGGGTGACCAGGAACGAGCGGACTGCACGCGCACGCCGATCGAGGATTCGCCGACCCCGGAGCCCACCCCGGGTCCGTCGAGCGAGCCGACGCCGGAACCGACTCCGGATCCGACGGACGAGCCGACCCCCGGCCCGTCGAGTGAGCCGACTCCGGAACCGACTCCGGATCCGACGCCGGGTCCGACGGACGAGCCGACCCCGGCTCCGACGGATGACCCCACGCCCACGCCGACCCCGACGCCGGATCCGGCGCCGAAGCCGACGAGCGAGCCGAGCCCGGCGCCGACGAGCGAGCCCACGCCGACTCCGACGGACGGTCCGACCCCGGCCCCGACGGAAGAGCCAGCCCCGACGGAAGAGCCGAGCCCTGCTCCGGCCCCGGTCCCGACGGATGAGCCGGGTCAGGCCCCCTCTCCGGCGCCCGCGCCGGACCAGCCGGTGCTCCCGACGGGCGGATCGATGGCGCTCACGGCGTTGTTCGCGGCGCTGACCCTCATCGCGGGCGGCGGAGTGATCCTGGTCGTTCGTTCGCGACGCCAGAACCTGCGATAGAACCGACGGCGCGACGGCC
>Ga0302349_1000828_pt1 | contig 30314 bp, 28 predicted proteins | sample PhyAR1_FD_202176 | JGI IMG/M metagenome (GOLD analysis project Ga0302349, IMG submission 202176) | Leaf surface microbial communities from alfalfa plants in UC Gill Tract Community Farm, Albany, California, United States - DLSL A.R1... | ecosystem: Host-associated > Plants > Phyllosphere >...
ACGTACTCATGCTCCTGTTACGCTGGAAAAGGAGTTTGATTCAACAAGCCCTTACTTATACAAAGCCGTGACATCAGGCCAGACGCTGCAATCAGCTGAGTTTAAGTGGTATAAAATCAGTGATGCCGGGCAGGAAATTGAATACTTCAATATGTTACTGGAAGGCGTAAAGATCGTTTCAGTAAACCCCGGAATGCCGAATATAAAGATGGCCGGTGTGGAAAAAATTAATCATCTTGAGTCTGTTTCTCTGCTTTATGAAAAAATAACCTGGAAATACTGTGATGGTAACGTTCAGCATTCTGACTGCTGGAACGAAAGATAACGAACCAACCGGGCAATGAATAGCCCGGTTTTCATTTCCATGGATTGCTGGCAGTTGCGTTTAAATCAATACGTGGCATTACAACGGTAGAGCCGTCATAGTAAAATGCGGAACTGGAATAGTTAAAAACCTTGCCTGTTACACTGATCATCACGTGATCGCCAATCGCCTTTACCGCTGCATCCCCGACATCCGCAGTCAATACCGGCGCTGATTGCTGAATAATGGGCATAGGATGCTCAATATGACGATTCAAATAATAGCGATAAACGTTGCTATCAGTAGCACTCGAATTTTTATATCGGGTGACATAGAGCCAGACGTCCTGTGATAACTGCCGCTTACTGATGAGTTCGTCATCTGGCGGACGAGAATTCAGATACCAGACATAACCCATCACTACGACAGTCAAAGCTAATATGATCGTTACCGCCCAATGAAGTGACCTAATAGCCGTGCTGATTGGCATAATCTATTCCCTGTTTGATCCAATACTGGTCTCGAGGATCATCACCATAGGGTATTTGTTCATACCAATGCCCCCACTCTTTTTTTGACGTTTTAGCCCGATTCTGTGCGAATCCCCCGCCTCTGTATAAAACATTGGCAGGAATACCGGCAGCCGTTCCCGTTGCGCCATAATTGAAGTTACCAAAATTTGCCCAGACAGGATTCATTTGTTTGTAATCCCAGGGGCCATGATTTCGAACCTTGAGATAAAACCACAAATAAACCGGGGGCGTCGCCATGTTTCGCGGCATACCAACGCGACGAGCCTCTGCGATGTTTCTGGCAAGAAGATCAAAGCCCTCACCGGGCATGAGTGGAATAACTGCCATGTCAAACTCCTGTCATCCTGACTGAGGAACATGATTTGAACCATAAAGGTTTAACCTGAACGAATAGTGACCTCAATCAAGCAGGCATTACATAAATGCAAAAACAGACATCTTTCTTAATCAAATCGAAAGAGCTGCATTTTCATCAGAACGATGTCTTCCCGATTACGATAGTTGTCAGCCGCCGCTTATACTCTCCTGGCAACTCACACCCAACATTCTGCTACCCCACCCTGTTTTCATTTGAGAGCTGCATGTTATCTTGTTGTTTTGATTTTTCAGCAGGCAGAAATTGATGACAAAGTTGCGGGTAGGGATCGTGTTTGGCGGTAAATCGGCTGAGCATGAAGTGTCGTTGCAGTCAGCCAAAAATATTCTTGATGCGATCGACAAAACCAGGTTTGAGGTGGTGTTGCTGGGGATTGATAAGCAGGGACACTGGCGTCTGAACGATGCCTCCAACTTCTTACTTAACGCTGAAAATCCGTCCCTGATTGCCCTGAATCGCGCGGCTGAAGATGTCGCACTGGTACCTGGCAACCAGCAGCAACCGCTGATTACCCGTCGTGATGCGCATCCGCTGTCGCAGATCGATGTGATTTTCCCCATCGTACACGGCACGCTGGGAGAAGATGGTTCACTGCAGGGTTTACTGCGCATGGCTTCGCTGCCGTTTGTCGGTTCTGACGTGCTGGGTTCAGCGGTCAGTATGGATAAAGACTTTACCAAGCGCCTGTTACGCGATGCCGGTCTGAACGTCGCGCCGTGGCTGAGCGTCACCCAGTCTCAGCGCGCCACGCTGGATGCGGATGCGGTGATTGATCGCCTTGGCCTGCCGCTGTTTATCAAACCGGCTAATCAGGGATCATCCGTTGGCGTCAGCAAAGTCGACAGTGCGGACGCCTTTGAGGCGGCGCTGGATCTGGCCTTTACCTTTGACCGTAAAGTCCTGATCGAAACAGGCATTAAAGGCCGCGAAATTGAGTGTGCGGTACTGGGAAATGATGCTCCGGAGGCTAGCCCTTGCGGCGAGATCGTGGTGCATGACGCGTTCTACTCGTATGACACCAAATATATCTCTGAAAGCGGCGCACAGACGGTGGTGCCCGCGGCGATTTCCGCTGCGGCCAGCGAGGCGATCCGGGAAGTTGCCATTAAGGCGTTTACGGCGCTGGAGTGTTTCGGTATGGCGCGGGTCGATGTGTTTTTGACCGATGAGGGTGAGATCATCGTTAATGAAGTCAACACGCTGCCGGGCTTCACCAACATCAGCATGTATCCCAAACTGTGGCAGGCCGCCGGGCTGAGTTATCAGGATCTGATCACCCGTCTGATTGAGCTGGCAATGGAACGCCACCAGCAGGCCAGCAGCCTGAAAAGCAGCGTCAGCTAATCGCTCTCAGCGACGTGGTTTCAGGCCACGTCGCTGGTAATGGCGCGATGGTTTACCGGTGAGGTCTGATTACGGCCATTGCGTTTCGACAGGTAAAGGTTCTTGTCGGCCGCTGAAATTAACCGGTTAATCATCCGCGGCCAGTCGCCCGCGTTACCGGCGCTGCCGTGTGCCAGACCCAAGCTGACCGTCACCGTAACCGTACTGCCCTGCAGCCAGAATTTCTCTTTCGCCATGGTCTGACGAATCGACTCGGCGAGAAAATAGAGCGCTTCCGGGTCCTGATCGAACAACACCACCACAAACTCTTCTCCGCCAAAACGGCAGATACGCCCTTTTTTACCCACTACCCGCTGCATACGCCGGGCAATCTCTTCAAGCACGCTGTCACCGGCATCATGGCCGAAGTTGTCATTTATGGTTTTGAAATAGTCGACATCCAGCAGGATCACACCGGCTTTACGCGACGAACTAAAGGGCTCAGTACGCAGGCTCTCATACAGGCCAGACCGCGACAGCAGCTGGGTCAGGAAATCATAATTAGCCCGCAGCGCCAGACGCTGATTAAGCTGACGAATGGCATCCATGCTGGCAGCCACAATCAGCGGACTGATGGCAATCGTCGCCACACCCAGCCGCGCTGACGTCAGATGGCTGATCGGCAGCAGATTATCATTGCCCTGAATGTTCATCACGCCGTGCGACACCAGAATGATTTCGGTAATGCCGGTCAGTAAAATCACCAGGCTGGTGAGCGTCATCGGCAGGACGATAGCGCACCAGACCAGCGCCGGCACCGGGAATGTCAGGCTGCCCGCGCCGCCCATCATCGCCCCGACTACCAGCGACAAGACCACCGCGATCACCGGTGAAAGTTTGCGCATGTGCAGTAACTGCCGCAGCGACAGGTTTCGCCAGTCGCGGGTCAGCAGAAAGGGTAACAGCATCAGCCCGGTAGAGAATTGCTCACTGAACCAGTCGCCCCAGGCCGTCGCCAGCGCGGCATCAAACCTGGCCTGCTGCGCCAGCGCGCCCCAGGCAGCACACACCAGCGCCGCCAGCAGGCAGGCCGGAAAAATGCGTAATACGCTGGTGATGCGTTCACTGCCTGAATCATGCTGCAGATGTTTCACCAGCAGCGAGACCGCGACCAGGATAAACAGCAGGTTAGCCACATTGAGCGTCAGGGCCGCCAGCGTCCAGCCGGAAAAGACCATATCGTTGAACGCCATCGCCGTGAAGCAGGTGAGGTAATAGCGAGCCTGATGCAGAAAGGGATTCCGGACAATCACTCCCGCGACGATCGCATTGACCGGCCAGAACAGCGACAGCTCCTGCGGAATGCGCAGGTGTCCGCCGATAAAGCTAAACAACAGGGTGATTAAAAATAGCGAGAGTGCATTTTTTTTAACGTTGTGCTCTTCAAACAGCTTAACGCGCATACATCCGGACCTTGTCGCAGAGAGACGGGCTGTCCACGCCAGCCTGAAACGGGCGTGGCGTCAGAATGATTTAATCCTGGGCGCCACCAAAGTCATCCTGCGATAAAACCACTCTTCATGGGCTAACTTTGAAAACTGAGGCAAAATGCCCCCTTACAGGTGAATCACGTCAGGCGGCAGCGGGAATGGGGCCAATTATGCCCCGTAAATAAAAAAACCGGATATCCGAGATATCCGATTTTTGCCGTTCTGACGATTTTACCGTTGCGCTTAGCGCTATTTTACCGCAACCGGCCACTGACTAAGGCGAATACCCCGTTTATCGGCATTATCGCCGAAATCCTTGAGTACTGCTTTAACATCGGGATCGATATATTCAGCATTATCGTTATCCACAATCACCACGCTGTTCTCCGGGATCTCGTCCAGCAGCCCCTGCAGCTTAGGGTTGTGCATAAAGGTCAGGTTCTGCTGAAAGCGCAGCACGTAGTGGTCGTCGTAGCGTGTGAGCTGCAGCGCGTTGCGATGACTTTTATAGATGCTGTAGAGGATCTGAGTCGCGATACCGATACCAATCCCTACCAGCATCCCCAGCGTAATAATCCCGACGATGGTGGCGAGGAATGGCACGTACTGCTGCGCGCCCATGCGGAACTGTTCCACAAACAGCCGCGGCGTCGCCAGTTTGTAGCCTGTATAGAGCAGCACCGCCGCCAGACTGGCCAGTGGGATGGCATTCAGCATCTCGCTGAACCACATACCGCAAATCAGCAGCAGTACACCGTGGATGAAAATTGACAGTTTGGTTTGCGCACCGGCGCTGACGTTGACGGAGCTGCGGACGATCACTGCGGTAATCGGCATGGCGCCCAGAAAGCCGGCGGCCAGGTTACCGATCCCCTGGGCAAACATCTCTTTATTCGGCGAGGGCGCAGGCGTCTGCGGACGCAGCTTTTTCAGCGCCTCCTGGCTGAGCAGAGTTTCCAGGCTAGCCACCAGCGCTAAAGTCAGCGCCACGACCCATACCTGTGGGTTCTGCCACGCCATCCAGTCTGGCGTTTCCAGTTCCGCCACCAGCGCAGAAACGCTGTCAAACGCTGGCAGTGAGATGCGCGCCAGGCCGCTCGTCATCTCCGGGAACAGGCGTCCACCCACCACCGTGGCCAGACAGCCAATCAGCACGGCGATCAGCGGACCCGGAATCCAGGCCAGAGCTTTGATGCGTTTGACGGGTGCCGTCGTCCATAAGCAGAGGATGGCTAGCCCGACGCCCGCCACCAGCATCGCCGGCAGCGAGAAGGTCATCTCGCCCGTCACCAGCGAAATCAGTTCGGCATCCCCTGCTGCACCCAGTGCAACCGGGATCTGCTGCATGATCAGCAGCAGGCCAATCGCCGCCAGCATGCCTTTAATGACGCTGCCAGGCACCAGCGAGATAAATCGCCCGGCGCGCAGCAGGCCAAACAGGCACTGCAAGGCACCGGCGAGAATCAGCGCGGTGAGAAAGGCGGAAAAGCTTCCGAGCGAGGCCATTGAGGCCACCACAATCGTCACCAGACCGGCCGCCGGGCCGCTGACGGCAAAGCGAGACGGACTCAGGGAGGTGACGACCAGGCCACCAATCACACCGGTCAGCAGACCGGCAAACGGCGGTAATCCGCTGGCTTGCGCAATGCCAAGACAGAGCGGCAACGCGACCAGGAAAACCACCAGGCCCGCAGGGATATCGCGGCGAAGGGTATCGAGATTCATGGTGAAGGCTCCTCTGCAGATTGCTGGATCAACTCTTTGAGATGGCCGGAGCGCAGGTCATAAACGCAACCAAACACTTCCAGTTCCTGGCCCGATTGCCAGATTTGCCGTACCGGTTGGGTCTGCACCAGTCTGGCGAATTGTGCCTTCACGTTGGCCTCAACCAGGCGGTCGAGCAGTTCGCTCTGCGCCTCTGCGGCTGCGGGTTGTTCAGCCAGACCGGCGTCAATATCGTGACGCAGCGCGCTGATGCGCCGCGCCAGCGCCGAGTCCTGATGCTCCAGCACGCTGCCGGGCAGATTGAGCGCCGCTTCCACGCCACCACAGCCGTAATGTCCGCTTAATACGATCCGTTTCACGTTGAGAAAAAAGAGCGCGTACTGCAGCACGCTCAGCAAATTGTCGTCGTCCTCAACCACCATATTGGCAATATTGCGATGAACAAAAAGTTCGCCAGGATGGGACCCGGTTAATACCTCTGCCGGTACGCGGCTGTCCGAGCAGCCAATCCATAGCGAATGGGGCTTTTGCTGATGGAGAAATTTTTTAAAATAATCCGGATTACGCTGGCGGCGCTGTAATGCCCAACTGCGATTTTTCGCTAATAAGGGTTTAAGTGTCGTCACAATCATCTTCTCTCTACTGCCGGGAATATCGGTTCCTGGGTAACCACAAGGTGTATCGGCTCACAAATAAAGCGGGAACCAATAGGGAAATAAGAACCTAATCACGAAAAAAGGTTATAAGGGCTAATCATTTTTAATGCACGATAAATATTTTCGGGCTCCGTTGTGCATGGTGTTATGTCAATAACAGGTCAATTCAAGTCAGCCAGATGTAAATTTAATTAAGCAGGACAGGTTCGGGATCTCGAAAAAAATACAAAATTAAAACAATTTAATCAATAGATTAAGAATAAATGGATATTCAGCCAAAAATAACACTGACAAATATATACAATTATTTTTGATGTCCCCGACGACTGCCATACCAACCAACCGACAAAATACCAGGATTGTTCTTAATTACTAAAATTAACCATTAGCACAATTCACCGCCTTAATCGGTTACAGGCAGTGAAACGTGCTTTAATTAATATAAGAATGAAGCAAGAGATGATTTATTTGATTTGCAGCAAAATAGTGACGCAGGAAAGTAAATCAGGGCCGTTTGTTAACAGAGCCTGCACAAGTCAGGCTCTTTTTCTTGACGAATTATTTACCGTTCCAGCTTTGCAGCCGCGATTCCCGCACTGACAGCTGCTGTTGCGGCGTCAGTTTATTGTAATTTTCCGCCATTCCACTCTCCCAGTCGCCATACAACGGATTAGGCAGCACGATAAACTGTGTGCCGAACTGCTGATGGTTCAGGTTCACAAAATCACGACGCTGCTGATTGCCCTGATGCCAGGTGGCACCGCCGAAGTCGTTAAGGTTATCGCCGACGTACAGCACCACGTTATAGCCTTCATTTTTGATGGCATCGAAACGCGCCTGCTTGTTCGAGCTGTCGGTATTCAGACGAACCGTTTTGTCACTGACGTTAGGGAAGCCCAGCTGCTGCATGTTGGCCACCGTGGCGGCGTAGTCCTGCTGATCGCGGTTCGAGACGTAGAACAGCGTGCCGCCATGCTGAGTCACGTAACGCGCAAACTCCAGCGCGCCCGGCACCGCTTTAGCCTGACGCGCCTGGGTCCAGGCAGACCAGCTTTTACTGCTGAACGGCTGCCCGTTCTTCGCCTGCCAGGCGCTGTAGGCGCTGTTGTCCAGCATGGTTTCATCCAGATCGACAATCACCGCCTTGGGTTTACCGGTCAGTGACGGTGCCTGGTCAAAGGCGAGGCGCGCGCTGTTAAAGGCTTGCCAGGTCAGGGCCTGATATTCGCCTGACTGCTGAAACCAGTTCACCGCCAGCACCGATTGCTGGCCAAGTTGTTGCTGAGCCGATTGCTGCGACGAGGTCGCACAGCCGGTTAACAGCAGCGCGACCAGTGCGGAAGCGGCGAAGGTTGCTGAGGTTTTCATCATGTCATCCTTAAGGTGAGAAAGGTCTGAGTGGGAAAGCTTCAAAAATGTAGCAGTTAACGTAAGCTGTGGGGAGCTCAACGCACGCCGTTATGACAGGAGATTCTTATGGCCGTGACCCCGCGCTCAACCTTGCTCGATTCGCTGGCGTGGCTCGATTACGCCTTTCAGGCCGCCGGCGATCCTCCGCCAGCTGATGCGGCCTATGGTCATCAGCGTCACAGCGCTATTGTGGTCACTGATGTTGAAAACAGGCCGCCTAAAAGCTGCGAATCAGATGGCATTATCAGCACGGGAAGCCGGCCGGTGGCGGTTTACACCGCTGACTGTTTGCCGGTTTTGTTCGCCGACGCTCAGCGCAAAGTGGTAGCGGCGGTCCATGCCGGTTTGCAGGGCACGCTGGCGGGTGTTCTGACCCGCGCGGTGGAGACGCTGCAGCAACAGGGCAGCGATCCGCAAAACCTGTGGGTGGCGATCGGTCCGGCGATGGGTCCCTGCTGTTACGAGCTGGGCGAGCCGCAATTGGCAGAGATGCAGCGGCGCCCGTCCCTTGCTGGCTGGCTACGCTGGCAGCGCAACCAGCCGGTCAACCCGCTGGCGCAACGTCCGCAGGCGACAGCCCGGCAGCAGGGCGTGTGGTTTGACCTGCCCGCACTGGCGACACAGATGCTGTTACAGGCTGGCGTACCGCAGCAGCAGATTGAGAACGTTAACGTCTGCACCTATTGCATGGCGGAGAGCGGATCGAGCTATCGTCACAATACCCACTTTGCCCGCGGTTACCACTCCCGCTACTCGTGGATTCGTCGGCGTTAAGCACGTTAAACCTGACCGGACCTGGAAACGCGGCTTCGCCAGGCCGGTTATTTTTGATTTCACTCACACCCTGACATCCTTTCACTTTTTTTTAACACAGAAGAAGCTAGAGTCAACTCATCCGACCACTTCGACGTGAGTGATTATGACCCAGCTCAATCCACACTATCCCGCGCTGTTTACGCCACTGGATCTTGGCTTTACCCAGCTTAAAAACCGCTTTCTGATGGGGTCGATGCACACCGGACTGGAGGAACATCCGGATGGCGCTGCCCGGCTGGCTGCGTTTTATGGCGAGCGGGCGCGTGAAGGCGTGGCGCTGATCGTTACCGGCGGCATCGCCCCGAATCCACAAGGCGTGACCACCGCACACGGCGCCATGCTCACCGACGAAACACAGTGTGACTGGCACCGGCAGATCACGGAGGCGGTGCATCAGCACCAGGGCAAAATCGCATTGCAGATCCTGCACACCGGCCGCTACAGCTATCAGCCGGATCTGGTGGCACCTTCGGCCCGCCAGGCGCCGATTAATCCCTTTACTCCGCAGGCGATGAGCGATGCCGACATCGAACAGACCATTGCTGATTTTGCCCGCTGCGCCCGGCTGGCTCAGCAGGCAGGCTACGATGGCGTAGAGATCATGGGCTCGGAAGGCTACCTGATTAATCAGTTTCTGGTGAAGCAGACGAATCAGCGCAGCGACCGCTGGGGCGGCGATTTCAGCCAGCGTATGCAGTTCGCGCTGGCGATCACCCGCGCGGTCCGTGCCGCTACCGGCGAGGCGTTTATCATTATTTTCCGCCTGTCGATGCTGGACCTGATCAAAGAAGGCAGCACGCTGGACGAGACCTTGCAGCTGGCGGGTGAGCTGGAGCAGTGCGGCGTGACGCTGTTTAATACCGGCATTGGCTGGCATGAAGCGCGCATCCCGACCATCGCCACCTGCGTGCCGCGGGCGGCGTTTGCCTGGGTGACGCAGCGCCTGCGCGAGCAGGTGAAGGTACCGGTGATCGCCACCAACCGCATTAACCACCCCGCCGTCGCCGAGCAGCTGTTGCAGTCAGGCTGCGCCGATATGGTGTCGATGGCGCGTCCGTTTCTGGCCGATGCCGCCTTTGTCAGTAAAGCGCAGCGCGGCGACGATAACAGCATCAATACCTGCATTGCCTGTAATCAGGCCTGTCTCGACCAGGTTTTTGCCGGCAAGGTCACCTCATGCCTGGTCAATCCCCGCGCCTGCCATGAGTCGCTGATGCCGGTGATCGACACCACCACGCCGCGCCGTCTGGCGGTGGTGGGTGCCGGACCGGCCGGGATGGCGTTTGCCCTGCAGGCGGCGCAGCGCGGCCATCAGGTGAAGCTTTACGATGCCGCGCCCGACATTGGCGGCCAGTTCAATATTGCCAGTCAGATCCCCGGTAAAGCGGAGTTCAGCGAAACGCTGCGCTACTTTCGTTATCAGCTGGCGGCGGCCGGTGTGCAGGTCGTCACCGGCCATCGGGTCGAGGCTGATCAGCTCAGCGAGGCCGATGAAGTGATTCTGGCGACCGGCATTCAGCCGCGCACACCCGATATTCCCGGCATCGATCACCCCAGCGTGCTCAGCTACCTTGAAGTGCTGCGCGATAAGCGCCCGGTAGGGCAACGGGTCGCCATTATTGGCGCGGGCGGAATCGGTTTTGACACCGCAGAATATCTGTCGCAGCCGCCGCATCAGGATGAACTGGCCGCCTTCTATCGCGAATGGGGCATCGATCGCAGTCTGAGCCAGCGTGGCGGCCTGATAACGCCGCAGCCGCCTGCCGCCACGCGGCAACTCTGGCTGTTGCAGCGCCGGGCTGGTAAACCCGGTGCCGGGCTGGCGAAAACCACCGGCTGGATCCATCGTACCAGCCTGCAGGCGCGCGGCGTGCAGATGTGGGGCGGCGTGGAGTATCTGGCGATTGATGATGCCGGGCTGCATCTGAAACGCGAGGGTGAAACTCTGCTGTTAGCGGTTGATAACGTTATTATCTGCGCCGGACAGGAACCGCAGCGCGAACTGGAAGCCGCGCTACGGGAAAGGGGTCAGAAAGTTACACTGATTGGCGGTGCCGATGTGGCGCAGGAACTGGATGCGCGCCGTGCCATCGCGCAGGCGACGCAGCTGGCGCTCAGCATCTGATTAGCGCATTTTTACCGCGCGCAGCACCACGAACTTCTGGTTCGAGGCGAGCAGCGTGCAGTTGCCAAACAGCTTTTTCAGTTTGTGGTGATAATCGAGGTGGCGGTTGCCGACAATGCGCAGCTCGCCGCCATACTGAAGGCAGCGTTTGGCATCGCGGAACATCTGCCACGCCAGGTGATCGGTGACGGCATGTTGCTGATGGAATGGCGGATTGCACAGCACCGCGTGCAGACGATCGGACGGATAACCGCTCAGCACGTTGTTGACGCGGAACTGACAGCGGGCCAGATCTTCAGGCCGGTTCACTTCCACGTTGCGCTGGCTGGAGGCGACCGCCATATAAGATTCATCAAGGAAATGCACCTCGGCCTGCGGGTTCTGCTCCAGCGCCACCAGCCCAACCACGCCGTTACCACAACCGAGATCGACAATTTCACCCTCAATATTTTCCGGCAGATGCTGCACAAACAGCCGCGCACCAATATCCAGCGACGACCGTGAAAAGACGTTGGCGTAGTTGTGAATCTGATAAGGCGTGCCATCCAGCGGCCAGACCAGCGTCGGTTCGGCCTCACGCAACGCCGGCTGGGTAAACTGGCTGTAAATCAGCCGCGCTTTTTTCCACGCCAGCGAGGTGCGGGTTTCACCGATGATTTGCTCAAACAGCTGCAGCGTTGAATTATGGATCTCTTTGGCGCGGGCTGCGGCCAGGATCACCGTCTCTGGCGTCGCCACCTGACGAATAGCCCGCAGCTGATGCTCCAGCAGCGCCAGCGTTTTCGGCACCTTGATCAGCACTGCGGCCGGAGCCGCTGGCAGCGCGGCCAGGCTATCGAGAAAATGGACTTCGCCATCGTCCAGCGCGTTTAACGCCAGGTTCTGCCGCGTCGCCTGCTGGCTCAGCCAGGAGTCACTGACGTGCCAGACGGTGCGCGGATTCAGTGCGCAGGTTAACGCGCCAAAGCTGTCGTTGAAGACCAGCACCGGGCCTTCCGGCAGCGTCTGCTGCAACAGATATTCATCAGCCGCATCCCAGGCTTGTAATGGACTTTCGTCACGCATCTGCGGGAAACGATGCAGGATCAGTGTGCGATCGTTCAGTTCAAGTTGGCTCATGAATTCTCCGGCGTGGTACACTTTGATGGATTTTCGCCCCAAAAAGGGGGCGCAGTATACTGTCTTTCGCCGGGAATCCCTAATGTCCTCACTGATCTACCTTCAGGGTTATCCTGCCCCTATTCTTGAGCAGGTTGAGACGTTGATCAGCCATCAGCGTTTAGGCGCATTTCTGCAACAGCGCTATCCCGACACCCACAATGTGATGAGTGATAAAGCGCTGTATGACTACACCCTGGCGCTGAAAAACCGCTATATGCGCAACGCGCCGCCGATCAGTAAAGTGATCTGGGATAACAAAATCAAGGTGATGAAGCATGCGCTGGGTTTGCATACCGCCATTTCGCGGGTGCAGGGCGGCAACCTGAAGGCCAAGGCCGAAATCCGTATATCGACCTTTTTCCGCCTCGCGCCGGAACCGTTTCTGCGGATGATCGTGGTGCATGAGCTGGCGCACCTGAAAGAGAAGGATCACGATAAAGCGTTCTACCAGCTCTGCTGCCACATGGAGCCCGATTACCACCAGCTCGAATTTGACGCCCGCCTGTGGATGACCGATCAGGCGATGCGCGGTAACGCCGCTTAAAGAAACTCCTGCGCTTTCTGAATCAGGCTGGTTTTGGTCAGCGCCCCAAGAAAGCGCCGTTCCTGCGGATTGTTCAGCACCGGCAACCGTTCCAGCGTCACCGCCGCAAACGCCTCCCAGCCTTCGCGCATACTCTGGTTCTGGTATACCACCGGAAACTCGTCATCCATCACGCACTGCACCGGTGAGTCGAGCGTGATCTCCTGCGCCAGCACCCGGCGGGAGATCTCATGGATCGAGACCACGCCCAGAAACGCCCCCACTTCATTGATCACATAGACGTAGCGTTCGCGCTTCAGCGAGCTGACCGCCAGCGCCTGGCCGACCGACTCGTGAGGCTGCAACGCCGCGCCGGGGATGATCAGCTCAGCGATGCGCATATTATCGAAATCATATTTGGCTTCGGAACGGTTGAAGTGATGGCTCACCACCGGATAGGTACTGGTCGATTGCAGCCGGTAGACCACCATCGACGCCAGCACCGAGGCGATCATCAGCGGGAACAGCAGACTGCTGTTGAGCGTCATCTCCAGCACCATCAGCATCGCCATTAACGGCGCCTGGCTGACGGCAGCCAGCACCGCTGCCATGCCAATCGCGGCATAGAGCAGCACATTGCCGAGCGGCAGATGCAGCGCTGCGCCGCCGCTGGCGATAATGACACCCAGCAAGGCGCCAATCAGTAATGAAGGGGTAAACAGGCCGCCGACCGCATTCGAGCCCACCGACAGGCTGGTGGCGAGCGTCTTGAGCAGCAGTAACAGCAGCAGCCCTGGCAGCAGATAGTGGCCCGCCATCACTTTGACGATCACTTCGTAACCGTTACCGAGAATATCGGTTGAGATCAGCGCCAGTAAACCGACCGCAAAGCCACCTGCCCCGAGCCGCAGCGGCAATGAAGCTACCCGGCTGAACAACCGCTTGCTGCGGGCAATCAGCTTAATCAGCAGCCAGCCGGCCAGACCGGCAACCAGACCAATCACCACCGTCATCACCAGGCTGCTGAGATCCATCCGGAAGCTGGCTTCCGCCAGCGGATAGAGCGCACTGCGAAAGCCCAGCGACCACATGGTCATCACCGCCACGGCCGAGGCGATAATCAGCGGTATCAGCCGCTGCAGCGCGGAAATACCGAAGGCAATCTCCGCCACAAAAATCGCTGACGCCAGCGGCGCGTGATAGACCGACGACAGACCGGCCGCCGCCGCCATCGCCACCACGTCACTGTTTTTCAGGTTAAGCGACGCCGGCAGCATCCGGCCAATTGCGCTGCCGCACAGCGCCGACAGCTGCACCATCGGCCCCTCTTTCCCTATTGACGCGCCGCTACCGATGCTGGCAATGGAGGATAAGGCGCGAAAAAGCGAGGTTTTGGTCGGAACCGCATCGAGACGGGCATTTATCACCTCCAGGTAGTCGGTTTTCACCGTCTGTTGCTGCTCAATAGCGACCGCGTAGCGCAGAAAATAACCCGCCAGCACCCCGCCGCCACCCACCAGCAGCGGCCAGAAGATCCACGGCCAGAGGTGAACGGATTCAGTGATTTCGCCGCCACTGGCGAACAGCAGATGATTAATAAGCTCAATTACGCCACGAAAAGCCAGCGTCACCAGCGATGCCGCGCACCCGACCGGGATGGCGATCAGTAAGGTGGTCCAGTTTAATGCGTGCTTACTTGCTTTCACCTGCGCTCCCTGTTTTGTCCCCGAAAATCATCGCGTCATCCTATTAGTGGAATGCGGATCGCAGGATCCGCTGCTGGCCGCCCGGCCCCATTGCACCCGGCCAGAGAGATGTTACTCTGCCGCTTTACTTCTGCCGGAGAGATGACGTGATTCGTTTTGCCATTGTGGGAACAAATTGGATTACACGCCAGTTTATTGATGCCGCCCATGAAACCGGGGCAATGAAACTCTGTGCGGTCTATTCACGCAGTCAGCAGCAGGCGGAGGCGTTCAGCCACGATTATCGCTGTGAGCAGACCTTTACCTCGCTGGAGGCGCTGGCCGCCAGCCCGCAGATTGATGCGGTCTATCTTGCCAGTCCCAATGCTCTGCATTGCCAGCAGGCACTGCTGTTTATGTCGCACGGCAAACATGTGATTTGTGAGAAACCACTGGCCTCGAATCTGCAGGAGGCGGAAGCGATGATCGCCTGCGCCCGCCAGCATCAGGTGGTCCTGTTTGAGGCCTTTAAAACCGCCAGCCTGCCTAACTTTATCCGGCTGCAACAGGCGCTGCCTGAAGTGGGTAAGTTGCGTAAAGCATTGCTGAGCTACTGTCAGTACTCCTCACGTTATCCGCGCTATCTCAACGGCGAGAACCCCAACACCTTTGATCCGCGCTGGTCCAACGGCTCGATTATGGATATCGGCTATTACTGTCTGGCGTCGGCGGTGGCGCTGTGGGGCGAACCGCAGCGGGTACAGGCCACGGCCACGCTGCTGGAGAGCGGCGTTGACGCGCACGGCGTGGTGGTGCTGAGCTACGGCGATTTTGACGTGACGATCCTGCACTCCAAGGTGAGTGACTCTTCCCTGCCGAGTGAGATTCAGGGCGAAGCGGGTGCGCTGGTGATTGAAAAACTCTCCGAGTGTCAGAAACTCACCTTCATCCCGCGCGGCGCGGAAAAACAGGCGCTGAGCCAGCCGCAGCATATCAATACCATGCTGTATGAAGCTGAGACTTTTGTCCGGCTGGTTGAGCAGCAGCAGGTGGACCATCCGGCACTGGAGGTTTCACGCATTACCGCCGCGCTGCTGACTGAGATTCGCCGCCAGACCGGCGTGGAATTTCCAGCCGATCGGCTGTCAGTGTAAATATTTCTAAATATTAACGACAATGATTGATTCCTGACCGGCTAAGCCGTAACTTACGCCACTGCAAAGGGGAGTAACTTGTAAGCTGATTGATCGTCACTACGTTGCGAAAGCATCCGGTCATCAGGCAACCCGGAATTGATTCTGAGTTGTAAGTGAGACCTTGCCGGAAGGCGAGGTTTGCTTACAACAAAATAAGCGGCTGACGTCTTCTGACTTCAGCCGTTTTTTTTATTTTTCAGACAGGATACGAATATGCAAACTGTGGGTACGCCATTACTCTGGGGCAGCTTTGCGGTTGTGGTGCTGATTATGCTGGCCATCGACCTGCTGTTGCAGGGACGCCGCGGCGCGCAAACCATGACTTTCAAACAGGCCGCCGTCTGGTCGCTGGTCTGGGTGTCAGTTTCGCTGCTGTTCAGCGCCGCGTTCTGGTGGTATCTGGAAGGCAGCGCCGGGCGCGAAGTCGCTAACACTCAGACCCTCGCCTTCCTCACCGGCTACGTGCTGGAAAAAGCGCTGGCAGTAGATAACGTCTTTGTCTGGTTAATGCTGTTCAGCTACTTCTCGATTCCGGCGAACCTGCAACGCCGCGTATTGATCTACGGGGTATTAGGCGCCATCGTGCTGCGTACCATTATGATCTTCGCGGGCAGCTGGCTGGTAACGCAGTTTAGCTGGATCCTCTACGTCTTCGGCGCGTTCCTGCTGTTTACCGGTATTAAAATGGCGATGGCGAAAGAGGACGATCACGCAGTAGGCGACAAGCCGGTGGTGCGCTGGCTGCGTAAGCACTTACGCATGACCGACGCGCTTGATGGCGAGAAGTTCTTCACCCGCAAAAATGGTGTGCTGTTTGCAACGCCGCTGCTGCTGGTGCTGATTATGGTGGAACTGAGCGATGTTATCTTCGCCGTCGACAGTATCCCCGCTATCTTCGCCGTGACCACTGACCCGTTTATCGTGCTGACCTCAAACCTGTTCGCGATTCTCGGTTTGCGTGCCATGTACTTCCTGCTGGCTAACGTGGCAGAGCGCTTCTCGATGCTGAAATATGGCCTGGCCATCGTGCTGGTGTTCATTGGTATTAAGATGCTGATTGTCGATATCTACCACATTCCGGTCGGTATCTCTCTGAGCGTCGTCGGCCTGATTCTGGCATCAACCCTGCTGATTAATGCCTGGGTTAACCGCAAAAGAGACCAGAAAAAGATCGCACCATAATTACCTACAGGGGCAGCGGATGCCCCTGTTTTATTTTGCCGCCACCAGCAGCGACATTTCATACCTCTGTCACACTTCCCATATCCAGCATAATAAAAACCCGACATCCGCCACACTGGCAGAATTATCTCTTTTCTCATGCGATCTTTTCCTTATACTCCGCCGGGCAAACCGCTTTAGCCGCTGCAAAACATCGCCGCTAAAACTACATCCGCGACAAAATATAGAAAATACTATGCAGAAAACTCTCTCCTCACGTCTGGGCGCGCTATTTACAGGCAGCCTGGTGAAGCAAATCATGGTTGGGCTGATCGCCGGTGTGGCGCTCGCCTGGATTTCTCGCGATGCGGCGCTGGCCGTTGGGCTGCTGGGCGACCTGTTTGTCAGTGCGCTGAAAGCGGTGGCACCGCTGCTGGTCCTGATGCTGGTGATCGCCTCTATCGCTAACCACCAGCATGGCCAAAAGAGCAATATCCGGCCGATTATTGTGCTCTATCTGCTGAGTACATTTTTCGCGGCCGTGGTGGCGGTGGTGTTCAGCCATCTGGTGCCGCAGACGCTGACCCTGGCGGCTGGCAGCACCGAAATCACGCCGCCTTCCGGCATCACTGAAGTGCTGCGTGGCCTGCTGATGAGCATGGTGTCCAATCCGATCACGGCACTGATGAACGCTAACTACATCGGCATTCTGGTGTGGGCGGTGGGTCTCGGACTGGCGTTTCGTCACAGCAGTGACACCACCCGCACCTTACTCAATGATGCGTCTCATGCGGTGACCTGGCTGGTTCGCTGCGTTATCCGCTGCGCGCCGGTGGGTATTTTCGGTCTGGTGGCCTCGATTCTCGCCTCAACCGGCTTTGGCGCGCTGTGGCAATACGCTCATCTGCTGACGCTGTTAATCGGCTGCATGCTGCTGATGGCGCTGGTGGTGAACCCCTTGCTGGTGTTCAGCAAAATTCGTCGCAACCCTTATCCGCTGGTGTTTACCTGCCTGCGTGAAAGCGGCGTCACCGCCTTCTTTACCCGCAGTTCGGCCGCCAATATTCCGGTGAATATGGCGCTGGCGAAACGTCTGGGGCTGGATGAAGATACCTATTCGGTCTCCATTCCGCTGGGCGCGACCATCAGTATGGCGGGCGCATCAATCACCATTACGGTATTGACGCTGGCGGCGGTGAATACGCTGGGCATCAGCATTGATGTGCCGACCGCGATTCTGCTCAGCCTGGTCGCTTCGCTGTGTGCCTGTGGCGCGTCGGGTGTTGCGGGCGGTTCGCTGCTGCTGATCCCGGTAGCCTGTAATATGTTTGGCATTCCTAACGATCTGGCGATGCAGGTGGTGGCGGTCGGCTTCATTATCGGGGTACTGCAGGACTCAGCGGAAACCGCGCTGAACTCCTCTACCGACATTCTGTTTACCGCCGCGGTCTGTCAGGCGGAAGCCGAACGCGAACCGCGTCGCGCGTAATCAGCAGCGGTAAAAAGCAGCAAAAAGGCGGCTCGTGCAGGCCTGATGCTGATCAGTTAAGGTTAACTTTGCAAAGGCTGCCGCGGTCAAACGTGGCAGCTTTTTTTTGCGCGAGCGTGCCGGAGTGCGGGCCTGAGCGCCCTTTTTAACAACACGCACTGAAGCTTCAGAGCAGGCTGGGGTTGGGCAGGGGCAGGCAATCCGCAGCGCTGAACAGAATGAGTCTGTCAGGAGAGCCCGCAGGACGCGGGCGAAAGGCGGGGCGGCACAGGATGTGCCATCCCCGGCGGTCCGTCAGGCAGGCGAATGAAGTGAAGGAACCGCGCAGCGGCGTGAGGACCGCCAGCCCCTGAACGGCACCAGACTGCGTTATCACCGGTCGCTTAACTGACGGGCATTAGCCCATGCAGGCCGTCTTTTTATATTCAACGGTATAGCGCGCCAGCGCTGACAACGGCGAGTTTTGCCAGCTTACAGCGTTACCCCACTTTTGAAGATCGCCAGCTCGCGGAAGTCGTTCTTTTCGTTGTTGGTGAGCTGACCATTGGCAATCGCCACAATGGTATCCACGAAATCTTCCAGCATCTGATCCATGCTCATGCCATCAATCAGCCGTCCGGCATCAAAATCGATCCAGTGCGGTTTTTTCTCGGCCAGCGGCGTGTTGGTTGCCAGCTTCACCGTCGGGACAAAGCCGCCATACGGCGTGCCGCGCCCGGTACTGAACAGCACCATGTGGCAGCCGGCACCGGCAAGAGCACTGGTGGCCACCGCGTCGTTGCCTGGCGCGCTCAACAGATTGAGGCCCGGCGTTTTCAGCCGCTCACCATACTTCAGCACATCCACAACCTGGCTTTGCCCCGCTTTCTGGGTGCAGCCGAGTGACTTCTCTTCCAGCGTGGTAATGCCGCCCGCTTTATTACCCGGTGACGGATTTTCATAGATCGGCTGCTGATGATCGATAAAGTACTGCTTGAAGTCGTTGATCATCGCGACCGTTTTACCGAAGATCGCCTCGTCACGGCAGCGGCTCATCAGAATGCGTTCCGCACCAAACATCTCCGGCACTTCGGTCAGCACGGTGGTGCCACCGTTGGCGATCATCTGATCAGAGAAGCGCCCCAGCAACGGATTGGCGGTGATCCCTGAAAAACCATCTGATCCACCGCACTCCAGACCGAATTTCAGCTCGCTGAGCTTGCCTGGCTCACGCTGGTCATGGCGCATTTTTTCATACAGCGCATGCAGGCGTTCCACTCCGGCTTCCACTTCGTCGTCATGCTGCTGGCAGACCATAAATTCAACCCGGTCGCTCTCAGACGCACCCAGCGTGTCGCGAAACGCATCAACCTGATTGTTCTCGCAGCCGAGTCCAATCACCAGCACCGCACCCGCGTTCGGATGACGCACCATGTTTTGCAGCATGGTACGGGTATTTTCATGATCCTGGCCCAGCTGAGAACAGCCGAAGGTGTGGCTGAACAGGAAGGCACCATCGATATCTTCCGCCTGCTGCGTCTCTTTAAGGAAACGTTGCAGGATCTGTCGGGCAATGCCATTGACGCAGCCGACAGTCGGCAGGATCCATAACTCATTGCGGATACCGACCTCGCCATTTGCGCGACGATAGATCTGCACTTCGCGATCGCCCGGCTGCGGCGGTATGGTCACGAAGTCTGGCAGGTACTGATACTGATCCAGATCGCTGAGGTTGGTTCGGGCGTTCTGTGAATGGATCAGCTCACCCGCCACGATCGGCTGGGTTGCATGGGCGATCGGTAAACCATATTTGATCACCAGCTCGCCCTGAGCGATCGGCTGCAGGGCAAACTTATGCCCGCGCCCGACCGCCTGTTGCAGCGCCACGGAGAGCGCAGAGACCTCGATGGTGGCGCCAGCGTCTAAGTCACGCAACGCCACGGCGACGTTGTCGCGGGAATGTATTTTAATTGCGTCTTGCATAGCGTTATCTCAGTTGACTCAGCGCCTCACGCATTCCGTGGGCGATGATGTTTTGCAGGTGTCGGGCCACCACAGCCACCAGTCCGGGTCGCTGGGTTAAATCTTCACCCCAGTGTTGCGTATCGCTTAGTACGCTCTGCACCAGTTGCTCCGGTGAAATCTGATCTGCCTGCAGCGCCGTCCATCCTTCGGCGTAGCGCTGCAGCCAGTGTGCATCATCCTGCAGCGGCCAGCTTTTTTCTGCCGATTCGCCGCGATAAAAAGCGATCAGCGCCGCCAGCGCAAAGGTAATGCGGGTTGGCCATTCGCCGTTTTGCTGATGCGCAGCCAGCAACGGTGTCAGCAGCCGGGTGCGGAATTTAGTCATGCCGTTCAGCGCAATCGACAACAGCGCATGGCGAATAAATGGATTGCGGAACCGGCGCTGCACCGCATCGGCAAAAGCGTGCAGCTCGCTGGCGGGCAGGTCGAGCGTCGGGATCACTTCGTCACGCAGCAGTCCATCGACGAAACCGGCAATCGCCGGATCGTCCATCGCCTCACCGACGCTCTCCAGCCCGGCGAGAAACGCCACCGGAACCATCGCGGTGTGCGCACCATTGAGGATGGCTACCTTCTGCGCTTTATAGGGCGCAATGTCATCGACGTGGCGCACCTGCGGTGCCAGCGCGTTCAGCTTCAGCTCGGTAAACAGCGCCGAGGGCCCCTGAATCACAAACTGGTAGTAGACTTCACCCGCCACCAGATAACGATCTTCGTAGCCCAGTTCCGCTTCAATCTGCGCGCTTTCGGCCGGGAAGCCGGTAACGATGCGGTCCACCAGCGTGTTGTAGAAAGCACAATGCTGATGAACCCAGGTGTTAAATTCTGACGGCAGATGCCAGTGATCGGCGTAGCGCAGCACCCTATCGCGCAGCGTGTCGCCGTTATGGTCAATCAGCTCGCACGGCACCACCAGCCAGCCCTTGTCGCTGGCTCCGCCGAAGTGGGAATAGCGCGCCCACAGCAGCTGCGTCAGTTTGCCAGGGAAACTGCTGGCAGGCTGGTCGGTGAGTTGATCCGTCCCGACAAAGGCGATACCCGCCTCGGTGGTATTGGAAAATACCATCCGCAGATCGGGGTTGTGCGCCAGCGCCATAAAATCCCCGAACTGCTGATAAGGCTGAATCTCGCGGTTCAGGCTCCGAATCAGCCGGGTTTCGCTCACCGACTCGCCCTGGTCGTTCAGACCGCGAATCAGCGTGGTGTAGAGACCATCCTGCTGATTCAGGCTATCGCTGACCTCACGGTTACGCGGCCGCACCACCACGATCCCGGCATCGGTGCCCTGATGTTCGTTAAGCCAGTCAATCTGCCAGTCAATAAAGGCGCGCAGAAAGTTTCCTTCGCCGAACTGGATCACCCGGTCGCGATAGACCGCACCCGGAAAGTCGTGACGGTTTAGCCTTTTCATTCTCAGGCTCCCAGCTCAATGCCAAAGTAATCGCGGGCATTGTTGAAGCAGATGTTTTGCACCATCTCGCCTAACAACGCCTCATCCGCTGGCGCTTCGCCCTGCTCTACCCAGCGACCGATCATCTGGCACAGCAGACGACGGAAATATTCGTGACGGGTATAGGAGAGGAAGCTGCGGCTGTCGGTCAGCATCCCGACGAAGCGGCTGAGTAAACCGATCTGCGCCAGTTGAGTCATCTGACGCTGCATACCATCCAGCTGGTCGTTGAACCACCAGGCTGAACCGAACTGCATCTTGCCGGCCTGACCCTCGCCCTGGAAGTTGCCTGCCATGGTCGCCAGCACTTCGTTGTCGCGCGGATTCAGGCAGTAGAGGATAGTTTTTGGCAGCGCATTGTTGAGGTTCTGCGCCCCCAGCAGGCGGGCCAGCGGTTCCGCCAGCGGCTGATCGTTGATCGAGTCGAAGCCGACATCCGGCCCTAACAGCTGATACTGACGCGGGTTGGTGTTGCGTAACGCGCCAATGTGATACTGCTGCACCCAGCCGCGACGGGCATATTCACTGCCCAGCCACACCAGCACGGCGGTTTTGAACTGGGCGGTCTCGTGCGGGTCAGGTGCGGCACCGCTGCGGCGGCGAGCCAGAATGGCGTCCAGCGTAGCGTCGTCCGCCTCGGCATAACAGACCACGTCCAGCGCGTGATCGGAGACTTTACAGCCGTGCGCCGCAAAGTGATCCAGCCGCTGATTAAGTGCGCTACGCAGATCGTCAAAACGCTGCACGCTGATGTCAGTCAACTGCTCCAGCGTCTCAATCCACGGCAGGAAAGTTTCCGCTTCGATATTGAAGGCTTTGTCCGGCCGCCAGCTCGGCAGCACTTTGACCGTGAAGCTGCTGTCCTGTGCCAGTGCGTGGTGATGACGCAGATCGTCCAGTGGATCGTCGGTGGTGCCGACCATCTTCACCTTCATCTGCTGCATGATGCCGCGCGTGGTAAAGCTGTCCTGCGCCAGCAGTTCGTTGCAGCGATGCCAGATGTTATCCGCGGTTTTTTCCGACAGCAGCGTATCGGTAATGCCGAAAGGCCGGCGCAATTCCAGATGGGTCCAGTGATAGAGCGGGTTGCCGATGGTATGCGGCACGGTGCGCGCCCAGGCATCAAACTTTTCACGATCGCTGGCATCACCGGTACAGAACGCCTCCGGTACGCCGTTGGCGCGCATCGCCCGCCACTTGTAGTGATCGCCTTTCAGCCAGATGTCATAAAGGTTTGCGAAGCGATAATTTTCGGCAATCTGCTGCGGCGGCAGGTGGCAGTGATAGTCGAAAATCGGCTGATCCTTCGCGTAGTCGTGATAGAGACGACGGGCGAACTCGTTATCCAGCAAAAAATCCTCGGTCATAAAACGCGACATAGCAACATCCTCATCAACTGAACCGCTAATGGCCCAAAGTTATCATACCAATTTAAGCCCGCTGCGGATTTATTTGCGATCCTGCTCACATAAACGGCGTTCTCTGTCGACGGTTATGGACACTTTTGTCGGCTGTAGCGTGCTAAATGGCTGTCATTTCGCAGGTTTCCAGTATCCCACAGCGCAGAAAGGGTTTTTGTGATGGCTCTCAACTTTTAAAGTTGTATAACAAGTTAGGCTCTCGCTCCATCGTGAGGGTGTTTTGACTCACAAACGGCAAGGTCAGTTAAAGGTCGCTCAGACAGGACCTGCGGGCGTGAGCAGAGCTGCATCACGAGCTGTCCCGCTCCAGATAACAACAGCGGCAAGACCGCATACAGAACTGGAAGAGGTAGAGGATGCGTAAAATCAAAGGGTTACGCTGGTACATGATTGGACTGGTAACGCTCGGCACGGTGTTAGGCTACCTGACCCGTAACACTATCGCGGTGGCAGCACCCACGCTACAAACTGAGCTGCATATCACCACGCAGCAATACTCCTACATCGTGGCGGCCTATTCGGCCTGCTACACATTGATGCAACCGGTGGCGGGCTACGTACTTGATCTGCTCGGCACCAAAGTCGGATATGCGGTATTTGCCGTGCTGTGGGCCATCTTCTGCGCCGCAACAGCGATGGCTGGCAGCTGGGGCGGTTTCGCGCTGGCACGCGGTGCGGTCGGCGCGGCGGAAGCGGCGATGATCCCGGCGGGGCTGAAAGCCAGCAGCGAGTGGTTTCCGGCTAAAGAGCGCTCGGTCGCGGTCGGTTACTTTAACGTCGGCTCCTCTATCGGGGCGATGCTGGCACCGCCGCTGGTGGTGTGGGCGATTATGGCGCACAGCTGGCAGATGGCCTTTATCATCACCGGCGTCCTGAGCATGGCCTGGGCGTTATGCTGGCTGGTGTTCTATAAGCACCCGAAACAGCAGACTAAACTCAGCGATGAGGAGCGCGACTACATCATTTCCGGTCAGGAAGCGCAGCATCAGACCGGTAACACGCGCAAAATGTCGGCGCTGGAAATTATCCGTAACCGTCAGTTCTGGGGCATTGCGCTGCCGCGTTTTCTGGCTGAACCGGCCTGGGGTACCTTCAACGCCTGGATCCCGCTGTTCATGTTTAAGGTTTACGGTTTCAATCTGAAAGAGATTGCGCTGTTTGCCTGGATGCCGATGCTGTTTGCCGACTTTGGCTGCATTATTGGCGGCTATCTGCCACCGCTTTTTCAGCGCTGGTTCGGCGTTAACCTGATCGTTTCACGTAAACTGGTGGTGACGATGGGTGCGGTGTTAATGATTGCACCTGGTACTATCGGCCTGTTTACCAGCCCGTATGTGGCTATCGCTCTGCTGTGCGTCGGCGGTTTTGCTCACCAGGCGCTCTCGGGTGCCCTGATTACCCTCTCCTCTGACGTGTTTGGCCGCAACGAAGTCGCCACCGCCAATGGCTTAACCGGCATGGCAGCCTGGACTGCCAGCACCATGTTTGCGCTGGTGGTCGGCGCGCTGGCGGATACGCTGGGCTTCAGTCCACTGTTCGCCGCGCTGGCGGTATTCGATCTGCTGGGTGCCGTGGTGATCTGGACCGTATTGAAAAATAAACCAATTTCAGAGCTCACGCCTGCGGTAACCGCGCCACAGGGTGCAGTGGTTCGCAGCTAACCTGCCGGGCTGGCGCAAGTCAGCCCATTTCCTCGCCCGTCATGAAGTGGTATAACAACTCACTGTTTGTTACCTGGACTGTGCTATGGACCTCACTGAATCCCGTCGACTCTATCAACAGCTGGCCAGCGAGCTGAAACGCCGCATTGAAGCCGGGATCTATCCGATCGGCGAAAAGCTGCCTGCCGAGCGTCTGATTGCTGAGGAGATGGAGGTCAGCCGCACCGTGGTTCGTGAAGCGATCATCATGCTGGAAGTCGAAGGCTATGTTGAGGTGCGCAAAGGATCGGGTATCCATGTGATGGCCAGCCAGCAGCAGCATCGCATTGCTCCCACCAGCAGCCTGCTGGAGTTCGCCACTTTCGGCCCGTTCGAGTTACTGCAGGCTCGTCAGCTGATCGAAAGTAACGTCGCCGAGTTCGCCGCTACCCAGGTGACGCGTCAGGATATTATTGACCTGATGGCGATTCAGGAGAAGGCGCGCCAGGAAGATCATTTTCGCGACTCTGAATGGGATATGCAGTTCCACGTTCGTATTGCCCAGTCGACCCAGAACAGCGCGTTAGCCGCCATTGTTGAAAAAATGTGGCTGCATCGCCTGCACAATCCTTACTGGCTCAAACTCCACGAGCACATCGATCAGCGCAGCATCCTCAGCTGGTGCGACGACCACGATCAAATCCTCAAAGCCCTGATGCGTAAAGATCCGGCCGCCAGTAAACTGGCGATGTGGCAACATCTGGAAAATACTAAACAGATGCTGTTCAATGCCACGGCAGATGACTTCGAATTTAACGTTGACCGTTACATGTTTGGTGAAAATCCGGTCATCCTGCCTGACGGGTCGAATAACGCCCGCTAACCGTGGTTAAAAAGCGCTCAACATGGTCAGTTAATCTGCAATAGTGTCAGGTCATGTAAAGCTCCTTTTTACACGCCGTTTCACAAGGTAAAACTCCTGTTCGCCGACGAGTTTTCCTGTCTCGGACAGGTGATTTTTGTTACAGTTATCGCCCTTTTCTTACCCTTTGCGACAGGGGTTTATAAAGTCGCTGATTTAACGATCAATTCTGGAAGGATCCGGAAAATCCTGCCCAGGCTGCGCGCCTAAAATTTACAACTAACTGCCAGTCTGTGCTCAAGTCCCGGTGGGACATGTTTAACAATGATGTTCAGGAAAGATTGATGGATATTTTGCAAGCGTTGCTGCATGCCTTGTGGCAACAGGACTACGAAACGCTTTCCGACCCCACGCTGGTATGGGCCATTTACGGCGTGCTGTTCATGATTCTGTTTCTGGAGAATGGCCTGCTGCCCGCCGCATTTTTACCAGGCGACAGTCTGCTGATTCTGGTCGGCGTACTGATTGCCAAAGGCACCATGAGTTTTCCGCTAACCATTCTGGTGCTGACCACCGGCGCCAGCCTGGGATGCTGGGTGAGCTATATTCAGGGCCGCTGGCTGGGTAATACGCCCACGGTGCAAAAATGGTTGTCACACCTGCCCGCCCAGTACCATCTTCGCGCCCACAGCCTGTTTCACCGGCACGGGTTATCTGCCCTGCTGATTGGCCGCTTTATCGCTTTTGTCCGTACTCTGCTGCCGACCATCGCCGGATTGTCCGGTCTGAGCAATGCCCGCTTTCAGTTCTTCAACTGGGTCAGCGCCTTCCTCTGGGTCGTCATTTTAACCGTGCTGGGCTTTGCCCTGGGCAAAACGCCGATTTTCCGCCGTTATGAGGATGAGCTGATGTTCTTCCTGATGATGCTGCCGCTGGCGCTGCTGGTGTTTGGCCTGGTGGGATCGCTGGTGGTGTTGTGGCGTAAACGACAGGCGGATCAAAACGGGAAAGCTGAGTAATGAAATTACTACAGGCTATTCCGAAACGGTGGTTACCCTGGGTGATCGCGGGCGTGTTTGCGCTGATTGCGATTGGCGTGGCGCCAACCCTGATGCGCCATGAAACGGTGGTGCAGATTCGCGTTTCCCATGCGGGCGCGACCCTGCCCGACGGCTTCTACCTCTACCAACAGCTCAGCGCTCAGGGGATTCGCATCAAAAGCATCACCCCATCTGGCGACGCGCTGATTATTCATTTCGACAGTGAAGAACAGAGTCTGGCGGCGCAAAAAGTGTTGCGTCGTCTGTTGCCTCAGGGCTTTATTGTGGCGCAGCACGAACAGTCTCAACGCCTGTCGCTGGCCTGATCTTCCCTTCCTCGCTGTTCGCACCTCAGACCCTGCCCACAGGGTTCGGGTCTGAGGTGAACTCTATCTCCCGGTGTTCTTTGAACTTTTTACCGCTGATGTCTATGCTTAACCGAGAGTTGATTCTCAGCACGCGCCGCAAGCAAACAGGCTGCGTGGTGACGGGTCAGGTAACAACGGAAGGTACCAAGCCTGATGAAATATCATCTGTTACTGGGAATGGCGCTGCTGTCGCTGTCAGGATTGTTGCTGGCGGCGGAGTCGCTGTGTCAGCAGAAAGAGCAGGATATCCAGCGTGAAATTGCGGTGGCGCAGAAGCATAACAATCAGCGCCGCGTTAACGGCCTGGAGCGCGCCCTGACTGAAGTCCGCGCTGACTGCACCGACAAGAAGCTGGAAGCAGCGCATCTGGAAAGAATTAACGCTCAGAAACAGAAAGTGGCTGAGCGCGAACACGAACTCAAGGAAGAGCGTGATGAGGGCCATGACAAGGACAAGATTGCTAAGCGACAACAAAAACTGGATGAAGCGCGCCGGGAGCTGAAGAAGTTACAGGCGGAGCCCTATTAATCGGAATTAATCTACTGATGTTAAAGGAGTATTTTATGTCTAAAGACACATCATCGGAACATTTGCGTGCTGAACTGAAAAACCTTGCTGACACGCTGGAAGAGGTGCTGAGCAGCAGCACTGAGAAATCCAAAGGCGAGCTGGATAAGCTGCGTAACAAAGCGCGTGTGGCGCTGGACAGCTCCCGCGAGCGCTTAGGGGAATCCAGCGAGCGTATCGCTGCCACCACCCGCGAAGCCGCGCAGAAAGCCGAAGGCTATGTGCGTGAAAATCCATGGCATGGTGTCGGTATCGGTGCAGCGATTGGCGTCGCACTGGGCATCCTCATTTCGCGTCGATAACTATGGCAGATTCACAGCATAACCACGGCCCGGCTAAAGGGGTCATAAACATCGGCCAGCGTATTGTGACCACGCTGGTGGGTATGGTTGAGACGCGCGTCCGTCTGGCAGTGGTGGAACTGGAAGAAGAGAAAGCTAACCTGATACAGCTGCTGTTGATGGTCGGCCTGACGATGCTGTTCACCGCTTTTGGCCTGATGAGTCTGATGGTGTTGATCATCTGGGCAGTGGATGCGCAGTATCGTCTGATGGCCATCGCCATCACCACCGGCACGCTGTTCCTGCTGGCGATTATCTTCGGGCTCTGGACGCTACGTAAATCGCGTCAATCCACGCTGTTGCGCCACACGCGCAAAGAGCTGGAAACCGACCGCGGCTTACTTGAGGATCAACGTTAATGAGCCGCCGCGAGCGTGAAGAACGCATCCATGAACTGCTCAAGCATGTGCAGCAGGAGCGACTTGATTTAAGCGCTGCGCGCCGTGACTGGCTGGAAGGGACCGCCCATTACGACCGCGGCTGGTTTACGTTCCTCAGTTTACGGCGCTATCTGGCGATCGGCAGCAGCGCGCTGGCGATCTACTCGATTCGCAGTCCCAACATGCTGTTACGCTGGGCAAAACGCGGATTTGGTGCCTGGAGTACCTGGCGCATGATCAAGTCCGCTTTGCCGCCGCGTTAATCCTGCTTAAAGCCGGTCCTGAACGGACCGGCTTCTCTTCATCAGAATTTCTGAAAAACATCGACAGTATATATCGCTTACAACCTTTCCACGCCGCGACTATCATCTCCAGCTATCAACCCAATGAATGGCAGCACAGCTTTCAGCGGGAATAAACCCTGCGGGCAACCTGCCCTGCAATACTGATAGCGTTGGAGTAAATGATGAAAAAATTCGAAGATACTGGTCTGCTGCTGGCTCGCATCCTGATGCCAATTCTGTTCATTACCGCTGGCTGGGGCAAGATTACCGGTTATGCGGCAACCCAGCAGTACATGGAAGCGATGGGCGTGCCTGGCTTCATGCTGCCACTGGTTATCCTGCTGGAATTTGGCGGCGGCCTGGCGATTCTGTTCGGTTTCCTGACCCGTTTCACCGCCCTGTTTACTGCCGGCTTCACTATCCTGACCGCGTTTCTGTTCCACAGTAACTTTGCCGAAGGCGTGAACCAGCTGATGTTCATGAAGAACCTCTCCATTGCGGGCGGCTTCCTGGTATTAGGTCTGGTGGGTCCTGGCGCGTACAGCATCGACCGCATGCTGAGCAAAAGAAAACCACAGGCTGCGATTGCACGCTAATCTGCCGTAACGCGTATTCACACATATACTTAACAGGGCGAGGAGATAACCTCGCCCTGTTTGCATTGGAGGCGATATGGGACAGTTAATTGACGGTGTCTGGCATGACACCTGGTACGACACCAAATCTACCGGTGGACGATTTAAGCGTTCAGTATCGGCATGGCGCAACTGGGTTACCGCCGATGGCAGTGCCGGCCCTGACGGGAAAGCTGGATTCACCGCCGAGCGTGACCGTTATCATCTCTATGTCTCGCTGGCCTGCCCGTGGGCGCACCGCACTCTGCTGATGCGTCAGCTGAAAGGGCTGGATAGCATGATTGATGTGTCCGTGGTGCATCCACTGATGCTGGAAAACGGCTGGACCTTTGATGATGAGTTTGAGGCAGCGACCGGCGATAAGCTATATCAGAACGAGTTTCTCTATCAGCTCTATCTGCACGCCGATCCGCACTACAGCGGCCGCGTGACGGTGCCGGTGTTGTGGGACAAGCAGCAGAACACCATTGTCAGCAATGAATCCGCCGATATCATCCGGATGTTTAACAGCGCGTTTGATGCGGTGGGCGCCCGCGCCGGCGACTACTATCCGGTTGCCCTGCGGGAGAAAATCGATGAGCTGAACGGCTGGATTTACGACACAGTGAATAACGGCGTCTACAAAGCAGGTTTCGCTACTTCACAGTCGGCCTATGACGAAGCGGTCACCGCGCTGTTTCATTCGCTGTCACGGCTGGAGCAGATCCTTGGTCAGCATCGTTACCTGACTGGCGATCAGCTGACCGAAGCAGATCTGCGGTTGTGGACCACGCTGGTCCGTTTTGATCCGGTCTATGTGACCCATTTCAAATGCGATCGTCATCGCATTGGTGATTTCATTAATCTGAGCGGTTTCCTGCGGGATATCTATCAGATGCCCGGTATCGCAGAGACGGTTAACCTGCCGCATATCCGTCACCACTACTATTGCAGCCACAAGACCATCAACCCGAACGGCGTGATTTCGCTGGGTCCGGCGTTTGACTGGGATGAGCCACACGGCCGCGGTTAAGCTCTTTGCGCATCACGCTATAAAGCAAAAACCCCGCCGGAGCGGGGTTTTTGGTAAAAAGCCGACGCTGACCGTTAAGCCGCGTTCTTTTCACGGAGAGCGTCGTGGACAGTCATTCATCCTGCCATCGCGCATCGCAAAGCAAAAACCCCGCCGGAGCGGGGTTTTTGGTAAAAAGTCGAAGCTGACCGTTAAGCCGGGTTCTGTCGTGGACAGTCATTCATCTAGGCCAGCAATCACTCACTGGCTCAAGCAGCCTACCCGGGTTCAGTACGGGCCGTACCTTGTGAACCCCTATTTGGCCTTGCTCCGGGTGGAGTTTACCGTGCCACGAACT
>Ga0302349_1000835_pt1 | contig 30076 bp, 27 predicted proteins | sample PhyAR1_FD_202176 | JGI IMG/M metagenome (GOLD analysis project Ga0302349, IMG submission 202176) | Leaf surface microbial communities from alfalfa plants in UC Gill Tract Community Farm, Albany, California, United States - DLSL A.R1... | ecosystem: Host-associated > Plants > Phyllosphere >...
CTCTCCGCTGGATTCGCATGAATCATGGTTGTCTCCCCTTGAATAATCGTTGTTGTTTCTGCCATAGGCATTCCCCCAACAGTAGGACTCGCTTCTAAGGAAAGTACATAGGAAGGGCGCGGGGGAGCGACCCAAGAACTCCCAGATCCATTAAATATAAGTGTGCTATACCATGATTCTCTGAACAGTTGGGTGTAACGTTCTTCGAAGTCATTTGGATCCGATTCACTAGTTAGTACTTGTGAGCCATTCACCCCAGTGAGAGTGGCATTGACAGAATGCCAAGATGACTTAGACGTAGAACGATTCATTGCCATTGTCAGTCTATTTGCATTTATTATAATCCTGCTGGAAGAGTCAGATTCAATAGGTTTTATACCATTATTGGCAACACCATCCCTAGATGATATATAGCTTATTCTATCTGGTGCTGGAGTTATAGTTAGTGTTCCACTACGAACCAAAGATATCGCAGGACCAACCCAAGGTGAAGACAAGTCAAAGTATCCTCTTAGATTAATATATTGAGCATGAATAATAGATGCATTGTTATTATATGCTGCAAGCATATTATTTATATCAACTAGACCGCTACCATTATGTTTAATAATAGGATCATTGCTGTCTCCCCCCAATAAAGAAAAATCACTTACTGTTAAAGTAGCTGCTCCACTCAGCTCTAAATTATTGTTAGAGCCAGACATATTGAGTACTACACGAGCTTGAGTTGCGGGTCTGCCTATAATATTCACCGAGGTGTTTCTGGTGTTTAATGAACTTCCTAAAATCGAGCCAGAAAAGGAAATTGACTCAGTAAGTACTATTGAGGAAGTATTTCGGTCATTCCATGCACTTCTAAATTGAGACCAATTTCTAATTGGAGCTGACCTTGTCTGAGGATCAACAGAGGCTTTCAAAATCCGATTTGTTTCTGTTTGAATTAGTTCTTCGGGTATTGATAGGTTCTTCTCAGCTGCAATGACTGGTTGAACTGCAACGGGAATATCACTCATCACTTCTGCATCTTGACTTTCAAGTGGCGGCTCCTTGAAATCAGTATTTTCTTGATCCTTTATATCAGAAGATTTCTGGTCCTCTGATTTTAGAGTGCTTTCCTCTACTTCTAAATAGAAATGATCCGCGTCATGATCGACAGTCAAGAAGTAGTTTCCCGCTGTCTCAAACACCACAGGAAGAGTAAATTCTGTTTGTTGTCCTTTGGTGTGAAGCGTCCAGTACTCTCCATGGGAATGCGTGATGGACTCCCCATCAGAAAAATAACTTGCCAATACTTGGCCTTCCTTCGGTATCCGTACTAGAACCTCATCTGCAGGATAAGTACTTGTAAAACGCAAAATAACTGGTTGGTTCGTGACTGTCTGAAAAGTCTTTTCTACAAATGAAAACTCTTGAACCACTGGCGGTGCTTCTTCAACCGGTGCAACAGCGGTACTCATTGCTACATAATCTGGTATATGGCTACGAAAATCAGTGAGTGTCTGTTCATCTATGGATTCATTCGTTTCTGCATAGCCTCGTGTGATTCCCAATGGTATCACATGTGCCAATAGTAAGAGTGTAGTACATACCAAAGCTTGTTTGCGAAAGTTCACGCTACATTCCTCCTTAGTCTTTTTCTTGCCTTCTTTTCTTTAGAGCGAGATAAAGCAGAATCATGACCAATAGAGTCAACAAAATGATCGCACCGATCATCCACCAATTGGGGCTGTTGTCGATCATGACGTCTTCTCGGTTTAACTTACGGGCATCGTCGGCATCGATCGTAAACTCACGAGTCCAAGACCATTCATTGTCTCCCGATACCGCCGTTAATTCTAAGACATAGTTCCCGCTTCGAAAACGATCTCCCTCCAAGGAAATCGGAAAGTTAAAATTCGAATTTGGCGCCATTTGCATCATTTCTTTACTGGTCTCATAGAGAACGTCGCTCTCTCCTGCTCGTTTCACAGTAGCTTCCACCGCCAATTGATTGACAAAAGTAGGTATAAAGTTTTGTAACGTGGCGCTGATCACATTACGGTAGTTCAATTGATCCGCAAACACATCCAATAGTTCCAGCTCCGGTTGTACCGAGTCTCGGGTATTACTGACGACCACACCTACCACATGGGCAAATTCATTCTTGATCGCGACCCCTTCCCCTTCTGGGGTTTCACTTTCTTCCTCATCTTTTATTTCAGCGATTCGTAAACCGCCGGCTAAATACCCTTCAAAGGCATCTGTAGGCATCTGTAAAGGAATATCTATGACCTTAGTTTCTTTTCCTGCGAGTGTAATGACCTCCGAAGGAGTCATCAGCTCATCCAAGGAATGAACCAAGGTCGGATCTGCTTCTTTGGCATCTTTGCCATACTCGACATTTCCTAAAGTATTGGTATACGCAGTATGCGGTGTTACCTGAACCTTGATTGGTTCTGAATTGGAATTGCCGACTTTCAGCTGCAGGGTCTCTTTTTGACCAGGAGCGAGTAACAGCTCATAATACCCTTTGCTTTCATCGACTTGACTTTCAGGGAAAAGCGGGGTGACATGTGTATTTAAGGCCGTCTCTTCGGCTTGGACTGAAAGTGGGAAGAAAAAGAAAAGTACCGCTAGAAGCCAAAGCCCGTTTTGCATCGCTTGTTTGTGTTTCATTTGTCGTAATCCTTTCTAAAAAAAGCAGCGTCACAGAGATCTGTAACGCTGCTAGTGACTAATGGAACATGGAAATTGTTACTTCTTAAAGGGCATTTTCAGGTGTTAGTTCTAATTCCCATGTCAAGGTAGAGGTATACGTTACCGCATCTTTAGCAGTCGAACCAGGAACGAATAATTGAATCGCTTCATTCTCTACAACAGCTGCGCCATCTTCTACTTGTTTTGCAATCGCATCATGATCTCCCCAAACAGCCGTCGAGGTACCAGCACCTTTTTGGTTAGCTGCCGTCATAATCGGTACGGCATCATTATTTGGAATCAATTCCAACCCACTTGCATGAATGCTCGGTGCTTGAGTTGCATCATCGATACTGTAGCGTAGGGCCGGATCGAATAACGTGATTTTTGCGCCTTTTAATACCTTGTTTAATGTATCCGTAGGTGCTTGGAATTCTGTTAAACTTACACTTAATTCCCATCCTTCATTAGTACCGCGAGTGTCTTGGACTTGTGCCAAACTTACATAAGGCACCTTGTTTTCTTCACCGGTCGTGCCTGTTTTTTGTTGCATCTCAGCGACCATGTTATAATGCTCATCCGTAGTTGAGATAATTTGTGAACCGAAGTTCATGGTTGGTACAGTGGCAATCGTTAAAGGCCCTTTGTTTTCTCCATCCGGACCCGTGACTGGCGGAATAGTTACATCTGGACCCTCATCACCAGGATCAACGATCGTATCGTCATTCCCTGGTGTAAAAGTAATTTGACCATCAGTAGTTGTTTTACGAACTTCTTTTGTATCCTCTTCAGCGAAGGCTTGTACGCCTCCGGCAAAGATCGTTGTTGATAATGCAGCTACAGTTGCTAAACGGATAAATTTCATTCTTTATTCCTACTTTCATTCAATTATTTTTTTGCGTTGCTTTTCTTCTTTTGTCCCATACAACCACTAAGACACCGCCCACTAAGAAACTGCCGATCCAACCGGCAAATGACCCTTCGGTCATATTCGTTTGTGGTAACGAGCCGCCTGGTTTTTGCGGACTAGTGCTTGGGGGTGGATCGGGCGGGCCGATCGGTTTGTACGCCCCGGTAAATCCAACAGATCCTTCTGACTCGACGGATTGGACCTGTGTACCATAGACGGACAATGGAAATTGAAGTGCCAAAAGCACTGCTAACATCCCAATCAAACGTCCAACCGTTTTATGCATCTTCCCTCCTCCTTTAAATAGTCGTCTCAAAAATCTTCGTTTTTGGGTTTGCAGAAAAAAAGGCATTCGAACAGGTCGAATGCCAAAATAATTGTTGTTAAATTAAGGTTTCTTAGATTTGACAGATATATGGAATGACCAATCTAAAAAACGAAGGTTTTTGATACATGAGAATAAACAAATAAGGCTCAATAGCACACCTTTCTTGCATCTCCTAGATTACAAGATTCTTTATTAAATGAATAATCGAAATTTTCACTTCGACATGCAAATTTAGAAAAACGGACATAAAATAAAGAAGAAGTAAAGCGAGCTCCTCTAGAAAAAGGAATGTTTCCAGACTACTATAGCGATCCACTAAATCATGCAAATTTCAAAAAAAAAGGATCAAAAACTTTTAAGTTTCTGACCCTTCCAATAATTTTTCTGAAATTCATAAAACGGGACAATGATTTGTTAGCTACTTGATAGGCAAAAAAAGAGCATCCAGAAATTCGCTATTTTTCTGAACACTCTTTTTAGCTATTTGTATTTATAATAAAGGAACTTCATTACATTCCCCCCACATAATTCCAAAAAGAATCTCTGAAGAAGCCTTCAGTCCAGTCAAATCACGATAATAAGAGGCGCTATCCACTTTGATTTGGGCGATCAAAGGCTCCTCATCTGAGGTCTCATGGAAATTAGCATTAGATAATTTATAGTATTCCAATAGAATTTGTAATTGGACAGCCAATGATATTAATGCTTTAAGGCGTCAAAAAAGGGCTTTTGAGGTTTTTGGACGATTTCAAAACAAACCATTTTTATCTCTTGATAATACGCATTTAATTTCGGGTAACGATAGGCAAATACTTTGTCTAATTTGGGTCCGATCGTTGAAATTTATTCCTGTATCGTAGTGATATGTTCCATCACCTTTGTCCTTTCTTCGATAGTAAATTTTACAACTATTTCTAGTAATCGCGTTTGTTTCTATTAACACCTCTTTCCTACACGACAGCAGGATATGACTGATGGTCTAATTGTTGCACAATGCGAAGCCAATCGGATTTATTTGGGGGCGTATTAATTAATACATACTCCTTTTCGGATGGAAAATCCCAAAGATACGGTCGATAATTCGTCACAACTAAATCAATTGATTCTGAAATAACCTGCTCCATGGTTAACTCTTCCAACGGGAGAAAAAGAAGCTGGTGTGACTGTGCTAACTGCCGAAGTGCATGCTGTCGAATTTCTTGTACCGTTAATGCATCCCCTTCTAGTAAAAATAAAATAGTTTTTCTGGGTTGATAAGCATTAACTAATAAAGTGATAAAGAGGGTGAAGCCAACGACAATGTCCTCAAAGACGCTTGCAGGGTATTTGAGACCCCGCTGGTGCTTTTTTAAAAACTGGTGGTTTGCTGGATAGGCATCTGGATACTCTTTTTTTACTCGATCGACTTCTTCCATCTGTTGCTTGTTCCAAATAGGATGGATTGTTTGCGTAAGGCTTTTTGAAACTAGATATGAGGTTAAAAAGTCTTCAAGTTTGTTTCGATCCCAACCATCAAATTGTGCATCAGCAAAGTATTCTTTTGCAATCGGCTTAATTGAGGACCATTGATTAAACCGTTCAGTAAAAAGGCGCTCTTGCTCTCTTTTATTCACCGTTCGTTGTGTAATAAGAACCACATATAGCCAAACAAATTCTTCTTTTGGAACTTCGACTCCAAATTCCTTGAACAACTGGTTTTTCAGCGAATAAAGCATGTGAAAATCTTTTTCTTTTTCTATTTTTTTCTTGATCCAGGAGTCGATGTAAACGAATCGTTTTTGTTGGACACGACAAATCATTAAGTACAATAAAAAATACACTGCCGAAGACGGCAACCCTGTCCCAAGTTCATAGTGTCCTAGTTGCTCTGCTAACTGTTTGAGGACGAACGAATGTAATTCTTTTGGAGGGCGAATCGTATGCTGAGTGTAGTCACCAACGTAGTAAAAGTCATAAAAAAATTTGCGGATGTTTTCTTCATTTCCTACCAACTCAACAGGCTTCAAACTGAACTTTAAGCTGTAGGGTTTTAACGCTTTTTCTGCACTGTTCGACATAGTGATTGCCATTAAATGCACCCAATCAAAGAAAATTGTGGCTATATTCTGCTTACCAGATAATTTTTTTAGTCGTTTCGTAATCTTATTTCTATAATCCATATTTTCTCCTTTATTCGGCAACCGCATGTGCGGTTGCCGATCCTTCATTTTAGTTAGATCATTAGTCTTTAAAACGGTAAATCATCGTCTGAAATGTCAATTGTTGAACCTTCAAAGTTTGGATCACTATTATCGTTTTGTTGATTATTTTGGCTATTTTGGCGTTGTTCGTTGGCTGTTTTTGCTTCAAGAAATTGGAAAGTTTCAACAACAACCTCAGTCACATAAACCCGTTGTTTTTCGTTATTTTCATAACTTCTTGATTGAAGGCGTCCAACAATCCCGATTAAAGAACCTTTTTTTGCATAATTTGCTAAGGTTTCCGCTGATTTCCCCCAAATGACACATTGGATATAGTCCGCCTCACGCTGTCCTGCCTGGTTCGTAAATCTTCGATTGACTGCTAATGTGAAACTTGCTACCGCCTTGCCACTCGACGTATAGCGCAAATCAGGGTCTTTTGTTAAACGTCCTACCAAAGTTACATTGTTAATCATAGTAAATTCCTCTTTTCATCTGCTTTATTTTTTATTCATCTTCTGGGTGATCTTCTTGCATTTGTTGTAACAATTCTAAAAATAGTTTTTCGTCTTCAGCTGAACCTTGGGCGCTTATTGGTAACCCACGTCCAAAATTTTGGCTTTCAGACCTTTCTTCTTGATTTTCTGGAGTATATTTTGCTATCAAAGTTCATATTCACCTCTTAGTCTTTTTGCACAAGGAGCGCAAACATAACCTACGCCCCAAGCACCCCTTGGTAAATAATCAAGTAGTCGGTGGCATTCCTCACAGTCGCCGTAAAAAGTCGCTTCACTCGCAAAATCGATCGATTGTTCTAAGCGTGCCAGGTTGATTTCAATCGTTCTGAATCGTTTCATGTCCCGCCCATCTTCACGATACACTTCGCAATCGACTAATACTGGCGACTCGATATCATTGATACCAATAATATCCCCTTGCCTAATTTCTTCTTCTTGAAAGACAAAAGAATTTTTGCATTTATACTTCTTTCCTTCATTTATCTTCATCTTTTGATTGATACGAAAGGGTTATAGAACCCTTTCGTATGTCTCCTTTCCTGATTCTTTAGTTTAGAGTTTTCCGAAGTGACCAATTGTTTCAAGTAAAACAAGGGCGTGTGCTAAATCATAAACACTATTCATAGGGTGTCTGCGGTATCGAATCGAACTAGAACGGTCTTTCATCATTAATGAAATTGATTTATCTTTGAAAAAGGCAACGGCTCTCACGCTCTCTGTTTCAAATATTTGTTCGCCGTTGTATGTGTCTAGCTGTTCTAAGTGCCGATAAATGGTTTCTGCTTGCTCGTATTTCTCTTCAATCGCTTGTTCTAAGACTTCCTCTTCATATTCACAAAACACGTACGTATTACAGCCCTCTAAAATCTCACCTTGTACTTTTTCGTCATATCGAATGCTCCCCCATTGTTTTTGGATTTCGTAACGAATCGTTTCCGTTTCTAGCGTTAAATCGTGCAATTTTACTCTGATAGAAGTACTTCCGTAGCCCACCATTTCAACCCGAATACGTACTTTTTTCGTATTAATTCCTTGCTCTCTCAAACTTCTTTTGATATTATTTGCAGTTATTTCCATGCGAATCTCTCCTTATTTGTCGTTTTTTGTTCCCCAAAAGTTCATTTCAGCAAGCGATTTGTGGGAGGCGAAAAGAATTTGATTTTTAAGAATGTCAATGGTCCTTTATTTATTCTTCTCCACTTAGCTTTGTTTGATCTTGGATCATTTCGAGCTGAGCTGATAGCGGTTTGGCGTGCTTATTCCATACACCTGTAGCAGACAGAAAAAAAGGGAGTGCTGTAGGGAAAAGTTTTAAGTGGGTTTCTTAAAAGTTTTTCCGCCCCTTTTTTTCTGAATGCGGAAGGTGTATAAGCACTCTCGCCAATCCGATAGCAGCGGCTTCAGATCGACATGAGACAAAACAACAGCGAGAAGGTGAAATAAAGGCCCATCGCCCTGACATTTTTAAAAATCTAAAAAAGATTCCGCATGCGGAATCTTACTTCTTGCGGAAATCATTGCTTGCAATGAGGTTCCGCTTCTCTTATCACTTGAATTTTGATTTGACTCTTTTGACCTTTTCAGGAGAGAATTCATATCTTAGAATGATCACAATATCTGATTCTTAACTACTCATTAATGGGGACTCTTTTGTGTAGCAAAGTGATTGATCCATCCTCTAAAACTTGTTCATAGTAAGTTATGGCACCATATTTGTTTAGATACTTGGTTCTCAATCGTTGATATTCTTTGATTATTTTTGATAAATCTTCAAATCCGCTTGTTTTATTCGATACTGAAACAACATTTTGTGAAGGCGAATCAACGGTGAAACTGGAATCTTCAAACAAAGCTAAAAGATACTTTCTTTCTTCTTCTGTTTGAGGGGAAAATGGTAGTGCCTCATTGAAAACTTCAATCTCCATATCCCTATATAAACAAATATCTACACTGTCATCACTAACATCCTCGTATTTATTTTCATAGAGTGTAAATAGTTTCATTGCTTCATCTCCCACTAATTCTTCACTTCGATCTTCTGTTTCTCCTAATTGTTTTAAACATCTCTCAACCTGTTGAATAAAATCTTTATCCATCATCATTCCTCTTTCTTTTAGATTTTTAAGTAGTAGATATATGGCTTCTTCCGTAGCGGCGGTGGCGGTTGGAGCGAAGGAAGAAATACGTCTAACTAACAAACAAAAAACCAGTATGAATGCCTTAGAGTTAAGGATTCATACTGGTTTTTATGGTATAATAGTAGGTGACAGTAAAGTTTAATGACGGTGGCTATCCAATCGAAAGTGAGGTGGTGCGTATGATCGTACTTCCGAAATCTTATGAAAGGAGACGCCTTTTGCCTGTTGAAACAGCGCTAGCCTTAATGATTAGTTTCGGTTCTTTAATCGCAACAATCATTTTTGGTATTCTAGCGATAGTAAACAACGACAAAAAGAAATAACCGTCACTTTAGCAGGAGTCGGTTATCTCTTTTTAGATAATTAAATTTCTGTCACCGTCTTTAACGGTGCTGTCTAAGGGGAGTTGTTGACGCAACTCCTCTTTACATACTGATTATACCATGATACTGCTAAAAAAACTACATAAATGCCAAAACCGGAAAGCTTGCTTTCCTTTTTTTGTTGCCCCGTAAACGGTGGTGGCGGTCGGAGTGTCGGGGCAACAAAAAAACTTATTTTACAATACATCTATCTTATTAACTAGATCCATTTTTTACTCATATCCTATCTCCAACGAGTTTTTTTTATTATTTTCATTAGTAAAATTTCGATCCTCTGTTCGACCATAAAGATAATCGATACTTACATCGTAAAAATCACATAAAGCTACAATTCTTTTGTTACTAGGATATTGGTGGCCATTTTCCCAATTGCTTACTGTTCCTTTACTAACCGGTGGCTCAAAAATATTACTCACATCATCAAGGGTTAAAAATCTTTCCTTCCTTAATTGAGCAAGCCTTTGATTGATCAATATTCCTCTTGTTTCTTTCACCTTGTCTATTCCTCCATCGATTGTGATATATTATTGTATTAATTGTGTGATCACTGCTACAAAGTTATAACTCATATGAAGCAGTATTGGCATGACGATCGTTCCACTTTTTTTAAATGCCCATGAATAAATGAGACCATTTATTAAAAATGGGAAAAAGTTCTTTTGCCAATGAAGAATGGCAAAAAGGATACTAGAAATTCCTGCACTTATTTTCCAAGAAAAAATTCTTTGTAGCAGTGAAATTAAGTATTTCCTGAAAATCATTTCCTCTATCACTGGTACCCACGCTAGGCTTCCAACTATAGTGAATAGACTTGCTTTTTGAGCTATATTCTCAAACGGAGGCATGTCCAACAAATGGTTAGCTGCATACGTTATAATCCACGAAGTACCCACCAATAAACACAAACTGACGATAAACAAAACCCAATCAAGTTTATTTTTTAGAAAGAACAATTCTTTCAGGCTTTTTTTTATGGACCTTACGTTCATTTTCGTTAGTCGATTTCTCCTTTCCTGTTTTTACGAAGGTTGTAACAAACTTCGAGGGTTCACCTGGCCGATTGTGGGAATAATAATAGCCATGAAGATTAGGAAGACGTTTGATTTTGTTCGGATTGATTACAAATTCATCTACTACATTGTTTGAACTTTCTCCGGTATTTCCTTCCTCATTGCTTCGACTCGTTTGTTTCACTTGTTTTTCAGTTCCAATAAATTTTGATAGTTCATTTGCCGTATCATCATCTGTCCGTAGAATGACAAAATTTGTTAAATTACCAAGTATCTGTTTCGTTAACTCTTCTGATACTTTATTTACATCAGCGATTACTTGCATAGCTACAATGGTTTTTACGCTAAATGACGCGGTTCTATTCAGCAAGGCTTCAAAGGATTCATCAACATAAACCCCCAATTCGTCCATCACTAACAAGGCTTCTGTTTGGTCGTCTCTTTCAGCTTTTTGACTCAAAAAGAGCTTGTACTCTGCGACTACCAACTTTCCTAAGCTTCGTGCGAAATCACTGTATTTGAATTCATTTAAGTACACGACAACAACTGCGCCTTCCTCATATGCTTGGCGTAAAGTAAACCCATCTTGTCCAAAAAGATAACGGCCATCTCCATCATTAAATATGGCTAATCGACCGATTGCTTGGACGACCGTATCTTTACAAGAAGCAAGTACTTGCTTCGCTCTACTATATAATTCCTTGGAAATAATCTCTTTCCCGTACAGTCCCTCAATTAAGTTTTTAAAGTTTGACGGATCAGAATACTTAATAATACTTTGAAAGCTAAACTGAATTTCAGCCGCTCGCATCACACGTCCCATCACTTGCCAATAGGTAAGTGCTTGAATCCGATAATGTTCTTCGGACCACTCGGTTAAACTAGAAAGTAAATCTTTTAATTCTGTCTCAGTAATTCCTTTAAACGGATTGTACGGATTCGTTTTAGAAATCTCTGATTGGTTAATAACATATACTTTTCGATTATATTTCTTTGCTAATTTTTCGGTAACTATATTTAAATCGTACTCTAAAGTTCCACCTTTCCCATCGATCACGACGGTAAATTGTCCTTCACGAATTGATTTTTCAATATAATGTAAGATAGTCGCGGTTTTACCTGTACGAGTAGATCCAAAAGCACCCACGTGTCCCTTATCATTAAAGTTGATCCCTCCTCGACTATTTAACATAACTTCTCTTCGTGTTTCTTGCTTAACTGTTTCATCCATGAGAATCTCTGAAGAACTTTTTTGTAATAGTAAACCAGTACTGACTATCATCATTCCTACACCCCAACCAAATAGATTGATTCCCAAAATCCATTGAATTGTTGACGGTATAAAATATTCTCGAAAATATCCATCGTCTGTTACGTGTGCGATCATGCTTGCGAAACCATCTTGGTTTGCAATGAGTTGGGTATAGATTAGACTTAACAAGCCGATTGAGCTTCGGCCCATTTGTTTCTGATTCAAATAAAAGATACTTACCACAAGAAGGAAAACTCCCAAGGTAAGTATCATCAATTTTGACGACTTTTTTTCATAGTATTCCTGAAGAATTAAATACGAAAGCAAAGCAAGTGATCCTGGTAATGGAAAGAGAAATATTCCTAGACAACATAAGACGATACCTGCTTTTGATAATCGGCTTCGCCAAACAAAAACGACATCTTGATACATACGTTCACCTTTCTTTTCAGTTAATAATTGGTATGGAACAAGTCCATTTCCCTGTGTTCAGAATAAGAATAGAATTCCTCAATGAGTGCATCAATAGGTGTAGTAGAAAGAGTCGCAAGACGCTTTGATGGTCTTTCTAAAACCTTCTCAACCTCTTCAAAAGTGAGCAATTTAAATTGAGCATCATCAATTCCAACATATTCTTTGGCTTCAACTAATCTGTTGTAAATTAAAGATTTCATTTTGGGATAAATCCAAATTTGACCATACGCACGATTTTTATTTGCACTAACATTTGTTTGTACTCGAAAGGCCTCTTTCTTTTCTTTTTCGTATTCAACTATCCACCAATCATTTCCTACTTTAAAAGTTAAGTCACCTTTTCGAGTCATTTTTTTGTAACCCCCATAATTATTTTTTTTATACTCATAGGTTCTAAAATCACGATCGGTAATGATAGAATGGTAGTCTAATTTTGCTTCTGGAAAATACTCTCGTAAAAAGCAAGTACATGTTAAAACACCCAACTCATGTCGAACGGTTGCATCACTTACTTTTCCAAGCCCAGATATTTCAAGAACTTCCTTGCCTTTGGTACCTAACGAGTAAATTTGTGCTTCCCTTCCTTGACGCAAGTCTCGTTTCAAATAACCATTTAATTCTAACTTGCGTATTCTTTTGCGCACATATTCAATAGACGGAAAACCTAGTAACGAACAAAAATGTTTTGGTTGCGCAATCCTCCATCGATTGACGACTTCAAGAATCATCAAATCCCTTTCAGTTAACTCAAGTCGATTATTCAACTGCATATACTTTCCTCACCTTTCCAATAAAAAAAGAAAATAGTGAAACTATTCTCTCCCTTCTGCGGAAATCATTGAACTAACAATGAGGTTCCGCTTCTTTATTTTCAAACCATATTTCTACTCATACTTAAACTTAGCTATCTACGCTCATTTAGGGTTACGGTTCGAATTAAAACTCGTACTCAAATCCAATTATCAGTCATATGATCTCATTCAGGTTTATGCATCGAACGAGATAACTTGCCAATCTAAACATCATTCGGACGATCTCTTTTGGGTTTATGTTTTTAAGACAGCCCCTTCAAGATTTGGTGAAGGGGCGTTGTCGCTAGGGGTAGTTGTAAGTTCCCTCTTTCAACGATTGAAAGAGGGCGGAGGGAGTTAGTTCGAGACCCCCAAGACTGGGGGTAGGGGGTTGATCTTTTGACCTTGACCTTATCCCTTTATTTTTCTCTCTTCCACACCCATTTTTTATTTTTTCCATCCTATTTATTTTATTTTTTTACTCTTTATATGTTCTCTTATCTTAGCTGCCCGCCCCCGCAAATATGCTTTGTTATACCATATAGCCGGTAATCAAATTTGCAAAATTTTATTATTGTTGGGTGTGGGGGGTTCTCGATCGAAGAGCGAGAACCCCCCACACCCAACAAAGGCGGTATAACAACGTTTTGCATAATTTGCGGGGGCGGGCAGCGGGTCCACGGCAAAGACCCAAGACCGGACCCCTAAAACACCATTAATGAGATACCGGACCCAAGACCAGACCCTATATAGGACCTCTTACAATAAAGGGATATTGGGGCAAGGAAATGGAACACTTACTTTTGAATTTCTTCCATCCTTTTTTCTAGCAACTTAATACGTTCTGTTGCCTCACTTCTCAGTTGTTTTTCTGTTTCTAATTGCTCATTCAGATTTGAAATGGTACTTTTTATCGCTAAAATTTTCCCTTCCGTTTCCTGTAAAACACTGCCGACTTGGAATTTTTTTTCTTCCGTTAGTTGTTCATATTGATCTAAACGATGGGCAATATCTTGCTTAATTATTTGACTATTTTTTTCACTTTCATCGATTATTACCGTCTGAATACGTATATCATTTTGAATTGAATCAATTTGTAATTTACTTTCTTCCGCATTTAAAATTGACTCATTTTCCATCTTAGATTCCTCTTTTGAGACATAAAATCTCAAGGATTGATTCATTTCTTGGGTTGCATAATAAGTAATATCCAACCTTACAGTTGCTGCGTCTGGTTCAATTCCTTCTGCCATTAATACAAAATAGCGACTCGTAACAGGAATAACTTTTACCTTTATTTGTTCCTCTGGATTCTTATCTGTCACCAAATCAGCTTCAATTTTTCGTTGCAAATCATCGACTGATTGGGACGTTGGTTCAAAAAATAAGTCCATTCGGAAACTATTTTCTTCTTCATTGAACACCTTTTTTACAACTGACAAGGTGCCTTGTTGAACCAAATGCTCTTCAAATAACTCAACTTCTTGGTAGTCTAAATCAGATTTTTGTGCCATGCCATGAACAAAAACTACGACTATGGAAAGGAGAAAAACAAACAGCGTTTTGAAATATACTTGGCTTTTTGTACCAAAATATTTTTGTTTAAATCGTTTAATTTCCTCCATTACTATCCCCCTTATTCAGTATAGTTAGTTCCGATTCATGAAATATTTCACTGTCATTTGTTTGAAAAAAAGTGACCGTAATCGGATAATTTTCTTCCTTTTTTATGCTTGTAACGCATCCAATTTGTCCAAATAAATCTCCGTTCGTGGTTTCAAATTCATCTGAAACAATGACGATATCATTTAATTCCATTGCACTTTTCCCTCTCTATTTTCTAGTCTTATTCTTGACTAGAAAGAATAATTTGGAATCCTACTTGATCAATTACCCACCCATCTGATTGAACCATTGAAACTGTAACAAGCATTTTTTGCGGAACATTATCGACTTTCATTGAAAGTATATTGATTATTGTACCTTGGATATGATTAACCGTTTTAACGATCGATTCAGTTTCTAAATCTTCAATGTGTGGTTGGAATACTTGACCACTTTCAGGAAGTTCTTCTTCCTCAAAAACAGATTCCGTGACTAACTCTTTCAGCTTGGCATTTCGTTCTTTGGGTTTTAAATTTCCATAATAAGCAGCAATGAATGCCTCGTTCACTTTCTTCATTTCTCGTTCATACTGTGACTTTTGTTGCCACTCGATATACGCATTATCGATATCTGCTTCTGGGATCACTTCTAAACTTTCGGTTGTTGATTCTTCTGTTTTTTCTTCACCCAGTATTTCTTCTAGTAAGGATTCTTGCGTACTATCTTCTGTAGTTTGAGTTTGCGCAATGGAAGAAATTGTTTCGCCTGTGCTACTCTCAACAGTACTCGGATCTTCTTCATTCTTCGTGTTAAAAAAGCCTGTCATAGCCAATATTGCTAGAATAACTATCCCTACACCTATTCCGATTCCTACTACCTTTTTGTCGTTATCTTTCATTTTATTTTCCTTTCATTGACTGATTCCCAGAACCTCTGCTGGGTCTAATAAGCTTGCGATCGACAAATCTCTTGACGTTGAAATTTCTAAATGGAGGTGAGCGCCGAAGCTATTTCCTGTGTTTCCTACATGACCGATAATGTCACCTTGTTTCACTTGATCACCAACTTTTACGTTGTTTGAAACATTGTGTGCATACAGACTACAGTAGCCGTTAGCATGTTCAATCCGGACGTAATTCCCCCAGGAGTAATGATATTCAGACGCAATGACGACACCGTCAGCGATTGCCTTTATCGGTGTTCCTTGCGGATGACCAAAGTCAATTCCTCGATGAAATTCTTGCACTCCACCTAAGACACGCGTGCCGAACCATGAAGTTATCTGCGGTGGACTCAATGGCAAAATAAATCCTTCGTTGCTACCAACTTCTCCTTGGCTTAGGTACTGCCTGACTAAATCAACGTAATGGAAATTTCCGCCGTTCCAATATAAGTAGGGGCGTCCATTCGCTTCTGAAACAGCATTTACATAGCGGTACGTATTCCCTAAAACATTGCCTAAAGAAGGAGCTACCACGTCCTTTGAATAGGCTTCAGCTAAATCGATCGTATGTTTTTTTCCTCGTTGCGATACGTAACCGATATAGCTTGTACCGAAGTTATAGGCTTGAACAACTGCCCATTTATCTGTGTCTACGGCTTCGGCTAGCTGTAACGCATTTGCATAGTGTTTCACTCCTTGAGCAATCGAATCGGGTTCATTATCGATCGTGTTCATCGGCAATCCTGCGCTCTCTGATGATTGCATGATGTCTGGCAAACGTCCGCCCGTTTCTACAGTCGTGATGGCCATGAGTATTGGTACGTGATCCACAATGTCGTATTTTTGTGCTTCTTTGACAAAGTAGGACTCCCACTTCAATACATCCGCCGGAATATTTTGAATGCTCCCTACCCCTTCGTCTTTCGTCGAATTGGTCATGGAGATAATCATAGTGACCGACACAAAGATAAACACTAAAAAAAGACCACCGGTCGTAAAAAACAAACTTCCGAAAGTCTTTAGTGCGAGCATTACTTTTTCTCTTTTCGTTGCTTCACCAGTTATAACTCGTAAAATTTTCCTAAACACAATGCCCTCCTGTCCTTCACTGTAATCCATTAATTAGTCGATAGGATCTACTATTGGATTGGAATTGCTTCACACAAATAGATGCCCTCTACTGTTTGAAAGTGCATCATATCAAAGTCAAAAATTATTTTTTCCTGAGTTTTAAATATTTTATCAACTTTTTTTGAGTATTTTTTTGGAACTGTTAGACCAAATTGATTGATTTCATCAATAGAATTAAAAGTAAACTCATTTAACTGATTAGTGCTTTTCCCTTTTTCTTTCATAACTTAATGTCCTCCAGCAAATCGTATCAATTGTTTTTCATCAGGATCTGTCGTGATTTTATAGTTATTAGCTCCACCTAAATTAATAAATACTTCTCCTTGTTCCATCAACGATAAATCATTGTATTGTCCTTCAGTTAAAAGACTGCCCATTGCTTTTTTCATCGTTCCAGCAACAGAAGCATCTAACCCTAAGAAGAACTTACTTGAACACAATTCAAATACCTGTTTTATTTTTGAGATATAATCATCAGAAGAATTTTCAGGAAGCAATTCTTGTGGCGATTGTGTCGCAAAGAAAGCACCAGCTGAGAACTTCCGCATTTCTTTTAAGAACTTTACAACTTGTTTGACTACGAATACAGTGTCTGGACTAAGAATTTCCTGACATTCATCCAAAAAGAAAGCAAAGAAGACAACATCATCGATTTCGATTTCATTGTTTGCCAGTGCGATTTTTTGTCGTCGTCCGTTGTTCAATGCTTGATTCCAAACAATATTCATGGCCGTAAACAGTAGGCACTTGTAGATTTCTGTATCAAAGTGACCGATCGTTTCAATATCGAAAAACAATACTTGCTCATCATTAAGATTCTTAAATGAGGTTGTTCCATTGAATATTGATCCGTATTGATTAGTCATTGAGTCAATAACGGATAGAAAGTTCTCCATTTCGACCATTTTTACACTTGTTACTCGATCTTTATAGCCATTATTCACATATTGGTTTAGAAAGACATTAAATTCACTCATGATGGGGTATTGCTTAGGATCTAAACCAATAATATTAATTTTCTTTTGGTTTTCTTCCGTCATATAATCATTCGGTAAGAGTCCTTTTTCAATGTAAAAAGCGTCAAGTATCTTTCCAAAATCAAGAACATCCACTGAACGCATTAACGGATTTAAGAACCGAATTTGATTAAAGAATTTCGCTCGGTGTTGCAAATAACTATTTAGTTGATCGACCTTCATTCCAGTTTCATCCGTAATTGTAGCCAATGGTTCAAGGGGATTTAACATGCCGCCTCTTCCTGACAAATCTACGATTCTACCCTTTTGGTGTCCGATCGTTTTTTTCCAGTCCCCATTCTTTTCAAATCCACGGATACACGTATTTCTTCCAAACAAACCTTCTTCAATCAACTTGAGGAGGGTTGACTTCCCCATCCCTGGTTTTCCTAAAAGCATGGAGCTGAAAGATTTACGTACGTTAGTCACGTAAAAAGGATCATAAATGAAGGGACCACCCGTATCTGTTTGTCCTAAATATTGCCCTCTGGGATCAACAAGATACTTATGATTGAATGGATAACTTCCCCCGATTGCTGTTGTACCGACGGTTAGACCTGCTCTTGCACCTGAAATCTTCTGTTGCTCGGTATAACTCTGGGAAAAGGCAAGCCATTCGGTTAGCGCTTTTCCGATAAACGCTACTACTTTGTAGTCTGAAGCTTTAAGTGATTTTCGAAGGGTAGTAAATTCCTTGTCTAGTTCCTCTTGTGTATCGGCGACTAAATAGATCCGGATATCGATTAATTTCGTTACCTCCCCTCCTTGCTTTATTTCTGAAGCGTATCGCTCTAGCGATCGATACTCAGCTGCGGCGTCGTTTCTATCAGTTTGTGTACGTCCTTCTGACGCTTGTTCCCGATATTCATTCAAAGAATTGTTGATATCCTTCAATGCTCGCTCCTTTTCTAAAGGGGCAATATCAACCTTTGTTACTGTATTACGGTTTCCCATTAGGGCGGTAAGCCAAAAAGGAACTGGATTTTTCGGCAACTCATAGACGTGTAACGTCGCATAGACACCGTCACCAGCGATAATTTTGTCTTCCGTCGGCTTAAATCCACCCTGTGGCTGAATTCTAGAAATAAACTCTAAGTCATAGCCCTTTTTTTTCTAGATCTAACACTTCTTTTTTCGATAGCATAATTTCCTCCTAAATCGCTGTATTCATATTGAACAGTTTTGTAAGAATCTTTTCTGTCTGTTCTGCACTAACATCCTTAATTCTAAGTAGTGATCCACCTGAACGTTTTAGTAACGTTTTGGCTAAAACAATTTCTTTTTTTGTTCTTCCATAGACCATGCAATAAAACTCTAAATTGGATAGTTCCATTTCTACCCAAAGGAGACGCTGAATCTGTTCTCGACAAATCATCAATTGCGCCATGTTTTGTCTACTCCTTGCTTGCATCAGCTTTTTATTCCAAAAAACCAAGTTAGAATCAATGTTCGTAGGAAACATCATGGATAAAATACTCATGTCATCGTCATAGATCCGAGAAAGATTTTCAAATTGAGACTGTGCTTGCTGTTGCTCTTCTGCGCTTAGTCCGTTGATATCTTGAGTAGAAATCTTTAGGAAAGCAAAAAAGCTATCGTCGTTTTTCACCACGTCATTTTGATCCATTCGCTTGATAGGGATTACTTCTTGAACAGAAGGAAGCTCCCCTTTTTTAAGGGGACGCTTTTTCTGACTTTTTCCTTGTTTTATCTTTGCCATTAAACTAATTTGCTCCTTTCTTATAGCTCTGTGTACCGTAAATCGTTCGATCCATTTTAAGCAGACAATAAAGAGTGTATAGGTTTCTGTGTCCTCCGTTACTGCTTGGCTTTGCACACAAGAAAATCCCTAATGCAAATAGCAAGCACTCAATAACGATAAAATGCCCGATGGGTAGTTGAATATAGTCTTGAAGATAAAACATGCCACCACAAAGCCCTAGAATCAAAGCAAGATCCAAAAAGTAGAAAGCTTTCAAACGAACTTCTTGCTTGATGTTTTTTTGGATTTTCATATGTTGATATTTATTCGCCATTTCTATCACCTCGGTCATTATTTCTTGGTGGTAAATAGTCTTCTGCATTCATATTCTTTAGAGTGTCATTTGCATTTGCAAAACGTGTGTCACTTTGTTTCTTTTCTTCCCAAATTGGTTTGGTTTCAGATTCTTTATGAATTGTTCTCCCTGTTGATTCTAAGGTGTCTGAAGGCTTTGTTGCTTCTTTCTCTTTCCTTAGTGAACCTTTATTCACATTTGTCGATTCCGTGGTGTTAGAAACCTTTTCAGAACTAGTTTCTACAACGTTATCTTCTTTCCTAGCTGTGGTTGGCTGTTCAGATTGCACGACTTGTTTTTGAGGAGAATCGCCTTCATTTTGTGTACCTGGAGGCGTACCGACTTCTGTAGGATTTTTCTTTGGTACTTCTTCTGAACCCTGGTCAACTTTTTTCTTGTCTGGGTTTTCAACTGTTGAATTCATTTTATTTTGGGGGTCAGTTTCACTACTTCCATCTGAGGCATCTAACGTTGCATTATTCACTGGGTCTTCATTTTTCAAGTTTTCTGGACGTTGACCTGAACCTTTCGTCTCGATACTTGAAGCGTCATTTACCGTTTTATCCTCATTATTGGAGGAATCTTGAACGATCACTTTTCCATTTTCGTCTGTCTCTTCTCCTTGATCATCAGGATTTTCAGACAAATCATGTCCTTCAGTGTTCAGTTCACTGTCAGAAACAGATTTCTCGTCAGCTGAATCTTGTACTTTATTGTGGTCTTGGTGGGTACTATTATCCGCTTCAGCCGTGATTACTTTTCCATCTTGATCAAGTTCACCATTATTTTTATCGGTATTTTTCGTATCTTCATCTGTTGAACTTTCTTGTCCATCGATCGATTGATTTAGATTTTCTTCTTCGTACTGATCTTCTGAAATTGGGCTAATATTATCTAGCGTTGTTGGTGGATTATCAAAGATTTCATCGACTTTATCATCCAACTTATCGTCGATATGATCCTTAGCTTTGCCAATATTATTCATCATTTTCTTATCGCTATCTAGTTTATTGGAGACACCATTTTTGATTTTGCCCCCTGTAGTGCGCATTGTTTCGGGTGCATGTAACGCTGCTTCGCCTAAACCGACTGCAGATTTTCCAATTCCCATGGCTGCTTTCGCCCCATAATATCCACCCACAATTGATTTGAACCCGCTTCGAGCGCTAGTATCCACACCTAAATATTTTCCGAATGTTCGTGGTCCAGTCATTGCCATAGACACTCCCACAAGGCATAAAATGGCATAAGCAACTATATTTAGGTTCAATGTGGCAAGATAAGTGAAATATATCGAAAACAAACTGATTGAAAAACCGGTCAGCATGATCGTTACAAACGTATTGCCCATATCTTCAAAAATCCTTTTCACTTTTTGACCTGTTTCAATATCCATGGCTGCCAAAACTGGAAATAGTATCCGAGCGAAAACCAACTCTAAGATCGCCGCACCGATGGTGAACCCCGAACAAAGATAAACAAATGTCATGGTCCACAAGGAAATCAAAATCGTTGCTGTGTCAGCACTAAACCGGAATTTCCCGTTATCAAACGTTGAAAACCATCCGTTTTTAATTTTATCCGCATAGAGTGACCCATCATCAGCTACCTTGATTTGATAGCCTAAAGCTTCTGTATTTTCTTCATTACTAGCTGTTTTCTTTAAATCTCCGATATCACCAGGTAGAATCATTTCTGTTAAATCGGCATTTTTGAACGCATTTTCCGATAAATTCATTGTCCGATCATTTGTATTGCTACTATCAAGTAGCTCAAAGCCATTTCTCGATAAGTAGGTGAGATCGGCCATGTTACTTTGTACGATATTGTAGGATAAGCTTGATCCGGTACCGTGCAAGTCTTTTGAGGCATCAAAGGTTGCTTTCGTTACATTCATAGCAGAATTCATCAGTCCAGGCAGATAGATAATCAAATTAAGGAAAATAATCCCACGAAGAAGACTACCTTTCAGATCCACTCGATCGCTAAACATGTATTTGTAGACGATATAAAGGAGTGTCACCGTCAATACAGAAGCGGCTAAAATCCGCATACTGGTATAAACGGTCCCAATCATCCCCTCGTCAAGAAAGCCTGTGATTTTAAATATCTGATCAATTACTTTTTCCGTATAAAGAGCAATGTGATAGGATATTTTAATTACCCACATGATGAACATATGCCAAATAGAACTAAAAAATCCTGCGTCTTTGATCCAATCGGAATATCGAAGTAGAAATTCTAAAGCTTGTTCTTCCATTCCTTCTCTCCTTTTTCAAGTGAAAAGACAACAAAAAAGCAGTCTAGAATTAGATTGCTTTTTTTCAAATGATTGATTTGTCTAATCTTTTAATAGTAAATTCGCTTCTGCTGGATAGTTTTCTTGATATAATACCAATGCGAGTTTTTCTTTTTGAATAGCTGGTAGTTTTTTGAGTGTATCCAAATCATTTTCTCGATAACGCTCAACTATTTCTTTACTGTCACCGTTCAGGATAGCCACCTCTAACAACTGTAACTTGTCAGTGGTCGGATATACCTCTAGATATTCGTTCAGATGGCTTTTATCTCCTTGCGCAAGTAAATAATCGACAATGTCTTTTTTCTTCTCTGGGAACGTTTCTGCAGCTTCTAAGTACTGGTTTTCAATCAAATAATCTTCAAACGTTTGTGGTGCTTTTTCGGCTGTACTTTGTGTGGTCTGAATCGATTGATTTTCTATTACTCCCATTAAGCGTTGCTCCATTTCACTTGTCTGTTTTTGAATCACTTGTGTCGTTTGTTCTTGAGCAGCATAGACATTGTGAATCGTATATAGTAAGGTGCCAATGCCACCGATTGTTACAAAAGTAACCGTAGCGACAAAGAATCCTTTCCACCAAGTATTTTTTGGTTGCTGAGTTGAACTAGGCTCTGTTGGTTGATAACCAGTAGCCGGAGGATTTATCTGAAAAGCTTTTATTGTTTCAAGTAGTTGGGCTTGTTGCGCAACGAGAAGATCATGGTTTTGTTTTTCCATACGTTTGGTGGTATCCACGGTTTCATGGATCGCTTTTTCTTCCAATGCAACTTTCTTCTCTTGAACCTCAATTTCACGCGCTTTAAGTTTCAACTCTTCGTTTTCCTTTCTATTTATTTCCTCTTCCCGCTTCATTTCTAACCATCGTTGATACTTTTGTTCAAACCTTGGTTGTTCGTCTTCTAAGCGTTTTTTAAGCGCATTTAGATAATTCCCTTCATTCTTCTTGGTATTCGTCAAGGTCTCCGTCACGACCTGACGCATACTTTCAAATTGAGCGATCTTGAAAGTTTCTAAAGCTTGAAGATTTTCCATCTCGATTTTTCGAGTCGCTTTCTTTTTAAACTTCTGAATATTTATCTGTGCTTCTTGTTCAATTTTTTCTTGAATCTCATTTTCAAGTTGCATTTTTTCAGTCGCATAGTTGTTGTTAACACTAGTCATTTCTTGGCTGTGTTTTAATTTCAATTGTGCAAGTTCTTTCTCTTGTTTCACTCTTAGTTGATCGATTGTTTGCTTGTGTCTTCCCGAAATCGTTTGGATTCTTTTAGTCAGCTCTTGTTGCCAGTGACTTTCGATATTCGCTTTAATAGTGGAGATTTCTTCTTTCAAAAATGATGGATTGGTTTGGTTTATCTGTCGTTCATATTGTTCAGTCAATGTTAAAATAGCTGTATTTAACAAATTACTTTTCGTCTCTACCAAGCTAGAAATGAGTGACGAATAAAAATCTTTTGTAAAAGATTTTTCAATAAATTCTTTTTGCTTCTTTTCAATAAATGTTGTCGGTTCCGTCAAATTGAATTCCGATAATACGTGGGATACCCCATTCTTAATACGTCCATCCATCTGATTGATTAGCTCATCTAGTTCTTGGATAATAGGCACTTGTTCAATCGATACGTATTCCTGCAAAGAAGGAAGTTTGGGTTTAGTTTCTTCTTGAGAATCAGTTTCCACTTTTTTATCAACTGGTGCTTTTTTATTAACTTTCGAATCTTCAGTTTCTTCCACTGGTTGTAGCAAGAGGTCCTTTTCTGTTTTCTCGCCCTCTTCATAATCTGGTACGTAGCTTGATTCATCTACTTCGATTAGTTCATTCATCACTTCAGATTGTTCTTCTTCAGCAGGTTCTTCTGTCGCGTCTGCTGTTTTCTTAAACGGAAGTTTTGAGCCAATTGATGAGAAAAAGTTACTCTTTTTAACTTCTGTATCCGTTGATTCTATTGTAATAGGTTCAGAAAATGATAAGTTGATCTCGTTTTCCATAATTTCTAAAGAAATACGTAGATTTTCATCAGCTGTGTTTCGAATTTCCTTGATTAAGTCCTGGTTAATCAAATCCGATAAGGTGTACCCTTCTTCATACGAAATATCAAATTGAATCTCTTGTAAGTTTTCTTGGTTCTGTACCAAAAGGGTCATTTCACCCTCATAGCCCTCTTCTTCAATAACTTGGAAATACAAATCTTGCGCTTGAGGCAGATATAGCCATTTTTTTAACGGGAGTACTTTCTGTTTTTTTATTGTCTTAGGTACCTTAACAAACTTTAGTAAATACATTTTTTCTCCTTTCTTTCCTGTACTTGCTAATAATTTAGAATAAACCAGCTAAGTTAAACACTTAGCTGGTTTACTTTTAGAATCTCGCTGTACTTGTCATCCAGTTGATAACAGTAGTGATTCCTGCGATAACACCCACACTAACAAAGATTTTGAACAGCTTCGTTTTAGCGACGTCAGCAAATTTATCCGAGTACATGTACATCAACATGGCTCCTACTCCGATCACCGCCGCTACTGCTGGGGCTAATGTCTGCGCTGCTGAAACGACTGAATTTAGAGAGTTAACCAAATTTGAGATTAAATCGTTCTGAGGTAATACGACAAGGCTTAAAACTGTTGATTTCATGTGTATTCGACTCCTTCTTGTTCTATATTTTTATTTGATTCTCTGGTATTCTTTTCATTTTTCCGACGTTGCTTTAAATCATTGGTGATCACTTCTAATGCTGCTTCTTCAACTATTGAATGTTCCCACTGGAGATTTTTTCCTTCCATAATCTCTAGTTTTTTCGTTGTTACGATTTCTTTTTTCCACTGATTAAAGTTCATGCCTTTTTCTTCTAATAGTTCCTTTGCGGATTCTACAATCAGACTTGTTTTTTTTGCGGCCATATCTATCACTCCTTATTTACTCAATCGGTTCAGCACGAACCATTAACCGATAATCTGTTTCCACTCGGCTACCGTCACACGTCAACAAGGTTAAATAGTGTGGATCTTCCGGATTATCTAACATATATTCCCCTTCCGATTGGTGTATGACTTTGCTCTCAATGACTCTATACGTCGCTTGCTTGTCAAAATACGTTAGGTGGATCTCGTCACCTATAGAGACTTGTTTCAATCCGGCTAGTAGAAGTCCACTATTCGTCATATAGTGTCCTAATAAAGCAAAATTCCCTTTTCCGATGGCTTGATTCGGTTTTACCGTACCAACGCCAACGCTAATATTTGCTTGTGTGATTCCTTCAAGTACCGGTAATTTCAAACCAATTGAAGGAATTTCAATCATTCCCACACCGAATTTAGAAATCTGATTTTGAACATTTACATTCAATGTGCTTGGTTCTAGCGTCTCTACGTCCATACCCGAATAATCTGCTGGTCTAGGCTTGATCTCGTCTTTGTTTTCCATCGCTGTCAACGCTTCAACCTGTATTTCTGCAATACTTTTTTCAAACGATCGTTGCTGTAGATATCCAAGCAAGAAGAACATAGACACAAAAAGAAAGACACTAGCAGACCCTGCGGCTATTAGAATTCGTTTCTTCCTTTTTGCTCTCGATCGTCCGATTTTGATCACTTTTTTCTTATTAACATCGCTCACCTCCTAATTAAAAAAGGTAAAACTGATAATCAGCTTTACCTTAAAATCAAGTATTTTATTTGAACAACGTTGAAAATGCTTCTTGAATCCATGTCCCTGTAGTTACACTGCCTGCTTGTGGAATTGCAGGTGCTTCTTCAGTTGGTTTTACGAAACCAACAGTTTGTTCTTTATTTTTTAAATCAAAGTGATCACTCACCAGGTCTGTTAGCTCTTCATCACTATATACCATGTGAGTAGCTACCAACTCATCTCCGTCATTCATCGTGTTCGCTGGAATCATTACATCAAAGAGAAGCTCCTGTTCTTCTTCTCCTGTTGAAACAAAGGAAGAAATACCTTTATCGACTACTTCCCCAGTCGCTCCATTAATAAATTGCGTCACGACAAAGTATTCATGTCCTTCTTTTCCACCCAAAGTCCAAGCGTAATCCGTCAATTTATTATCAACGGTTGGATCGACCACTTTTGAACCAGTTTCAGTTTCTGCAAAAAGTGTTTCGATCTCAAGATCCAAGCGGTTGTTTTCAACTTCAAAAATAATAGTTTCACCATTATTGTCAGCTGAAATCTCAAAATCGTACTCTTCGTCATTTTCGTGGTACCACTCAAGTGGTTTTGTTTCGACTAGTACATATTGGCCGGTAGGTAGATCTTCAATGGTAATTTCACCATTTTCATCTGTGACATAGGTTCCAATTACTGTCCGTGTTTCTTCTGTATCTCCTACGCCGTCTGTGAACGTTTCTGGAGTTTCTGTATCAGATTCTTCAGTACCATCTTCTTCTGGGGATTGTTCCTCTTCACCTTCAGTTGTTTCGTCTTCTGGTTCTGAGTCGATTGGTTTGAACTCCCCAATACGAATCAAATCGAATTCAACACCTTGCAGTGCTTTTTGATCCATGGCATCCGTCTTGATCACTTTTACATTGGCACGTGCCAGTTTGTTTAAAATCACATCAGGCTCTTCTTCAGCGTCTTCTTGTTCTGATTCTCCATTCTCGTTTAAATCGTTGTCTTGCTCTTCAGAGACATCAGTGTCTGCTTCTGGATTTTCTGAATCATTTTCGTTTTCTCGGTCAGCTTCAGTATCTGTTTCTTCATTGTTTTCGTCTTCTTCAGCTGGTTCTTCATTTGGCTGCTCCGCATCTTCTTCCGATTCTTCCATTTCCGTTTGCTTAGCTGAAACATGAATATCGTGTGTTTGTTCATTCGTTTCTGGCTCATAATTGAAGTAGTATTTTTCTTCATTCAATACATGATCAGAACCTGCATCCACTTCTTGAAGGTACATTTGAATCGTCTGATTTGGTAATTTCAAACCTTCAAACGCAATTACACCCTCTTTTACGACGGTATAAGCCAACGTCGTGTCCTCTTCTAAAATAGACTCTCCGATTGTCAGTCCTTTTGCCAATCGCAAAGCAAATACTTGACCATTGTTCGCTGCTTCGACATCGATCACTGCTTGACCATCTGCCCAATCAACAACTACTTCTTGATCCTTTTGACCGTAAATATTGATTTCCTGTAAAAAATTATCTACATCGACTTCACTAGTCGAAACTTCTACTTCTTGGCCTGCGTACTCAATCGAAAATGGTACCGGTTCTTCTAGCATAGCTACGCCTGCAGGCGCACCAATTTCTATTAGATAGTAGCTTCCAATATAGAGAAATGCTGGTGAAGTAGCAGAACCGTCCTCAGTGGTTTCAAGGATATAATCTTCGCCATCAAATTGAATTGTTTCTCCTTGTTTAAAGCGAACAGTTCCATCCGGTGTCACAACGTCCTCAGCCGCTTCGATCTTGAATCGGAATCCTTGTCCTTTTAATTGATCAAAATCAAATTGAGTATACTCTCCATATTCAGACTTACTTACACTTGTTTGAATAGCAGTTTCTACGCTTTTATTGACAGTTACTAACCCTTTTTGTGGATCATTTTTAACATGAAGTGTGATTACCCCATTCGCATTATCACCAGTAACTGAAAATACGACCGGTTCTGTTGGTAAAATATACCCTTCTGGAGCGCGGATTTCTCTCAATTCATAGCGATCTTCTCCAAATGCCAACATTTCAGAAGTAACGATTTCTCCTTCATCATTGGTAACAAACGTATCAGTCAATTCCAATGAATTATTCTCACGCATGCTTACATAGGCACCTTCACCATCGTTTTCCCAACGATCCCAAATCTTAAAGCTAGTTCCTGATAAAGGAATTCGTTCACCTGTTTCAGCATCTTCTTTTAAGATACGTAAACGTGCTTCAATGATTCGATCTTCTAACAAATAAAAATGCACATAGCCTTCTTCAGTGATTGTTACCTCAAAGGGTTCAATCAGTAAATAGCCAGGCGCACCTTTTGTTTCTTCTACGGTATACGTATCATAAGGTAAATCTCCAATATGAAAATATCCTTTTTTATCAGTCGTTGCAGTATATTTTAATCCTGTTGTTTTCGAAGTTGCTGTTAGTTCAACTCCTTCAAGTGGAGGTTTAATATCTTGATTCGTTGTTTTAGCTGATTTCTCCTCTTCTTTTTGACCCAAGCGGAAAAATGAACGAATATTCCCCATTATTGACGGTGTTAAGTCTTTTGATCCAAATTTATAACCTTCGATTCCGCCCTTAATCACTCGATCGTTGACTGTCTTACTATGAATAGCGACTGTCTCATTCTGTCCTGCATAGGTCAACTGAACTTCGTGTGTTTCTGGATCAAGGTTGTACCCTTCAGGTGCTTCTACTTCTTTTAAATAGTACGTTCCAAGTTTCAATCCTTTAATCTCTGCCTGTGAAAGACCTTCAACATCTTCCAAAGTTAATATCGCAATCGATTTGCCTTCTGAATCTGTTAATTCATATTTAGCACCGAAAAGTGTCGCTGCACCTTGTGGTTTATTTCCTGTTTCTTCATCTTCTTTGATCACTGTTAAATCTGCCAACTGTTCTTTGTTATCAAAAGTTACCGTTGTTGTTTCATTGGCTTTTATAGTTATCGTTTGTGGTTTTGAATTCAAAATATAGCCATGTGGTGCTTTGATTTCATCCATGGTCACTTTTTTGTCCACCAAGATATTTTCCCATCGTGCTTTACCATCAGCGCCTGTCGTAATTTCCTTTGTTTGACCATCTGACGTGGTAAATTTAAAAACAGAACCTGCAAGAGGTTTTTTGGTATCTTCATCGACTTTTAATACTTCAGCGTGACCTTCTTTTAATACTTCAATATTCAAATGAGCCGAAAGCGGGTCATATAAATATAGTCTTGCCAAGTCTTGTGCAGATCCATGTGTATAAGCATACGCTGTACCAACTCCGGACTCGCCACTTCCATGCTTGTTTAGCTGGATAGCTCCCTCAGTATTTGAACTAGCTGTAGCAGTGATTAATAGATCATTTCCACTTTTTTCTACTCTAACACCTGCTGTATTTGCACGTACTTCACCATTCCAAGAAGCAAAGCGATTTGTTGTATCAGAAATTCTTACTGTTTCGCCAGCTTTTACTTGGATTTTTGTGTTATGCCATGATGGACGCAAGCTATAATTCGAAATAGCTGTATTGACAGTACTTTTGAACGTGTTGTATTTCGACATACCGATTACACCGTAATTAATAAAGCTACCACCAAATTCATCCCAAATCATCATTTGAGTTAGGGCGTAATTCTCCATACTACGTTGGCTATAATAACCAAAATAGCCGATCAAACTCAAACGAAAGCTTTTACTGCCCTGAACAGCAGTTAAATCAGCTTTTGCTTCATAGTTGATGCCTGCTTCAGTGAACACTCCTTCTTGAATACAAAATACATCTTCGCCATCAATCTGCCAGCGAATGATAATATCATGCGTATACCATGTACCATCTGGTGTGTATCTTGCTACATTTGCGTTCATTCGACCATTTTCTGACAAGCGATAAGCAGTACTTCTCCCAAAACTTTCTTTCTTCAAGGCTTGCCATTCTTTTGATTGTTCAGCCAACTCTTCTTGTTCTGAGTATGACCCAAGTGAATGTAAATCTTTTTCACCTATAAAAAATTCTTTCATGTCTTCAGGAACTTCTCTCACTTCAACATTCGGTCCATCATTTGCATTTTGACTCTCACCTGTTTTTATCGGCCCGATAAAGTCTTTGTTATCCGTATCTGTAACACTTTGTTTTCCGTTATCTTGATCAGTTCTTTTGTTTTGATTTTCAGATTCTTTGGTTTCTTTATTATCAGTTGAACTCTCTGAAACACGATCAGCCACTGATTCTGCGAAAATCTCTAGCGGTAAACTTGTAGTAATCACAAATGATAAGACAAACAGACTGATTATCTTTCGCCATTTCTTTATTTTCATAATATCCTCCTCTTAAATAATAAAAAAAGACCAATGATTCTTCATTCGTCTTTGTCAATACTATTCAATTCAGAGGGACTTCGACATTTATTATACATAATATCACCTCAAAAAAGGACAAACCATTTGGTTTGCCCTTTAATCTAACTATTCATTATTTATCAGCGAAATGAACCGTGTGTCCAACTTCTAAACCATTTGCGTTTAAAGCGGAGTAGATACTGTATTGACTAGACGGATATAGTCCAGTCAAGCCCAGTCCTTTACTTTCATCGGTGGTTCAAGTATGACCAGGGATTGAGCCGAATGCTTTTTCTTTGCCATAATTTTTCCGCCACTTTCAACGACTGTTTTAATTTTGGGATAAAGCACCTCTATTTCTTTAACCGTTA
>Ga0302349_1000840_pt1 | contig 29865 bp, 23 predicted proteins | sample PhyAR1_FD_202176 | JGI IMG/M metagenome (GOLD analysis project Ga0302349, IMG submission 202176) | Leaf surface microbial communities from alfalfa plants in UC Gill Tract Community Farm, Albany, California, United States - DLSL A.R1... | ecosystem: Host-associated > Plants > Phyllosphere >...
CCATTTTTCGACCAGCGGGTAAAGTCGGCGGTCATGGTGCCGGAGTCGGCAAAGCCAGCTACCACCATGGTGACGGCGGTGCCCATACTCATCGCGCCCGCCGCACTGGCGCTGCCCTGCCAGTGAGTCACCGTGCTGAAGTCATGCTGCTGGCCTATCAGCCACAGCGCCACTCCGCCCAGCACCACAAACAGCGGCGCGGCGATCATCCCCAGCACCGACAGCGCACGCACCCCGAGGAAGGTAATGGCGGTATAAAGCACCATGGCAAAGGCGGTGACCGCCAGCGCATTCCAGCCAAAAGTCTGATTGATCACCGTGCCGGTCAGGCCGGTCTGGAAGGCGTACCAGCCAATCACCACCGTTGAGAGAAAGCCGGAGACCAGAATGTAACCTTTGCTGCCAAAGGTGCGGCGCGCCTGTAAGGCAAAGTTCATCCCGGTGTTACCGGCGTACCAGCTCAGCGCGCCGACGTAGGCGAACAGCACCAGATTGCCGAGCAGAATGGCGATCAACGCCGGCCAGAAGCCCAGGTGCCAGGTGATGATGCCGCCAAACAGCGCGTTGGTCAGGATCATCGGGAAACCGAACCAGACCGCCGAGACGGAGCGGGTGGAGTGGCGGTGCGACAGCGGCACCGGCTGATGTTCAAATTCCTGTTCTAACGCAGGCGCAGAAGCATTTTTCATTGGGCGATTCCAGGTTGAAGGTGGTTCCACGGCTGAATGCGCTCGAAAGCCGCGCTGGCAGCCAGCACTAAGGCATCATCAAGATGCCGTCCGACGATTTGCAGCCCCACCGGCAGGCCGCTGGCGGTGAACCCGGCGGGCACCGAGGCCGCAGGCTGGCCGGTGAAGTTGAACGGGAAGCAGAACGACAGCCAGTGATCGCTGCGGACCATACGACCATCAATGATTTCCGGTCCCTGCATACCGAGCGCAAACGGCGGCACCGCCAGCGTCGGCGTGATCAGCAGATCGTAGCGCTGCATAAAGCGCCACAGGCTGTTGCTGACCGCTTTGCGGGTGGTAATGGCGTCGGTAAAGGTTTCGGCCCGCCAGTCGCGTTGCAGCATGGCGACCAGGTGCGGCGACATCCGATCGCCCTGCTGTTCCATCATCCTGCGCATCCCGCTGAGATCGCTTTCCATCGCCACCAGCGCACCAAAGGCCGCCGAAGGATCGCGGAATCCGGGATCGGCCAGCTCCAGCTCCGCACCGATCTCCTCAGCAAAACGCTGCGCGGCGGCACTGACCACAGCGCGCACCTCGGGATCGACCGCCACGTAACCAAAATCGGCGCTAAAGGCGATGCGCAGTTTTTCGACCGGCTGGCCGGGCGCGCCCAGCCAGTCAACGTCGCTGCAGGGAATGGAGTGGCGATCGCGCATATCCGGGCCCGCCATCAGCGACATCATCAGGGCGGCGTCGCGCACCGTGCGCGTCATCGGGCCAATGTGCTCCAGCGACTCCCAACTGGAGACGCCCGGATAGCGTTCATCGCGGCAGCCGGGCCACAGCGGCACGCGTCCCATTGAGGCTTTGAAACCATATATGCCGCAGTGCGCCGCCGGAATGCGCACCGAGCCGCCGCCATCACTGCCCAGCGCGATTGGACAGAGCCGCGCCGCCACTGCCGCGCCCGATCCGGCACTAGAGCCGCCAGGGGTCCTGGTCAGGTCCCACGGATTGCGCGGCGACGGGAACAGAGGATTGTGTCCGACACCGCTGTACCCAAACTCGGGCGCGGTGGTTTTTCCCAGCAGAATGGCGTCGGCGGCCAGCAGTCGCTCGACCGTAATATCATCGTCTTCAGGTATGAAATCCTGGTATGCCGCCGAACCGGAGGTGGTGCGGACGCTGGCGGTAGAGATCAAATCTTTCACCGCCAGCGGCACGCCCGCCAGCGCACCCAGCGTTTCACCCCGCGCCCGCCGCGCATCCAGCGCCTTCGCCTGTGCCAGCGCAAGGTCCGGCGTCGGAGTACAAAACGCCTGGATATCCGGTTCACGCCGTTCCATCCGCGTCAGCGCCGCCTGGGTCAGTTCGCTGGCCGAGACCTCACCGCGGCGGACCAGTGCCGCCAGGGTGGTCGCATCTTCATCTAATAAGGAGTCAAACATGTGAACCTCGCCAAAAGTCTTCCCGATTACTAAGTGCAGAAAGGTGCAGGAAGCGTGCCAGTTAGCGGTGAACAGCGCGGTCTGAAACGGGGATGCCAGATGGAATACGGCCTGGGATACAAGATCGAATTCTTATGATGCCGGACGCGGGTCTCTGTTTATTTTTTCAGCACGATGATGACGCAGGCGTGCGCGATTACGGAGCGCATCACAAAAGTGAAGTGCGGCAAGAGTCGCAAAATGGGGTCGATACGTAGCAACAGCGGCGGTTACCCTGGAATGGGTATCCACATTTTTTATATGGATATTTGACGGAGCCGGGCAGGAGCAGAAGAATCGTTGCTTAAAGATTCACAGGCTGCATACAGGGATGACAAGTGCGCATAGAAGAAGAGATTTTTCTCGAAGATTACAACATCAGGCGAAAAAGGTTTATTTACGATCGCCGTGTTCATCACAGCTACGTGTTTGTTGCCGGTAATGAGACCTACACCGTCATCGTTGGCAATCTGCTGGATGAACAGACTTTTACCCGTATCGGATACCGGATGCCACAAGGCGTCTCCTTTCCGGTTAACGGCCTGGCGGAGGTCTGCTTTGACGTGTTCGATGGTCTGGGGTGCCTGGGCGATTTTCGCCATGTCAGCTTTGCCGGATTAGGTAGTGCTGTCGTTTTAAAAAGCGTAGTACTGGCGTTAATGGCACACAATGAACGTTTCTTTATTGGCGGGTTTATTTTCCAGGCTGCGTCAGGAGAGGTCGTTGACCGCAACCGTCCGACTCCCCTGGAGGAGATCTACGACGCCGTACTTGGGTTAAAAAACGAACTGCGCTACCATCCCCGAACAGGGTTGTCAAAAAAAGCGCCGCAACCTTTAATCCCGGACTGTTTCCGGGCTTATAAAGTCGTGACTACAGGGAGAGCTTGCTATGTCGTTTTACAATAAACACGATGAAATAACCCCTTTGGCTCCGGTCGAAACCCGGTATAAGGAGTTAAGAGCACTATTGATAGCTGAGTGGCTGGCCAATCCCGATCTGCCTGCCATCAAAGCTCAGTTAGCTCAGGCGAGAAAACGCTCCTCCTCTGCCCTGCTGCGCCGCAAGCTGCAAGAACTGAATGCGCGCGAAATGTAGAAAGCTAAGGTACGCGCTTAGTTCCTGAAGGCCCGATAAACGGGCCTTTCCTGTTTTTAACGACTTCAGGCTCACACGCGCACGGGCGGCTTTCTGCCACCCGCACAGTAATAAGTTCTACTCCGGAAAATCAGTCTCCACCGACGTCTGTTTCCACGCTTCAATCTGCGCCAGCCGCTCTTTGAGTTTGCTGGTTACCGCCTCATATCCCCATGCGCCCATCACCAGATGGCGTGGCGGATTATCATGCTCGGTAATTGCAATCATGGCCTGCGCCGCACGGGCAGGATCGCCTTTCTGGGTGCCGCTGTATTCGGCGGTAGCTTTCATCCGGGCGGCCGCGGTATCGGCATATTCCGGTAAGGTGCTTGGGGTCTGATGCAGCGAGCGGCCCGCCCAGTCGGTGCGGAACGGTCCCGGCTCCACGCAGGTGACGTGAATGCCCAGCGGACCCGCTTCCTGCGCCAGTGAGTCGGACCAGCCTTCCACCGCATGTTTGCTGGCTGAGTAGTAGCCGGAGCTGGCAAAACCGATAAAACCCGCCACAGAAGTAATGTTGATCACATGACCGCGGCGTGCCTTGCGCATCACAGGGAGCACGGCGCGGGTCAGGGCAAACAGGCCGAATACGTTGGCATCGAACTGCGCGCGGATCGCCTGTTCTTCAGCCTCTTCCACTGAGCTCTGATAACCGTAACCGGCATTATTCACCAGTACGTCAATGGTGCCGAACGCATTCAGCGCAGCCTGCACCGCCTGATCAATACTGGATTGCTGCGTGACATCCAGCGTCACCGCCAGCGCATTGTCATGGCCATCAACCAGATCGGCAACTTTTGCGGTATCGCGGGCCGTCACCACCACCCTGAAACCGCGCGCGATAGTCTGCTGCGCCAGTTCACGACCAAAACCGGTAGAACATCCTGAGATAAACCAGACAGGGCTTGTATGAGCCGCCATGTTAAGACTCCCGTTAGTGATGATGAAGAGGGGTATAAACCCGGACGCGAGTGCGTCCGGGGAGAGAAGGCTAAGGTTAGCGGTGCGACACTGCCCGATTTAACCCTTAATGCTTTTTATGCAGCAGCTGACTGGCGGTATCACTGATGATTTGCGCCGCGCCACGGTCGCCTTTCGCCATCGACGCCATAAAGGCTTTTGCCTGCTTAAAGGTGATGTGCGGTGGCAGCGGTGCCACTTCCGGATCGGTTTTCACCTCCAGCAGCACCGGACGGTCAGCGCTCAGCGCACGCTGCCAGGCGGCCGCCAGATCGTCAGGGTTATCGACGAAAATACCGATCATGCCCAGCGATTCGGCAAACCCGGCGTATTTCACATCCGGCAACTGCTGCGAGGCGTCAAAGCGCGGATTGCCTTCCATCACCCGCTGCTCCCAGGTCACCTGATTGAGATCCTGATTGTTGAACACGCAGACGATCAATCGCGGGTCGGCCCACTGCTGCCAGTATTTCTGAATGGTGATCAGCTCCGCCATGTTATTCATCTGCATCGCGCCATCCCCAACCAGCGCCACCACCGGTTTTTCCGGATGAGCAAACTTCGCTGCGATGGCGTAAGGCACGGCGGCCCCCATGCAGGCCAGACCGCCCGAGAGCGAAGCGCGTTGTCCCTGTTTGACCCGATAATCGCGGGCGAACCAGTTGGCGCAGGAACCGGAATCGGAGGTAACAATCGCGTTGTCCGGCAACTGCGGTGACATCTCCCACACCACGCGCTGCGGATTGACCGGATTCGCCGGTGCCATCGCGCGCTCTTCCATCAGCGTCCACCAGTCACGCACCTGAACCGCAATATCTTCCTGCCAGCTGCGATCCTGCTTATGCTCCAGCAACGGCAGCAGCGCGCGCAGGGTTTCGGCGGCATCGCCATGCAGATTCACTTCACAGGGATAGCGCAGGCCGAGCATCGCCGGATCGATATCGATTTGTACCGCCCGCGCCTTGCCCTCTTCCGGCAAAAATTCGGTCCACGGGAAGCCGCTGCCAATCATCAGCAGGGTATCGCAGTTTTTCATCAAATCTGACGAGGGTTTGGTGCCGAGCAGGCCAATCGAACCGGTGACAAACGGCGCGTCGTCCGGCAGCACATCTTTGCCCAGCAGCGCTTTCGCGACTCCGGCCCCCAGCACATTGGCGGCCTGCACCACTTCAACCGCCGCGTTGCGTGCGCCTGCACCAATCAGAATCGCCACTTTTTTACCGGCGTTCAGCACGTCGGCGGCCCGTTGCAGATCCGCTTCATACGGCACCACTTTCGGCCGCTGATAGCCGCTGCCCGAATGGGTGAAGCCGTGCAGATGCTGCGGTGCCTGCCACTCTTCATCCTGAATATCTTTAGGGATAATCACCACCGCGACGCCGTTCTGGGCTTTGGCAATGCGTACCCCGCGATCGATCAAGTGTCGTACCTGGGCCGGGGCCGCCGCTTCCTGAACGAAATTCGCCACGTCTGAGAAGACGCGATCCAGATTCATCTCCTGCTGATAACTGGCTCCGCGTGCCGTGGCTTCTGCCTGACCGGCAATCGCCAGCACCGGTGCATGGTCCATTTTGGCGTCATACAGACCGGTCAGCAGATGGGTGGCACCAGGCCCGCCGGTTGACAGGCAGACGCCCATTTCGCCGGTGAATTTGGCGTGACCGGCCGCCATAAAGGCGGCCATCTCTTCGTGGCGCACCTGAATAAACTCGATGCCATCACCCTTTTTGTTGGCGCGCTGGATCGCCCCCAGCACGCCGTTAATGCCGTCGCCAGGGTAGCCATAAATCCGGGTGACGCCCCACTCTTTCAGGCGCTGGACAAAAAAATCACTGGTTTTCATGCTCATCGTCGCGTTTCCCTTGGTTGTCCTTGCAGACTTAAAGCGTAGTAGACGATGGCGCGTTGCCGTTAGTTGTTCGCCATTGCCGGATATCGCTGACGCAAATCACTGAATATCTGCGCCATATCCGCCGTTTCGCCTATTTCTTCCACCGCGCGGAATACCTGGGTTTTCAGGAAGTGCCGCCAGCTGACCGGCGCCGCAGCAAGAAAAACCGTAAGCAAGTGATACCGCTGCGTTGTCCAGAGCGATTCAAAGCGCTGCCGCGCTGCGCCGTGCTCAAAATGCTGGCTCGCCTGCTGTGGCATCGCGGCGCGCAGTCGGGCCGTCGCGGGCTGATCCAGCTGGTTATCGGTGATCACCACGCCATACTGCTGCCGGGCGGCGTCCAGGCTGAGAAAGCCGCAGCGCACATCCTGCAATACCGCTTCCGGGTCGCGCTGCGACGGCAAGCCGTAGCCGCCTGCGCCCGGCCCGCGCACTTCCACCACATCGCCCGGCTCTGCGCCGATCACATCGGTGTTGCCGTGGTTGATCACCTTCCCGTCGCGCAGCGTGCGAAAACAGGAGAGCGCCCCGCTCTGCCCGCCCATCACGCCTGCCGAGGCAAATACCGAGCGGTTGCGGTTACGCGCGGTAATGGTGGTGTTGGGCGAAAAAATTTCAAACGCCATTTCGGTGGCTAACCCGCCGCGATACTGGCCAGCACCGGCGCTGTCCTGCGCCAGTCCATAGCGGTGGAAGCGAATCGGGACCTCCGCTTCATTGATCTCAATCGGGGTGTTTTTCAGGAACGCGGAGAGGCCGCCCGAGCCATCAGGTCCATCATGTCGCGGCGTGCCGCCCGCGCCACCGCCAACCGGACCGAGCGAGGCGACCACGCTGCGGCTGGCGGTCTGGGTACGGATATTCATGATCGAGTTACCGCCGGGCGAGTTAGCCGGCAGACGGTCCGGCATCGCCAGCGAGAAGACGCCCAGCGTGGCGATCTGCGACAGTGCGCAGGTCAATGAGCGCATACCCACCGCCGCCGGGGCCTCACAGTTCATCACCGTGCCGGGCGGCAATATCGCCCGGGTCGGCCGCAGCGTACCGGCGTTGAGCAGCAGCGAGCGGTCCAGAGTGGAGAGCACATAGGTCACGCCGACCAGCGCCAGCGGATGGCGCTCACGGCCGCCGGTCGGCATATTCAGTGAGGAAGCCAGTTGAGGATCGCTGCCGGTGTAGTCGAGCTCCAGCTGGTCGCCCCTGACCCGCAGCGTAATCGCGATGCGACAGGGATAGCCGCCTTCGCCATCTTCGTCGGCGTAATCGGCATAAAAATAGTCGCCGTCCGGAATGGTGGTGATAATGCTACGCGCCTGTGCTTCGGCGTAATCGAGAATGCCTTCAATGCCCTGCAGGAAATCCTCCACGCCAAAGCGGGCGATAATGTCGTGAATTTTGCGCTCACCGACGTTCACCGACGCCAGTTGTGCTTTGAAATCGCCCCAGTTCTGATCCGGAGCCCGCACGTTAAGCCGCATGATGCGCGCCACATCGCCGTTCAGTACGCCATTGCTGACGATCTTCAGCGGCGGGATGCGAATCCCTTCCTGCACGATGTCGGTTAGCGAACGCGACAGCGAGGCCGGCACCGCGCCGCCGACATCGGTGTTATGGATGTGCCCGACCACGAAGCAGACAATCTCGCCCTGATGAAACACCGGTTTCCAGATATGGATATCGGGCGAGTGAGTCGCGACGTTACCGGCGTAGGCATCGTTGGTGATGCAGATATCGCCCTCGGCGTAATCCGCAATCAGCGCCAGCACCGGCGCATAGTCGATGCCGCTGTACCAGGGCGCGCCGAAGCTGCGTGGTGAGGCGAAGGCCAAGCCGTCGCGGCTGACGATCTGGCAGGAGAAATCTTCAGTCTCTTTTACAAAGGTTGAGTGCGCGGTGCGCATCAGGGTAAACGCCATTGCATCGGCGGCGGCCGCGCAGTAGTTGGCGAGGATCTGCAGGTTACGTCCGTCAATTGCCATATTACGCCTCACTCGCAGTGATCAGCAGGTTGCCAAAAGGGTCGACATTGACCCACATGCCGGGCGGCACGCAGGTGGTGCAATCATCCTGAGCGACGATCACCGGGCCGGTGAGCCGATGCCCGGCACGCAGTTCCGACCGCAGCACCACATCCACCTGATGCCATGCGCCATCGATCCAGGCGTCTGCCTGCTTCAGCACCGCAGCCGGTTCGGTGGCCACCGGCAGACGATTGATCGCCGGTTTCGGGGTGGGCGAAGCGATCACCAGCCGCAGATTGATCAGCTGTACCGGCGCTTCCGGATCGCAGTGACCAAACATCTGCTGATGCTGGGCGTCAAACGCCTGATGCAGCGCCGTAACGTCAGCCGTCGCCAGCCAGTTCGCCTCCAGCGGCACTTCAATTTCAAACGACTGGCCGCGATAGCGCATGTCGGCGCTGAATTGCAGCTGGTACGGCATCTCGCTGCCGTGCTCCTGCGCCAGCCAGCCGCAGGCACGTTGCTGTAACGCCTGCGCTTCGCTGGCTAAGGTGTCAGCCAGCGCTGGCGTCAGGTCACTGTAGAGGGTGCGGATAAAGTCATTGCGGATATCCGCCACCAGCCCGCCGAGCGCCGAGAGAACGCCTGGCGTAAGCGGCACGATAACGCCTTTCATGTTCAGCTCGCGGGCCAGGAAACAGCCCATCATCGGCCCTGCGCCGCCAAAGGCGAGGAACCAGAATTCACGCGGATCGAGGCCAAAACGGGAGAGCAAGCCGCTGGTGTCGCTGTACATGCTGGAGATCGCCAGCTGGATGGCGGTCTCTGCCGTTTCCTGCACCGTCACATTGAGCCTGTCCGCCAGCGGTTGCCAGGCCGCACGAGCGGCGGCCACATCCACGCTTACCGCGTTGTAGCCGAGCGCGCCGTGCCCCATCATGCCGCAGGCGGCAAAGGCATCGGTAGCGGTAGGCTGGGTGCCGCCGCGCTGGAAGCAGACCGGTCCCGGCAGTGATCCGGCGCTGTCCGGTCCCATCTGCAGCACGCCCTGGCCATCAATCCACGCCAGCGAGCCGCCGCCCTGCCCGACCGAGGTCACCGCCACCGACGGAATAAAGATCGGAAAATCACCGATGATTTCGCCGTTGCCCTGCGCCACCTTGCCATCGACGATCACCGCCACGTCGGCACTGGTGCCGCCGATGTCGAGGCTGAGAATTTTGTCAAAGCCGCAGGCGCTGGCGAGATAACTGGCACCGATGACTCCTGATGCGGTACCGGAGAGCACCATCTGTACGCATTCGCGTTTCGCCTGCTCAAGGCCCATGACGCCGCCATTTGATTTGGTAATGCGCGGCGGTGGTTTCACCCCAAGGCGATGCAGCGCCTGCTCAAAGGATTCGAGATAGTTAATCACCATCGGCTGAACGTAGGCGTTAATGGTGGCGGTGATGGTGCGCTCATATTCGCGGATGATTGGCCAGATGTCGGCCGAACAGGAGGTCAGCAGCTCCGGGGCCACTTCGTCGATAATCGCTTTCACTGCGGCTTCATTGTGCCGGTTGCGGTAGCTGTGCAGCAGCGAGACCACAATGCCCTGACAGCCCGCCGCCCGCGCCTGTTCTATCGCATCAAGCACGCTCTGGCGATCGACCGCTTGCAGCACGTTGCCGTGACAGTCGCTGCGTTCGCGGATGGCAAACACCCGATCGCGGCTAATCAGCGGCGCGGGACGCCGCGAAAAGAGATCGTGGATATGCGGGATTTTCAGGCGCGCCAGCTCCAGCACATCGCAGAAGCCTTCAGTCGCAAACAGCGCCAGCCGCACGCCGCGCCGCTGGATCACCGCATTAATCCCGACCGTGGTGCCGTGGGTAAAATAGCCAATCTCTGCCGGTTCAATGCCATCGCGCTGCTGAAACTGCGTCAGCCCGGTGACGATTTCGCTGCCCGGTTGATCCGGGCGCGACAGGACTTTAAGGGTATGAATCTGATTGGTTTGCTGATCGAGCACGGCGAAATCGGTAAAAGATCCGCCAATATCCACGCCAACGCGGTATCGCATCTCAGGTTAACTCCAGGGTCAGGAGGGAGGAAATTCCATCAGCGTCTGTGGATCCTGCACCACACGCCAGCCGAGTCGCTGGTAGACCTGATGGGCATCACGGGTTGACAGCATCCAGCGGTGCACCGTTTGCAGTTCGGGATGTTCACGGACGCAGGTCGCCAGCCAGCTACCCAGCCCGTGCCCGCGCCAGTTCTCATCGATCATCACATCGCACAGCCAGCCAAAACGGGTGTAGTCCGTGATCAGCCGGGCAAAACCGATCTGCGCTTGCTGGTGATAGAGGCCAAACGGCAATGAACCGGCAATCGCCCGCTCAGTTTTGGCCCGCGGCTGGCCCTGCGCCCAGTAGGACTTTTCCGCCAGCTGGTGGTGGACCCAGTCGAGGTCGAGCCGCTGACGTGCGGTGGAGACGGTAAATGCATCACGCTGCCATTGCTGGTCAGCAATCACGAATGAGCTCATGACAACTCCTTGTATCGGTTGAAATCAGTGTAAAAGGGTTTGCGGAACGGTTAAGACTGTAGCGCGTATCAGAAGGGGTTTTAGCGGCTGAATTTCAGCGGGGAATGAAATTTTATGCTGCGGGCGGTTGTGTTTGGTGGCGAGCCGGGTCAGCGGTGTCGCCGCTGCGCGCCAGCGTCGTCAAAACGGGCTGAGGTGGCGGGCATACAGACGGCGGTGAATCAGGTTTGGATGCAGGCAGTGCGGGCTAAAGCAGATGAGTGACGGTAAACAGCACGGGGAAAACGGCTCCTGCGCTCACCCCCTTCCCCGTGTTGAGGGAAGGCGGGAATAAGCGACCAGAGGCCGCCCGTCAGACACCAAACTCGACCGAGTTCTGTTTGCTGATCAGCGAGCGCAACGGCACGCTGCTTTTCATGATCGGTGATTTAATGACGATATAGCTGAAGTACTTATCGATGCCGATCTGGGCGTCGAGCATCTTCTCAATCACTTCCTGGTAATGCTCAATACTGCGGGTTATAAAACGCAGCAAATAGTCATAGCCGCCGGTGATCAGATGGCACTCCATCAGCTCATCGACGTCGCGCATCGCACTTTCAAATTTCATAAAGTCTTCGCGGCGATGACCGGAGAGGGTCACTTCGGTAAATACCGTCACCGAATCGGTGATGCGCGTGAGGTTGATGTGCGCTTCATAGCCGGTGATAAAGCCCGCCTGTTCCAGGCGCTTGACCCGTTGCAGACAGGGGCTGGGGGAAAGGCCTACAGCATCGGCGAGGTTAACGTTGCTGATACGGCCATCTTTCTGGAGTTGCACCAGGATGTTGATGTCGATGCGGTCGAGTTTCATTAAGCCGTTCATAGCACCCCTCATTGTTAATCAAATGTGCAGAACCTCCCGAAGATATAACACGCTTTACGGTAAACGCGCCAGCGCTAAGCAGTGGTTATACCAGCGGGAGGTTTTCAAATTACTCCAACAATATCAATGAGGAAGCGGACTTTACCCTAACCGGCCGGTGGCGCGGGCCAGCGCAATATCGAAGATATGCAGCGCTTCTTCCAGTTGCGAGTCAGTGGTCACCAGCGGTGCCAGGAAACGGATGGTATTACGATGCAGCCCGCACTTAATCAGCAGCAGACCCTCCTGGCAGGCGCTGTCGAGAATCTTCTGGGTCAGGGCTGCATCGGGCCGCCCGGTTTCAAAGTCCAGAATCTCAACCGCCTGCATAAAGCCAACGCCGCGCACATCGCCAATGCAGGCATATTTATCCGCCAGCTGACGCAGACGCGCATTGAGCTGTTCGCCGAGCTGGCAGGAACGCTGCAACAGATTCTCCTGTTCGAACAGGTCCAGTACCGCCAGCGCCGCAGCACAGGCCAGCGCATTGCCGCCATAGGTGCCGCCGAGTCCGCCAGGCGTGGGGGCATCCATGATCTCTGCCCGCCCGACAACGCCGGAAATCGGCAGACCGCCGCCCAGGCTTTTCGCCAGCGTGACTAAATCCGGTTTGATCCCCAACTGCTGGAAAGCGAACATCGTGCCGGTACGCCCGAAGCCGGACTGGATCTCATCACAGATCAGCAGAATGCCATGCTGGCTGGTGATACGACGCAGCGCCTGCATAAATGCCGGACCCGCGGGCAGGAAGCCGCCGTCACCCTGTACCGGCTCGATGATGATCGCCGCGACCCGCTCCGGCAGAATCTGTACCGCGAACAGCTGATCCAGTGCCTTCAGGCAGTCCGCTTCGGTGATACCGTGCAGCGGGTTCGGGAAAGGCACACGGTAAATGTCACCCGGGAACGGACCAAAATTCTGTTTATAGGGCGCAGACATGCCGGTCAGGGTTACGCCCAGCAGCGTACGGCCATGAAAAGCGCCATCAAAGGCGATAATGCCGGGGCGCTGGGTATGGGAACGGGCGATTTTCACCGCATTTTCTACCGCTTCGGCGCCGCTGGTGAAGAAGACGCTTTTATAGGCCTCATCTCCGCCCACCAGCTTGTTCAGCCGCTGGGCCAGCGTGATGTAGCCCGGATAGGCGACCACCTGAAAACAGGCGTGGGAAACCATGCCCAGCTGACGGGTGACGGCATTGACCACCGCCGGATGATTATGACCGACATTCAGCACGCCGATACCGCCAACGAAGTCGAGATAGCGATTGCCTTCCACATCCCACACTTCGCTGCCTTTCGCGCGTTCGATCACCAACGGATGTGCGGTGACCACGCCACGCGGCACGTTCTGCTCGCGTGCATCCAGTAACAGGCTGTTATCGGAGTATGCTTGCTGCTCTGCCATGACATTCTGCATTTTAAACCCTCATCCACGTAACGTTCGGTTGGCTCAAGTATCGCAACCCGTTGGTTTCTTACGCTGCCGTAATTCCGCAGGCAGCGGCATTTCCTGTCAAAATCCTGCGGCTTTCAGCAGGGAAATTTCTCTGCCAGCGCCTGTTGAATCAGCGCGACAAATACCTGGATACCATGCGGGATCAGCGCGTCGTTGAAGTCATAGGCCGCATGATGCAGCGGCTTGCTGGGTGCCGATCCCAGCCACAGGTAAGCGCCGGGACGCGCCTGCAACATAAAGGCGAAATCTTCTGAGGTGAGCGCGGGCTGCGGCGCGAGGTCGGCCGGAATACCCGCCTGGCTGAGCGCCTGCAAACAAAACTGCGCTTCAGCGGCGCTGTTGATGGTCGCCGGGTAGTAGCGGTGATAGCTGACCTCGGCGCGCAGGCCGTGCGCGGCGGTAATGTGTTCTGCCATCTGGCGCAGCCGTGCTTCCAGCGTTGCCTGTGCCGCCGGATTGAAGGTGCGAACCGTGCCGGTCAGGCTGGCTTCAGCCGGGATCATATTGTGCGAGAAGCCGCCCTGCATGCGGGTCACGGTTAACAGCCCGGTTTCGCAGGGGTCGAGCGCCCGCGCCACCAGCGTATTGAGCTGCACCACCAGTTCACTGGTTGCCAGCAGGGTATCGCGCGTCAGGTGGGGCTGTGCCGCATGGCCGCCCTCGCCGATCACCCGGATGTCGAAGCGGTCGGCTGCCGCCATAATCGGGCCAGGTCGGGTTTGTACCCTGCCCAGCGGCAGTTCCGGCCAGTTGTGGATCGCGTAGACCGCGTCACAGGGAAAACGGCTGAATAATCCGTCGTCGATCATCGCCTTCGCCCCGGCCAGCCCCTCTTCCGCGGGCTGGAAAATAAAGCAGACGCAGCCATCGAATGAGATATCGCGTGCCAGCACTTCCGCCGCGCCCAGCAGCATCACGGTGTGACCATCGTGACCGCAGGCGTGACTCACCTGTTCCACCTGACTTTTCCACGCCGCATCACCCTGATCCTGCATCGGCAGCGCATCCATATCAGCACGCAGACCGATCATCCGTGCGCTGCTACCCTTTTTCAGCACCCCGACAACGCCGGTTTTACCGATGCCGCGATGCACCTCAATGCCGAGTTGATGCAGAAAGGCGGCCACGATATCGCTGGTGCGCTGCTCGTTAAACCCGGTTTCCGGATGGGCGTGCAGATCGCGACGCAGCGCGACTAAATGATCCATCTTAATATCCTCGCGAACGGTCAATCAGCCCGTGCAGCGGCTCCCCGCGTTGATAGCGACGCAGGTTATCCAGCAGGGCAGCAATGGCGCTCTCGTTTTGGGTCTGGCTGGCGATGTGTGGCGTCAGCCAGATCGCCGGATGGTGCCAGAAGGGATGATCCGCCGGTAAGGGTTCGGGATCGGTGACGTCAATCACCGCCGCGCGCAGCTGACCACTCTTCAGCGCCAGCAGCAGATGGTCGTGATTCAGCTGCGGACCGCGGCCCGCCTGAACCAGCGCGGCACCATAAGGCAGCTGATTGAACAGCGTGCTATTGAGCAAGCCGTGAGTGGTGGTGGTGAGCGGCAACAGGCAGACCAGGATGTCGCTGTGCGCCAGAAAATCGGCCAGCTGGTCATCGCCGTGCCAGCAGCGGACGCCAGCGCACTGTCGTGGCGTCCGGCTCCAGCCCGCGCAGTCAAAGCCCAGCGCCACCAACTGCCGCAACGCCGCCTGGCCCAGTTCGCCCATTCCCATTACCCCAACCCGACGCTGCGCGGCGGGCAGCGCACTGTGCGCCAGCCACTGTTGCTGGCGTTGCTGCTGCAAATAGCGCGGCATATCACGATGCAGGCCGAGCACCGAAAAGGTGACATATTCGACCATGCCCTGGGTCAGCCCCGGTTCAATCATCCTGACCACCGGCAAATCGGCCGGCAGAGCATTGAGGTCAAACTGATCGGCACCGGCACCCACCGAGAACAGCAGCTTCAGATTGGGAAAACAGGCGGTGATATCGGCGGGCGGCTGCCAGGCGATCAGCGCATCAACCCGATCCGGCTCGCCGGTTTCCGGCCAGATATGCAGCTGAATATCGGGTGCCTGCTGCGCCAGCCAGCGCTGCCACAGCCGGCCGCGTTCCGGCTCAGATTTATAGACTATCTGCATCAGGCCATCGCCTGCGTCATCAGGCCAAACGCCTGCATGTTCTGCGGCGTCCACGGCGTTCCGCGTACCATGGTGGTCGGCGCGTCAACCTGTTCCAGCCCCAGCGTGCTGAGCCAGCCAGCCAGCGGCAGAGTCGCCTCGGTATCTATGCGCAGAAATTCTCCCTCTACTCCCTGCATCAGCGCGGCGACCAGCGCCTGCGCCACCGGAAAATCATCGGCGATGATCGGGCCAATCGCCCAGCCGTGACCAAAGCGGCGCAGGCTGGCGAAACCGTGGATTTGCTGGTCAGCATCCTGCACCAGCAGGGTCTGCGTGTCGCTGAGCAGGTGATCAAACAGCGCCGGACGGTGCATCCCGTGCGCCTGGTAATCCAGCGCCACCAGCGATGAATGGTCGGCCCCGGTGGCGCGACGCAGTTCCAGTCCGGCAGGCAGCTGGATCGACGGTACCGTCGCCAGTGCGCGGGTCTGATGCTGGCGGATCTCACCGCAGCTGACAAACCCGAGCTTTTCATACAGCCCCTTGCCCATTTCCGTTGCATGCAGGCGCACATTGTAGCCGGGCAGCTTTTCCAGTTGCGCCAGCATCAGCTGTTTGCCGAGACCTCGTCCCTGCTGCTGATTGTCGACGATCACCAGGCCGATGGTGGCCGCCTGTTCGCCCCAGCGCCACAACACCGCACTGGCGATCAGTTTGCCCTGATCCTCAATTACCGTGCCCTCACCTAACTGCAACGCCAGCTGCCAGTCTTCGCGGCGATGCGGCCATTTCAGCGCCTGGGTCATCGCGTAGCAGGTATCAAGGTCGTCTGCCGTCATTGCACGTAGCGTTATGCTCATGGAGTCTCCTTACATCATGCCGGGGGTTTCGAGTCCGCTGCCGTCGACCAGACGGCTGTAGCGGTAAGGTCTGGGATCAACGATTGGGGTGGCGTCGGTGGCGAGGTCGGCAGCCAGCCGTCCGGCGCCCGGTCCGATGCCGAAGCCGTGTGCGCTGTAGCCGGCGGATAACACCAGGCCAGGCAGTTTCGCCACCGTCGAGATCACCGGAATCGCGTCCGGGGTGCTGTCGATCATGCCGCCCCACGACTGGGCCAGCTTCAGATTTGCCAGCGCCGGGTATTCACGGCGCATTGCAGCCAGCCCCTCTTCAACAATGTGCGCATCCGCCGCCGGATCGAGAATCCGCATCCGTTCGAACGGCGACATGCGATCAAATTCCCAGCGTCCCATCGCTTCCGGGCCGTTGAAGAACGGCGTGATACCGAGATTCAGGGTGAGATTTTTCCGCCGGCTTTTAAAGGTCGGATAGAACTGGCGGGCATAGCGCAGCCCCTGCGCGCCTGGCTCCAGCCGTCCGCGTCCGGAGACCGACACGGTGTAGCTGCCGTCCAGCTGTGGCCGGCAGGCGAAGCCCGGCGTATAGAGCGGCATGGCAATCGCCTGTTCAATCGGCTGGGTGCGAAAGGCGGTGCCGATCACATTGCCCAGCGGCAGATCGATACCGTGACGGCGGCAGAACATCGAGGTCCAGGCACCCGCGGCACAGATCACCCGGCTGGTTTTGATCAGGCCGCGCTCGGTCCAGACGCCGCTGACCTGGCCTGCGGCGATATCCAGCCCGCGCACTGCACACTGCTGAAATACCAGCGCACCGTGCTTCTGCGCGCCGATCACCAGGCCCGGTGCGGCAAGGCGCGGTTCGGCATGGCCATCGGTCGGGGATGAGACACCACCACGCCAGGCGGTGGTGCTGCCAGGCGTCATCGCTTTCGCCTGTTCGGCGGTGAGAATGTCGCTGCGGACGCCGTAGCTTTTCGCCATCTGGCCCCACTTCTCCCACGCGGCGATATCCGCTTCAATTTGGGTGGCGTAGACCAGCCCACTGCGGCGAAAACCGAGCTCTTCACCGGTTTCGGCGTTGAGTTCGCCCCAGCGTTGCAGGGCATAGATGATCAGCGGCAATTCGCGCTCATCACGGTTCTGCTGGCGGCACCAGCCCCAGTTGCGGCTCGATTGCTCTGCCCCCACCAGCCCTTTTTCGATTAACACCACGCTGAGCCCCTGTTTTGCCAGCTCCCAGGTGGCGGCAGCCCCGGCGATACCGGCGCCAATCACCACCACATCGGCGGTCTCCGGAAAGTTTGCACTGTCCTGTACATAACGAATCGGTGCAGGCATAGCATTGCTACCTCTGTTATTGGTTATCAGGCAGGATGCGACCCGATAACGCGGCCACTTCCTGCTTCGCGCCTCTGCCACGACGGGCAGAGGCGTTGTCATATTCTCAGTTGCCTCTTTGCTGCTGCGGGGCGCGTCGCGCCTCAGCCTTACTCCGCTTTCAGCACCTCTTCATGCTCATCCAGCCAGCCCTGCCGCAGTTCCGGCACCGCCCGTTTCAGCCGCTCAAAATAGAGTTCCGTGGTCGGCTTATCGTAGTCGTTGCGCGCCAGCTGAGTGATGATTCGTCCGCTCTTCATCACCACGATTTCATCGCATACTGCGCGTACCGCATGCATATCATGGCTGATAAAGATCACTGACAGGCCGAGTTCACGGCGCAGCTCACTGATTAAGTCCAGCACCGCGGCGGCCACCACGGTATCCAGTGCCGAGGTCACTTCATCGCACAGGATCAGATCCGGTTCAGCCGCCAGCGCCCGTGCCAGATTGACACGCTGCTTCTGCCCGCCGGAGAGCGCCCACGGACGCCGCCACAACACGCTGCGCGGCAATTTGACCAGCTCCAGCAGCTGCCAGAGCCGCTGTTGCCGGGCCGCCCCGCTCAGTCCGTGAAACAGCGTCAGCGGACGCGACAGTATCTGCTCCACGCTGTGCGCCGGATTCAGGGCGGTATCCGCCATCTGGAACACATACTGAATGCGCCGCAGCTCATTGTCAGGGCGTTTTTGCATATCGCCAGCAATGTAGTGACCGTTGAACAGAATATGGCCATGACTCGGCGCATTCAGCCCGGCAATGGCGTGCGCCAGCGTGGTTTTACCGGAACCCGACTCACCAATGATGCCGATGGCCTGCCCCTTCCACAGCTTGAGGTTGATCTCTTCGAGGATGCGCACTTTCGGGTGGCCGTCGCTGCCGCGCGGACCGTAGCCTGCATTCAGGTCGCGTACCTCCAGCAGTGGCTGGACATCGGCCGCGGCCGGACACCAGTTGCTGGGGCGCTCTTTCTGCCGCGCCGCCTCCATCAGCAGGCGGGTATATTCCGCCTGCGGTGCGCCAATCAGATGCGCGGTGGTGCCATACTCCGCCATCTGTCCGCGCAGCAGTACCAGAATCCGATCCGCCATCTGCGCCACCACGGCCAGATCGTGGCTGACGTAAATGGCGGTGACGCCACGCTGTGCCACCACCCGGCGAAACGCTTTCAGCACCTCCACCTGAGTGGTGACGTCCAGCGCGGTGGTCGGTTCGTCGAGGATCACCACGTCCGGATCGCCAATCAGCGCCATCGCCGTCATCAGTCGTTGCAACTGCCCGCCCGAAACCTGATGCGGAAAGCGGTCGCCAATGGTATCCGGATCGGGCAATGCCAGTTCACGAAACAGGCCAATCGCTTTAGCTCTGGCCGCTTTGCGGGTCATGGTGCCGTGGATCACCACCGGCTCGATCACCTGATCAAGAATCTTCATGCCGGGATTGAAGGAGGCGGCGGCGCTCTGGGCAATATACGAGACTTTGTTACCGCGAAACGCGCGCAGCTGGCCCGGTGACAGGCTATTGACGTCGGTACCCGCTACGTGAATATTGCCTTCGGCGATGCGACAGCCGCTGCGGGCATAGCCCATCAGCGCCATGGCGATGGTGGTTTTCCCCGAGCCGGATTCGCCAATCAGCGCCAGCACTTCGCCCTTCTGAACGGTAAAGTGAATGTCGGAGACCAGATCGATCTCTTCGCCGCGATCGGTCTGCGCGGTAACCCGCAGCTTGTCGACCGATATCACCGGCATTGCAGTATGTGGCGTCACGTTCATGCTCCCTCCTTCGCCAGCGTCATCGGACGCATCGCCTGCAGGCTGTCGATAAACAGGTTGGCCCCGATAGTCAGGCTGGCAATCGCCAGTGCTGGCATCAACACCGCGGGCGAGCCATCAAACAGTCCCTGAATATTTTCACGCACCAGCGTGCCCCAGTCGGCATACGGCGGCTGTACGCCCAGCCCAAGGAAACTCAGGCCGCTTAACAGCAGCACGATGTAGACAAAGCGCAGGCCAAAATCGGTCAGCATCGGGTGCACCATATTAGGCAGAATGTCGTGAATCGCGATGTACCAGCGGCTTTCACCGCGTAACCGGGAAGCACGAACATAATCCATGCTGCGTAGCGTGCTGGCCATGGCGAAAGCGATACGGAACGCGCCGGGCCAGTAGGTAAAGACCGCCGTCAGGATCAGCATCGGCAGTGACGAGCCAAATACCGCGACTATCATCAGCGACAGCACTTTGCCTGGCAGCACCAGCAGCGCATCGTTGACGCGGCCCAGCAGCTCTTCCAGCCAGCGACCGGCGACCGCCGCCAGCAGCGCCAGCAGCGTGCCAATCAGGCTGGCCAGCAGCGCGGCGCTGAGCGCCAGCCCGATCGAGAACTTCGCGCCGTAGAGAATACGGCTCAGCATGTCGCGCCCGAGATAGTCGGTGCCCAGCAGGTTATCGGGCGTCAGACCGCCCATCAGCGGACCGCCGCCGATATCATCAATGCTGTGCGGTGCCAGCTGGGTGCCGAAGGCGGCCATCAGCAGCCAGAACAGCGACATCAGCAGTCCCAGCCGACCTGACCAGGAGAGCGACTGGAAAAAACGGACGGGAAGCAGGAGTCTGTTCATGCGCTTCTCCATTTGGGGTTAAAGGCAATAGTCAGGACATCAGCCGCCAGCAGCAGCACCAGGTAACAGGCAGCAAACAGCATCACGCAGAGCTGCACTACCGGCAGATCGCGGTTACTGACTGCGTCAACCAGCTGGCTGGCGAGGCCGGGATAACTGAAGATAGTTTCGATAATGATCACCCCGCCGAACAGATAGGAGAGGCTGAGTGAAATAGCGTTAGCAATCGGTCCGACCGCATTCGGCAGCGCGTGACGCAGCACCGCCCGCAGGGGTGAAACCCCTTTCAGCAGCGCCATCTCCAGATAAGGGCTGTCGAGCTGGTTGATGATCGCCGCGCGCGTCATGCGCGCCATCTGCGCCACCAGCACGCAGCACAAGGTCAGCACCGGCAGTGCATAGGCTTTCAGGTAGCTCAGCAGATCGCTGTCCGGGCTGCCGAACGACATCGCCGATACCCAGTGCAGCTTGACGGCAAAGATCAGTACCGCCACCGTTGCCACCAGAAACTCCGGTACCGCCACCGTCGCCATGGTGCCGATCACCAGCGCCCGGTCGAGCCGGGTACCGCGATTCATCGCCGCAATGATGCCGATGATCAGGGCCAGCGGCACGCAGATCAGGGTGGTGATCGCCGCCAGCTCAAAGGTGGCCGGAATGCGCTGCGCCACCAGCTGCGAGACCGGCAGATGGCTGGCAAACGAGGTACCAAAGTCACCCTGTACCATGCCCGCCAGCCAGCTGAAGTAGCGCATCAGCAGCGGCTGATCCAGGCCCAGCTGCTGACGTAACGCTGCCACCGTCTCCGGCGTGGCGTTCTGTCCAAGGATCATCTGCGCCGCATCGCCTGGCAGCAGGCTGGTGATAAAAAACACCACCGCCGAGACGATAAGTAAAGTCAGGATGCCGGCACCGACCCGCCGGGCAATCAGGAACATCATGTATCGGTTCATCGGCGTACTCCTTATTACGAGCCTGGCCCACCAGGCGTAATTGTTGCTGGCAGTCCGGACACGGACTGCGCGGAACAACCGGAACGTACACGTAGTACGTGTGGATGGAGATCACTGCCCAGCGTCAGACAGACCCATAAAATCGTCTGACTGGATTGGCTGGGATCAGGCGGTCAGCCAGGCGAACTCATGAAAGCGATAGCCCATCATCATGCCCGACGGCCAGGCCTCCACGCCCTTCACCTTTTTGCTGTAACCGTCAGTCGAGCTGATAAAGGTCGGGATGATGGTGCCGCAATGGTCATAAATCAGCGTCTGCATATCGCCATACATCTGCTTGCGTTTCGCCTGATCGCGCTCGCCACGGGCGGCCATCACCAGTTGGTCAAACTGTGCGTTTTTCCAGCCCGATTCATTATTCGGTGCGCTAGAGAGATAAAACTGTGAGAACAGCATGTCGAGCGTCGGTCGCGGATTTATCGAGCCGTATCCCACCGGATCTTTGGTCCAGTGCGAAGACCAGTAACCGTCATACGGCACGCGTCGCACTTTGAAGTTGATGCCAGCACCCCGTGCCATCTGCTGAATCAGCTGGCCACCTTCATTCGCACCTTCGATATTCGGGGTGGTGATGATCTCTACCGTCGACCCGGTCATGCCAGCTTTTTTGATGTGGAACTTCGCCTTCTCAACGTCGAGCGGACGCGGTTTGAGGTCGGCGTTGTAGAGCGGATGCCACGGCGGAACCGGCGTGTCGTTGCTGACGTCGCCGTAGCCCTGCAGCACGGTTTTGACCAGCATTTCACGCGGCTGCAGATATTTCATCGCCAGCACAAAATCTTCGTTGCTGCCTGGTTTGACGTCGGTGCGCACAATCAGGTTGGTGTACATGCCCGATTTGCTCTCCAGCACGCCGAAGTCGCTGGTAGCCTTGATCCGTTTGCAATCGGCCGCCGACAGGGTGGAGACGATGTGCAGATCGCCCGACATCAGCGCATTGACCCGCGCCGCCGCATCGGTCACGCCAATCAGCTCTATCTCATCGAGGTGCGGTAAACCGGGCTTGTAGTAGTTGGGATTGCGGGTGCCGATCGAGCGCACGCCCGGCATAAAGGCTTTGCAGATGAACGGACCGGTACCGATGCCCTTGCTGAAATCTTTGGTGCCATCCTGCACTATCAGGAACGGCGGCGTCGCCAGCATATAAGGTACATCGAAGTTGGCGCTACTCAGCTCCAGCAGCACCTCATGATCGCCGACCGCACTGAGGGTTTTGAACTGATCGGCCAGCTTAAAGGCGTTAGACGCGACCGCCGGATCTTTATGGCGGCTGAGCGAGTAGATCACATCTTTGGCGGTAAAGGGTTTGCCGTCGTGGAAGGTAACCCCCTGGCGCAGTTTGATATGCCAGCTGATGCCATCGCTGGACTCCAGCGATTCGGCCAGCGCCGGTTGTGCCATCAGGCTTTTATCCAGCTCGGTCAGGCCGCTGTAAAACATGTACTGACGGGTGTAATCGGCGCTGTTGTTGCTTTTCGCCGGATCGAGTGTGTCAGTGGCGGAAGCGTTCGACATCGCCGCCCGCAGTTTGCCGCCTTTGACGGGCTTGTCATCGGCCAGCGCTGCACCGGAAAAGCCGATCAGGCCGCTGCTCATTACCGCACCAGCCGAGAGCATTTTCATCAGGCTACGGCGTGACAGCGATCCTTCGGTGATCATTCGCGTCAGTGCCGGATTAACCGCGTCAGGCTCTTTATTATCAAATTTGCTCATCTGTACACCCTCAATAAACCATCAAGCGAACGTGAAGTAACTCTTCCGGCGGCCGGAGGTGGCCTGATCCGGCGGGAACTTATGACAGGCGATCCTTTGCTTTGTAATAGAGCCCGGCGAGGGGCAAAAACCATGGCTTGCCGTGATAACCGGGCAGCGCAGGCCATGACGCGCGCTGCCAGGGGTTTTCTGTCTGTTTTTCGGCCAGCAGATCGGCCATCACCCGACCCATCCACACCGACATCTGGGTTCCGTGGCCGCTGTAACCCAGCGAATAGAACACCCCATCCTGCTCACCGGCATGGGGTAACCGGTCCGCCGTCATATCGACCATACCGCCCCAGCAGTAGGCCAGCGGAGTATTGCTGAGCTGAGGAAACATCTGCACCATCGCCTGGCGCAGGATCTCGCCACTGCGCGAATCGGAGGTCGGGTTACTGACCGCAAAGCGCGCCCGGCCACCAAAGACCAGCCGGCGATCGGCGGTGCTGCGGAAGTAGTTGCCGATGTTCAGTGAAGTGACGTAGGTGCGGTTGTGCGGTAACACCTGGCGCAGCAACTCGTCATCCAGCGCCTCGGTGACCACGATAAAGCTGCCGACCGGCACGATGCGGCGCTGAAACCAGGGAAAGGGGCCGACGTTGGAACAGCCGGTTGCCATCAGCACTTTGTCGGCCACAATCTCGCCCTGCCCGGTATGCACCCGATGCTGATAGCCATTAAGGCGCTCCAGCCGGGTTACCGCATGATGAGGATAAATTCTCGCCCCGCTGCGGGCCGCCGCCTCGGCGAGCCCGACGCCGAACTTGCCCATGTGCATCTGACCGCCGCGCTTTTGCAGCAGGCCGCCGTGAAAATTATCACTGCCGATCTCCTGGCGGACGGCCGCTTTGTCGAGCAGTTCAATCTCTGGATCGACCGTGCGGCGCATCAGCTCCGCGGCTTCGCGCAGCCCGGCGAGATGGGTCGCTTTGCTGGCGAGCTTGAGCTTGCCGCACAGGCGGAAATCGCAGTCGATCTGTTCGTGCTGTACCAGCTGTTCGACATAGCTGACCGCGTCGTCAAACGCCCGATAGAAACGACTGGCCTGTTCCAGCCCCTGACTCGCCACCAGCGAAGCGAAGTTCTGCGCCACGCCGGTGTTGCAGTGCCCGCCGTTGCGCGACGAAGCCTGACTCATCACTTCGCCGCTCTCCAGCAGCACCACGCTAAGGCCGCTGCGCGCCAGGCTGAGCGCCGCCGAGACGCCGGTGAAGCCGCCGCCAATCACCACCACATCAGCCTGTGACGGCAGTGGGTCGGTCGCGGCGCCGCTAAAGGCCGGTGCGGTGGCTTGCCAGAACGATTCCAGTTTCATGGCGCTTTCCTCAGAGTCCAACGACGCCAGGCAGGCCGCCAATGTCTTTAATTTCGGTGTACTGATAGTACGGATTGGCCGGTTCATGACCGCGGTTGACCCACACTTTGTGTTTGATGCCGAGATCGTGTGCGGTCATCAGGTCGTAGCGGAAACTGGAGGAGACGTGGAGGATCTCATCCGGGCGACAGTCGAGCTTCTCCAGCATGTACTCAAAGCCTTTCATCTGCGGCTTGTACGCGCCCGCCTCTTCCGCGGTGATCGTCATATGGATGGGTGCACCGAGGCGCGGGATATGATGCGGGATCAGGTCCTTCATCGAGTTAGTCAGCAGCACCAGCGGAAACTCCTCTGCCACTTTTGCCAGCCCGGCTGGCACATCAGGATGCGGCCCCCAGCTGGCGCAGTCGGTGTAGATAAAGTCGCTGTCGGCTTTGTCCCAGCTCACGCCCCACTTTTTACAGGTGCGCTGCAGCGCATTACTGACCACGTCGTAATAGGGTTTCCAGGCGCCCAGCACCTCATCGAGCCGATAGCTGGAGAAGTCGGTGGTGAAAGCGTGCATCTGCGCCGGGTCGATGCGGTCGCTGAAGCGACGCTGCGCGGCACCGGCCATGTCGAACAGAATCAGCGTGCCGTAACAGTCGAACGTGATGTATTTCGGTTTAAACAGAGCCATCTAATAACCTCGTCATAGTCAGTTGCGCTTAGAAATCGATCAGTACGCTTTTCTGGCGCTGGCAGGCCTGAAACGCCTGACGGCCTAAATCTTTCCCGATGCCTGACCCGAGAAAGCCGCCGGTCGGAATGATGAAATCGCCAGAGCGGCCATAGCGGTTGACCCAGACGGTACCGGCCTCCAGGGCGCGAATCGCCCGCAGCGCACGCGGCAGGCTGAGCGTATGCACACCGGCACACAGGCCGTAGGTGTCGTGCGCCGCCAGCGCCAGGCCCTGCTCTTCATCGTCGAACGGCTGAATGGTGAGCACCGGACCAAAAATTTCCTGCTGCACCGCCGGATTATCCTGCGCGACGTGGCTCAGTAAGGTGGGCTGCCAGAACCAGCCGCCGTCGGTGTCGGCGAAGCGTTCGCCGCCCACCAGCACTTCCGCGCCCTGCGCTTTGGCGGCCTCAATCACTGAACAGACTTTGTTGCCCTGACGGTCATCGATCAGCGGCGCGTAGCGGCTGCCTTCATGCCAGGTGACGCCCGGCTTCACCTCGCGACATAGCAGTGCCAGTCGCTCAGTCAGTGCATCGGCGATGCCGCGCTGCACGATTAAACGGGTCCCCGCCACGCACGCCTGGCCGCCATTGGCGGTGAAACCGCGCAGGATGCGCTGCGCCAGGATGTCCAGGTCACCGGCGTCATCAAACACCAGCTGCGGGCTTTTGCCGCCCAGCTCCAGCGTCACCGGCTTCATGCCGAACTGCGCCGCATCACTCATAATGCGCGCGCCGGTGAGGGTCGAACCGGTAAAGGAGACTTTGCGCACCAGCGGATGTTTCACCAGCGCACTGCCGGTTACCGCCCCGCTGCCCTGCACAATGTTAAGCACGCCAGCCGGTAAGCCCGCCTGAATTGCCAGCTCGGCCAGTCGTACGGTGGAAAACGGGGTCAGCTCAGAAGGTTTAAGCACCACGGCATTGCCGGCGGCCAGTGCCGGTCCGCATTTCCATGAGGCCATCGACAGCGGGAAGTTCCACGGGGTGATGGCACCGATTACGCCGTAAGGTTCGGCAATCAGCATTCCGAGGCTGCTGTCGCGGGTCGGGAACAGGTCACCGCTGTATTTGTCGGCGCATTCGGCATAAAAACGAATCGCTTCGGCGGTGAACGGGATTTCGTGCAGTACCACATCGCTGATGGGTCGGGTCGATCCGAGCGCTTCCAGCTGGGCCAGCAGCGGGTCCTGCTCAATCAGCTCAGCCCAGCGCCGCAATACGCGACCGCGTTCACGTGGCGCGCAGCCTGACCAGCCACTGGTTTTCAGCGCCTGATGCGCCACGGTAACCGCGTGATCGACATCCTGCGGCGTGGCGTCATGCAGCGTGGCGTAGACCTTACCGTCGGAGGGACGCTTAACCGCAAAGGGCGCGCCCTGGCTCTGAAGATGCTGGCCGCCAATATAATGACCAACCGGAAGAGAAACTTTTTCAGGGTCGAAACTTAACATGGAAGAATCCTTATTTGTTACACCCGTCACTCGCTGGCTTATTAGCCTTTTAAACCGCGCTTAGTTATCGCGTTAATAAGCTAATGCAGAAAGTATGCCAGCCGGGCAAAAAATAAAAATGCGTTTAAAACAGCGCAAAAAAATTTTCTGCCGTATTGATGAAGGAATTTTTGCGGAATTGCCGAACAATTAAACAGATGATTTACTTCACAAAATTGTTGCACTCTGCGGGTGCAACGCGCACGGAAATTGCACCATGACGGATATCAGTGAGCCAGCGTTGCACCCGACGACAGATTTTCACCGGTAAATAATCGACCTGCTTCACATTGTTGATAAATTTCTCTGTTATTCAGGGTGCAGATAATTAACGTCGGGCGGTAACAATGATGGGTGCAAAAAAAGCGCCAGCCCGGAAAACAGGCTGGCGCGGTTAATAGAGTGAGATTATTCAGAGGCTGCCGATATGAAATGTTTTTTGTTCAAGATACTCATCAATTCCATAACGTGAACCTTCGCGGCCAATACCGGATAATTTCACGCCGCCAAACGGGGCGACTTCTAATGAGATCGCTCCGGTATTGAAGCCGACCATGCCAAACTCCAGCGCTTCCGCCACCCGCCACGCCCGTCGGATATTTTCCGTGAAGAAATAGGCCCCCAGGCCATAAGGCGTGTCATTCGCCATCGCAATCGCCTGCTCTTCATCATCGAAAATAAACAGCGGCGCGACCGGGCCAAAGGTTTCTTCATGCGCGATGCGCATAGTGCTGGTGACGTTACCCAGCACCGTTGGCTCAACAAAGGTGCCGTTGCCCCGACTGATGCCGCCGGTCAGTAGCGTGGCTCCCTGGCTCAGCGCATCGTCAATGTGACCGTTCACTTTCTCTAGCGCCCGGTTGTTGATCAGCGGTCCAATGGTGGTGCCCGGCGTGAAGCCATCGCCGACTTTCAGGGTCGCGACCACCTCCAGCAGCCGGGCGCTGAACTGCGGATAGATATCGCGCTGCACCAGAATCCGGTTGGCGCAGACGCAGGTCTGGCCGGCATTGCGGAACTTGCTGATCATCACGCCCGCCACCGCTATCTCAATATCAGCATCGTTAAAGACGATTAACGGCGCGTTGCCACCCAGTTCCAGGCTGAGGCGTTTGATGCTGTCAGCGCTCTGTTGCATCAGCAACTGCCCGACCTTTGTGGAGCCGGTAAAGGAGATCTTTCGCACCGTGCGGCTGGCGGTCAGCGTCTCACCAATTTCGGTCGGCAGGCCGGTGAGCACCTGCAGCACGCCGGACGGGAAGCCAGCGCGTTCCGCCAGTACCGCCAGCGCCAGCGCCGAGAGCGGCGTCAGTTCAGAGGGTTTGACGATGATCGGGCAGCCCGCGGCCAGCGCGGGGGCCACTTTGCGGGTGATCATCGCAATCGGGAAGTTCCAGGGTGTGATGGCTGCCGCCACGCCAACCGGCTGTTTCAGCACCAGAATACGGCGGTCATCGCTGGGGGCCGGAATAGTATCGCCGTAGATACGACGCGCTTCTTCAGCAAACCATTTAACAAAGCTGGCACCGTACAGCACTTCACCTTTGGCTTCTGCCAGCGGTTTGCCCTGCTCGGCGGTCATGATCGTCGCCAGATCGTCGGCATGATCAATGATCAACTGGTGCCACTTTTCCAGCAGCGCCGCGCGCGTGGCATTGGGCGTTTTTCCCCAGGCAACGCGTACTGATTCGGCATGCGCTATCGCCTGCTCAGTCTCTTTTTTTCCCAGCGCCGGAATGGTGGCGAGGGTTTCGCCGGTGGCTGGATCGGTGACCGGCAGCGTGGCGCCCTGCTGCGCGCCCTGCCAGCGTCCGGCGAACAGCGCCTGCTGGCGCAGCAGATCGCTATCTTTCAGTTGTAGTCGCGACATAACATCCCCTTGTGGTCAGTTGATTCCACTTTATCGCGGCGGGTCAGCGCAGGATGTTGTTGTCGGAGAGCAGAAAGTACCGGAAAGGAATTTTTGGCCGTGAAAAGAAATTTTATGCCGTGCAGTGAGAAGCGCACCCAAATGGATGCGCCTCAGCGTTAAATCTGGAAGTCGATTACCGGCTCATCTTCATTACCGTAGGAGAGCGCCTGGCGTTTAATCTCCTCCAGCGACAGGTTCGCGTTGCACAATTCGAGGAATTGCCAGACATAGTTACGCTGCAGCTGACCACGTTTGAGACCCAGCCAGACGGTGCTGGCATCAAACAGATGCGTCGCCTCAACGCGGACCAGGTCATCGTTCTCTTCAGTTTCGCACGCCTGATCGGCCAGTACTCCAACCCCCAGACCGAGTTTGACGTAGGTTTTCACCACGTCGGAGTCCTGCGCACTGAGAACAATATCCGGTTTCAGCCCGGCGGCCTGAAACGCCCGGTCGACGCGTGACCGGCCGGTTATGCCCTGCCGATAGGTGATCAGCGGATAGCGGCTGAGGGTGCTGAGCGATACCGGCTGATTCTGCACCAGCTCATGCTCTTTCGGCACCAGCAGAGCGTGATGCCAGCTGAACCAGGGGAAGGCCGCCAGGCTGCTGTTATTGACCAGCATTTCACTGGCAATACCGATATCCGCCTCGCCCGCCAGCAGCATACTGACGATTTCCTGCGGCGATCCCTGATTCAGTTCCAGCCGGACATTGGGATAGAGCTGACGGAAGGCTTTAATGATCTTCGGCAGGCTGTAGCGCGCCTGGGTATGGGTGGTGGCAATCGTCAGGATACCGCTGGTTTCATTGGTAAAGACATCGGCCAGCCGCCGCACTTTCCCGGCTTCATCGAGGATGCGCTCAGCGATAGTCAGCAAGGCTTTTCCCGGTTCGGTCATACCTAACAGGCGTTTGCCGCGGCGGATAAAGATCTCCACACCCAGCTCATCTTCGAGGTCACGAATATGTCTGCTCACACCCGACTGGGACGTAAATAGCGTATTGGCGACTTCCGTTAAATTAAATTCACAGCGGGCCGCCTCGCGGATGATTTTAAGTTGCTGGAAATTCACGGTATTTACCTCCCTTTACGTAATCTGATGAATTGATGGTAAGAACTATTATTGATAACAGGAAATACTAAAAAATTTACTTATATGACTTTAGGGAATAACGGGGTGGGAATGAGGGTTGGGGGTTCGCTGCGCGAACAGGGCTAAGGGGGTTTCGTTCCGCCGACCGGCTGGGTGAGGGTTCGCTGCGCGAACAGGCTGGGAGCGGGGTTCGTTCCGCCGACCGGCTGGTGGGGTTCGCTGCGCGAACGGGCTCTGAGAAGGTTTCGTTCGCCGGATGGCTGGTGGGGTTCGCTGCGCGAACGGGCTCTGAGAAGGTTTCGTACGCCGGATGGCTGGTGGGGTTCGCTGCGCGAACAGGCTCTGAGAAGGTTTCGTTCGCCGGATGGCTGGTGGGGGATCGCTGCGCGAACGGGCTATGAGAAGGTTTCGTTCGCCGGCTGGCTGGTGGGGTTCGCTGCGCGAACGGGCTATGAGCGGGTTTCGTTCGCCGGCTGGCTGCGGCAGTTTCAGCTTCGCCGCTGCCGGCGACCGACAAGGGGGCGCCAGTCGCCGCGCCCCCTTGACCCCGGGCTCCGGCCGGCTTCACCGCCGC
>Ga0302349_1000841_pt1 | contig 29836 bp, 19 predicted proteins | sample PhyAR1_FD_202176 | JGI IMG/M metagenome (GOLD analysis project Ga0302349, IMG submission 202176) | Leaf surface microbial communities from alfalfa plants in UC Gill Tract Community Farm, Albany, California, United States - DLSL A.R1... | ecosystem: Host-associated > Plants > Phyllosphere >...
GTGATGTACTGCTGGCCTGGGCACTACAGCGTGCTGCACAGAAATGGCAGGTGGAGAGCTACCAGCAGGAATCTGACCGTATTCAGCGCGCCATTATCAGGCTGGATGTCACGAGCTTTGGCGGCCACACCGTGATGTTGCCGGGTGCGCAGGGCTTTAACAAAGTCAGTTATGTGGTGCTCAATCCCTCTTACTTCCTGTTTCAGGCATGGCGCGAGTTTGGTGAACACAGCCATCTTCAGGTCTGGGATAAGCTGATTAACGATGGCTTTGATCTGCTGGGTAAGCTGAGCTTTGGCAAAACCGGGCTGCCAATGGACTGGGTCGCACTGAATGCCGACGGTTCGGTTGCCCCGGCCGTCGGCTACTCGAACCGCTTCAGTTACGATGCGATTCGCGTGCCGCTGAACATCTGGTGGTATGACCCGCACAGCCTGGCACTGGTGCCGTTTCAGCGCGTCTGGCAGGGTTACAGCCGCATGCTGACACCCGCCTGGTTCGACGTGCTGGCGAATGCCCCTGCACCTTACCATCTTGAGGGCGGACTGCTGGCGGTACGTGACCTGACGCTGAATGAAACCGGCTATCTGAGCGATAAGCTGGCTGCGGATCAGAACTACTTTTCTGCCAGTCTGCAGTTGCTGACCTGGCAGGCGTTTCAGGAGAAGCGCTGATAACCAGCAGAATGGCGGCGCTGGCCGCTGTTCTGCCACCGACAGCCACGCGCTCACAGGGAGCAGGCGCCGCGCCTGCTCCGCCTTTAACTGCCGGGTCACGGCTCTGCAGCCCGGCGGTTACGCGTTACTGCGGATAGGCGACCCAGTCGCCGCCGTTCAGCCTGATCCAGGGTTTGCCCTGATACATCATCACCACCGCACCGTCATTTTCCGACACCACCGGCGTCTGCGGCAGCTTGTCAGTCAGCACCGACATATTCACATTCGGGGCATTAAAAACCTGCCCATCTACGACGCGCGACACAATCTCTGATAAGGCCAGCAGGCTGGTTGGCGCATCAATGTTCAATGGCTGAGCCTGATGCGGCGCCTTCATTCCGACGAACTTAATGCCTACCGGTACGTGAGTAATATCCGGGCTGGGAATATCGCGCAGGCCGGACATCTGCATCTTATCTCCCTGCAATGCTGCGCCATGCTCAGGCACTACCATTACCATCACCCGTCGGCCCGACTTCTCCAGTTGCGTCATAAAGGCATCAAGCTGATCGAAAAGTAGTTGCGCGCGCGGCTTCCACGGCGCGGTTTTGGTGCTGCCGAGTTCGCGGGTGCCGTCGTGCAGCGGGATCAGATTGTAGAAAGTGGCGCTGCGCGCATCGCTGCTTTTGCTGCGGTCGTCCAGCCAGCGCTGCATCAGTTGCGCATCGTTGAAGACCGGCGAGCCGTCGAATGATGTCAGTTCTGGTGTGATACCCGCCTGTGACATCAGCGGTGCCTGAATATCGCCGCCTTCGCGCACCTCCTTCAGGTAGTTACCGAATACGCCGGTGTGATCCATCATCAACTGCTCTTTAAAGCCCAGCTTCGCCAGATTGTCGAACAGATAGCAACGCGGATCGGCAGGTTTATAGAGATCGCTATGCGAGGTCTGGCCACAACTGGCACGCAGCAGTCGGATGCCTGCCGGTCCGCTGTAGCTGGTTGCGGCGTTATAATTGCTCAGCATGATGTCGAAATGCTGCCACAGCGGATGGTTACGCAGCTGAGAAGCATCCATATCAGACCAGGCGAGCGAACAGATATTGATCACCAGGATGTCGAAAGGCTGCGAATCGGCGGGCAGATTGTCGGGAAAATGCGTCACGCGCTGGCGTTCACTTTCATGAAAGCGGTTCAGCCAGGCGGTGAGATTTGCGCTGGTCGGCGGCGCAGACTGCTCCAGACCGTCCGGCGTGGCGGCTGGCTGGCCGCCGCTGGGCGTCTGATTCAATACAACCTGTGGCGTGGCCGTCCGGGTCGGCAGCAGCGACATCGCCGGGCCAGCAATCGTCAGCACGTTAAGCCAGATCAGCATCAGCGAAACCAGCACCGTGATGCGAATCCATTGTGAAACAAACAGATAGAGAACCAGCAGCACAAAGGCGGCCCCCACCATTTGCCAGTTAATAAAGCGATCGGCCAGGTCGAGCAGATAGGCCGCAGAGAAGCCCGCCAGCTGATCGCCCTGGCTGAGTATGCTGCTGAGTCCTGGCAGCCAGGTGTCGTGCCAGAACAGCGCGATGCCAACCGGAATCGAGATCAACTGGCGGATGCGATGCAGGCGCGCCGAGGGTAACGGAAAAAGCAGCCAGGCGAGAAACACCAGATTGCTCAGGGCGTGAAAATTGAGATAGCCATACCACAGCAGGCCGAACTTCAGTAAAAAGTAGAAATTCCAGCCGCCCAGTCCGCGCCAGGAGGACCAGAAGCGGGAAGAGGAGGCCGCCGCAGGTTGATCAGTATTCATTAATTTTTTCTATCCGTTTCAGAGGATTGACGCTGCCAGTGACCTTCCGATTTAAGCGCGCGCGCCGGCAACAGGCGATTCATGATGCCGTTCCAGCGACGGGGTAGCCATTTTTGATATAACGGCTTTAAAAACAGCAGGATAACCAGAATAAGTAGCGCAATTTGTACCCAGTCCATCAGATTCATCAGGCTTTGTTCTCCGGCAATAAAGTGATGGGCTGCGGTGCAGCGCGTTCATCTGTTTCAGGCCGGCTCTCAACGGCGGCGCGGACCGTCTCTGATACCGGAGTCAGATCCTGAATTGCCATCGGCGTCAGTTTCTTGATATTGCTGACTTCCGCGAGGATCTGATTATCCTCAAACCAGACCATCCGGTTAGCAAACAGCTCGTCGTGAGGCAGAGAAAAGATATATTTCAATGCTTTATCAAGGTCGTTGTAGCGGCAGGAAGAGAGGAAAAGGATGACACGATCTTCCAGCACCGTGACCAGGTCGCCAAAGCGGCGCGGTTTACAGAGCGTCAGGATTTGCTGAGGCTTAAGCTGTGGCACCGGCCGCAACGCGACCAGCAGGCCCTTATCATTTTCCGGCAGCAGGGTATTGCTGATCAACTGGCCGACTGACTGACAGAAGGCGTCGAGACGCAGGTAGCCTTTCTCATGCAGAGGCTGCAACGAAGCGGTTAACGCCTCAAGACTGGCGGGAACGCGACGGTTAAACACCTGTCCCTGAAGGCCCTCCAGCGTGGTCAGAAAGCGCGACAGTGTGGCGTTGGTCGGGACGATGGCGTTCACACCGCAGGCCAGCAGCAGACGTTCGTCGCTATAACGCAGGCTGGCACCCATCTCGCGCACCACAATTTTCAGGCCGTTGCCGCGTGTACGACGCAGGCTGTGCACCATCTTCGCCAGTTCGTTGATATATTCGCTGCGGGTCAGGCTGAAAATCACCGTTGCGGCATTGGCCTGCTGCGCCCGCAACCAGACCTGTTCATTATCCTCGAACAGTTGCCACTGGCGTGAAAGCGGCGGTGCGCCCTCGAGCACGATGTTGTCCGCAAGATAATGCTGCTCGTCGTTGAGGCTCAGCGGTTCCTGCTTTTCATTTAAGGTAAAAAAGCGTTCATTTTCACAGCCCAGACGTATTGCCCGATCGGCAAGCAGGCGTTCCGCGGTATACCACCAGTTAATTCGATACTGCCAGCTATCCTGCTGAAAGCTCAAATGCGCAACGCCATCCAGCTGACGAAAATAACGCTGAAGATGATTACTCAGATTTATTATTGTGGCGCCGGAGGTCACGATTAAAAGGGTGAGCTTTCTTTTATGCAGCGTCTGACGCATGCCCTTTATCCAGCGGGATAATTCTGCGTCATCAAGCTTATCCCATTGCGCTGCGTTGCTATTAAATATCACTAACCCATTTTTACTGCCGAGCGTGCGCAGAAAATCACTTTCCAGCTGCAACAAACTGCCTTTGCTTTTGGAAAGAGAAAACAGCGGAATACGATCGGGTCCGCCAGGTGGGTCGGGCGTCAGCAAATCACGCGGCGGCTGGTCAGCGCTGATCAGCGTTACGGCCTGCTGATGTGAAATTACCTGTCGAATAAAAGTGCGGGCGTCATCCTGCCGCGCACAGGTCACCCAATAACAGCCAGGCGTTTGCAATGCCGTTAATTCAGGCTGAACATGCAACAGCCCCAGCGAAAAAGAATTTTTCATATTGAATTCGTTATTTTTCCAGTCCAGGCTAGCTTATTATAGACAGGCCGGGATGTAACCTGAGAAATTTAAACATTGCTAATCACAGGCCGGCTCACATTGTTCTGCAATTGCCGCGTTTCTGGAAATGTTTTTCAACTTTCCTTTACGCGCAGTCCGTCATCCTGAGTGTGACGTTGTTTTATTTTTGGCGAACAGTAATGAAAAACCACAATCTCTATAACCCTGTTGCCGCTGATGGCGATCGTCAGGATGATATTAGTGCGTTGCGTGATGCGTTTTCTTTGCACTCTTTCCGCTATGTCGACATTGCGCGGGAAGAGCGCCTGAAAGCGATCGTGTCGCGCTGGCCGCTGTTAGCGGAAACCCTTGCCAGCCAGTCTGAGACCGATCGCTGATGCCGCAGATCGCGCTTCAGGGCGTACGGGGCGGCGTCGGCACGACTTCTCTTTGTGCCGGATTGGGCTGGGCGCTGGCGGCACTCGGCGAGCGAGTATTGTTGATCGATGGCTCCCCGGTCAGCCAGCTCGGCGTGCATTTTAATCTGCCCGCTCAGCAGGATAATGGCTGGATGAAAGCACTTTGTGAGGGCGGTGACTGGCAGCACAGCGGGCTTCGCTATCCCGATGGTCCTGATTTGCTGCCTCATGGGGTGCTTTCCCATCAGCATGCTTTGACTATTGCCAGACAGAATGAGGCGATCGCCGCGCCGCTGCTCCAGGCATTGCCGGACCTGCGGGCGCGCTATCAGTGGATTATTTTCGATTTGCCTGCCGATACCCTGCCCTGGCATGAAACGCTCTATCCGACGCTGGACAGCCTGTTGTGCGTCACTCAGCCAGACGCGAATTGCCATTTGCGGCTTAGCCAGCGTCAGTTCCCGGCGCGCACCCGTTTTATTATCAATCAGTTTAATGCCAACAGCCGTCTGCAGCAGGATCTTCATCAGCTCTGGATGGCCTCGCTGAATCCGCTGATCCCGCTGCTGATCCACCGGGATGAGGCGCTGGCAGAAGCGCTGATGATGAAGCAGCCGGTCGGCGAATACCGGCCACATGCGTTGGTCAGTGAAGAGATCATCACGCTGGCAAGCTGGCTGCTGCTCAATCTGAATGGAGTGAGCTCTTGAATCCGTTGTGCTGGCTGTTAACCGCGCCCGCCTGGCAATCGCTGCACAGGGGCTACACCACCGCACGAGGCAATGGCGCGTCCCGCTTCGCCAGTGCGCTCCATCTGTTCTGGTCGGTGCTGGGCCTGATGCTGCTTCGCTTCGAAACGCCGGGCTGGCAGCGGATTATTCAGCAGCGCCGCCGGCTCTATCCGCACATTTCGCCGGAGCGGCCGCGACCACTGGATATCCTGCGCTATCTGATCCAGACGCTGTGGCTTTTGGTGATCCTGCCGCAGAGCGATCGCGCTCGTGGCGGTTTCCGCGGCCTCGGTGCGCTGTCTGGCTGGCGCCATCATGGCTACCGCTGGCTGGACAGGGCCGTTGCCCACTCACAGACCCAGGGAATCGATGTGCGCATCGAACAGTGGCTGAAGCGGCTGTCGCCGCTGGTGCGACGCAGCCTCTTCGCCGTCACCGCCCTGTTTGCCACGTTGCTGGCGCTGCTCTGTATCAGCCAGCCCTTTGGTCTGATGACGCAGTTTATCTTTGTGGTACTGCTCTGGAGCCTGGCGATGCTGGTACGACGCGTACCGGGGCGTTTCCCGACCATGATGCTGATTGTGCTGTCGCTGACCGTATCGTGCCGCTACCTCTGGTGGCGCTATACCTCGACGCTGAACTGGGACGATCCGCTGAGTCTGGTGTTTGGTCTGCTGCTTATTGCGGCAGAGACCTACGCCTGGGTGGTGCTGGTGCTGGGCTATTTTCAGACGCTCTGGCCGCTTAACCGTCAGCCGGTGTCGATGCCTGTCGATCGGGATCAGTGGCCAGGCATCGATCTGCTGGTGCCAACCTACAACGAACCGCTCAGCGTGGTCAGACCCACCATCTACGCTGCCATGGGCATCGACTGGCCGAAAGACCGCCTGAATATCTATCTGCTCGACGACGGCGACCGGCCGGAATTCCGCGACTTTGCCGCCAGCGTGGGTATCAACTATGTCGTCCGTCCCACCCATGAGCACGCCAAGGCCGGCAACATCAATCACGCGCTGAAAAAGTACTGCCGCAGCGAATTTGTGGTGATTTTCGACTGTGACCATGTACCGACGCGCGCCTTTTTGCAGATGACCATGGGCTGGTTTATTAAAGATCCCCGGCTGGCGATGATGCAGACGCCGCATCACTTCTTCTCGCCTGATCCGTTTGAGCGCAATCTCGGGCGGTTTCGTCGTACGCCCAATGAGGGTTCGCTCTTTTATGGGCTGGTGCAGGACGGTAATGATACCTGGGATGCCACCTTTTTCTGCGGCTCCTGCGCCGTGCTGCGCCGCAGCGCGCTGGATGAAATTGGCGGTATTGCGGTGGAAACCGTTACCGAAGATGCCCATACCTCGCTGCGTCTGCACCGGCGCGGCTACACCTCTGCCTACATCCGCATTCCTCAGGCGGCCGGACTGGCGACCGAAAGTCTGTCAGCGCATATCGGACAGCGTATCCGCTGGGCACGCGGTATGGTGCAGATCTTCCGCCTTGATAACCCGCTGTTTGGTAAGGGGCTGAAGTGGGTACAGCGGCTCTGTTATGCCAACGCCATGCTGCATTTTCTCTCTGGCATTCCGCGGCTGGTCTTCCTGCTGGCGCCGCTGGCGTTTCTGCTCTGTCATGCCTACATCATCTACGCGCCTGCACTGGCGATCGCCATTTATGTTTTGCCTCATATGCTGCATACCAGCCTCACCAACTCGCGTATTCAGGGACGCTGGCGACATTCTTTCTGGAGCGAGGTCTACGAGACGGTGCTGGCCTGGTATATCGCCCGGCCTACCACCGTGGCGCTGTTCAATCCTCATAAAGGGAAGTTTAACGTCACCGCAAAAGGCGGGCTGGTGGAGGAGCAGCATCTGGACTGGGTGATAACCAAGCCCTATATGCTGCTGGTGCTGCTCAACCTCGCGGGGGTATTGATGGCGTTCTGGCGCATGCAGCACGGTCCGGCCAATGAGGTACTGACGGTATGGGTGAGCCTGATTTGGGTGCTCTACAACATGATTATTCTTGGCGGTGCGGTAGCGGTTTCGGTTGAAGCACGGCAGATCCGTGAGGCGCACCGGGTGGAGATCGCCATGCCGGCCGCCATTGCACGCGAAGATGGTCATATGCTGCCCTGTACGCTGCGTGATTACTCTGACGGCGGTGTCGGGCTGGAGATGCGCGAGCCGGATGCGCTGCGGGAGAATGAAAAAGTGTGGCTGCTGCTGCGTCGTGGACAGCAGGAGTTCAGCTTCCCGTGCCAGGTGCAGCGTGTCTTTGGCCACCGTGCTGGCGTGCGTCTCCATCAGCTGACCACCCAGCAGCATATTGAATTTATCCAGTGTACCTTCGCCCGCGCCGATACCTGGGCGCTGTGGCAGGACGGTTTTCCGGAAGATAAACCGGTGCAAAGCCTCGCCGATATCATGATCCTCGGTTTCAAAGGTTACCTGCGCCTGGCGGAATATGGCCCACCGCAGTTACGTCGGCTGTTTAACCTGCTTACCGTTGGGGTGAGCTGGCTGGCCTCGCTGTTGCCACAAGGCATCGGACGTGTGCCGGCTTCAAAAAACGCATTGAGTTGATGATATGACGATACCGAGAGTAAACAGGTGGTTTGCCGCTCTGCTGCTGGGCAGTGCAACGTTAAGCTGTGCCGCCGCGCAGGAGGACGTGCCCGCAAACATCAATGGTGTAACGCCTGTGCAATCTTTACCGCAGGATAACGGCGCACCGCTGCGGAACAGCCAGCTGAGCTTTGCCCAGCTGGCACCGCCGCCAGGCAGCATGACGCTGCGTGGCACCCGCACCACCGGACAGATTGAGTTCGGTGTGCGTAGCGATGAGGTGGTGACGCGCGCGTTGCTGAACCTCAGCTTTCGGCCTTCGCCCGCACTGCTGCCGACGCTGTCGCAGCTGAAGGTTTATCTCAATGATGAGCTGGTCGGTCTGATCACCCTGACGCCGGAACAGCTGGGTAAAGAGACCCAGACGCAGCTGTCGATAGATCCGCGTTACATTACCGACTTTAACCGCGTGCGTTTCGAGCTGGTGGGCCACTACGCCAACGTCTGTGAAAATCCTGCCAATAGCGCAATCTGGCTGGATATCGGCAAACAGAGCGGCATCGATCTGACGCTGCAAAAACTGCCGCTGAAAAATGACCTCTCTCACTTTCCCGAACCCTTTTTTGATTCGCGGGATACGCGACCGCTGACCCTGCCGATGGTGTTCAGCGCCCAGCCGGATGTCACGCAGCAGCGGGCCGCCGCCATTCTTGCTTCCTGGTTTGGCAGCAAAACGGGCTGGCGCGGGCAGCGCTTTCCGGTGCTCTACAATCAGCTGCCGCAACAGCAGCATGCGGTGGTGTTTGCCACCAACGATGCGCGCCCGGATTTTCTGAAAGATCTGCCGCCGGTGGCGAAACCCACAGTAGAGATTGTCAGCCAGCCCGATAATCCGTATGAAAAAATGCTGCTGATTCTGGGACGCAATGATGAGGACTTGCTGACGGCGGTTCAGGGTATCGCCCAGGGTGAGCTGCTGCTGCGCGGCGATATCTCAACCATCGACAGCGTTAAGCTGCTCTCCCCGCGCCAGGCCTATGACGCACCTAACTGGGTGCGAACCGATCGCCGCACCACTTTCGCCGAACTGACGCAATATGAGAATCAGTTGCAGTCTGATGGGGTGCAGCCTAATCCCGTTAGTCTGACCCTCAATCTGCCGCCCGATCTCTTCCTGGTTCGCGCGCGCGGTATCGATATGGATCTGAGCTATCGCTATACCGCGCCTTTCCAGTCGGATGGCTCACGGCTGGCGGTCAACCTGAATAATCAGTTCATTCAGGATTATCCGCTGCCGCCGAAAAACACCACGGGTCAGCAGCTGCTGCATATTCCGCTGATACAGGGAATGCTGGACAAGAGCCATGAGCTGCTGATTCCGGCGCTGCGCCTCGGGGTAGTGAATCAGCTGCGCTTCGATTTTGATTACGCCAACATTACCATCAGCGGCAACGCGGATGGGCGCTGCGAAACCGCAACGCCGATTACGCATCATGTGGTGGTGGACGACAATTCCAGCATCGATTTTTCCGGCTATCGCCACTACATCGAAATGCCGTCGCTGCGCGCGTGGGCGAATGCGGGCTTTCCGTTCAGCCGCTACGCCGATCTGGCGCAAACCCTGGTACTGATGCCGCCAAAGCCCGATGCAGAACAGGTCAGCACGCTGCTGAATACGTTGGGCAATATGGGTGCGCAAACCGGCTATCCGGCGCTGCGCGTTCAGTTGACCGATGACTGGGACACGGCGAAGAAGCAGGATGTTGATCTGCTGATGATCGGCGTCATCCCTAAAGATCTTCAGGATGACCAGCAGATCCCTGCGCTGGTTGACGCTACCGCCAGCTGGCTGAAAGAGCCTGTGCGACGGATCACTCCGGAGGTGAACCCACAAAGTCAGCGCGAGCAGGCGGCAGAAAGCACGACGACTATCAGCTCCCGCGGCCCGCTGGCAACAGTGATTGGCTTCCAGTCACCTTTTTACGATCAGCGCAGCGTTGTCGCGTTGCTCGCCGATGGCACGCCGCGCAGCTGGCAGTTGCTCAACGAGGCGATGGGTGACAGCGGCAAGCGTGGCACGATGTCTGGCTCCACCGTGGTGATCCGCGAGTCAGGGGTTAACAGTCTGCGCGTGGGAGAGAGCTACTACGTTGGTCATCTGCCGTGGTGGGAGCGTCTCTGGTCGCTACTCTCAATCCATCCCTTCTGGCTGGCACTTTGCGCACTCTTTGTGGTGGTGCTGTTCGCGCTGATGACCTGGCGTCTGATGCGAATTATTACCCGTCGTCGTTTACTGGATGAAGATGAATAACGCCCGGGTGCTGCGGGCAGGCATGCTGCTCGGCGCACTGAGTGCGCTGCCGGGGCTGGCTGCACCGGTCGACGGACCGGAGGTGTCGCCGGTCGAATGGTTGCTGTCACAGGTACGCACCGGCGAGTCGACCAACAAATACGATCTGGTGCAGCAATCGCTCTACCGGCTTGAGAAGATCGATCCCGATAATCCGCAGGTGCTGGCGGCTCGCCTGCGGCTGGCGCTGCGTCAGGGCGATATCCCTAAAGCGCAGATGCTACTGGAGCAGCTGAAAAAGGTTGCGCCCGACTCGGCCGCGACGCGTGAATCAGCCGTCGGCCTGACGCTGATGTCGTCGGATGGGCGGCAGCAGCTACAGCAGGCGCGCCTGCTCGCCACTTCGGGGCACCTGGCGGAGGCGAAAAGTGCTTACGATGCGTTGTTCGGCGGGGTTTTTCCGGATGCAAATACGGCGCTGGAATACTGGCGGCTGCTGGCACGCATTCCCGGTCAGGAGAGCGTCGCTTACCAGCAGCTGCAGGCGCTGGAGCAGCGCTACCCGGGCAATATCGGGGTTGAGCTGCAAATTGCACGCATGGCATTTGATCAACAGCAGCCGGCGCAGGCGATAGCGCAGTTGAAAAAGCTGGCAAACAGCAACGGCGGACGCGCCGCCGCCGCCGATCTCTGGCTGCAGCAAATCAACGATCAGCCGGTCAGCGACAGCAGCGTGGCGCAGTTAAAGGCTTATCTGGCTGTCTTTATCGACGGCGACGCACACCAGCAGGGCGCCGATGTGCTGGCGAAGCAGCAGGCGCAGCTCGCCGATCCCGCCTATCGCGAACGGATGCGTGGCCTGGCGCTGGTCGAGGCGGGCGATGTCAATAATGCAATGGCAGCGCTTAGCCGGGCAGTGAAGGATAACCCCAACGACGCCGAATTGATGGGTGCAATGGGGCAGACTCAGGCACGCGCCGGCCATCGTGATGTGGCGGTGCTCTGGCTGGAGCGCGCCGTTGAGGCGGGCAAGCAGAGCACGTTGATCGGCAAATGGCAGTCGCTGCTGCAGACTAACCGTTACTGGCTGGCGGTCGAACAGGGCGACAAGGCGCTGGCGCAGCATGACGTTGAGGGAGCCGAACGCGCTTACCGCGCCGCACAGAAAATTGATAGCACCGACAGCTATGCCCTGATTGGCATGGGCGATGTGGCGATGGCGCGTAAAGATGCGGCAGGTGCCGAACTGTTCTGGCAGCATGCGCTGCGGCTTGACGCGACCAACACCACCACCGTGCGTCGCCTGGCCGGGCTTTATCAGGCCGAGTCGCCTGCCCGCGTAATGCAGTTTATCAGTACGCTACCTGCCGCGCAGCAGCGCGAGATGGCGGGAACGTTGCGCGCGCTACGCAGTGACAGTCTGCGCGCCGAGGCCGATGCGCTCGCCCGACAGAATAAATGGCCGCAGGCGGCAGAGAAGTATCGGGCGGCGCTGGCGTTGCAGCCGGATGACGTCTGGCTGAGTTATCGGCTGGCGAGCGCGCTACGCGACGGTGGGGCCACCCAACAGGCGGATGCGCAGATCGCGACGCTGCAACAGCAGCATCCCGGAGATGCGACTGCGGTCTACGCCGCCGCACTCTACCTTTCCAGCCGGGATAATGATGACGCCGCACTGGCAACGCTGCATCGCCTGCCTGAAACGCAGTGGAACAGCAATATGCATGAGCTGGCTGACCGGCTCGGGCAGGATAAAATTTTTGCCAGCGCTGAAGCGCTTCGTGCGGCAGGGCAGGAGCCGGCAGCGGTGATGCTGCTTTACCAGCAGCCGGTTTCCAGTCGACGCGACCTGACGCTGGCCGACTGGGCGCTGGCTCGCGGGGATGCGCAGCAGGCACTGGAGACCTATCAGCAGGTGCTGTCGCGCGAGTCGGATAGCGGCGACGCAGCGCTGGGACGAATCGAAGCGCTGGTCGCGCTCCAGCGCACCGGTGAAGCACGGCAGGCACTTGAGCAGCAGCCAGCCCAGCCCAACACTCTTAATGCCGATCGCCGCGCCGCGCTGGCATGGCAGGCGGTGGGCGAAACCACGCAGGCTGCCGTGCGCTTTGCCAGCCTGAAGCAGCGCGCTGCGTCACTGCCGCCTTCACAGGATAAGGCACTGGTGTTTCGTGATGCGGCCCGGCTGGAGCGCACACAGCAGCAGCCAGAGATCGCACTGGCGGATTATCGTCAGGCGATGACAGCCAGCGGTATCGGCAGCGGCGAAAGTATCAGCCGCGCGACACGCACTCAGGCCCAGGATGACTGGCTGAAGCGCAGTATTCGCAGCGACACCGCCGATCTCTATCGTCAGCGTGAGACCACGCTGACGGTGCAGCAGGATTATTCGCGCAATAAGGGTACGGCTGGGGTCTCCGACTTTACTGCCCATACCACCATGCTACAGGCGGAAAGTCCGTTTGCCGACGGACGCGGTTTTTTCCGTCTCGACCGGGTGGACGTCTCGGCAGGGAGTTTTTCCACCCGCAACGGCAGCTTCAACGAGCAGTTTGGTAGCTGCGACGACGCCAGTTCCGGCGGATGCAGCCGCGATGCCAGTCAGCGCGCCGAGGGCACCGCGCTGGGCGTCGGCTGGCATAATGACCGCTGGTCAGCGGATCTGGGTACCACGCCGCTGGGCTTTGAGGTGACCAACTGGACCGGCGGTCTGAGCTGGAAAACTGACGTCAGAGATCTTGGCGTGACGCTGACCGCCTCGCGACGGCCGATCGCCAGTTCGCTGCTTTCCTATTCGGGCGCGCGCGATCCAGCGACCAACGGTGGAAAAAGCTGGGGCGGCGTAGTGGCAACGGGTGGCAGCATCGGGCTGAGTTACGATCAGGGTGGGGCGCACGGTGTCTGGGGCGACATCAGCGCGCATCAGATCACCGGTAAAAACGTTGCGGATAACAGTCGCGAGCGCTTAATGGCCGGCTACTACTACAAGCTCATTAATAGCGATAATCGCCGGGCCACCGTCGGGCTGAACAGCATGCTCTGGCACTACCAGAAGGATCTCAGCGATTACACCTTCGGTCAGGGCGGCTACTACAGTCCGCAGCAGTATCTCTCCTTTTCCGTGCCGGTCACCTGGCGACAGCGTACGGAAAACTGGTCGTTCGACCTGGGCGGCTCGGTTTCCTGGTCACATTCGAAAACCGATGCGCAGCAGCGCTATCCGGTCAATCCCGGTTTTACCCTTGCCAGCAATCCCGTTTCCGCCAGCAGCACCGGTAGCGGCACCGGGTATACGCTGCAGGGCGTGGTTGAACGTCGTATCACGCCCGACTGGTTTATCGGGGTGGGCGTCGATATTCAACAGGCGAAAGACTATACCCCAAGTCACGGGCTTATTTACGTGCGTTACTCTGCCGCTGGCTGGGAAGGGGATCTGGATATGCCGCCACAGCCGCTGACCCCTTACGCGGATTTCAAATAATCCCGACCGGGAAAAAGCCGGACTTTTCAGACGGTAAAAAAGTCAGTTTATGGGATATACTGGCGGGCATTGTACTGTCTGCTATCTGGGCTTTTTTCATCGTCAGGAGAGAATTTTTGCGGGTAAGCCGGTCACTTACGATAAAGCAGATGGCGACGGTTTCGCTGGTTGCGGTTATCACCATCAGCATCTTTATCGTCATCCAACTGTTTCATTTTGTGCAGCAGCGCAGGATTGACTACGCCCAGCAGATGGAGAATATCGCTCATACCGTGCGTCAGCCGCTCTCGGAAGCGGTACTGAGAGCCGATATTCCGCAGGCCGAACGCATTCTTCACTCACTGAAGCCCGCCGGGATTTTATCGCGTGCCGATGTGGTGCTGCCCAACGCCTTCCAGGCGCTGCACGCTGACTTTGAAAACGAAAAACCGGTGCCGCGGCTGGTGGCGCGCCTGTTTGAGCTGCCGGTGCAGATAACGCTGCCGCTCTACTCGGTCGAGAATACCGGCCTGCCGAAACCTCTCGCCTATCTGGTGCTGCAGGCTAACTCGACCCGCGTTTACCAGTTCATCCTCAGTACTCTGTCGACCATGATCACCACCTATCTGTTGCTGGCGCTGATTCTGTCGGTAGCGATCAGCTGGTGCATTAACCGGCTGGTGGTGCATCCGCTGCGTAATATCTCGCGTGAACTGCAGGAGCTGCCGCCACAGTCGATTCTGACCCACAAACTGACGCTGCCGCCGAGCCATCGCGACGATGAGATTGGCATGCTGATCCGCAGTTACAATCGTAATCAGCAGGTGCTGGAATCGGTACACGATGAGATGAGCCGGCTGACCACCCATTTTGACGTCACCGACCTGCCCAACCGGGCGCTGTTTCTGGCGCTGGTCGATCAGTATATGTGCAACCCTGACCAGCCACTCGGCCTGATGGTGATCCGTATTGAGACCCTGCAGGAAGCCAACGGCGTGCTGAGTGATGAGCAGCGTGACACGCTGATGCTGACCCTGGTCGAGAAGATCCGCAGCACGCTGGATGACCACACGCTGCTGGCTCAGACCGGCACCAGCGATTTCGTGCTGCTGATGAAGCGCGCCAGTAATCCATTCCGCGCGCTGCGGCTGGCGCGCAACCTGATGATTCGGCTTAACCAGCCGGTGAATCTGCATCAGTTGCAGCTGCGACCTAACGCCAGCATCGGGCTGGCGCTGCGCGACGACCAGCCGCTGAGCGCCAATGAGCTGCTCGATCGCGCGACCTCCGCCATGATGTCGGCGCGTCATCAGGGGAAAAATCAGATTCTGTTCTTCGATGCGGCATTAACCGAGCGGGCACAGAAACGCCTGACCCAGGAACACGATATTTTGCAGGGGCTGCATGACGATCAGTTCGCGCTCTACCTGCAGCCGCAGATTGATATGCGAACCGGCGAGCTGGCTGGCGCGGAAGCGCTGCTGCGTATGCGTCAGCCGGACGGCAGTTTTGGCCTGACGGAAGAGTTTATCGCCAGCGCGGAGGAGATTGGCGTCATTACCGCGATTGGCCGCTGGGTATTTGAAGAGGCGTGCCGGATTCTGGCAGGCTGGCAGCGACAGGGCATCATGCTGCCGCTTAGCGTCAATATTTCTGCCGTTCAGCTGCGCGATACCGCGATGGTCTCCCATCTGCAGGCGCTGCTGACGCGCCATCAGATTGCGCCCGGCACCTTTGTGCTGGAGATGACGGAAACCGCCCATATCGGTGATGCCGAGCAGGCGATCTCGCTGCTGCGGATGTTGCAACAAACCGGCGTCGCGGTGGCGCTGGATGATTTTGGCATGGGCTATTCCAACCTCAATTCGCTGCATCAGTTAAAAGCTCTGCCGGTCAATAAGCTCAAGATGGATCGCAGCTTTGTGGCGGCGCTGCCCGTTGATGACACCATGGTGCGCATCGTGGCGGCGATCGCTGACATTATTCACCTGGACGTGATTGCTGAAGGGGTCGAAACCGCTGAGCAGCGCGACTGGCTGCTGGCGCGCGGTATCTACATCGGTCAGGGTTACCTTTATGCTGAAGCGCTGCCGGTAGCGCGATTCAATCAGGCATGGATTGAAAAACCCTCACTGACGGAATAATTGCCTGATTCATTGATTTTGCGAGAATTTTAGTTACAAAACCCCATGCTGAAGCGTTTCAGTTCAGAATTACGTCGGTATCATTTCCCGCTGGTTTGTCAGCCTGTATTAATCACGTAAACAGAGTGTTATTTTCGGGTTACTGTCAGGCGCCGCCTGTGTTGCCCGTCAGTCACAATAACGAATCCGACAACATCACCTCACGGCGTTAGTGGACACCTGTTTATGAAAACCTCACTTTTTAAAAGCCTCTATTTCCAGGTGCTGATGGCGATTGGCATCGGCGTTTTGTTAGGCCATTTTTATCCGGAACTCGGGACCCAGATGAAGCCGTTGGGAGATGGCTTTGTTAAATTGATCAAGATGATTATCGCCCCGGTGATTTTCTGTACCGTGGTGACCGGCATTGCCGGGATGGAAAGTATGAAAGCGGTCGGCCGCACCGGTGCGGTGGCGCTGCTCTATTTTGAAATTGTCAGTACTATCGCACTGATTATCGGTCTGGTGGTGGTCAACGTGGTGCAGCCGGGTGCCGGGATGAACGTCGATCCGGCGACGCTGGATGCCAAAGCGGTGGCCATGTATGCGCAGCAGGCGGAACAGCAGGGCGTTGTGGCGTTCCTGCTGGATGTGATCCCTAACAGCGTGATCGGTGCTTTTGCCAGCGGTAACATTCTGCAGGTGCTGCTGTTCGCCATTCTGTTTGGTTTCGCACTGCATCGCCTCGGCAACACCGGCACGCTGATTTTCAACGTGATTGAAAACTTCTCGAAAGTCATTTTCGGCATTATCAATATGATCATGCGGCTGGCGCCTATCGGGGCCTTTGGTGCCATGGCGTTCACTATCGGTAAGTATGGCGTGGGTTCGCTGGTGCAGCTCGGCCAGCTGATTATCTGCTTCTACATCACCTGTATTCTGTTCGTGGTGATTGTGCTGGGGCTGATTGCGCGTCTGTTTGCCGGTTTCAGCATCTTCAAATTTATCGCGTACATCAAAGAAGAGCTGCTGATCGTACTGGGCACCTCCTCTTCCGAGTCTGCGCTGCCGCGTATGCTGGATAAGATGGAGCGGCTCGGCTGCAAGAAATCGGTGGTGGGACTGGTGATACCGACCGGTTACTCCTTCAACCTGGACGGGACCTCGATCTACCTGACCATGGCGGCGGTGTTTATCGCCCAGGCCACCAATGCGCACATGGATATCTTCCATCAGATCACGCTGCTGGTGGTGCTGTTGCTCTCCTCGAAAGGGGCAGCCGGGGTGACGGGCAGCGGATTCATCGTGCTGGCGGCAACGCTCTCCGCGGTGGGACATCTGCCGGTGGCCGGACTTGCGCTGATTCTGGGTATCGACCGCTTTATGTCTGAAGCCCGTGCGCTGACCAATCTGGTGGGTAACGGCGTGGCGACCGTGGTGGTGGCAAAATGGGTCGACCAGCTGGATCAAAAACAGCTGAATGACACGCTTGCTGGCCGGAATAAGGCGAAAAAAGCGTCTGAACCTTCCGTTTAATCATTGATTTTCACTTAAATCCCGACAAATGCCCGCTGTCGCTTGCCCTGACAGCGGGCATTTGGATAATAAACCCTACTTGTTTTTTTTGACGTTTTTCACTTCGTTGCGCGACATCCTGAGCTTCCTGTGGTCAAACACTCTGTTATTGGATAACAGCGCGATTCGGCGTCCAGCCGGTTCGCTAATAACAGCGGCAAAACGTGCCAGCGATAACGATATTTGAATTATTTGAGTAGGGGTTCACATGCAGGGCACCAGAATTCGGCTTTTGGTTGGTGGATTAGTGCTGGCAGCCACCAGCTATGGTCTCCAGGCAGAAACGCTGCAACCGGATCCGGCCTGGCAGGAAGGCAAGCTGGATAACGGATTTAACTGGCAGTTACTGGCCACACCGCAACGTCCCAGTGACCGCATCGAACTGCGTATGGTGGTGAATACCGGCTCGCTGGTCGAAAGTGCGCAACAGGCGGGCTTCAGCCATCTGCTGCCACGTCTGGCGATGGTGCATAACACCGCGCTCGACACCAACCAGCAGCGGGCGTTATGGCAACAGGCGATGGACCCCCAGCATCCGCTGCCGCCCGTTATCGCCTCCTATGACTTCACGCAATACAACCTCAGCCTGCCCAACAATCGCCCCGAACTGCTGAAAGAAGCCCTGAACTGGCTGGCGGCCACCGCAGGCAACATGGCGATTACCGAGCAGGTGGTGAATACCGCCCTGTCCGCATCCGATCCGGTCGCCACCTGGCCGAAAGATACCCAGGATGTCTGGTGGCGCTATCGTCTGAAAGGTTCGGCATTGCTGGCGCACGATCCCGCAGCGCAACCGCGTGCCCCGGTCGATTTAACCCAGCTGAATGATTTTTACCGTCAGTGGTATACCCCTGATGCGATGACGCTGTACGTGGTGGGTAATGTCGAAAGCCGTAGCCTCTCCGAGCAGATCAACAAAGCGTTTTCGCCGTTGACCGGCAAACGTGAAACCCCTGCGCCGCTGCCAACCTTATCGCCGCTGCCGCACGAGCCGGTTAACCTGGTCAGCGGCAAAATGACGCAGGATCGCCTGTCGCTGGTGTGGGATACGCCGTGGCAACCGATTCGCGACTCCCAGAACCTGCAGCGTTACTGGCAGGGCGATCTGGCGCGTGAAGCGCTGTTCTGGCATGTGCAGCGCACGCTGAGCGACAGCAAAGCGCAGGGCGTGCAGGTCGGTTTTGACTGCCGCGTGCTTTACCAGCGTGCGCAATGCTCAATCAATCTCGATGCACGCAATGAGACGCTGGCGCAGAACATGAATCTGGTGGCGCGTGAACTGGCGGCAGTCCGCGACAAAGGTTTACCGCAGGAGGAGTTTGATGCGCTGATGGCGCAGAAGCTGCTGGAGCTGAATAAGCTGTTCACCACCTATGCCCGCACCGATACCGATGTGTTGATGAGCCAGCGACTGCGCTCGCAGCGGAACTCGGTGGTGGATATCGCGCCGGAGCAGTACCAGAAACTGCGTCAGACCTTTCTTGCCGGTCTGACCCGTGAACAGCTGAATCAGGAGCTGCGTCAGCAACTGAGCCAGGAGCTGATGATGGTGCTGATTCAGCCGGAAGGCGAAGCCGAAACCAACGTCAAAAGCCTGCAAAGTGAGTGGGAAAAGGTGATGGCACCGCCTGTGGTGCCGGCGACCGGCAACGATGCCAGCCAGCCGGACAGCAGCGCCAGCGACATCCAGCCGCCAGCCGCATAATCAGGTTTTCGCCCTGAGCCACTCGGTCACTAACATCGGCCAGCTGGCGAGGGGCAAATCTGCCACGCCGCGGATTCCAAATCCGTGGCCGCCCTTCTGATAGAAATGCACTTCTGCCGGGACATTGTGCTGCCGTAACGCGCCGAAAAACGCCATGCTATGGTTCACCGAAACCGATTCGTCGTCGGCAGCGTGAATCAACAGCGTCGGTGGCACCAGCGGGTGTACCCGCGTTTCCAGTGAATAGGCTTCAATGGTTTTTTGATCCGGCCACGCGCCGAGCAAGCGGGTGCGTGAACCTTCATGCGCCATGCCGTCACGCATGCTGATCACCGGATAGACCAGCACCATCGCATCCGGACGCGGCGAGAAGTTTTCAGCACCATCCTGCACCGGATAGAGCTTCTCGGCGAAACGGGTACCCAGGCTGGCGGCGACGTGACCACCCGCTGAAAAGCCCATCATCACGATATATTTGCCGTTGAGCCCGCGCTGTGCCCGTTCACGCAGCACCCGCACCGCGCGCTGGGCATCGGCCAGCGGCGCATCGGGACCTTCGTGATGACCATCATAAGGCAGCCGGTAGGTCATCACCGCCAGGGTGTAGCCCATTGAGGTGAAGAAGGTCGCCAGCGCGCTTCCTTCGCGGTCGATCATCACGCGATGATAACCGCCGCCCGGCGCGACCAGCAGGGTAATGCCATTCGACTCTACCGGATACCAGATCGCCATTTCCGGGCAGCGTACGCCAGTGGCGGCCCGATCGTAAGGCTCATACTGTTTCGCCATATCGATGATTTGTGGCTGCGCGCGTGAATCGCTGGCGCCTGGCGCATCACCTTGAGGCCAGATATTAATAATTTCTGTGTGCATAACATGTCCTGATGCGAGGAGTGTTTTAATTGTTTTTTTCGCGGCCGGAGAGCACAGCGTCCTGCTGTTGTTGATTAAAAGATGGTCTTTTTTCCGGCGGACGTCCATCCGAAAACGACAAAAATGGCCAGATTCGGACTATGCCTGGTGGCGGGATTTTAAGAGTAACTCACTAATTTTAAAACATAATTTATAAGATGTTCTGGAGGCGCTAGCGGTGCGGGGCCGGCGATTAACGATGATTTATTTGTTTAAGGTAAATGGCCGATACAGCCCGCTTTGTTAGCTGAAATTTACCGGATATTTCGCTGCGGGCTGTTAAGAAGGAATAATGCGTCGGGCGGGTTATCCGTGGTCGTAATAACCGGCCCGCAGCCGTCGTTTAGTCGGGCATCGCCCCGGCCGGGATAATCGCGCCGCGATGCTGAATCACCGTGCTGGCGGTGAGGTGACCGCGCTGTGCCGCCGCTTCTGCTGAAGCACCTGTCAGACGGCGTGCCAGATAACCGGCACTGAACGAGTCGCCAGCGGCGGTGGTGTCGATGATCTTCTCTTTTGCCAGACGGACCGCTGGCACATCAATCAGGGGATCGTCGCTGATGGCAACCAGGCAGGATTCTGCGCCGCGTTTGATCACAATTTCGCTGGCACCGGCCTGACGCGTGCGCGCAATTACCGCCTCCAGCGGCTGTTCGCCCCACAGCAGATGTTCATCATCCAGCGTCAGAAAAGCGATATCGGTGCGGTTGAGCATGGCGCGGTAAGCGGCCTGGGCACTGGCCTGATCGGCCCATAAGCGCGGACGATAGTTGTTATCAAATATCACCTTACCGCCATTGGCGCGACAGCGATCCAGCAGCAGCATCAGTTTATCGCGGCTGGCTGGGGCTAAAATAGCCAGGCTGATCCCGCTCAGATAGAGATAGTCATAGTGCGCCAGCTGCTGACAGATCGCTTCTGACTGAGGACTGTCAAGCCAGTAACGGGCGGCGGCATCGCTGCGCCAGTACCAGAAGGTGCGCTCACCCTCAGCGTCGGTTTCAATCACATACAGGCCAGGCATTTTATTGTCGAGACGCTGGATCAGATCGGTATTGACCTTTTCCTGCTGCCAGGCGGCGATCATCTGATCGCTGAACGAGTCAACACCCAGCGCGGTAACATAATCGACCCGAAGCTGCTGCTGATCCACCTGACGGGCGATGTAGACCGCAGTATTCAGCGTATCACCGCCAAAGCCGCGTTTAATGTTCTCACCTTTTTCGGACAGCTCAATCATGCATTCACCAATAATGGCAATTTTTTTCTGCGTCATGGTTTTAGACCTGTAGTGAAATATCGCCATAGTCTCGCGTCTGGTATGGCAGACGTCAATGCTTTTAAAACGGTGTTTTAATTTAACTTAAGGTGACGAATAGCACCGATCTGGCAGATAAAGCGCGCTATGTTCGGCTTGTTTTGGCGATTGTGTCAGCTCAAAGGTTGTTAGACTTCCCGCTTTGATGTGGCTGGACATTTCATCAAGCGATCACAGGCATGGTCGATAATCACCGTTGAGTCGCCCATTTTGAGCGCTCGTTACCAACCAGGAAAACACCATGGTGATGGAGAGTATTCGTCAATGGCTACCATCTTCAACTGACCTCAACGCCCAACCGGAAACACCCCATTTCTGGCACCAGTGCCAACGATGCTATCGCTTCCAGCCGATTTATCAGGTGACGGGACGGTTGCTGGCAATCGAGCTGCTGACGGCAATTACGCATCCGTTGGCACCTGAAAAAAGCCTGTCGCCGGAAGCCTATTTTGCCGGGCTGGATATCCCCCAGCGGCTGCATGTGGTGCATGAACAACTCGAACTGTTAATGCAGTGGACACCCTTTTTCGAACAACATGGGGTGGTCGCTTCGGTCAACATTGATGGTCCGTCTCTGTTAGCGCTGCAGCATCATCCGGCGATCCGCAGCCTGATTGCTCGTCTGCCCTGGGTACGCTTTGAACTCACAGAGCACCATGTGCTGCCGCAGGAAGAGATGGTGGCGCAGATGCCGGAGCTGGGGCCACTGTGGCTGGATGATTTTGGCTCTGGCATGGCCAATTTCTCGGCGCTGACCGAACTGAAATATGACTACATTAAACTGTCGCGCGAACTGTTTATCCTGCTGCGCAATTCCGACGAAGGACGCAGCCTGTTTTCGATGCTGCTGGCGTTGATCAACCGTTACTGTAATGGCGTCATCGTTGAAGGCGTGGAGACGGAAGAGGAGTGGCAGCAGGTCAGACGCTCACCCGCCATCGCCGCTCAAGGCTATTTCTTTTCGCGCCCGCTTCCCTTTTCTGAATTGAATCATCTCACTATCCAGCTTCCCTGACGCCGTTGCTCACGGTCTCGACTATCTTTAACGGAGACAGTGAACGTGCAAGGAGAAAGCGCAATGTCGCGTACCGGGAAAATAGTCAGTTGGGTAGTAGGGATTCTGCTGTTGTTAATCGTGGTCATCATCGTGGTGATCGCCACCTTTGACTGGAATCGCCTGAAACCCACCATCAATCAGAAAGTCTCAACCGAACTCAATCGGCCCTTTGCAATACGCGGCGATCTGGGCGTTAACTGGGCGCGCAATCCGCAGGAACCGGGCTGGCGACGCTGGGTACCGTGGCCGCAACTGCATGCGGAAGATATCATGCTGGGTAATCCGCCTGATATTGCTGACGTCACCATGGTACATCTGCAGCGGGTCGATGCCACCTTGTCACCGCTGTCGCTGCTGCATAAAGAGCTGTTCATTCCGTGGATTAAGTTGCAGCGACCCGATGCGCGTCTGATTCAGACCGCGGATAAGAAAAATAACTGGACCTTTAACCTCGCTAACAGCGACAGCAAAGATCAGAATGCGGCGCCTTCCGCCTGGTCATTCCGTCTCGATAACATCCTGTTCGATCAGGGCCAGATCCGCTATCGCGATGCCATCAACCACGCCGATGTAACGGTCCAGGTTAACCCGCTGGGTAAACCGGTGCCTTACGCGCAGATCGCTGGCGGAGATGATAAGCAGCAGGGCGCGGGCGATTTTGTTTTCGGCTGGCAGGCGAACGGCACCTATAACGACGAGAAACTCAGTGGTCAGGGCAAAATAGGCGGGATGCTGTCGCTGCGCAGTCAGAACACGCCGTTCCCGGTGCAGGCTGACCTGCGTAACGGCAGCACGCGGGTCCAGGTCACCGGCGGAGTTCAGGACCCGATGAACCTCGGCGGACTCAATGTGCGGCTGCGCTTCTCGGGTGACACACTGGCGAATCTGTACGGGCTGACCGGCGTGTTGTTGCCTGACACTCCTCCGTATGAAACGGACGGTCACCTGATCGCGAAGTTCAGTGGTGAGAAAGGCGCGGTCTACCGCTATGAAAAATTCAACGGCCACATTGGTGACAGCGATATTCACGGTTCGCTGATCTATAGCCAGGGCAAACCGCGGCCGAGACTCAGCGGTGAACTGACTTCAGACCAGCTGCGGATGGCGGATCTGGGTCCGCTGATTGGCGTCGATTCCGGCAAAGGCAGCGACAAAACCGCGCAGGCAAAAGCCCGGCGCGGAGAGAAATCGAGCCAGCCCGCCGATCGGGTATTGCCACATGACCAGTTTGATACCAAAAACTGGGACGTGATGGATGCCGACGTGAAGTTCAGCGGTAAACGTATCGAACACAGCAATTCGCTGCCGTTAAGCGATCTTTATACCCATTTGCAGCTGAAAAACGGCGATCTGCTGCTGGACCCGTTGCGCTTTGGTGTGGCGGGCGGTGCGCTCAACAGCACCATCCGGCTGGAGGGGGATCACTCGCCGATGCGCGGTCGGGTTGACCTTCATATACGTAAGCTGCAGCTGCGTCAGCTCTTCCCGAATGTCGAGGCGATGAAGAACAGCCGTGGCCAGCTCAATGGCGATGCCAGCTTTACCGGCACCGGTAACTCAGTGGCCGATCTGCTGGCGACCAGTAACGGGCAGCTCAAACTGCTGATGAATGATGGGCTGATTAGCCGCAGCCTGATGGAAATTGCCGGACTCAACGTTGGTAACTATGTGGTGGGCAAGCTGTTTGGTGATGATCAGGTGCGCATCAACTGCGCCGCCACCGATCTCAAACTGCAGAATGGTGTGGCGACGCCTAACCTGTTTGTGTTTGATACCGAGAACGCGATTATCAATGTGTCAGGCAATGCAAACTTCGCCAGTGAGCGGCTGGATCTTTCGGTGAATCCGGAGAGTAAAGGCATCCGCATCGTGACGCTGCGCTCCCCGCTCTACGTGCGTGGCACCTTTAAAAATCCGGATGCGGGCGTGAAAACGGGGCCGTTGCTGGCACGGGGTGCCGCTGCCGTGGCGCTGGGCGCGGTCGTGGGGCCGGCAGCGGCGCTGCTGGCACTGATCTCTCCAAGTGATAACGAAGACAACCAGTGCAGCACCGTCCTGCAGCAGATGAAGCAGAAGAAGTAATTAGTTGCGATAGAGCACTTTGATAATGTGATAACCGAAACCGGTCTTTACCGGCCCGTATGGCGTTAACAGCGGGCAGGTAAAGACCGCCTTATCAAATGCCGGCACCATCTGTCCCTGACGAAATTCCCCCAGATCGCCGCCGTTACGGCCGGAGGGACAGGTTGAGTGCTTCTTTGCCAGCTGCTGGAAATTCCCGCCTTTTGCCAGTTTCGCCAGAATCTCTTTTGCCAGTGCTTCCTCTTTCACCAGGATGTGTAAAGCCGCCGCGGTTTTCGCCATGTTGCTATCTCGGTTGTGTATAATTGCCGCCCAGTATAAACCCCTTTCTTTTGATTCAACTGAGCGATTTTCCTATGCGTTTAAACCCCAGCCAACAACGCGCCGTCGAATTTGTTACCGGTCCCTGTCTGGTGCTGGCGGGCGCGGGATCGGGCAAAACCCGCGTAATCACCAATAAAATCGCCCATCTGATTCGGGAGTGTGGCTATCAGGCGCGCCATATCGCCGCGGTCACCTTCACCAATAAAGCGTCTCGTGAGATGAAAGAGCGTGTGGCGCAGACGCTGGGCCGCAAAGAGGCGCGCGGCCTGATGATCTCCACTTTCCATACTTTGGGGCTGGAGATCATCAAGCGTGAAACGGCGGCGCTGGGCATGAAGTCCAACTTTTCGCTGTTTGATGACCAGGACCAGCTCGGATTGCTGAAAGAGCTGACGAAAGAGTGGCTGGAAGAGGATAAAACCCTGTTGCAGCAGCTGATCTCGACCCTCTCGAACTGGAAAAACGATCTGGTCGATCCGCCGCACGCAGCGGCACGGGCGAGTTCAGAGCGCGATAAAATTTTTGCCCACTGCTACGCCCTTTACGACCAGCATCTCAAGTCCTGTAACGTGCTCGATTTTGACGATCTGATCCTGCTGCCGACGCTGCTGTTGCAGCGTAATCAGGAGGTGCGTGAGCGCTGGCAGCAGCGCATTCGCTATCTGCTGGTGGATGAGTATCAGGATACCAACACCAGTCAGTACGAGCTGGTGAAGCTGCTGGTTGGGGTGCGGGCGCGCTTTACCGTGGTGGGCGACGACGATCAGTCGATCTACTCATGGCGCGGGGCACGGCCACAAAACCTGGTGCTGCTGAAAGAAGATTTTCCGGCGCTGGAGGTGGTGAAACTGGAGCAGAATTACCGTTCCTCCCAGCGCATCCTGAAAGCGGCAAATATCCTGATCGCCAATAATCCGCACGTGTTTGAAAAACGCTTGTTCTCTGAACTGGGTCTGGGCAGTGAACTGAAGGTGGTCACCGCCAACAGTGAAGAGCACGAGGCGGAGCGGGTGACCGGCGAACTGATTGCCCACCATTTTATCAACAAGACGCAGTATAAAGACTACGCCATTCTCTACCGCGGCAACCATCAGTCGCGGGTGTTTGAAAAGTTTCTGATGCAGAACCGTATTCCCTATCGCATCTCGGGCGGTACCTCGTTCTTCTCACGCCCGGAGATCAAAGATCTGCTGGCCTATCTGCGTGTGCTGACCAATCCCGACGATGACAGCGCCTTTTTGCGCATCGTCAATACGCCGCGCCGCGAGATTGGCCCGGCGACGCTGCAAAAACTGGGCGAATGGGCCAACCTGCGCAACAAGAGCCTGTTTAACGCCAGCTTTGATGTCGGTCTGGGTCAGACGCTGGGCGGACGCGGACTGGAACATCTGCAACGCTTCACCCACTGGCTGAACGAGATTATCCAGCTGACCGAACGCGAGCCGGTGAATGCGGTACGCGACCTGATTCGCGGTATCGACTATGAAAGCTGGCTGTTCGAAACCTCCGGCAGTCCGAAAGCGGCAGAGATGCGGATGAAGAACGTCAACACGCTGTTTCAGTGGATGACGGAGATGCTGGAAGGCAGCGATCTGGATGAACCGATGACCCTGGCGCAGGTGGTCACGCGCTTTACCCTGCGCGACATGATGGAGCGCGGGGAAAGCGACGAAGAGCTTGATCAGGTGCAGTTAATGACGCTGCATGCGTCTAAAGGCCTGGAATTCCCCTATGTGTTTCTGGTGGGGATGGAAGAGGGACTGTTGCCGCATCAGAGCAGCATCGATGAGAACAATATCGAAGAGGAGCGGCGTCTCGCTTACGTCGGCATCACGCGGGCGCAGAAAGAGCTGACCTTTACCCTCTGCCGTGAACGTCGGCAGTATGGCGAACTGGTGCGGCCGGAGCCGAGCCGTTTTCTGCTGGAACTGCCGCAGGACGATCTGCAGTGGGAGACGGAGCGCAAAGTGGTGAGTGCCGAAGAGCGGATGAAAACCGGACAGAGTCGGGTTGCGGGCCTGCGCGCGATGCTGGATAAGGCGAAGAAAGGCTAAGCCGGTGGAAGAGGGGATGAGGCGACGACAGCGCGCCTCAGGCTGCCTTAACGGGTGCCGGTTACGACAGGGTCAGTAACCAGTGCACATAGGACTGATAATGGCTCTCCTGCTCCAGCAGCTCGCTGCGCAGCGGATGCGCCTCCAGCCAGCCATCAGGTAAAGTCAGATGCAGCGCGTCATCGTCAGCCTGCAGCCGGACTGCCGGCAGGGTGTCGTCGCGACGGCGGCTGGAGAAGATGATCGCCAGACGCAGCAGACGGCACATCCGTTCCGCCAGACGCGGCGGCAGGGCATTCTGCTGCGCCAGTAACGCCAGGTCGATACTGCCGCTCTGATTCTGCAGCAGACAGGCCAGCAACTTCTTCTGCGCCGGGGTAAAGCCGGGCAGATCGAGGTGACGGACCAGATAAGCGGCGTGCTGCGGCGCATGGCGGAAGTCGACGCTCAGGCCAATCTCATGAATGGCGCAGGCGCTGAGCAGCAGGTCACGGCAGCGCTGATCCAGCTTCCACAGGGTAGAGACCTGACGGAAAAAACGTTCTGCCAGCTGGCGGACCCGATCGGCTTGCTCTACGTCGATGCTAAAACGACGCTGGACGTTCTGTAGCGTGCGGGTGCGGATATCGCGGTCGATCGGCAGGTGCAGCATGCCGTAAACCAGCCCTTCACGCAGCGCGCCGCCCGCCAGCGTCATGCTATCAATAGCGAGTTCCTGAAAGATGGCGATCAGAATCGACAGGCCGCTGGGAAACACCAGCGCCCGTTCCAGCGTCAGCCCTTCAATTTCCAGCTCTTCCAGCTTACCGCACTGAATAGCGCGCTGCTTCAGCTGCTGCAGTTTATTCAGGGTAATGCGCTCGTCCATACCCTGCGCCACCATGATCTCCTGCAGCGCCTGCACCGTACCCGACGCGCCGACACAGGCCTGCCAGCCCTGCTCACGCAGTTGCGCGGCAATCGGCTGGATCATCTCGCGCGCCGCCTGTTCCGCCTGGTCAAAGTTCTCCTTCGCCAGGTGACGATCGCTAAAGAAGCGCTCCAGCCAGGTCACGCAGCCCATCGACAGGCTGAATAACACGGTGGCATGCGAACCATCACCGGTCGCCAGCTCGGTGCTGCCGCCGCCGATATCGACCACAAGACGCTGATCGGAACCGCCGGTGGTGTGCGCCACGCCCTGATAAATCAGGCGAGCCTCTTCTTCACCGCTGATGACGTTGATGGTACAGCCGAGAATCTGTTGCGCCGTATCGAGAAATTCCTGCGCATTCGCTGCCAGACGCAGCGTGGCGGTTGCCACCACGCGGATCTGATCGAGAGGGATATCCTGCAGTTGTTCAGAGAACAGTTTGAGGCATTGCCAGCCGCGCGTCATCGCCTCAGCTGACAAATGGTTGCTTTTATCCAGACCGGCCGCAAGGCGTACCTTGCGCTTAATTTTCGCGATGGTCTGAATACTGCCAGACACCTCGCGCACCACCAACATATGAAAGCTGTTAGAACCTAAATCAATCGCAGCATAAAGTGACGATGCGCTTAGCATGGTGAGCTTAACCCGAACGTTTACGGTTGTTGTTGCGTGGCGCACCGCGACGATTAGCGTTGTTGCCTCCGCGACGCGGACCGTTGCCGGTACGGCTGCGTGCCAGACGCTTAGGCGGCGGCAGGTCAGTCAGTAATGCATCGCTGTTGTACTTGCTGACCGGGATGCTGTGACCGATATACTCTTCAATCGCCGGCAGGTTCAGCGCGTACTCTTCACAGGCCAGGCTGATGGAGTGTCCGCTGGCGCCCGCACGACCGGTACGACCGATACGGTGTACGTAATCTTCGCAATCATCCGGCAGATCGTAGTTAAACACGTGCGTCACGGCAGGAATATGCAGGCCCCGGGCGGCAACGTCAGTCGCAACCAGAATATCCACATCCCCTTTGGTGAAGTCGTCAAGAATGCGCAGGCGCTTCTTCTGAGCGACATCGCCGGTCAGCAGGCCGACACGATGACCATCGGCAGCCAGATGGCCCCAGATATCTTCGCAACGGTGCTTGGTGTTGGCGAACACAATGGCGCGATCCGGCCACTCTTCTTCCAGCAGGGTTTGCAGCAGGCGCATTTTTTCTTCGTTAGACGGATAGAAAAGCTCTTCCTGAATGCGGTGGCCGGTTTTCTGTTCCGGTTCCACTTCAACATATTCAGCACTGTTCATGTGCTCAAACGCCAGTTCACGCACCCGATAAGAGAGCGTGGCGGAGAAGAGCATGCTGAGACGCTGGGTCGCTGCCGGCATCCGGCGGAACAGCCAGCGAATGTCTTTAATAAAGCCGAGATCGAACATGCGGTCGGCTTCGTCCAGCACCATCACCTGAATGGCACCGAGGTTAACGTGGTTTTGCTTCGCGTAATCAATCAGACGGCCAGTGGTCCCGACCAGAATATCGACGCCTTGCTCCAGCACTTTCAGCTGTTTATCGTAGCCATCACCGCCGTAGGCGAGGCCCAGTTTCAGGCCGGTTGAGGCGGTTAACGGTTCTGCATCGGCATGAATCTGCACGGCAAGTTCACGCGTTGGCGCGAGAATTAATGCCCGTGGCTGGTTAACCTGACGACCTTCAGGCGCAGGATGAGAGAGAAGATGATGAAACGTTGACGTCAGAAACGCCATCGTTTTGCCGGTACCGGTTTGCGCCTGGCCTGCAACATCACGCCCGGAAAGCGTAAAGGGCAGGGCTAACGCCTGAATCGGCGTGCAGTATTGAAAGCCTTTACTATCAAGGGCTTCAACGACTTTTGGGTGCAGGGCGAAGTCGGAAAACTTCTGTTCAGTTAAGTGTGTTTTGCTCATAGTGTGGTAGAATATCAGCTTACTATCGCTTTACGAAAGCGTATCCGATGAAATAAAGTCAACCTACATTGGTTTATATTACGCCAATTCGCCAGGCATAATCTTGTGGAGTAAAACATGAGCAGCGATAAAATCGTTCATCTGACTGATGACAGTTTCGACACCGACGTGCTGAAGGCCGACGGCGTTACAC
>Ga0302349_1000842_pt1 | contig 29835 bp, 25 predicted proteins | sample PhyAR1_FD_202176 | JGI IMG/M metagenome (GOLD analysis project Ga0302349, IMG submission 202176) | Leaf surface microbial communities from alfalfa plants in UC Gill Tract Community Farm, Albany, California, United States - DLSL A.R1... | ecosystem: Host-associated > Plants > Phyllosphere >...
GCCTTGCTCCGCCGTCGTAACCGGTTATAATGCCAGTCGCACACCGATGCGGGTGTAGTTCAATGGTAGAACGGCAGCTTCCCAAGCTGCATACGAGGGTTCGATTCCCTTCACCCGCTCCAAAAGCACCTCCCAGACCTTCCGTAAACATCCGAAAAAACCAATAAAATCAAATGTATTAGCCGGTTTACAGTCCGCTGGCGTCCGAGCTCATCCCTTGAAAGCCAGTGTCTGATGTGTATATGATCGCGTATAGTTTTTCTATACACACGGATTCTTATACACAATGCCTCTGACAGAACTACAAATTAAAAAGGCTAAGCCCACAGAAAAGCCTTACACCCTGAGCGATGGCCTGGGTTTATCCCTTCTTGTTGAGCCCAATGGTAGTAAAGCTTGGCGTTTTCGCTATCGTTTTGACGGTAAACCCAAAATGTTGTCATTAGGAACCTATGAGCACGTTTCCCTGGCTGATGCGCGACAAAGGCGTGATGAATCTCGTCGACTGGTTGCATCCGGTGTTAATCCAAGCACGTTGCGGAAGGAACAGAAAGCCGCAAAAATTCTTTCAGCAACTAACACCTTTGAAGCTATTACCCGTGAATGGTATGAGCATCGCTATGATCGCTGGTCGGCCTCATACCGCGAAGAGATGATGGATACCTTTGAGAAAGATGTATTTCCGTATCTTGGTTTTCGTCCTATAGCGGAAATTAAGCCTTTAGAGCTTTTGGCAATGCTTAGACAGGTAGAAAGCAGGGGAGCTACAGAGAAAGTACGCAAGGTGCGCCAGAGGTGTGGTGAGGTATTCCGTTACGCCATTATCACTGGTCGCGCAGAGTACAATCCCGCGCCGGATCTCGCCTCAGCGATGAAACCCCATAAGGCCAATAATTATGCGCATCTGGCCGCCCATGAATTACCTGAGTTCTTAAATGAGTTAAACGCTTATACCGGCAGTGTGATCACCAAAATTGCGACCCAGCTACTAATTCTTACTGGATTACGCCCAGGTGAAGTACGTAGGGCGCAATGGTCTGAAATCGACATGGAGAATAAGGTGTGGGAAGTACCCGTCGAGCATATGAAAATGGGGCGTCCTCATTTGGTGCCGCTATCTAAACAGGCCATCGGCTTACTTGAACAAATCAGAATCGTGACTGGCCGTTATGAACTCATTTTCCCAGGGCGAGACTTTAGAAAACCCATCAGTGAGGCCTCTATAAACCAGGTGATGAAACGCATCGGTTACAACGGTAGAGCAACCGGTCACGGATTCAGGCATACCATGAGCACAATATTGCATGAGAAAGGTTATAACTCTGCTTGGATCGAGCTACAGCTCGCCCATGTTGATAAGAACAGCATTAGGGGCACGTATAACCACGCTTTGTATTTAGATGGGCGTCGGGAGATGATGCAGTGGTATGCGGATTATATGGATAGTTTTGGCATCTGAATAATATAGGTCCGATACTTTAACGTTTTTTCATTGTATCCAAACTCACGCTGAGCAGGTGAATTAGAAAAAAAGATTTAGTAGAAAAGTGTTCACAGTGTTCACTTTTCTATTTATTCATTATATTTCAATTGATTATGTAGTAATCACCTTGTGCTGAGCTGTTCATTCCTGTTCACTTTCAAGTGACCACCTACCTTGCCATATGAAAAAACCGGCCTGAGCCGGTTTCTGTTTAAACTTGATTGATGTCACTCTTCGGCAACCAGTCGGCTTCACAGTCCTCGTTTAATATCAGATTGGTTTGCACGCCCTGATTGGTCTTTCTCTTTAAAAATTCAATCTCATACTCTTTCATCGTTTGCGGGATGAATTTGCCGAAGAGTGAGAGATTGATCGGGTGTTGATGCCCGCGCGCCTCCATAAATGACAGATAGGCGTGATAGAGGTATTTGCGAGGATTTGACGGGCGTATGTTTCCGTTGCCCATATACAAACCACTGGGTGCCTGAACCGCGAGCAGGTAACCGCAAAAATCGACCAATGAATCTGAACTTCGTTTAATTTCCAGCGCTTCGTCGGAGTTTTGCTGCGCTTCCAGCAGTGCGCGGGCTTCGCCAGGCTCTGAAAAGCGTCCCATCAGATGGCGGACAATTACCGCGAGCTCTCCCACTATTTTCTCGATCAGTTTTGGGTCGCGTTCCTTAGCCGATATGACTTCGGGGAAGGTAATGATCACCCGCCGGCGCGACACGCCGCCGCTGCGATCACTGAACTGCATCGGGTTGTTGTTCACTGCCAAGATCACCGCCGGAATGTGGGCTGAATAAGCGTCACGGTATTTCGGGTCAATGGCTACCGCATCGCCGCCGGTGATGGCTTTAATCCCTGCACCGTCCCCGCTCCATTTTTCCTGGTCGGGTAAGATAATCAGCGAGTATCCCACCAGGGAAGCCCGTTCGCGGGAAGACTCCAGCGTTTCGATGCTGGCGGAGGTGGTATTGTCATTTCCTGCAAGCATGCGTGCTATGGCTGCCATGACGCTTTTACCACTGCCGCCTGGTCCTGTCACTTCAAGGAATAATTGCCAGTCATACCGGTTCGCCAGAACCATGAAAAGCGCCGCGAGAATGCGGTCTTGCTTTTCGCCTTGCTGGTTTGCCGCCCGCGTAAGCCATTGCCAGAAGTGAGGAGCATGCCCGGCAAGATTTTCCTCTGGCTTGGCCTGCGAATAATCCACGCTGTTGACGGTACGCAACCAGTTATCTTTGCGGTGAGAGCTAAAACTTCCGGTGCGGGTGTCAAAAACGCCATTGCGAAAACCAATTAAGTGACGCGCGGGCTTGCTCATTTCAGGCACCATGAGCTTTAGGGTTTCGATCATGCCGCTAATCAGTGGCGCTGAAAAAGGCGCTTGTGCTTTCTGAAATAGAGCGGCAATTTCACGGCTAAGGATCCTGTGCGGCAATACCTGCCAAGCACCTTCCTCATAGCGGCAAAGATCTTCCCCCACCGGAGGCATAGCCAGACGGTGTTCATAGTGGACTATCAGCAGTTCACACTTCTCACTCTGGCTCATGGCCTTGAGGTCGGCATCACTGACCGTTTCAAAGGGGCTCTTAGGAGATTGCTGAGTAAAAGCGCGGAGCTGTTCGAGCGCTTTGTCACGACCTTCCTGCATGAATACATCGTTCCAGTCACCGGCGATTAAGGGGATCGCAACCTTCCCGTTGACCAGATTTGCGGCTTCTTTCGCTTTCTTCTGTCCTGTGCCGTTCTCATCATTATCTGCCGCCATAAGCAGCACGGCATCAGGGTATTTCTCTCGCAGGCACTCAGCCAGATTGGGGAAGTTATTGGCACTCAGTGCCACATACACGATTTCGCCCGTCAGCGCATGTATTGTCAGACCGGTTGCATAACCTTCTGCCATCCAGATAACAGTGCTGTCTTTCCCTTCAAAATGATGAGCGGCGCCGGTAACCTGTCCACCTGCAAGCATGCGTTTAGCTCCCGATCCGTTAATGAGCTGGGCGTTGACGAGGTTACCTGAAAAATCATAAAGCGGAATGATCAGGTCACCCGCTGCGAAATCTACGCCGCCCACGCGCAGGCCGCTGCCATGCAACGTCAGCACTTCCTTATCAGCCCAGCCTTTTTTCTCCAGATAGGCATTACCTGCCGCTTTGCGGGCGGCATTCACCAACATTTTCGCCTGCACGGCTGCCTTGTGGCGGGCATCGTTTTTTTGCTGTTGTACTGCGGCCTGGTCGTGATGAACCGCAAGAGGCTGAGCCTCTCCCAGAATCTCAGCCACCTTTACGGCGGCTTCTTTCGTGGTGATATCCAGTGTTTTCGCCACCAGATTTAATCCGTCACCGGCACCGCAGTGGTTACATATCCAGGTGCCTCTCCCTGCCTGATTATCGAAGCGAAAGCGGTCTTTACCCCCGCAAACAGGGCATGCTGAATGATGCCCGCGAGGGGCAACGTTTATACCCAGCGCGGGCAGAAGCTGAGGCCAGCGCCCTGTCGCGGCGCTCACGGTGTTTTGAACAATCATTTGTGTCATATGCGCCTCTGTCAGTGCAGCGTGGTATGGGGAGTGGTGTTAAGAAAAGACTGGAACAGCTCATCCATCATGGATTCTCCCAGCAGTGTCAGGCGGGGTTTTGCCACCAGAATATCGGGTTGCACCATATCGCGGAGCATGGCACAGGCGATCTCCATACCCAGCTTTGCGCCGTGCTGACGGACATAGTAGCTTTCGACTTCTTTTGCGATGGTCATTTGCAATTCATCAAGCGAGTAGCCGGTTTCAACGCCGTAGGCGGTACAGGCGTCGAGATAAGCCTGTGCGAGGGCGCGCCGGTAGAGGGCGGTGAGCACTTCAACCGGCAGGCAGGATTGCTGAGTCATATTCATTCGTAGACATCCTCCATTTGCGTTTTTATGGCGGTTTCGCAGGTGTCTACCACTTTGCCGAGCTGGTCAGTCAGCAGTGCAACCATTGAGGCCATTGAGTTCAACTGATCGCCGCTGGGCACGTGCCCTAACGAGTCCTGGGTATCGAGCATGTCGAGGAACATCACGCCGACGTTGTGCGCATGTTGCAAGCGCAGGAAATCAGCATGCGGAATAGGATAATGGGTGTTGGGGAAATAGAAGGAAGCGAGCTTGTTCATGCGGCCTCCTGAGCGGGCAGGCGACCGGCAAAGCACAGCACATAGTCGCGGGCTAACAGGCTACGGGCAGAATGTTCATTGTCGGCTGCGGAACGCAGCATGCAGACCTGAGCTTTGGGTTCAGCACGGCGCACGGCGGCGAACAGGAACGTAAATTTAGGGTGTGGGGTGGTGAGGGTTGTAGCCATGGTGGCAGCCTCCATTGAGTAATGGTTATTGCTACCACCGAAGTTCCTACACTTATGGGTGGTAGCCCAGACGGGGGTAGGAATACCGGCCTCAATGAATACCGGCCAGCCCGAAGGCTGCCCCGCCTGAGCCACCATTGCTAGATAAACACCACGGCTAAGAAACCATTGTGTAAATAACAGGTGCGCTGAGGCATCGACATAAAAAAACACGCCTGGCGCGTGTTGTGTCGCCATTGAGAAACACGGGTTCCTACGCCCGGCTGCCGATTTTGCGGCAGCACAAAAACTATAGAGCAGGGGCTCGCCAGAGAAAAGCCTTTTTTGAAGCATTAGCCGTTTCTCCTTAGCAATCGGTCAGGACTTGATCGGACTGCTGCGGATTTGATCGGAAGTGTGAATCATCCCCTGAAATAACGCTTTCGGTTGTTACGGACAACACGCCCAGGGTATTGCTGGTAAATGCAGGCAAAGGATTTTTTCTGCCGCAGGCGGCAGCCATCAGGCCTTCAGCCAGATAGGCCGCCTCTTGTGTATTGAGCTGGATATTATGATGACCGACAGACAGAGAAATCATTGCATGGTCTCCTGAGCGCGTGCGGCGATGCGGTCATTCATCCAGCCCTCAATCTCGGAGGCCAGCCAGGCCACATTCTTGCCACCGAGAGAAATCTGGGCAGGAAATTGCTGACGGCTGATTAAGTCGTACAGGGTTGAGCGGGATAGGCCGGTGGTGTGGATCACTTCCGGCAGTCGCATAAAGCGATCGCGTGGGTAAACCGGTGGCATCACAGGGGCAGAAGAAGGGGGCGTATTTTGAGCGGTGGAGAGCATGGTGCTACCTCATATTTGTATCCGACTGGAAGCGTCCAGTACCGGCTGTTTCGTTAAGGAGCCCCCTATTGTGAGAATATTTTTGCGTTTAGCAACAAGCCTCCGAACGACAAAACACCTGAAATGCTTTGTATTTTTTTTAATGGGATTTGAGCCACTTTGCCAATGATTGCCAATGTTAATCAATAATGCTCAATGCTACTCAGTAGGTTATTTAACGCTCAGTTTGTTAAGCTGCTTTAACGATTGAAATTAATATATCAATAGGAATAAACATTTATTTATTTCTTGGCTAGCCAGAGAAAGATTTGCAGACAGTGAAGAGTAGTGAACAGGAAGTGAATACCTTTAGGAAAGGCGTTCACTGATTAACTTAATGATTTAATTCTATTTTATTTTAGAGTGAACAGTAGTGAATAGTATTTATAGAAATATAAACTTTCTCCACTTTCCTAGCTTACGTCTCAGTCCGTTGTACCAGCTCTGAGCAAACGCCATCAAATAGAAATGTTGTGCCAGCCTCCCCACAATATCCTCACATTGACAACATATTGCTGAGGTATGCCATGAAACCCGATTCAACCAAAACCGTCGAAGCTGTTATCCAGGACTTTCTTCAGGTCAAAGCCGGTCACAACGAAAAACCATCATCAGGGAACGCTGAAGGCGCAATCCAACACTTTGAGCAGGCCAAAGCGGCTTTTGCTCAGGAAAAGCAGGCACTGGATGAAATTGAAAGTTCGATTGCCCGATGCGTCCAGGAAAAAGAAACGGCGAACAGCGAAATCAAAGAAAATGAAGAGAACTGGCGTTCACGTTTTCGCAAGTCACGCGGGGTTATGACTGACGAACTTAAGAACGCGCACAGTCACCGGGCTATTCAGCAGGGATTGGTTAAAGAGTTCGATGACCTGATTGAAGAATTGAATGTCGAGAAACAGTCGGCGATGTTGCATTGTGCTAATGCTGGTGGAGCGTTGATTAGCGCCCACCGCAGCGCACTGAACGCCTATGCTGATACACAGTGGCGCATGGCCATCAACAATCTCAGTCCGGCGCTTGTGCGCGCTGTAAAACTTAAACTTCTGGCGTTATCCACCGTAAGTTATCAGGAAACACAATCCGGTCATTATGTAGAGCCCGCCAAAATTGTCAGCGCTGAAATTGGCAAGGCGCTTGTCGGGGCGGCTAGCATAGGTCAGTTCAACATGGATGCAGAACCTGTGCTGGAGAAAATAGGGATGTATTCCCCTGCGTTGCCTGGCGTCGATGAAGCGCTATTACAAAGCCCTATAAAAAGGGAGTTACTTGCACGTAAGCTGGCAGAGCGTGCTGCCTCAAGTAAGGAGTAACAGCAAATGATGCGCTGCCCGCTTTGCAGCTCTGTTTCTCACATTCGCACAAGCCGTTATATCACCGAACAGACAAAGGAATCTTATTATCAGTGCACCAGGCTGGCATGCTCATGCGCATTTAAAACGAATGAAAGTGTCAGTAAAATCGTTAAAAGAGAAAATCTGAAACGGAAAATATAAATTTCAGCTCGTTTCAATTCCCCAAAAAAATAATCTCAAGTGCCGCTTTCAAATAAGGCGGCATTTTTCATTAATACGGTGCAAATTCGTTCCTCCTAACAGCCTTTTCTCTGGCTAGCCCGTCCTTGCGAGCTCTGCATGCATAGGGTGCATGGTTTTGCATGCAATCAGAAGAGCTCAAAATGGCTCAAAACCCTTGCTACACTGGCTTTCAGAGGCTTCACTTCATGCATTAAAACCAGCGAGCTAAGTCAGCAGCGGGCAGGCGGGGAGAACTGCGCGCGCGGAGGTGTGGCAGAAAATAAATAGTACAGCCTGCCCTTTACTAAAACATTTTCACCTTCTCGATTGGCTTTGTTGAATAAATAAGACTTTAGGCCAGCAACCCTTTAATAGCACGGACTCTCAGGCCATACGTACACTTTCTGGCATAACCGCCTTCTCGCTTACTCACAATGGCTGAAGGATCTGTAACTGACCGTAACAGTGACGCAGCGTCAGCGATCTTTTCAATAACTGTTTAAACCTATACTTTGCTGTTTCAGTAATTTGGCGACAGTTATAATTTGTAGCCCATTTCTACTGTGTACTGCTCCTTCTCAATCGCTGGTTAGCAACAGCAAGGTTGCGTCTCAACGGCTGTATGCTAAAAGCGGAAGATGAAGCTAAGAAAATTTTAGAAGGGTATATAGATTTTGATAGCTAGACCCGTTCTTTCTAAAGTAATCTTAACTAGTTATTAAAAAAGCATAGCAGCATTAGTCCCTCAGTCGCTAATAAGGAAAAAATATGGGAACCGGGATTACGTTAGATTTGTCAGGAATGACCGTAACTTACAGCAAAAATGGTCTTGGAATTGATCACGGCTCGCTCTTTCAGAAAAAGGATATAAAAAGAGTTCGGCATGAGGGGATTGATTATGAAGCATTAGAAGTCGGTCCTGATGGAGACAATGAAGAATTTTTAGCTTGCATGGAAACGGTCATGCAAAACAATCTCGGAAAAGTGAAAGTGCGTTTGGAACTACTTGGGTTCACACTTGAAAATATACGAAAAGAATTTTTATTACGTACTGAACAAGAGAGTGAAAGAGAATCATATGCAGGAGAAGTATACTCTAACTCTAAAGATTGGATGGATTTTCATGAGTTTCTTGATTTCATCAAGAGTATCAAAATAGACGAACTTAATGATGATTATACTAGTCATTATAATAATGAGCATTGGCTTGAAATTGTCACTGGACGATTCACAGATGAGGATCTACTTAAAAGAATTCCCTGTTTTGAGGGACACTTTCACTCAAGTACCTCTGAAATAGAATCTTTCAAATGCCTTATTGGATTTCTTCATCCCTGGTCAGCCTTGCGACTTATGGCTGAAAATCCAGATAACGCGGAAGCATTACTAACCTGGGACTACGGGCCTCTCGTTTATAACGGCTGGGCAAACGAAAATGATATCAATCCAAATGCTTCCAGAGAAGAAAATTTTCTTATTGCTACAGAGGGTACTTCAGATGTCCATATACTCCGCCACGCATTTAAGCTTCTTATGCCCGAAATTCAGGATTTTTTCACCTTTATTGATGTCAGCGAGCGCCATCCATTTTCTGGTGCATCGAGCCTAGTTAAATTTGCTGAGGGTCTAGTAAGTATAGACGTGCAGAATCAGATCGTTTTCCTTCTTGATAATGATGCCGAAGGACGTGATGCCATGAATAAAATTAGAAACCTAAAACTCCCTCCGAATATGTCATGTATTCATTTACCCGATATGGAGATCTTTACATCTTTTCAGGCGTCAGGGCCTGACGGGGTCAGAAATACTAATATAAATGGCAGGGCAGTAGCAATCGAATGCTACCTCGATCATAACGTCAAAGGGTATGAAGCACCTTGCATAAGATGGACTAATTTTAAAGAGAGCACAGGCAGTTATCAAGGAGCATTGATGCAAAAAGAGGGTTATGTAAAAAATTTTTTGAGACTAAATGATTATAACCTTGCTGAAGATAATTACGATACTAGTAAGATTAAAGCAGTACTGGCAGCTATTGTTGCGACGTGCGCTGATATGGCGGCCACAAACCTGCGTAAATGGCTATTAAGAGAGCCGTGATAGGAAGCTCATTTTATATGTTCCCATATCAAGATGACCAAGCTGCTGTGGGAGGGTTATGAATGTCGTTTACTCTATTTAAAAGGGATAGCAGCGTATTAAACTTTATAGAGATTGCCACTAATGCCGGTCTATAAATAATTATATGTCAATGAAGATAAATTGTTTTTTCTGCTTCGTGTCAATCATTTTCGCTGTTACTTATTGATTGCATTATAATTATTGTAGGGATAAATAATTTATACGTTAAGGGGCTGCTGGGAACTCGGAAACAATTTCTTCTCCAAGCTGGCCCCTTTCAGTGTGATTTCTCTAAATTCAAATCAAACTTTTCAAGGTGACTATAATTTACTCTCATGAATCTTGAGTATTGAATGTGACATGCCTGTTCCAGCCCCAACGATTCTAGCAAATATTTTTAATTGTTCTTTTATAATTTGATTTTCATTTTCTTCAGGATAGTTAACTGCATGATCAATCTCTCCCCATACCTCCTCTAGCAGAGTTCTAACTTGAACCTCACATGTAACATCACTTTTTTCACTTGCCTTAAAAACATAATGGACGCTGGTATAAAAGCTCTCTTTTTCCTCTGTTATTATATCCAATGACTTGAAATATTTTGCATATTCAGGATCCCAAGTGTAAGCCTTTGGTGTTTCATAAAGAAAAATATCCCCCCTCTCAACATAAGTCATTAATTCTTTATGTATCGAGTCAAATTGCCCTTGATGTAAATGAAGTACACGAATTCCAATTATATCAGTAATGTTTTTTTGAGCATTTTCGGAATTAATTTCTGGTGATCCGCTAGCTTTTAATTTTTCGTTTTTCCTGTCAATTTTCTTATCTAAATGAGTTAGATCTTTTGTTCTTCTCTTAAAACTGTGCACATTCTTTTTAAGAACAGTATTACGTGTAATATATGACTGAATACGATCAGCAAACATTTCATATTCTGATAGTTTATCCTCAAAAAACTCAATAATAGCTTTATTTTTCATCGCCATCACCAATCATTTTTAATCGTTCCATAACCGCCCTGGCAAAGGTGGCATACATGGCTCTAGTATCAGTATACTGTTCTTTTCTTCCGAAAATAGTGTTTCTATCTAAAGCGTCGCTTACAATTTCTCCACTAGGTAGCAACCACATAGGGTTCTTATATTTTTGGGCATATGCTGGCATGGTTGCATGCCCATAAATTATGGCATTCCCACCAATGAACTTACTTATTTCATCTTTTGAAATTGGTGAGTAACAAGCCTCTGGGATATGTTTTAATATTTTTTGAGGAAGTTTTTCAGCCCAGTTATAGTGAGCTTTAGCTATTTTAAGATCATTTACAGCATCTTCACGTTTTTTGGCATTATAAATTGTATAACCTAGCAATTTTACAAAATATTTGGGTAAACTTTCTTTTTTAGATTCAGGAAGAATAGATATCATTGTGTCGAAGTCACGCTTCCAAACACCAAGTGCATTGCCAATATTTTTTATACCATAGCCAGAGAACATATCTGGAGCACATGGTATTATAAATCCATCAGAGTTAGATATTATTACTTTATTTAAAATCCCTAAACTCGGTGACGTATCAATCAAAACTATCTCAAATCCTAATTTCTCAGCATATTTTTTACAAATATTTCTTATCGCAGTGATCAATCTTAATGCTTGGGGCTCACCTAAGAACGCCTCGCTCCACTGCTTAGATAATTTATTTTCAAATAGATGCAATGTTAATCGACCAGGAATCAATGATAAATTTTCATTTATTTCTACACAAGGTGGTAAGTCACTTTCCTCAGATTGACCATCTTCGGACGGTTTTAATATATAGTGTATAGATCTTGGTGATGAGTGTAGGGAATCAAATTGTTCATCACTCAACTCTTTTTTTGCTTTTTCATAATCCTCAATAAATGGTTCTTCATCATTCCAGATTTTTTCGATCTGCTCGTCATTGAGTGCAAATAAGCTAAGATTCGATTGCGGATCAAGGTCAATCATTAACGTTTTAACACCAAGCTCCGACAGAGCATATGCAAGATGATACGTTAAAGTAGACTTTCCGACCCCGCCCTTATTGTTGAAAACTGATATAGATTTCATAGATTTCATAGATTTCATAGATTTCATAGATATCCTGCGCTGTGTGTCGTGGCATGAATTTTACCATAATCTTATGGAGCGTGTCCCTCATTGAGAAAGTAATGGACACGATATAATTATCGTAATTTTCCAGTCAAATAGGTTTAAATTCCAATGGATAAAAACGCAACTTATTGAGGTAACTAGTTGATATTTATCATGTTTTAATGGGTGATAAAGACCGATGCTTGGATATTACGTTTCACATACAGCAACCAGCTATAAAGAACAGCAGTTAGAAAATTGGCAAATAGCACGGAGTAAGGTTGTCTATGAAAGGTAGAGTGAGGGGGGGGGTGTATAGCAATGTGTATATAAAATTAATCTAATAATATTTATTACATTATTATCAGTCTATTAACTGTATATAACCATTCCCTTCACCCGCTCCAAAAGCTTCTTCCTTAAATCTGTTCAATACCCTACAAAATTCACAACCCAATATCTTTTATTCGTATTTCCTGTACGACGTTTTCGCACATCTAAAATTTGATCCCTGAAAAAAAGTTGATGCCAATCAAATCCCTCTCCTGCGAAGGGGAGGGTTGGGGTGGGGTATTAAGGTCAGATCGCAATGCGGAAACATCCACTGTTTTAGGGTTTGCTAAACCCCCTCCCAGCCTCCCCCTTCGCAGGGGGAGGAGCATACAAGGGACTTCTGCAACTTCTTGCAAATTGTTTAAACCAACAGCAATTACTTATTCTTCACCTGCAATCCGCGTGGCAGATTATTGTTATCCACCTGCGGTAAACCGGTAGAGGCGGAAGAAGTCAGCAAGCCTGTCTCAACGTAGTTTTGCAGTTTCTCGCGGGTATCGGTGATATCCAGGTTACGCATGGTCAGCTGACCAATACGGTCATCTGGTGAGAACACAGAATCGCCTTTTTCCATGGTCAGACGCTCTGGTTTGTAAGTCAGGTTCTCAGACACGGTATTCATGATGGTGTAGTCGTTGCCGCGACGCAGTTCCAGAGTGACTTCACCGGTGATTTCGCTGGCGACCCAACGCTGAGCGGAGTCACGCAGCATCAGTGCTTGTGGATCGAACCAACGGCCCTGATACAGCAGACGACCCAGAACACGGCCATTTGCGTGATATTGCTCGATGGTGTCTTCGTTATGAATACCGGTCAGCAGACGCTCGTAAGCGATGTGCAGCAGCGCCATTCCCGGGGCTTCGTAGATGCCACGGCTTTTGGCTTCGATAATACGGTTTTCAATCTGGTCGCTCATACCCAAACCATGACGACCACCGATGCGGTTGGCTTCCATCATCAGCTCAACGCTGTCGTCAAAAGTTACGCCGTTCAGTGCAACCGGATAACCGCGTTCAAAACGGACAACCACTTCTTCCGCTTTCACGACCACATTCTCGTCCCAGAATTTCACGCCCATAATCGGATTAACGATTTTGACGCCGGAATCGAGGAATTCCAGATCTTTGGCTTCGTGCGTCGCGCCCAGCATGTTGGAGTCGGTTGAGTAGGCTTTCTCGGTCGACATTTTGTAATCGAAACCAGACTGAATCATGAATTCGGACATCTCATGACGGCCGCCGAGTTCATCGATAAAGTCGGTATCCAGCCACGGCTTATAAATTTTCAGTTCAGCATTGGTCAGCAGACCGTAACGATAGAAACGTTCAATATCGTTACCTTTGTAAGTGCTGCCGTCACCCCAGATATTCACGCCATCTTCTTTCATTGCGGCAACCAGCATGGTGCCGGTCACAGCGCGACCCAGCGGCGTGGTGTTGAAATAAGTCACACCTGCGGTGGTGTTATGGAATGCGCCACATTGAATGGCGGCAATGCCCTCAGCAACCAGTTGTTTACGGCAATCAATCAGGCGGGCTTTCTCTGCACCGTACTCCATCGCTTTACGCGGAATGGCATCGTAATCTTCTTCATCAGGCTGACCCAGGTTTGCCGTGTACGCATAAGGGATCGCGCCTTTTTTCTGCATCCACAGCAGCGCTGCACTGGTGTCCAGACCGCCGGAGAACGCGATACCGACACGCTGATTGATAGGAAGGTGCTTGAGAATAGTTGTCATCGATTAAATCCTGTATGAATTAGGTCTGTCTGCTAAAGGTTTCAATGCCTATATTGATAACGCAAAACCGGGTTCAGGTAAAAGGGATTTTGCATATTTATGTAAATTTTATCGCATAACTATCTACTTGTCATGTTGGCCAGGAAGTGTTTTATTCAACATCGTTCAGCATTTTGCCATACCCTCGAATGTCCTTAAATCCCCTCCAGCGGCAACACATCCAGCGGTTTCACTTCCCGCAGGACAAACGAGGTTTGCATCTCTTTAATCCCCGGTAAACGGCGCACGACTTCCATCGCGAAGCTGGAAAAACTGTCGAGATCTTTCGCCACCACCTGCAACAGAAAATCTGCGTCACCGGCAATTGCATAACAGGCAATCACCGAGGGCAGTGCGCCGACTTCCTGTTCGAAACTCTGGGCATCTTCCTCGCTGTGGCTGTCGATTTTCACCCGGATAAAAGCCAGCAACCCCAGCCCGATTTTTTTCCGGTCAATGTTCGCCTGATAACCGGTGATCACACCGTTGTCTTCCAGCTGTTTCATCCGCCGCCAGCAGGGAGAGGCAGCCATGCCCACTTTTTCCGCCAGCTCCTGATTGGTCATTCTGCCTGAACTCTGTAGTTGTTTAAGAATGCGAAGGTCTGCCGGTGAAATTTTAGATACAGACATAATCTGCCTTTTAAATGTGATTATGAGGAAGGGATAACCAGATTAGGGCATTTTACCGCGCAAAAAGAAAGCACCTTTCCGTGGCTCAACGCTATCCTTTTTGTCATCAATAATGATGAAAAGGGCGGACAAAATGGCAGATAACCTGCGGGTGGCAATTATCCTCAATCCCGAACTTCCACCGGGATTACTGGCGAACACGGCAGGCGTAATTGGCATCGGATTAGCAGCAAAATTCCCGATGCTGGCGGGCAGTTCACTGACGGATGCAAAGGGCGTCACGACCGATACTATCTCTAAAACTCCGCTGCCCATTCTGCAGGCAACGCCGGATCACATTAAGGCGCTGATGTTCAAAGCGCTGGACGCAGCAGGCGAGCGCAGCGTGGTGCCGTTCCCGGCATTTGCGCGCACGATGCATCAGTTTGAGCAGTATGAAATGACGTTTCCGCGGCGGGATTTATACGATGAAGTACTCGATGGCGTGGGCCTGGTCGGGCCGGAAAAATGGATTAAATCGCTGACGGGGAATCTGAAGTTATTGCGTTAATTCCATGAACATTCAGGCATAAAAAAACCGGCAGATGTGCCGGTTTTCCTTTTAAGTCACGATATCAGTTCGTTACTTTCAGCTGCGGATAGCGTTTGAAAATCGTCAGACACCAGACCAACGCGATGCAGCCGATCAGCCCGCCCGCATAGCCGACGTTGCTCATTTCCAGATGCAGACTCACCTGATTTCCGATAAGCGCCCCCGCGCCTATACCAATGTTATAGATGCCGGAAAGCAGCGCCATTGAAACGTCCGTTGCATCGGTCGCCAGCGCCAGTACACGCACCTGCAGTGCCAGGCCGATAATCATCATTGCCAGCCCCCAGATCACACAAAGGACTGAAATAGCGACCGGATTCATCACCGCCACAAATAACAGCAACATGCTGAGGGTGACCAGCAAGATCGGGCCGCTGAGCATCGCCGCCGGGAAGCGGTTGCCAAGCACACTGAACGCAATGCTGCCGAGAATACCTGCGCCACCAAAAATCAGCAGCAGGAAGGTGGTGAAGTTTTCACCCATATTCGCGACGGTCTGGATAAACGGCTCGATATAGCTGTACGCCGTGTAGTGAGCAGTCACTATCAGTGCAGTCAGCAGATACATGCCGACCAGCGCCGGACGGCGGAACAACATCGGCACGCTTTTCAGTGAACCGGTATGTTCACTTGGCAGCGGCGGCAACAGTTTGATCAGGCAAATCAGCGTCAGCAGCGCAACGATGCCGATGCTCATAAAGGTGGTGCGCCAGCCGAGATATTGTCCGATCAGGCGTCCCAGCGGTAAGCCCAGCACCATCGCCAGCGCGGTACCGGTGGCTAACATACTGAGCGCCTGGGTTTTTTTACCGGCCGGTGCGACACGGATTGCCAGTGATGCGGTGATCGACCAGAAAATCGCGTGGGCGAGGGCGATACCGACGCGCGAGGCGACCAGACTCCAGAAATCCCAGGCCACAACCGAAAGAATATGGCTGGCGATGAATATCACGAAGATGACGATCAGTAAGCGCTTTCGCTCAACATTGCGGGTCAGCAGCATCAGCGGCAGTGACATCAGCGCCACAACCCAGGCGTAGATGGTCAGCATCAGGCCGACCTGTGCGGTCTTCATGTTGAAACTGGCGGCGATATCGGAAAGTAATCCGACAGGCACGAATTCAGTGGTGTTGAAGATGAACGCGGCAATAGCCATCATCACAACGCGGAGCCATGCTGTCCTGCGCGAAACGGTATCTGATTGCATTGAAATTTATGACTTATAAGAAGATGTTGGGATCAGGCATTTGTCTGGCAGACACCTGTTGAGGGCATAGTGTGTTTTATTTGTGCTAAAAATGAAACAGAAAATTGGCCTAACAGATAAATGTTTCGACGACAATTTTAGTTATGGAAACTGAGACGCAGGTCACTGTGTTTTATTGCGGATGCCAGCACCAGTGCCACGGCTCATAAATAAAGCCCCAGGGATTATTCAGCGGAAAGGACATTATGAAACCGAAGCGGGCGGCGTGAGTTTGCAGCCACTGAAAAGCGTCTGTTTCGCCAAAAACGCCGGTCACTTCGTCGCAGCCGGGGGTATTGATATCTATGGCGCGACCGGTGTGATGTTCGCTGCATCCGGGCGGTGCCAGCGAGGTGAAGAAAACTTCCGGTGGGATACCTGCCTGCTGTTTGATGCGGATTAATCCGGCCTGATAATCCAGACTGCGAAAAGCAGAGACCAGATAAATGCCCACGCCGTCGGCGGCAGCCTGTTGTTTCATCTGATGCCAGGCGGCAGCCGCGGGGGAGATCAGCCGGTAAACTTTGCCGCTCTCCGCATCGGTTTCCGTATCCTCCAGTAAGTACTCACTTACTTCTTCAAAGTAAGGCAGCGTACGGTGTGCGATAACCTGCGGGTCGATGCCCAAATCATGCAGTATCTGGGCGGTTCTGATTTTAAGCGCCGCCTGATTCACGCCTGCTCATTCCCCGGACGGGAAATCGCGTCGTTCATCGCTTCTGTCATGGCTTTACCCGCCGTGCGCATTGACTGCTGATAGCGTGACGATGCTGCAACAAAGGCTTTCAGCAGTTGCGTGTCCTGCTGATGTTGCTGATATTCAGGGTGCCATTGCACGCCCAGGCAGAAATCATACTCCTCGCACTCAATGCCTTCGATCACGCCGTCAGGCGCATAAGCATTCACAATGCAGCCGGGGCCGACCGATTTCACCGCCTGATGATGCGAGCTGTTGACCTCATAATGATCGCGATCGACGCAGCGGCTGAGCAGCGAACCTTCAACAATCTCTACAGGATGACGGGCGCGCTTTTTGCCGCCGGCGTTTTCGGTATCGACGGTCGTGCTGTGTTCAAGGGCATCGGGCAGTGCATCGGGAATGTGCTGATGGAGCGTGCCGCCGGTTAACACGGCAAGCAGCTGCTGACCGCCGCAAATCCCCAGCAGCGGCATATTGCGCTGCATGGCACCTTTGACGATGGTTTTTTCAAATTCAGTTCGCGAAGGTTTCAGACGCACCTGATCGCTGGTCTGTTGCTCATTAAAGAGTTCAGGCGGAACATCAAACGCGCCGCCGGTCACGACAATACCGTCGCACATCGACAGATATTCATCCGCCAGTTCCGCGTGGTGCGGCAAAGCCAGCGGTACTGCGCCCAGCTCTGCCAGACTTTTCAGGTAGTTTTGACGCAGGGCATACCAGGGGAAATCGGCGTAGCCACCGGCTTCCTCACTGTCCAGCGTTACCCCAATCACCGGTCTGGATTGAAATTTTTTCTGCATTCGCCTGAATCCCTTTCAAGAAGATGAAAACCAATCAGAAAATTCACCTTATCAAGCCGTGGTCGGCGCAAACAATATAAATTATCAATACATCCAATTTTCGGGATTTACCTCTGATTTTATAACCAGTTAAGGTGAGCGGGCAGGTTAAATTTCACGCTAATCCTGCGTTTTCCTGACAAAATTCCACGACTGGCTGACACTTCATAATGATTTTCTGTCTGTGTCTTCAATATTCATTCTCATTTAGTTCTTAACATTAAAGGGTCAGAAAGGATAAATTAGTGCGTATAATTCATCCTGCTGAATGAAATAAAAATTCTTAATTGCTAACGAAATCTTTACGTTGTCCTAAAAACAGCCGGTGAGCCTTTTAGGGATAATGTGTTTTTGACTGATATTGAAAATCTCTGGTTGAAGGTCATTTTTCAGCTGCTTTCTCCTCTTTAATACTGCGAAACCAAGAAATTTATGCTGCCGACTGCCTCGTCTCGTTCCAAAAAACGCACTCTCGTGTGGGTTATCATCGCCATTATCGTTGCTGCGATCCTGGTCTGGTTCTTTGCTTTCCATCAAAGTGCTTCCGACTCATCTGCCCAAAAAAAACCGGGCCGCGGCGGAATGCGTGCGATGCGCGGCCAGATGATGGCCGGAATGGCCACACCGGTGCAGGCGGGAAAAGCCACGCAAGCCGATGTGCCGGTGTATCTGCGCGCGCTGGGTACCGTTGTCGCCAACGCGACAGTCACGGTCACCAGCCGGGTGGATGGTCAGCTGATGAAGGTATATTTCACCGAAGGGCAGAAAGTCGAGCAGGGGCAGCTGCTGGCGCAGATTGATCCGCGCAGTTATCAGGCCACGCTGGAACAATATCAGGGTGATTTGGCGCAGAATCAGGCGCTGTCGAAAAGCGCTGAACTGACGCTGGCGCGTTACCGCAAACTGTATGCGCAAGATTCCCTGGCCCGTCAGGATCTGGAAAGCCAGATCGCGACCGCCGGTCAGTATGCCGGTGCCGTGAAAGCCGATCTGGCACAAATCGCTGCCGCCAAGCTGAATCTTGAGTTCGCCAAAATTACCGCACCGGTCAGTGGCCATGTCGGCCTGCGTCTGGTCGATCCAGGCAACATGGTCACCAGCAGTTCCACCACCGGAATTGTGACGATTACCCAGACTCAGCCGATTGCCGTTACCTTCAGCGTGCCGCAAAGCAATCTGCAAACCTTGCTCAAAGCGCTGCGTGGCGGCAATCAGTTGCCGACGACTGCCTTTGACCAGAGCGGCAGCGAAGTGCTCGGACAAGGCAAACTGCAATTTATCAGCAACGAAATTGATACCAGCACCGGCAGCATTAAACTGAAAGCGCTGTTCGATAACGCCGATGAGAAACTCTATCCGAACCAGTTTGTGAATGCCCGCTTACAGGTCGCGACCCTGAAAGACGCCACGGTGATCCCGGCGGCAGCATTACAACTGAGCAGCGACGGCGACTTCGTGTATGTGGTGAAAGCCGACAGCACCATTGAGCGCCGCAGCGTGAAATCCGGGCCAGACTTTGGTGACGATCAGGTGGCGATTTTGTCCGGCGTGAAGCCGGGCGAGCAGGTGGTGACTACCGGTATTGACCGCCTGAACAACGGCACCAAAGTCGAGATTGTCACGCCGAATTCCGGTGAAGCTGCAGCAGCGGACGGCTCGTCTAAAGCCCGCGAGCAAAGTGGCGGTGTGGATAAAGCCACCACCGGTGCCGACAAAACTGTCGCCGCGCCCGATGCAACTCCAAATACAGCCGGTAAAGACAGCGGGTCTAAATGAATCCTTCACGCCTCTTTATACTCCGGCCGGTCGCGACCATTCTGCTGATGGTCGCCGTGCTGTTGTCGGGGATTTTCGCCTACAACATGCTGTCGACCTCGGCGCTGCCGCAGGTCGACTATCCGACCATTCAGGTGACCACGCTGTATCCGGGCGCCAGTCCGGATGTGATGGCATCAGGGATCACCGCCCCGCTTGAGCGTCAGCTCGGTCAGATGGCCGGTCTGAGCCAGATGTATTCCACCAGCGCCAGCGGTTCCTCCATTATCACGCTGAAATTCTCGCTGGATTTGTCCCTCGACGTGGCCGAGCAGGAAGTCCAGGCGGCGATTAACGCGGCGGACAGCCTGCTGCCCAGCGATTTACCGAATCCGCCGACCTACAAAAAAGTGAACCCGGCAGATGCCGCGGTGCTGACCCTGGCGGCGACGTCCGAATCCCTGCCACTGACCAAAGTGCAGGATCTGGTGAATACCCGCGTGGCGCTGAAACTGTCGCAGATTTCCGGCGTCGGTATGGTCACGCTGGCGGGCGGTCATCAGCCTGCGGTTCGTGTGCAGGTCGATCCGCGTAAACTGGCGGCGCATAACCTCAGTCTGGAAACCATCAATACGCTGATCGGCAACAGCAACGTCAACGGCTTGAAAGGGGGCTTCGACGGCCCGCATCATTCGATCACCATCGATGCCAACGACCAGCTGCGCACCGCCGCCGAATACGGCAATCTGATCGTCAATTACGAAAACGGGGCAGCGCTGCGTCTGCGCGATGTCGCGACGCTTTCCGAAGCGCCGGAAAACCAGTACTTGTCTGCCTGGGCGAACAAGCAACCGGCCATTATTATCAGCGTGCAGCGCCAGCCGGGTGCCAATGTGATTCAGGTGGTGGACGCCATCAAAGCGCAACTGCCGAAATTGCAGGAAGCGCTGCCGGAATCGGTCAAAATCAGCGTGATATCCGACCGTACGCAAACCATTCGCGCCTCGATCAGCGACGTGCAGTTCGAACTGTTGCTGTCTGTCGCGCTGGTGGTGATGGTCACCTTCCTGTTCCTGCGCAATGTCGCCGCGACACTGATCCCGAGCGTTGCGGTGCCGCTCTCGCTGGTCGGCACCTTTGGCGTGATGTACCTGTGCGGTTTCAGTCTTAACAACCTCTCGCTGATGGCGCTGACTATCGCCACCGGTTTTGTCATCGATGACGCCATCGTGGTGGTCGAGAATATTTCCCGACGCCTCGAAGAGGGCGAAACGCCGATGCAGGCCGCGCTGAAAGGCTCGCAGCAAATCGGTTTCACCATTATTTCCCTGACGTTCTCGCTGATTGCGGTGCTGATCCCGCTGCTGTTTATGGGCGATGTGGTCGGGCGCTTGTTCCGCGAATTCGCCATCACGCTGGCGGTGTCGATACTGGTGTCGATGGTGGTGTCGCTGACGCTTACACCGATGCTCTGCGCCTATTTACTGCGCCACACGCCGGAAGAAAAACAGAGCAAGTTTTACCGTAAAGGCGGCGAGTTCTTCGACAAAATGATCGCCGGTTACGACCGCATGCTGATCGTGGTGCTCAATCACCAGAAGCTCACCCTGCTGGTCGCCGCCGCCACTCTGGTATTTACCGCGTTGCTGTATGTGATTGTGCCAAAAGGCTTCTTCCCGTCGCAGGATACCGGGATGATCCAGGGGATCACCCAGGCGTCACAGGACGTATCCTTCAGCGAAATGGGACGCCGTCAGCAGTTACTGACCGCGGCCATTCTCAAGGATCCGGATGTGGAAAGTGTGTCGTCCACCATTGGTGTGGACGGCAATAACACCAGCCTGAACAGCGGGCGTTTGCAGATCAGCCTCAAATCTTTCGATGAGCGCAGCGAACGTGCGCCGGCAATTATTGCGCGTCTGCAACAGGAGACGGCAAATGTGCCGGGCATCGAACTGTACATGCAGGCTTCGCAGGATCTGACCGTTGACGATCAGGTCACGCCAAGCCAGTACCAGTTCACGCTGGATGATTCCGACAGTGAAAATCTGGTGGAATGGACGCCAAAGCTGATTGAAAAACTCAGCACGCAGCCGGAGTTCAGCGAAGTGGTCAGCAACCTGCAAAATCAGGGGCAGATTGCGTATGTGGAACTGGACCGCGATGCCGCCGCCCGTTACGGCATTACCGCTTCGGATGTCGATACCGCGTTGTACAACGCCTTCGGTCAGCGACTGGTTTCCACCATCTTTACCCAGGCGAACCAGTACCGCGTGGTGCTGGAAGTCGCCCCGGAGTTCCAGCAGTCACCGGCGTCGTTTGATGATGTGTATCTGGCGACCAACAACAGTTCTTCGACCAGCGGCACGGTAGCGACAACGACGACAACCACGACCACGACGTCGGACAGCGGCAACCCGACCACCAATTCCGGTGCGACTAACGGCATGGTGAAACTGACGTCGATTGCCAAAATCCATATGCGCACCGGCGCACTGTTGCAGGCGCGCCTCAACCAGTTCCCGGCGGTCACCGTCTCCTTTAACCTCAAAGACGGCTATTCGCTGGAACAGGCGCAGCAGGCGATCAAAACCACCGTGGCCGATATCGCCATGCCGGACAGCATCACTTTGCGCTATCAGGGTGCGGCGGCGTCGTTTGAAAGTGCCACCGGCAACACGCTGTGGCTGATCCTCGCCGCGCTGCTGACCATGTATGTGGTGCTCGGCATTCTGTACGAAAGTTTTATTCATCCGGTGACCATTCTGTCCACGCTGCCGTCGGCGGCGGTGGGCGCGTTGCTGTCGCTGATCTTTGCCGGTACGGAATTCAGTCTGATCGCATTGATCGGGGTGATCCTGCTGATCGGGATCGTGAAAAAGAACGCCATTATGATGATCGACTTTGCGCTGGATGCGGAAAACAAACAGGGGCTGTCGCCGCGTGAGGCGATCCACCAGGCCTGTTTACTGCGCTTCCGTCCGATCATGATGACCACCATGGCCGCACTGCTCGGCGCTCTGCCGCTGATGTTGGCGAGCGGATCCGGCGCGGAACTGCGTCAGCCGCTGGGGCTGGTGATCGTCGGCGGTCTGATCTTCAGTCAGGTTCTGACACTGTTCTCCACGCCGGTGATTTACCTGATGTTTGACCGGCTTTCTCACCGTCTGAATCCGCGTCATCGCCGCGCAGCGAAGCAGGCGGAATAAATGAATATTTCGCGTTTCTTCATCTTCCGTCCGGTCGCCACAATGCTGCTGACGCTGGCGATACTCCTGCTCGGTTTGCTGGGATATCGCCTGCTGCCGGTTGCGCCGCTGCCACAGGTGGATTTCCCGACCATTCTGGTCAGCGCCAGTCTGCCCGGTGCCAGTCCTGAAACCATGGCGGCAACGGTGGCGACGCCGCTGGAAAGGGCGCTCGGGCAAATCGCCGGGGTGACGGAAATGACCTCGCGCAGCTCGCAAAGCTCGACCAGCGTCATTTTGCAGTTCGATCTGGATCGCGACATCAACGGCGCGGCGCGCGACGTACAGGCGGCGATCAACGCCTCCCGCGCCTTGCTGCCGAGCAGCATGCCGTCGCTGCCGACCTATCGTAAAGCCAACCCGTCGGATGCGCCGATTATCATGCTGGCACTGACGTCGGCTACGCGCAGTAAAGGCGAGCTGTACGATATCGCCTCGAGCCAGCTGCAACAGAAAATCGCGCAGGTGAACGGCGTCGGCCAGGTTTCGCTGGTCGGTTCCGCGCTGCCGGGCGTGCGCATTGATTTGCGTCCGGAAGCGATCACCTCTTACGGAATTTCCCTCGACACCATTCGCACCGCCATTGCCGACAGCACCAGCAACCTGCCAAAAGGGCTGCTGCAGGGCTCAGATCAGTCGTGGATGATTGAAGGTAACGGCCAGCAAAGCACCGCCGCGCAGTATAAAACGCTGATCGTCACCTACATCAACGGCTCGGCAATCCGCCTGAGCGATATCGCCAATGTGTATGATTCTGTTGAAGATAAATACAACGTAGGTTATTACAACAGCACACCGTCGGTCATGATTGGCGTGACGCGTCAGGCTGGCGCGAACATGCTGGAAACCATCGAAGCGATCAAGGCCGCGCTGCCGCTGATGAAAGAAAGTCTGCCGGGCGACGTGCAGCTTAATCTGGCGCTGGATCGCTCGCCGAACGTTTCTGCTTCCCTGCGCGATACCGAAATGACCTTGCTGGAAGCCACGCTTCTGGTGATCGCCGTGGTGTTTGTATTCCTGCGTAACTGGAATGCGGTGCTGATCCCGGCGGTGGCGCTGCCGGTTTCGCTGATCGGCACCTGTGCGGTGATGTATCTGCTTGGCTACAGCCTGGATAACCTCTCGCTGATGGCGCTGATTATCTCCACCGGTTTCGTGGTCGATGACGCCATTGTGGTGCTGGAAAATATTACGCGGCACATCGAGGAAGGGCTGGGGCCGGTGCGGGCGGCGCTGAAAGGCGCGCAGGAAGTCAGTTTCACCGTGCTGTCGATGACGCTTTCACTGATCGCCGTTTTCATCCCGATCCTGCTGATGGGCAGTATCGTCGGGCGTCTGTTCCGCGAGTTTGCGGTGACGCTGAGTGTCTCGCTGATCATCTCCATGCTGGTGTCGCTGAGCCTGACGCCGATGCTGTGTGCGCGTTTCCTCAAACGTAAACCGCCGGTGGAAAAACGTCAGCCGCGCATTTACCGCATGATCGAACGCGGGCTGAACAAATTGCTGGCGGCGTATTCTGCGGCGCTCGGCTGGGTAATGCGGCATCAGCTGATCACGCTGGTCGGCCTGTTCCTGACGATCCTGCTGAATTTCTATCTGTATACCGTGGTGGAAAAAGGCTTCTTCCCGGATCAGGACACCGGGATGCTGATGGGCATGTTACGTGCGGATCAGAACACCTCGTTCCAGTCGATCCAGCCGCAGGTGCTGAAATACAGCAAGATCATTCAGGACGATCCGGCGGTAGAAGCGGTAATGAGTTCAGCGGGCAGCGGCGGTTTTGGTTCACGTAATACCGCGACCTTCTTTGTACGTCTGAAAGATTTTGATAAACGCACCGCGACGGCCAATCAGGTCGCCAACCGCCTGATGATGGCGACTGGCAAAGAACCGGGCGCGCAGTTGTTCCTGATGGCGGCGCAGGATCTGCATATCGGTGGACGCAGTGCCAACGCGCAGTATCAGTACAGCCTGCAATCTGACGATCTTTCCGTGCTGCGTGAATGGGCGCCGAAGGTGCAGAAAGCGCTGGCGAAACTGCCGCAACTGACCGGTGTGGATTCCGATGCGCAGACCGGCGGGCAGGAGATCATGCTCAATATCGACCGGGATCGCGCTACGCAACTCGGCGTGAACGTGAAGATGATCGACACGCTGCTCAATAACTCCTTCAGCCAGCGGCAGATCGCTACGATCTACAAAACGCTGAACCAGTATCACGTCGTGATGAACCTGACGTCTGACTACACCAGTAATCCGGATGTCCTGCATCAGCTGTATGTCGTCACCGATTCCGGTAATCAGGTGCCGCTGTCGGCGTTTGCTACCTTCAGCGGAGCCAATGCACCGCTGTCGGTTTCTCATCAGGGGCAGACGGCGACCACTACTATTGCGTTCAACCTCGCCGACGGCTATGCGCTGGAAGATGCGCAGGTTGCGCTGAAAACGACGATGGCGCAGATTGGTCTGCCGGATACCGTTCACGGCAGTTATGCCGGTACCGCGCAGGCGTTTGAAGCGCTGGCCAGTTCCATGCCGTGGCTGATCCTGGCGGCGCTGGCGGCGGTATATATCGTGCTGGGCGTACTGTATGAAAGTTATATTCACCCGCTGACCATTCTTTCCACGCTGCCGTCTGCCGGGCTGGGGGCGCTGTTGCTGATGCTGGTAACGGGGACGCAACTGACGGTGATCGCACTGATCGGGATCCTGCTGCTGATCGGTATCGTGAAAAAGAACGCGATCATGATGATCGACTTCGCGCTCGACGCTGAACGGCGGCTTGGTCTGACGCCGCAACAGGCGATCACTCAGGCCTGTCTGATGCGTTTCCGTCCGATCCTGATGACCACGCTGGCCGCCTTCTTCGGCGCATTGCCGCTGGCGCTGGGCAGCGGCGGTGACGCGGATCTGCGCAGTCCGCTGGGGCTGGCGATCGCCGGTGGTCTGGCGCTGAGTCAGGTTCTGACCTTATTCACCACGCCGGTCGTTTACCTGTATATGGATCGCACCAGCCGCGCGACGCATCGTCTGTGGCACCGCCTGCGTCCTCACACGACGCCGCCGGAGGCCCGTACCCATGACTGATCATGAAACTAAGCACACTGAAACTTATCACCCTGAAGCGAATCTGATGACTCTGCAAAAAACACGTTCTATGGTGTTCCGGCTTGCTCCGCTGACGCTGGCACTTCTGGTCAGCGCCTGTGCCGTCGGCCCTGATTACAAACGGCCTGACGTTGCCATGCCCACGGCATTTAAAGAAGCCAAAGGCTGGACGGCGGCGATCCCGAAAGATAATCAGGCCAAAGGCGACTGGTGGGCGGTGTATCAGGATCCTGAGCTGTCATCATTGCTGACACAGGTGCAGATTTCCAACCAGAACGTTGCGCAGTATGCCGCGCAATACCGTCAGGCGCAGGCGCTGGTGACACAGGCACGTTCCGATTTGTATCCGTCAGTAGATGCTACCGTCGGCAGCACGCGCAGTGGCACATCCACCTCAACCACTAACAGCCAGTCCGCACAACTGAGTGCCAGCTGGGAACTGGATTTATGGGGTAAGTTGCGCCGTACGGCAGAAGAGCAGGACGCCAGTGCGCAGGCCAGTAAGGCCGATCTGGCTGATGCAACGCTCAGCGCACAGTCCGAACTGGCGCAGGATTATTTCCAGCTGCGGGTGATGGATCAGCAAATCGCGCTGTATAAACAAAGTATCGATTCTTATCAGCGTTACCTGACGGTGATCCAGAATCAGTATGAAGGTGGCAACACCTCACGCGCCACACTGGCACAGGCGCAGACGCAGCTTGAAAGCACCAAAGCCTCGGCACTGGATCTGCAATGGCAGCGCGCCCAGCTTGAGCACGCTATCGCGGTACTGATCGGCAAACCACCGGCGCAGTTCAGCCTTGCGGCACGCGACGTCAAACTCACCCTGCCTGCGATGCCGGACGCCATTCCATCCCAGTTGTTGCAGCGTCGTCCTGATATCGCTGCCGCCGAACGGACCATGGCGTCTTCCAATGCCGCCGTCGGTGTGGCGACCGCCGCGTATTATCCCGATCTGACCCTGAGCGCCAGCGGCGGGTTCGCCAGCTCGGCATTCCATAACCTGTTCTCGCTGCCAAACCGCGTCTGGTCTTTAGGCCCGGAACTCAGCCAGACAGTACTGGATTTCGGTTCTACCCGCGGCAAAGTGGCACAGGCCGAAGCCGCGTATGACGCCGATGTCGCCAGTTATCGCCAGAGCGTGTTAACCGCGATGCAGGAAGTGGAAGATTATCTGGTCGAACTGCACACGCTCGACAGCGAGCTGGTCGCCCGTCAGAACGCCGCCGATTCCGCAAAAGAATCCGCCCGCGTGACTTACAACCAGTATCAGGCCGGGATGATCGACTATCTCGACGTCGCGACTACCGAAAACACCAGCCTGACCCAACAGCAAAGTGTCCTGTCACTGCTCAGCACCCAGATGGTCACCAGCGTCAAGCTGATCGCTGCCCTGGGCGGCGGATGGAACGGGGATGTGGGTAAATAGAAGAGTTTGAATTATCTCTGCACTAAGGACACGTAAAACGGTCTTTGGTGTAGAGACTCATATCAGAAGAACCTTAATCGAAGCACTTATCAATATTGATAATGGCAGCGATTAAGCCGCCATTCCTTAGTATAGAATCTGCAGCATCCTGGCTAAATCACGCTGTTGCGCGGTGATTCCATCCATCTTTAAAAATAATATTACCGTCGCAATGCTTCCATGTAATCGCTTCATAACGAAGTAAGATAGTTTCCATATGCGTACCTGTTGAAGAACCGGGATATAAGTCGGGAGTTATTGAAGATATTTTTACGTTTTCTAAAATAATATTAAAATACTCTCTTTCTAATCCTTCATCAGTAATTGAATACATCTTTAAAATCGCAGATTGCAGCGTTAAATTATTACTCAATGCTCTGTATAAAAGAGGCGTAACACGGTCAAATTCTTTTTGAATCATTATCGGCGCATGGATTCGCGTTCCTGTTAGTCGTCCTGTATTCCCGTCTACTGGTATGTTTACGTTATGTGTGAGAGATTTTACTTCTATAGCACCCACACGGCCAGACACTAAAGATGCACCAACCATAGGTGAACCGTTTTCATCCGTCAGCCATAAATATGCCGGGTTAGACATGTTAACTCCTTTTTTATTTGTATTTATCGAGTTTTGATGTGAATTTCGTAAAAATTATAATCCAGAAGATTACCGATACTGCGCCTATCAATACTCCATAAGAGGGGAAGATATAGATACAAAATAGCCATGATAAAATGATAAGAATAGGGAATAAAATATCTGAGAATAATAAAGATATTAAGCTCTTAAACATTGTATTTATCTCTTAATTCTTCATAAATCTCATCTAAATTACGCAGTATTTTAGCCCTTACTTTCTTTATTACCTCCTCTAAAGCAGGTTCAACAAAGTAATAAAGCATTTCTAATTCAGCGGTGTATAAGATTCCAAAATATCGGGGATCGAGTGTTTTTAATTTCCGCGCAGCCAATGCGGCCTTTTGGTCAATGCCGAAAGCCTGCAAAGCGAAAATCACGTAGGGGGATTTACTTGCAACCCTTTCAGCTACGATGTTCGACAGCGTACCTGAAGCGGATAAGCTTCTAGATATCGCGTAGGCGATCCCAAACCTTGCGGCTTTCCCTGTTTGAGCATCCGCGATATGCCCTGTTATTGCTTTCGTTAATCCCTGAACCTTGCCGCCTTCATTTTCGTTTTCAGTATCTTTAATCACCATTTCAAAATACAGATATAACATTTGCTCTATCACGTCGTGGTATCTGAAAATTGAGGCAATAGAAAGGCTCATTCTCTTTTCTTCGGTGACTAATTCATTACACACATCCCCATATCGAGGGATTAAACAGGACGTATACCAACTCGCCCTTTCCATGCCTGAAGAGATATTAGAGAGGACGTTTTGTGTTTCTTTGACATAGCTATTCATTCCCCTTTGAACGTAGATCCCTAGCTGTCTGTCGCTTTGAAACTTTAGTCTGAGATAGTCTGAGGCTTGCATAAAAACCACCATACCCATATTTTTTATATGCTTTAAATAACACCACACTCTTCTGGATTATACAAGGGTGATTTTTGCGCATGTGAGGCTAATAACAGCAATATATTTTACTTAATGAGTGGCGGTTGATATCAAAGTGGGACACTAAATTTGCCCATCTGATCAGATAGAGTCATCTCATCAGTAATAAACTTCTGAAAATTCCATTTTTGAATGTTCTCCAATGGCTTGTGAAAAGATACAGGTATAACGTAATGGCTCTTTTTTAAATGGACTTATGAAAATGACTTGTAAGGCATACTTTTGGCTTAAAAATGATGGCGATGACTAAAACGATCAATTCTGGAAAAAATGTGGAATCGTTATCGATTATGCAAAAAGAAAGGGGTTTTAAAAAACGCTATGTTTTGGTGCCTGTACTTTTTGCGCTAATGTTAATCGCATGGGTCATTCACTTTCTTACATTTCCAGTTGGTCATGATTTGTATAAAACGGTTAAAGTGAATAACCTGGTCACCTTATATATAACCCAGGCCAGCGCCGGAGCAATGACGTCATTTTCGTACCACTATTATTTGTATGATGCGAAGAAAAGTGAGGCTGATTTTATGGCTCACATTGATGACCAAAGGGCGTTCATGGTCACATCTGATAGCAAGGCCACAGCCACAGCCAACAATGATCATTTATATCTTCGTGTTCGCGGCGATATATACTCCTTCGATAACGGAAGTTATAAAGTCATTGTGCATCTGGACGCCGCGCCTTATTAAAAAAAACTCAGTGGGGCTTTGCCCCGCTTCAGCACTAAAAGCCTGCTCGCCGAATGAGGATTAAAAGTCCAACATTCGGCTTTAGTTCATCGCAGAGGGAGGCGTTGACCAAGCTTAAGCCCTTATTTCCCTGCTTTCCTCGCTTTCGCCACATCTCCTGGCGTGACGGCTGCTGCCTGATTTCCCCAGCTGGCGCGCAGGGTATTGGTGAGGTCTGCGGCCTGTTGATCAGTCAGCGTCCAGCCGTAGCCCGGCATGGTATTGGACATGTGTTCTGCCGTCACCGGCGTCTGAGCGCCGTAGAGGATCACGCGCAGCAACGTCTGCGGGTTCTCTGCATTGACGGTCAGATTGCCCGCCAGCGCCGGAATGGCAAACGCTTTTCCGTCGCCTTTCA
>Ga0302349_1000846_pt1 | contig 29668 bp, 28 predicted proteins | sample PhyAR1_FD_202176 | JGI IMG/M metagenome (GOLD analysis project Ga0302349, IMG submission 202176) | Leaf surface microbial communities from alfalfa plants in UC Gill Tract Community Farm, Albany, California, United States - DLSL A.R1... | ecosystem: Host-associated > Plants > Phyllosphere >...
ATGTCTGACGCTGGCTTTCATTGCCAAACGTATCGATCATCCATGCTGCCATATTGTGGATGGAAATAAACGCTGAAAAAGCTGGGCAAGCCTCGGCAAGCGCCTCGAAAATAAGGACCGCATCAGAGCGTTTAAGTGCCGATCCACCTACGTCTTCGCGAACATAAATGCCACCCATGCCAAGCGGTCCGGTTTCCTTTATAACGTCAATCGGGAAATGTTTGTCGCGATCCCATCGCAGTGCATGAGGCGCAACAAAATCCGATGCGAAGCCGCGCGCCATATCTTGAATGGCGAGTTGATCTTCATTGAGTTCAAACTGGTTCTGGTCGGCAGTATCCATGGTTTCCTCCCTATGAGCACCGCACCCTCCTGAGGCGACTAGATCACAATGGCGCGTGGCTGCCAACGCTCCATTGGAATAATGTTGCTCACTTTTGTAATAAACTGATGCGCATTTTTGCATATAAGGTTGCCGCAACCGCTGGCGATTGCCAGTCGCATGAAGTTGGGATAGGCAAGCTCGCATGACACGCGCAATCATGTTTCAGGGAACGGGTTCGGATGTCGGCAAAAGCGTGCTTGTTGCCGGTCTTTGTCGCGTTGCACGCAATCGCGGGCTGAAAGTCCGGCCGTTCAAACCGCAAAACATGTCGAATAATGCAGCCGTCAGCGATGATGGCGGCGAGATTGGGCGCGCGCAATGGCTTCAGGCTCTGGCTTGCGGCGAGCCGTCATCGGTTCATATGAACCCGGTTCTACTGAAGCCACAGACTGACATGGGCAGTCAGGTGGTTGTGCAGGGTAAAGTGCGTGGCGAGGCGCGTGGGCGCTATTATCAGCAGTTAAAGCCGCAACTGATGGCGGCGGTGATGGAATCCTTTGATATTGTCAGTGATGGCGCCGATCTGGTGTTGATCGAAGGCGCGGGGTCGCCTGCCGAAATCAATCTGCGTGCCGGCGATATCGCCAATATGGGCTTTGCCACGCGCGCAAATGTGCCAGTCGTCTTGGTGGGTGATATTGATCGCGGCGGGGTGATTGCCTCGCTGGTCGGTACGCATACAATTCTGCCGGATGAAGATCGCGCCATGGTGCGCGGCTTCATGATTAACAAGTTTCGCGGCGATATTTCGCTGTTTGATGACGGTCTGGAAGCGATTACCCGCTTTACGGGCTGGCGTTCTTTTGGGGTTGTTCCATGGTTGAAAGCCGTGTCACGACTGCCTGCTGAAGATTCGGTCGTTCTGGAACGAGCCACGCGCGGCGATGCCAAGGCGTTGAAAGTAGCAGTCCCCCTGTTGCCGCGTATTGCGAATTTCGACGATTTTGATCCGCTGAAAGCAGAAAACCAGGTTGAGGTTGTAATGGTTCCGCCGGGACAGCCTTTGCCGCATGACGCAGGGCTTGTGGTTTTACCGGGCACGAAATCAACGATTGCCGATCTGATTGCATTTCGTGAAAACGGATGGGAGCGCGATTTGCAGCTCCATGTGCGGCGCGGCGGGCATGTGCTTGGTATTTGTGGCGGGTTTCAGATGCTCGGCAACCGGATCAGTGACCCGGACGGCATCGAGGGGCAGGTGCGCGACATTGACGGGTTGGGGCTGCTGGACGTCAACACTGTGATGGAACCGGAAAAAGTCGTGCGCAATGTTGCGGCTCACTCGCAACTTTATGATGCAGCACTTGATGGATACGAGATTCATATAGGGCGTACAAATGGTCCCGATGCTATCCGCCCATTCGCGCGGATCGGCGATCACGATGACGGGGCAGTCTCGGCGAACGGTCGGGTGATGGGCACCTACCTGCATGGTGTTTTTGGTGCGGATGAGTTCCGTCGGCAGTTTCTTGCAACGCTCGGCGTGAGCAGTTCAGTCGAGAATTATCGTGCTGGCATTGAAACGGCACTTGATGAGCTGGCTGACGGCCTTGAAAACTGCCTTGATATTGATGCGTTGTTCGCACTCGATTGACGCCGCATTTGTGAAAGCCTAGTGTCGATTTACACAACAGGTTTTGCCGGGACGAATCCCGGCGATACCAAAAGGGAATGCGACGGACGGACCCAATCCGGGCGTCTTTATCGCAGCCGACCCCGCGACTGTAGAGCGGAGAGGGATGAGGCAAGCCGGTTAACCGGCGGCCACTGGAAACACAGCGTTTCTGGGAAGGCAGCTTCAAACCCTACGACCCGTGAGCCAGGAGACCTGCCTGTTGCGTGAAGGACATTTTGTCCGCACCCCATGGGAGGTTTTCCCTGCTGCCTGCACGGAGGTTGTCATGGCTGCGCGTACCCAAAATTCTGTTCCCAACACTTTAGCTATGCCGCTTGCAACGCGTCTTGGCACGGCCGTCGTTTCGCTGCTTCTTGGTGCATTTCTGATTTACGGCGTGGGTCTTGCTCACTCCGATACGCTGCACGATTCAGCGCACGACACGCGTCATTCATACGGTTTTCCCTGCCACTAAGCCGTTTAGCTTTTTGAATTGGAAATGAGCAACGCTCGATGGTGGACGGCCATCGGAGCGGGAATTGCTATTGAGGGAATGAAATGTTGATCCGTTATCTTCTGGCCACACTTGCTGCTGGCCTTTTGGCAGGGCTTCTCGTGACGCCTGCCATGTACTTGAAAACCGTTCCGCTGATCATTCAGGCGGAAACTTATGAAGACGCTGGTGGTGGTCATAGTCATGGTGATGCAGCCGAAGCGGCTGCACCGCACGATCATGCAGCAGCTGCAACCAGCGAAGGTGAAGGTGAGGCCGGGGCAGAACTGCCGTTTGGTCGTCTTGGCAATACATTGCTCGCCAATCTCGTAGCTGGCGCAGGTTTTGCCCTGCTTTTGGGCGGTGTTGCTCTGTTGCTTGGTCGTCGTATTACGCCGCAGAACGGTATTTTCTGGGGTGTGGCCGGTTTCTTTGCAGTCGCTTTCCTGCCAGCTTTGGGGCTTTCGCCGGAACTGCCTGCGATGCCCGCAGCCGATCTGGCGCAGCGCCAGCTCTGGTGGATTCTGACAGTGGTGTTAAGCGGCGTCGGCATTTATCTGCTGGTTTTGCGTGGTGAGATCATTTCCAAAATTCTCGGGCTTGTGTTGATTATCGCACCACATCTTTATGGTGCACCGCATCCTGAAGATATTGCATCGCCAATCCCATCGCTGCTTGCTTCGCAATATGCAGTCGCATCGCTTGCAACAAACCTGTTCATGTGGGCCGTCATTGGTCTTGCGCTGGGCTGGTTCATTCAGGCTTATGCAAAGTCGGATATTGAAGGCTGATACCTATGGCTCCGCCCAGAAATGAAAATGCAAAAATTACATTCGTTCTTGGCGGAGCCCGTTCTGGTAAGTCGTCGTTTGCGGAGAAACTGGTTGAGGACTCAGGACTTCAGCCAGTCTATCTCGCGACAGGACGTGCATTCGACAAGGAAATGGAAAGCCGTATTTCCATTCATCGCGACCGTCGCGGACGTGAATGGCAGACGGTGGAAGAACCACTCGACCTTGTTGGGGCGCTTGAAAAACATGCGGGGCATGACCGCTTCGTGCTGGTCGATTGCCTGACGCTCTGGATCACCAATCTGATGATGGCAGAGCAGAATATCGCTGCTGAAACCGAGACACTGATAGCGGCGTTGAGTCCGCTTTCAGGTCCGGTTGTTTTCGTTTCCAACGAAGTTGGCCTAGGCATTGTGCCGGAAAATCAGATGGCGCGGGAGTTTCGCGATCATGCCGGTTTTTTGCATCAGGCCGTGGCATCAGTGGCGGATGAAGTCTATTTTCTGGCGGCAGGCTTGCCGCTCAAAATGAAGGGATAATTCGATGCAGGGACAAAAGATTCCAGCGACCGTAATCACCGGCTTCTTAGGTTCCGGCAAGACGACGCTGATCCGCAATCTGCTGGAAAATGCCAATGGAAAGCGCATCGCGCTCATTATCAATGAGTTTGGCGATCTGGGCGTTGATGGCGGAATTCTGAAAGGCTGCGGTATCGAAAGCTGCCGTGAGGAAGACGTGATCGAGCTCAACAATGGTTGCATCTGCTGCACTGTTGCCGATGATTTCATTCCGACGATGACCAAGCTTCTGGATCGTGCGGATCGTCCTGATCATATCGTGATCGAAACTTCTGGCCTGGCGCTGCCTCAGCCGCTGGTCGCTGCTTTCAACTGGCCTGAAATCAAGACGCAGGTAACAGTCGACGGCGTGGTGACGGTTATCGATGCTGCCGCCGTTGCCGAAGGTCGTTTTGCTGACGATCACGACAAGGTGGATGCTCAGCGCGCGGCGGACGAATCTCTTGATCATGAAAGCCCTTTAGAGGAACTTTTTGAGGATCAGATTCATGCAGCTGACCTTATTGTTCTGAACAAGGCCGATCTCGTTGATCCGGCCAAACTCGATAGCGTGAAGACCGATGTGGCTGCACGCTCATCGCGTCGCGTCAACATGGTGCCAGCAAGCTTCGGCAAGCTTGGTGCGGATGTGCTGCTCGGTCTTGGCGTGGGTACGGAAGACGATATCGCCAACCGCAAGTCGCATCATGAAATCCATCATGCTGATGGCCATGAGCATGATCACGATGAGTTTGAAAGCTTTGTGGTCGAAGCAGGCTCGGTTGCTGATCCAAAGGCATTTACCGAGAAGCTCAAGGCTGTGATTGCGGAGCACGATGTTCTGCGGCTCAAAGGCTTTGTCGATGTGCCGGGCAAGCCGATGCGTCTGGTTGTGCAGGCCGTAGGTCCACGCATTGAGCATTATTTCGACCGCCCATGGGGCAAGGATGAGGTGCGTAATACGCGTCTTGTCGTCATTGGTCTGCATGAGATCGATGAGCAGGCTATCACCAAAGCCGTGAAAGAAGCCGTCTTGTAATGCATCTTTTACTTGCCCAGAAAGGAACGATCAGCGACGGCAATGAGGCCGTCGACCTCGGCCAGACGCCGGGCGATATATTGTTCCTTTCCGCTGCCGATACGGAACTGGCAAGCCTTGCTCAAGCACATAAGCTTGGGCAAAGCGGGCCAAATCTCCGGCTCGCTAATTTTCTAAGCCTCACACATCCCATGTCAGTCGACGCTTATATTGAGCGTACGGCAAAGCATGCGAAGCTTATTGTCGTGCGGATTATTGGTGGCGAGACCTATTGGCCTTATGGGCTTGAGGCGCTTCATGCCTGTGCAGTTTCACACGGCATCAAAATCGCCGTGCTGCCGGGTGATGATAAGCCCGATTACGGACTGACAAGATTTTCAACCGTGCCAGCGCAGGAGCGGGATGCCCTCTGGCAATATCTGATCGAAGGCGGGGCCGCCAATACGTCTCGCTTTCTCGATTATTGTTGCGCACTGATTGATGAGAGCGAAAAGCCGGAAGAGGCTGCACCGCTTCTAAAAGCTGGGCTGTGGTGGCCCAATATGGCCACGCCTTCGCTCGATCTGATCCGCCAGCAATGGAAGGCCGTTGAGGCGCCTACTGCGGCAATCATTTTTTATCGTGCGCTGGTGCAGAGCGGACAGACACAGCCGGTTGAAGCACTGATCAGTGCATTGCAGGCAAAGGGCTTGAACCCGGTTCCGATCTTTGTTTCCAGCCTCAAAGACAGACTTTCGGCGGCGGTTGTCGATGGTCTGTTTGAAGATTACCAGCCGGATATCGTTCTCAATGCCACCGGCTTTGCGATTTCATCACCGGGTGCTGAGCGCAAACCGACCGTGCTCGATAAGCGCGGTAATATGGTTTTGCAGGTGATCTTTTCCGGTACGCCAAAAGCCACATGGCAAGCATCGCAGCAGGGGCTGCTGGCGCGCGATCTCGCGATGAACGTAGCGCTGCCGGAAGTGGATGGCCGTGTGCTGTCACGTGCGGTGTCGTTTAAATCGGCAAAGCAATTCGATAGCGCCGTTGAAGCCAATATAGTCACCCACGAGCCGGATGCCGGTCGCGTGACTTTTGTGGCGGAACTGGCGGCAAACTGGGTGCGCCTGAAGCTTAGGAAACCAGAAGAACGCCGCATTGCGCTGATCCTCGCCAATTATCCAAACCGCGATGGCAGGCTGGGCAATGGCGTTGGGCTTGATACGCCCGCGGGAACGGTGGAAGTGCTGCGGGCTATGAAAGGCGAGGGCTATCAGGTGGGTGATGTGCCTGCCAATAGTGATGCTTTTATGCAGCTTTTAATGGCCGGCCCAACCAATGCCGCGCGTGACGGGCGTGTAATCCGCGAAGTCATTTCTCTGAATCAATACAAAGCCTTCTTTGCAAAGCTTCCGAATGTGATTCAGAATGAAGTGACAATGCGCTGGGGTGGTCCGGAGAATGACCCGTTCTTTGATAGAAAGCTTGAAGGTTTCGCACTGCCGCTGATGAAACTTGGCGAAACCATTGCCGGTATTCAGCCAGCACGCGGCTATAATATTGATCCGAAAGAAACCTATCACTCACCTGATCTGGTGCCACCGCATGGCTATATCGCGTTTTATGCTTATCTGCGTGATGTGGCGAAGATCGATGCCATCGTGCATATGGGCAAGCATGGGAATCTGGAATGGCTGCCCGGTAAAGCCTTAGCGCTATCGGAAAATTGCTATCCCGAAGCGGTCTTCGGCCCGACACCGCATGTCTATCCGTTTATCGTTAATGACCCGGGTGAAGGCACGCAGGCCAAGCGCCGTGCGGGTGCCGTGATCATTGATCATCTGACACCGCCGCTGACGCGAGCCGAAAGCTATGGTCCGCTTAAAGATCTGGAAGCGCTGGTCGATGAATATTACGAGGCGTCGGGCGTCGATCCGCGTCGCCTGCTGCGGTTGAAGGCGCAGATTCTTGATCTTGTGCGCGATATTGGTCTCGACCGCGACGCGGGTATTCACGACCATGACGATGAAGATATGGCGCTGCAAAAGCTTGATGCCTATCTCTGCGATCTCAAGGAAATGCAAATCCGCGATGGGCTGCACATTTTTGGTCTGGCCCCAGAGGGGCGTTTGCTTACCGATTTGCTGGTAGCACTGGCACGCGTTCCGCGTGGTATTCCTGTTGCGCTGGGTGGTTTGACGGGCGAACAAAGCCTGCAACGTGCAATCGCAAAAGACGTAGGCCTTGGGGAAGATTTTGATCCACTCGACTGTGTGATGGCTGATCCGTGGACCGGGCCGAAGCCTACACTGCTGTTGGCTGCAAGCCCTGCGAGCTGGCGTATTAAAGGTGATACGGTTGAACGTATCGAATTGCTTGCCGCGCAATTTGTTGAGGGCGAAGTCGAGTGCCCGGCAGATTGGACGCAGACCAATGCCGTGTTGCAATCGATCAATGATCATTTGCGCCCCATGGTGACATCCTGTGGCCCTTCGGAGATTGAAGGTTTTCTATCTGCTATTTCAGGGTGCTTTGTGCCGCCGGGACCATCGGGTGCGCCAACGCGTGGACGGCCAGATGTTTTGCCGACCGGGCGTAATTTCTTTTCGACCGATAGTCGTGCCGTGCCGACACCTGCCGCATGGGAATTGGGGCGCAAGTCGGCGGAACTGCTGATTACCCGTTACACGCAGGATCACGGCGAGTGGCCGACCTCGTTTGGTTTGACCGCATGGGGAACCTCCAACATGCGCACCGGCGGCGATGATATTGCGCAGGCACTTGCGCTCATCGGCGTGAAACCTGTCTGGGATATGGCTTCGCGGCGCGTCACCGGCTACGAGATTGTGCCGATTGCCAAGCTTGGCCGCCCGCGTGTTGATGTGACATTGCGAATTTCCGGTTTCTTCCGCGATGCATTCCCCGAGCAGATTGCATTGTTTGACAAGGCTGTTCGTGCTGTGGGTGCGCTTGATGAAGAGGCGGATGACAATCCGATTGCTAATCGCATCAAAGCCGAACAAACACGGCTTATCGCAACGGGGGCTGACGAAAAGACCGCCGAGCGTCGCGCGGGCTATCGCGTGTTCGGATCAAAGCCCGGCGCCTATGGCGCTGGCTTGCAGGCACTGATTGACGAAAATGGCTGGGCTGGCCGCAATGATCTGGCGGAAGCCTGGCTTGTCTGGGGTGGCTATGCCTACGGTGCAGGCGAAGAAGGACAAGCGGAGCGCGGGTTGCTTGAAGAGCGGCTTCGTTCTGTGCAGGCCGTGGTGCAGAATCAGGATAATCGCGAGCATGATCTGCTCGACAGCGATGACTACTACCAGTTCGAAGGTGGAATGGCTGCGACTGTTGAGAAGCTGACGGGCGCGATGCCGACCGTCTATCACAATGATCATTCAAAACCTGAGAAGCCGGTGATCCGCACGCTCGAAGAAGAGCTGGCGCGGGTTGTGCGCGGCCGTGCGGCGAACCCTAAGTGGATCGCTGGCGTCATGCGCCACGGCTACAAAGGGGCAGCGGAAATTGCAGCCACTGTCGATTATCTTTTCGCTTTTGCGGCCACGACTGGCAAAGTTGGCAATCATCACTTCGAGGCTGTCTATCAGGCCTATATCGCTGATAGAGCGGTGCATGATTTTATGCTTGAGAAAAATCCGGCTGCGCTGAGTGAAACCGCTTCAAAGCTCAACGATGCAATTGAACGTGGCTTCTGGGTGCCACGTTCCAATTCAGCACGGTTTGAGCTGGAAAACCTTATGGAGTACCGCACGAAAACGATGATGTGACGTGCCACTCTTTGTTTGTAAGCAAAGTCCGATCTGGAAGATCTGTCATCTTCCATGGACCTTGCTAAACTTAAAAAACTGATTCCGGAAAGGGCATTAAATGGCTGAGAAATCTGCGAAACTTCTTTCGATGACGGAAGAGGAATTGAATGCCCGTCATGCGGATAAGATGCGCAAGAAGAAAGCGGCGCGTGATAAGATTCAAGCCACTAAGACCGACGAAAAAGGTTTGGTCATTGTCCATACAGGCAAAGGCAAGGGTAAGTCGAGCGCAGGCTTCGGTATGGTTTTCCGCGCACTTGGCCATGGTATGAAGATTGGTGTCGTGCAGTTTGTCAAAGGTTCATGGGATACCGGCGAGCGCTGGGTACTGGAGAAGTTTCCGGAGCAGGTGACGATCTCGGCACTCGGTGAAGGCTTTACATGGGAAACGCAGGATCGTGCCCGCGATATCGCCATGGCGCGCGATGCATGGGAACAGGCTAAGGCCCTGATCCTCGATGAAAGCTATGACATGGTGCTTTGCGATGAGCTTAATATTGTGCTTCGCTATGATTATCTGCCTGTCGAGGAAATCATCGAAGTGCTTGCCGCCAAGCCTGAGATGAAACACGTCATCATTACTGGCCGCAATGCCAAGGATGAGCTGATCGAGTTTGCTGATCTTGTCACAGAGATGGAAATGATCAAACATCCGTTCCGTTCGGGCGTGAAGGCGCAAAAGGGGATCGAGTTCTGATCATGGTAGCGAGTTGGCAATTCTGGGCCTTGATGTCGGCGGTTTTCGCTGCCTTGACGGCGATATTCGCCAAGGTCGGCATTCAGGGCATCAACTCAGATTTTGCCACGCTGGTTCGCACGCTGGTGATCATCGGCGCGCTTTGCCTTTTTCTGACCGTGACAGGCCAATGGCAGAAGCCCGGCGAAATTTCTGCAAAGTCTTGGGTGTTTCTCGTGCTCTCTGGCCTTGCCACCGGCGCGTCATGGCTTGCCTATTTCCGGGCGCTGCAAATTGGTGACGCGTCACGCGTCGCCCCTGTCGATAAACTGTCGGTGGTATTAGTTGCGCTTTTCGGCGCAGCATTCCTTGGCGAACGTATGTCTACGATCAACTGGCTTGGAATTGCGCTGATCGGCTGTGGTGTCGTGCTGGTAGCGCTGAGGATTTAGAAACCTATCATCTGGCGAATGGGATTGCTCGGCTCCATGAGAAGCCGCACGGCAAGCGCGAGGCTCACCACAATCAGCAGGGGCTTTATGATGCGTGAGCCAATCTTCATGGCAAGGCTTGCACCGATCTGAGCGCCGATGAACTGTGCAATCCCCATACAGATGCCTAGTTTCCAGTTGATCGTGCCAACGAGCGCAAAAGTGGCAAAGCCGCCGATATTGGATGCGCAATTGAGCAGCTTGGTATGAGCGGTTGCTTTCAGTACGCCGTAGCCTGCCAGTGCGACGAATGCCAGCATGAAGAATGAGCCGGTTCCCGGACCGAACAGCCCGTCGTAAAAGCCAATCAATGGAACCAGCGTGACGCCAAACAGGAAGGGTCCTATCCGACGTGCGCGATCCACATCACCAAGGCTTGGTTTCACCGCAAAGTAAATGGCAATCGCGATCAGCAGAATTGGCAAGGCTGCCCGCATGATATCGACTGGCAGGACAGTTGCCAAAAGCGCACCAAAAACTGAACCGACCAGCGATGCAATGGCTTCGGGCCATTGTTCCTTGATGTTCACATGGCCTTTGCGCGCGTAGGCAATGGTTGCAGAGGAAGAGCCGAACAGGCCTTGCAACTTGTTTGTGCCAAGCGCTTCGACAGGTGGCACACCTGCCAGAAGCAATGCCGGGATCGTAATCATACCGCCTCCGCCTGCGATAGAATCGATAATGCCCGCAATGAAAGCGGCCATGGTCAGGAGGAGCGTCAATGTATCGAAAAATTCAAGCATGGAGGGGGTCCGGCAAAAGTTGATGCAACATAGAGCAGACAACCTGATTGCGCCAGACGCGTTTCTCCTGCTTTTTCGGGTAAAGACGAGGGCGGGAACTTGCTGGCGCTTGCGTTGTTTTTTTGTTCAGGCATCATTATTGATGCAGGTCAGGTTGGTAACAGGAGACGGTCATCCATGAGCGAAAGCATTTTCGAACGCATTACTGCGTTTCTCAGCAAAAAGAGTGCTGTGCAGCGTGTCGCCGAAGATCCGGCACTCGCTTCGGAACTGCTTCTTCTGCTTCATGTGGTTTTTGCCGATGGCGATCGTCATCCGGCAGAAATTGCAGCTTTCAGAGATATCGTTTCCGAGAATTTTGGTATTTCGGCGGAAGAGCTGCCGGAAGTTACCGAGTATCTTAAAGACTTCGGCTATGAGACCACCACCAAGCAGGCGGCTTCTATGCTGGCTGAAATGGCCCCTGAACGCCGTGCATCACTACTGCGCGATCTGATGCGCATTGCGCGTGCAGATAATCATGTTGATCAGTCCGAAACAGCGATGATCAAGCGCATTGCCGACATCCTTGGCGTTACAGCGGATGATTTGCGGCAGGCTCAGCAGCTGGCCCCGCAGTCGGCACCTCGTGCAGTCTAAGGAAAAATGGGCTGCGCTTGGGATGGGAAGTTCGTCAGGCGTAAGTCTCGAGGAACTCGTTTCATTGGCAGACAAGGTTTTGCTTAAAGCCGGTTTGAAGCGACCTTCTGTCATAGCGACAATTTCCACTAAGCAAGGTGATCCGGTCTGGGCCAAGCTTGCTCAACATTATGGTAGCGAGCTGCTCTTCTTTGATGCCGTGCGGCTTGAAGAAGAAACGCCAAAGTTGAAGCACCCGTCGGACGTGGTTTTCGCTACGGTCGGATGCCATGGCGTTGCAGAATCTGCAGCGCTTGCTGCGGCCGGAGATGATGCAGAATTGCTGATCGGAAAAACGACCAGTGAATGTGCCACCGCAGCGATTGCGGTGACACGGAGCGTATGAATTACGCGATCTTCACCTTGCGACGTTGCACGATGTAGGTTGCAACAGTCGCAACGAGCAGCAGGGCAGCGGTTGCAACGATGACAGCCACATAGGCATTTTCGAATGCCTGCGATGCGAGGGTAGTCAGAGTATAGGCATCCGCTTCCGGCATCGATTGTGCAGCGAGAAGCGCTTCATCCAGGCTGTCGCGGACAACAGATGGAATGTTTGAGCCTGCAGGCAGGATAAGGCTGGCGGTATAGAATGCCGACAGGATACTGCCGAAGATCGTCACACCCAGCGCATTGCCAAGTTCAAACGAAACTTCCTCGACAGATGCCGCCATGCCAGCCTTTTCGGCCGGTGCATTACCCATGATTGACGAGGATGCGCCGGTCATTGCACAGCCAACACCAAAACCGAGGACAGCAAGCCCTGCCAGATAGAAATGCGTCGAGAGCTTATAGGTCAGGATATAGATCACCACACCGAGAGCGGTGATGCCGAGCGACGCCCAAAGCACCTTGCCTGCGCCAAGGCGCGGCAACATCATGCCAGCCAGCGGTCCAGCTACAAAGGCCGCAAGCGGAATAGGCAAGATCATCAGGCCAGCCTGCAAAGGCGTCATGCCTTCGATCAGCTGCATGCGCTGGCTGAATACCAGTTCCATACCAGTCATCGAACCTGATGCAACGAGAGCCGCAAACACACCTGTTGAGAACAGCCTGTTGTTAAAAAGCGAGAAGTCGATGAGCGGCTCCTTGCTTGAAAACTGACGGCGCACGAAAATGGTCGTTGCGATGAGGCCGATAATCAGAGCACTCGCAAAGACAGTCATTGATGCATCGCGCTTGGCCAGTTCCTTGACGGCATAGGTCAATGCGATCAGGCCGATCATAATCTGGATCGAACCGACGAGATCCCATTTGCGCTTGGAGCCAAGGGGACGATTTTCAAGGTTGAAGGCTGAAAGTGCCAGGGCCACCAGTACAACAGGCACGTTAATCAGGAACACTGAGCCCCACCAGAAATATTCGAGCAGTACACCGCCCGCGACAGGGCCGATGGCCGCGCCACCCGAAGCAATCGCCGCCCAGATGCCAATGGCAAGCGAGCGTTCTTTTTCATCGGTGAAGGTCAGTCGAATGATCGAAAGCGTAGCAGGCATCATCATCGCCGCGCCACAAGCGAGAAATGCGCGGGCTGCGATCAGCACTTCCGGGTTTGGCGAATAGGCTGCACATAGCGAAGCAAGGCCAAACACCACCAGGCCATTCATGAACATGCGCTTGTGGCCGAGCTTGTCGCCTAGCGTGCCGAGGCCCGGCAGCAGGCCTGCCACCACCAGCGGGTAGATATTCATGATCCAGAGCTTTTCGGAAGCACTTGCCGCCAGATCATGGGTGAGGCGTGGCAGCGCTGTGTAAAGCACTGTCATATCCACAACGATCAGGAACAACGCGCTGGAAACAATTGCGAGAACGAGCCAGCGATTTTGCGGCAACATCGGATTACACCTTTTCAATACGAGCGTATTCAAACTTGTCAGGGTGGCTGACATAATATAAATCCGTCCGTATGGAAAGTAAGAAATTGCTGAAAACCGGCCGTCCGCGCTCAATCGACCGTGACCACGTCCTGGATATGGCCGAGAAGCTGGTTGCCGAAGGTGGTATCGTTGCGCTGACCATGGATGCGGTGGCACAGGCCTCCGGCGTTACCAAGGGCGGCGTGCAGTATTGCTTTGGTAATAAAGACGGGCTGATGAAAGCTATGATCGAGCGGTGGGGCGACCGGTTCGACGATTTGGTGACAGCGCGCAAACAGCACAGACAAGATGCGATTTCACATATTGCTGCCCATATCGCGGTGACGCGCGAAAGCGATGCTGAGGACGATTCACGATTTGCCGCAATGATGGCGAGCCTTATTCCCAACTCCCATTATCTTGATGAAACGCGGACCTGGTATCGCAAGCAGTGGGATGGACTTGATGTTTCGACACCTGAAGGCAGGCGCGCGCGACTGGCTTTCATTGCCAATGAGGGTGCATTTCTGCTCAGAAGCTTCAACTTCTTCGAGCTGACGCCGGAAGAGTGGCAGTCGATCTTCAATGATATTCAAGGACTTTTGCCTGAAAAAGATTGACTCTTCTGCCACCTGACAGGCATTCGAAACGCCTGAACAGAGGAAGAAAACGTGACAGTTCATTTCATTGGAGCCGGTCCCGGTGCCGCCGACCTTATCACCGTGCGTGGTTTGCGACTGATCGAAAGCTGTCAGGTCTGCATTTATGCAGGATCGCTGGTGCCAAAAGAAGTTGTTGCATCTGCACCCGATAATGCGCTGCTGATTGATAGTTCCTCGCTGACACTTGATGAAATCATTGCGGCGATTGAGGCGGCTCATGCCAAAGGGCATGACGTTGCACGCGTGCATTCAGGCGATCCGTCGATTTATGGCGCGATGGCCGAGCAGATGCGCAGGCTTGATGCGCTCGGCATCCCTTATGACGTGACGCCGGGTGTCCCGGCTTTTGTAGCGGCTGCGGCTGCAATGAAACAGGAACTGACAATTCCGGAAGTTAACCAGAGCATTATTCTGACGCGGACTTCGGTAAAATCATCTGCGATGCCGGAAGGTGAGGATCTCGCCACGCTGGGTAAATCTGGTGCGACTTTGGTCATTCACCTGTCGATCCGGAACCTTGCGAAGATCGAAAAGGAGCTGACGCCACTATACGGTTCTGACTGTCCAGTGGTCGTTGCATACCGAATTGGGTGGCCAGATGAGCAGATTCTGCGCGGAAAACTGTCTGACATTGTGGCAAAAGTGGAGCTTTCTGGCGTCAAAAGAACGGCGATGGTGTTCATTGGACGTGGTCTTGATCCGAAGAACTTCCGTGATTCAGCGCTTTATCATGAAGCGCATAGCCATGTTGCGCGCTCAAAACCTTAGAGCTGAACGCGCAAATTCAATTGCTTTATCCACGGTGGCGACAACAGTTTTGGCTTCAACGGGTGGGCGTGCGATCATCAGTACAGGTAAGGCGAGATCGCGCGCTGCCTCGATTTTCGCATAGGATATACTGCCGCCAGAATTGCGGCTGACAATCAGGCCGATCTTTCGCCCGCTCAGGAATTGCTTCTCAGATTCATAGTTTCCGGGTTGTGCCAGAACGATTTCACAATCGTGCGGGAGGCTTACTTCTGGCGGGTCGATCATCCGCATGATGAAGTGAACATCGCTACGATCTGCAAAGGGTTTGATATGTTGGCGGCCCAGTGCGAGCAGAACACGCTCACCAGCGGGGATCAAGGTCGCAGCCTGCGCTTCGTTCTCGACCTCAATCCAGTTATCGCCGCTTGCCTTTTCCCATGCTGGACGTTCAAGCCGGAGTAGCGGAATATTTGCCATATCGGATGCAACGATAGCATTGTGTGAAATGCGCGTTGCATAGGGATGTGTCGCATCAATCAGAAGATCAATTTTTTCGGTTGCCAGATAAGCCGTTAGACCTTCTGCGCCGCCAAATCCGCCAATGCGCAGCTTGCCGATGACTGGAGCAGGGTTGGCCGTTCGGCCTGCAAGCGAGGTGATAGCTTCGACGGGTAGGGCCTCCAGTGAGGAAGCAAGCTTTGATGCTTCGGCCGTGCCGCCAAGAATGAGTATTTTAGAGGCGGGCAAGGATATTGCCTTTGCGATCCGTCACAATGATTTCGACTTCAACAGGTGCGCCGCGCAGGGTTTCGAGCGCCACCTGCTTAGCTTTTTCAGCAATCGGCGTAGCCATGTCGATGCCAAGGCTTTGAGTCATTTCAAGCACTTCCAGCGCAGTGTTCGCAAAAAGAATCCGGTCCTTCATGTCGCTTGGCGCGCCAGCCTTTTCGGCAATAGTCCAGAGGAAGCTTTTATCGACCTGTGAGCGCGCGGAATGAAGATCAAGTTCACCCTGAGCAAGTTTTGTAAGCTTGGCGAATCCACCTGCAAGGGTAAGCTTATCGATGGGATGCGCTCGCAGATATTTGAGTACGCCACCAGCAAAATCACCCATGTCGAGAATTGCAAAATCCGGCAGATCATAAAGTGCTTGTGCTGCGTCTTCAGAGGTTGAGCCGGTCCCAGCGAGTACATGTTTTTGCTTTTCAGCACGCGCCACATCTATGCCGCGATGGATAGAATGTATCCATGCTGAACACGAAAAGGGATGCACAACGCCTGTTGTGCCCAAGATCGAAATGCCGCCAACGATGCCAAGGCGGGGGTTCCACGTTTTCTGCGCAATTTCTTCGCCGCCCGGAACGGAAATCGTAATCACCAGATCAGCAGGCAGACCATATTCCGCGCATATCTGTTCGCAGATTTCTGTCATCATGCGGCGCGGAGTTGGATTGATTGCCGCTTCGCCCGGCTGAATTTGCAAGCCGGGTCGGGTTACGGTGCCTACACCTTCACCGGCCTGAAACACAATGCCTGTGCCGGGAGGGGCAGGGAAAACGGTTGAAATGATTGTTGCTCCGTGCGTGACATCCGGATCATCACCCGCATCTTTGACGATACCTGCCATGGCATAGCCTTCACCCAGCCCTTCATATTCAAGCTGGAAATAGGGGACTTCGCCTTTGGGCAAGATGATGCCGACCGGATCGGGGAATTCACCGGTAATGAGCGCAGTCAGCGCTGCCTTGGTAGCAGCTGTGGCACAGGCACCCGTTGTCCAGCCGCGACGCAGTTCGGCTTTTTCTTTGTCCGTTTCCGGAGTTTTATTCGCAGGGGCGGTTTCATCGTTCATGGACGCCTTATAATGTATCTGATAGCTGTGCCGCTAGTGGATTGAATCTTACGTTTGTATTTCTACTGAAGTAGGCGTCGTAACAAACGTAAAATTCGAAAAATCCACTAGGTTCATAGAGATGCTAGTGATCTTTTAAATTCCAAAATTTCTCAGCGTTGGTAACCGATGGTGGTAAATTTTGGAATTAGACCACTAGATAGAATTATGGTTGATGACGATGAATAAGCCTGAACATGCGCCGGAATGTATCGTTGCGAAGAGCAAAGTCAGCTTGCCCGCGATACAGCCCGGGCACGTCTGGCTTGTTGGTGCCGGGCCGGGTGATCCGGGCCTGCTCACATTGCATGCAGTCAACGCGCTGCGGGAAGCGGATGTTATTGTCTATGATGCGCTGGTTGATGAAGCCTGTCTTTCACTCAAGCGCGATGACGCAATTGTTGAATACGCAGGCAAACGCGGCGGCAAGCCTTCACCAAAGCAGCGCGATATTTCGCTTCGACTGGTGGAACTGGCTCAAGAAGGCAAGAAGGTTCTGCGCCTGAAAGGTGGCGATCCATTTGTTTTTGGGCGCGGTGCCGAGGAGGCGCTGACGCTTGTCGAACATGGCGTGCCGTTTCGCATTGTGCCAGGCATTACAGCGGGTATCGGCGGTCTTGCCTATGCAGGAATTGCGGCCACGCATCGCGATATCAACCAATCAGTTACATTCCTCACGGGCCACGATGCAACAGGGCTGATGCCAGATCGTATTAATTGGGAGGGCATTGCTCAGTCTTCTCCGGTTATTGTGATGTATATGGCGATGAAGCATATCGACCTCATCACAGAGCGTCTGATGACAGCAGGACGCTCGCCAGATGAGCCGGTCGCATTTGTCTGCAATGCCAGTTTGCCTGAACAGGTGGTTCTGGAGACAACATTGTCACGCGCGGTTGTAGATGTAGAAGCATCGGGTCTCAAGCCACCGGCAATCGTGGTTGTGGGAGAGGTTGTGAAGCTGCGTGCGGGGCTTGACTGGGCCGGTGCATCTCAGGGTCGAAAACTGACAAGCGATCCGCTTCATCTTAGCAGGGAAAAGAGCGCATGAAGGGTTTCATGATTGCAGCGCCGGCTTCCGGTTCAGGCAAAACCACTTTGACGCTTGGGCTGCTGCGCGCTCTAAAGCGGCGCGGCGAGGCGCTTGCATCTGCGAAAGCTGGTCCGGATTACATAGATCCTGCCTACCATAAGGCTGCCAGCGGTGTGGATTGCTTTAATCTTGATCCCTGGGCCATGCGGCCAGAGCTTATCAGTGCCATTTCATCCCGTATGACCGAAGGCAATAAGCTGCTTGTTGTTGAAGGCATGATGGGGCTTTTCGACGGAGCGCTCGATGGAAAGGGTGCGTCGGCAGATTTGGCGCGAACTCTTGATCTGCCAGTTGTTCTGGTGGTTGATTGCGCACGCCAATCCCATTCCATTGCTGCACTTATTTCAGGTTTCAGCCAGTTTCGCAAAGATGTGCTGATTGCCGGGGTCATCCTTAACCGGGTTGGCAGCGGCAGACATGAGGCCATGCTGCGCGAAGCGATCAAACCGCTCGGTATTGCCGTTCTGGGCGTAATTCCGCGCGATGAAGCGCTGGTTCTGCCTTCAAGGCATTTGGGTCTCGTTCAAGCAGCAGAACATGCCGATCTGGAGCGTTTCCTTGAGTACGCTGCGGATGTGGTTGATGCGCGTATTGATTTAAGCGCTTTAGAGCATATCTGGTCGCGGCCAAAGCATCATGAGGCTATGGCGAATGTTCCTCGCCTCACGCCGCTTGGAAACCGCATTGCAGTAGCGCGAGACGACGCCTTCGCCTTTGCCTATGCGCATCTACTTGCAGGCTGGCGCAGGCGTGGTGCCGAGCTTTCATTCTTTTCACCGCTTGCTGATGAAGCGCCCGATGAAAGCGTTGACGCCATTTATCTGCCGGGCGGTTATCCTGAGCTTTATGCCGCAAAACTGAGCCAAGCGAAGCATTTCCAGCAGAGCATGAGACGCGCTGCGGATCGTGGTGTGCGTATCTACGGCGAGTGTGGCGGCTATATGGTGCTGGGTGAGACGCTGGAAGATTCGTCTTGCGTGAAGCATCCTATGCTTGGGCTGCTTCCGCTTGAAACAAGCTTTGCCAAACGCAAAATGCACCTTGGCTATCGCAAACTGGAACCTTTGCCGGGTTCGCCATGGCAGTTGCCGCTTTCGGCTCATGAGTTTCACTATGCCAGTATTGTGCTTGAAGGTGAGGCCGAACGGCTGTTCCGCGTCCGCGATGCGTTGGGTGAAGAGTTGGGAGAGGCGGGACTTCGCGTTGGTTCAGTTGCTGGCTCCTTCATGCATGTGATTGATTTTTCCGGAGAGAATGCCTGAACATGACTATTGAGCATGGCGGAGCGCTGGATAAGGCTATTGCGCGCTTTGGCGGCAAGGCCGAAGACTGGCTTGATCTTTCAACGGGTATCAATCCCGAACATTTTCCTCTGCCGGAACTGGCTGCGCCCTTGTGGAACCGTTTGCCGGATGAGGGGCTATTGTTGCGGGTTCTGACTGCGGCGCGTTCCTATTACGAAGCCGGTCAGAATGCGCCAATCGTTGCCAGCCCGGGAACGCAGGCGCTTATTCAGCTTATTCCGACATTGCTTGAGCCTGCCACGGTCGCCATTTTGGGTCCGACCTATCAGGAACATGCGGCAGCTTTTGAAGCGGCAAACTGGAATGTGATCGAATGTGCGACGCTCGACGACATCCCGGAGGATGCGCTGGTGGTCACAATCGTCAATCCGAACAACCCGGATGGCCGGACTGTTGCGCGGCCTGATTTGCTGGGGCTTGCGCGAAAGTTGGGCGAGCGTGGTGGCTTTCTAGTTGTGGATGAGGCTTTTGCTGATCCGCATCCGGAGGTGAGCATTGCAAGACATGCTGCGAATGCGCCGCTGGTCGTGTTGAAATCCTTTGGCAAGTTCTTTGGCCTTGCAGGCGTTCGGCTTGGGTTCCTGCTTGCAAATGATGCGCTTGTGAAGCGCGTTGCAGGCAGGCTCGGTCCATGGGCCGTGGCGGGGCCAACGCTTGCGATTGCACTCCATGCTTTCGAAAGTGGTGTTGAGCTTGAGGCGTTTCACGGACGCATTGATACAAGACGGGCAGAGCTCGCCGCGACGCTCGCACATTGTCAGCTCGTGGAAGTAGGTGGCACAGCGTTGTTTTCGCTCGTTGAACATGAAAATGCTCATGCAATTTACGATGCACTTTGTGAGCGGCATATTCTTGTCCGAAAGTTTGCCTATGCACCAAGCTGGCTGCGCATAGGACTAGCGCCTGATCAGGCGGGCGTTATGCGATTGGAACAGGCATTGCGGGATACTCTCCGCTTGAAAAAGTGATTCAGGAAAGCGCATCAAGTCCATGGAAATAAAGCTGATTATTCTTGCTTTAGCGCTTGTTCTGGACCGTGTGGTGGGTGATCCGCCACAGCTCTGGCAGAAAGTTCCGCATCCGGTGGTTCTGTTTGGCAAGGCAATCAGCTGGGGTGAAAAACGCCTCAACGATCACAGTCTTTCCGTCAATGCACTGCGCAGCAATGGCATGTGGCTGATAATCGGACTGGTAATTTCCTGTATTGTGGTAGGGTTGGCGCTAGAATATTTGCTGCCTTATCTGGGGACAGCGGGCGCGCTGGTTGAAATCACCATCGTCGCAGTGTTTCTGGCCCAGAAAAGCCTTGCCGATCATGTGCGGGCGGTAGCCTCTGGGTTGCGTGAAGACGGTATTGAAGGTGGTCGCAAAGCGGTTTCGATGATTGTCGGACGTAACCCGGATCAGCTCGATGAAGGCGGTATCAGTCGCGCAGCGATCGAAAGCCTTTCCGAGAATGCGTCGGATGGCATTGTTGCTCCTGCTTTCTGGTTTCTCGTCGCCGGCTTGCCGGGGCTCTTCGCTTATAAACTCATCAACACGGCAGACTCGATGATCGGTCATCTCAATGACCGCTATCGTCATTTCGGGCGCTTCGCTGCCCGTCTTGATGATGTTGCAAACTATATTCCAGCACGATTGACTGGTTTGCTGACTGCAATAGCTGCTGCGTTTACGGTTGATAAAAAAGCCGGGAAAAGAACACTATCCGTCATGTGGCGCGATGCGCGGCTGCACCGTTCGCCCAATGCTGGATGGCCGGAATCGGCCTTTGCAGGTGCGCTTGAGCTGGCACTTGCCGGACCGCGCCAATATGGATCGGAAAAGGTCGAAGCACCGCTGTTTTATGGTGAAGGTAAGCGGGAAGCTGATGCAGACGATATCGATGCTGCGCTTTCGCTTTTCTGGTCGAGTATGAGCGTTATGACCGGGGTTATTATCGCTGCTAGCCTGATCGGGCTTATCAGTCGGCTGTTATAAAATGCGTTCCATCATAGCGCTGCAGACGATTTGGATTGTCGCTGCGCATACCGTTACCATCGAATTTGATTGTGCCAAGCGCGGTTTCAAATGAGCTGTCGCGCAAGATATCAATAAGCGGCTGCTTTTGTTCCCCAGCTTTGCTGATCGCGGAAGTCGCGAGTTCAATGCTAGCAAAACCGGTGACGGAATAAGCTTCCGGCAGTTTGCCTGCCTGACTGATGGCATCGACCGCCGTTTTTGCTGTCGAAAGATCCTGCGGCTTCAAAGGTGCAATCATCAGGGTTTCAGTGCTCAGTGGTTGAGCGCCCGGCGCTGCATTGAGGACGCTGCCGCCCGCGATCACCAGCGGATATTTAAGTGCCACGGCACTTGTGCCAATAGCTGCAATGTCGTCGCGTTCCCCACCGACATAAACATGCGTTGCTCCTGCACGACGCAGGCGTGCAACAAGCGCGTTCTGGCTTTCGAGGCCGGGGCGATATGTATCCGTGAAAACAGGCTGAAGCTGCTGGTCCTTCAGGTGAGCCAAAACCTGCCCCGCACGTTCGCGGCCTTCAATCGTACCATCGTCTATGACCGCGAAGGGCTGGGAGCGCCATAGGCTTGCCAGAAAGCTACCCGTAGCACGCGTTTCCTTGTCCAGCCCCGTCGTAATGCGGTAAACCGGAAAAGGCGTTGCTGCACGCTTTTCTGTAAGGGTTTGTTCGCTGACGCCTGAGGCGATAACAGGGATATTGCGCTGGCTCAAAACGGGAAGTGCTGCTTCCAGCGATTCCGAACAGAGAAACCCGGTTACGATCTGGACGTTTTCTTTGATGAAGGTTTCTGCAGCGGCTTTGCCACCTTCTGCATCACAGCGATCATCTGCAACGACGAGCTGTGCATTCTTGGCACTGGCCGCCACGCGGGCGCCTTCTACCAGCTGGCTTCCAAGCGGGGCAAAGCCGCCACTCAAAGGTGCTGCCATTCCAATGCGGATTTCAGTCGCATTTTCCTGCGCTGATGCTGGAAGGCAAAGCATTGTGAAAGCCGATAGCGCTATGGCGAAGAGTTTCGTCCCGTTGAGAACGCGCAATTCCGGGCGGAAAACCGCTTCATGTCTTTCCGGCAATTGCTCTGGCTTGATCACGCGATTTATCTTCTTCAAACATTTCATGGCTAATTGAACGAAAAGTGGGTAGCGGTTTCCTCGCCTTTGTGCAATGCCCGTATATGTATACAGGCAATCAGATATTGATTTCAGGAAGCCTGGCAGACAATACGGATGCTTGCTGACGTGCAAACGGATAAAAACACTACCTCAAATACTGTATCGCTCGAGCCGAAGACTTACCGCGATGCGATGAGTCATTATGCAGGTGCGGTGCAGGTTGTTACCACCGCAGGTGCTGCCGGAAGGCGCGGACTTACTTTAACTGCGGCCTGTTCAGTTTCGGATAACCCGCCAACTCTGCTGATATGCCTGCAGAAAATGCACGAAGAGAACCTGCTTTTCATCAAGAACGGCGTGTTTGCGGTTAATACGCTGGCAGGCTCACATCAGCAGCTTGCCGATGCGTTTTCAGGGCGCATAGGGCTTACGCAAGACGAGCGTTTCGAGCTGGCACAATGGGACATAATCGATACGGGTGCACCTGTACTCAAAGGCGCGCTGGCAGCTTTTGATTGTCGTGTGACAAGTGTGCAGGAGCATTCCACGCATCATGTACTGTTTGGCGAGGTCGTTGGCTTGCGTTCGAATGCAGACGAAGAAGCGCTGATTTATCTCAATCGCCGCTATCATACGCTGGAACTCTGAAATTGTTTGAGGGAGGGAGAATGAACAAGCGGGCTGGATTATTGGCGGGTTTGTTGCTGTTGACTGCAACATCCGCTTTTGCCCAAGGATCGCTCCCTCCGTTCAAGGATGACTATTTCGCCTATCCGGGCGTGCTAAGCAGCGCCGATAATGGCGACTATAAAGTCATCGATTACAACGAAATGCGCGATATCAATGGTCGCGATTCCGTGCCTGAAAAGCGCGTTAAAGACGCTTATGTTTCACTAAAAGCGCGTGCATATCAGAAAGATGTCGTCTTCCAGACGGCGGCAGGGCCGGTAAAGGTCATGGCTGCCGGAAAGCAGAGCGGTGCATCGTTTATCGTCATTTATCTGCACGGGCGCGGCGGTAATCGTCTGCAAGGCATGAATGATTTTACCTTTGGCGGCAATTTCAACCGCGTGAAGAACCTTGCGGCGACAAATGGCGGACTTTATCTGACGCCGGACTTCAAGGATTTTGCGGCAACGGGCGAAGCGCAAGTTGCAGGACTCATCGAAGCGGCGAAAGCGACTTCACCATCTGCACCGCTCATACTGGCTTGTGGATCGCAGGGTGGGGCGCTTTGCTGGCGTATCGCATCGAATGATAATGCGGGCAATCAGCTCTCAGGCCTGATCCTTTTAGGTTCGCTGTGGGATGAGGGCTTTTTCAAATCGCCGGCTTTCAAAAAGCGTGTGCCGGTGTTTTTCGGCCATGGCAGTCGCGATCCGGTTTTCGCAATCGATAAGCAGGAAGGCTTCTATCGAGAAATCCGCAAGCGCTCGCCCGGTTATCCCGTTCAGTTCCGTCGTTTTGAAAGCGGCAATCATGGAACGCCGATCAGAATGAGCGACTGGCGCGAGATGTTGAACTGGATATTCACGAAACAATGATGACGTCGTTGGGGATGCTCAACGAAAAACCGGCATTGTGGCCTTCCTGCCACTCGACAATCTGTCAAAAGCGAATAGTTATCTCAGTTAAAATTTTACCTAATCAGCAGATCGTAAGAGGTTGATCATGTACGGACGCACCCGCAACGGAGCCCGTTTGTTTGTTATTGCCATGCTGGCTCCTTTGGCTGCCGCTTGTACAACAACTACGCAGAATGCGACGGTTCCAGGCAAGTCTGAAGCGCCAGTAACAGCTTCGACTGTTTCGCTGCCACGTTTCATTCCAACGTCGACGGTCGATTCATCTTTGGCACAGCCTTGCATCACTGCTGCTGCCAATAAGTATTTCTTGCCTGAACGCGTGATCAGCGCAGTTAATTCGCGTCCGGGCGCCGGTGGTGGTACGGATGTTGACCTGAAGGTCGACCTGCGCACTGCAGTTTGTCAGGTTTCTGCAAATGGCTCGGTTCGTTCGGTTGTCGATACGTCACCAAAGAGCGCCGACCAGATTGCAGCTGAAGCTGCTGCTGCTCAGGCTGCATCGGCTGCACCTGCGCCGAAAAAGTCGAAGAAGAAGTGATTCAATAAAACTTCATAGCTTACTAAAAAGGCAGGGATTTCCCTGCCTTTTTGTTTTTCATTTATTTGGTCTTTTCGCCATACCAGCGCGGCGTGTAAACCCACTCTCCGCCTTCCGCGCGTGGAAAGCGGGCAGTGTGCGATGAGCCGACAATCACCACAGTTCGCATGTCGACATCGTCAGGTCTGAGTTGCCCGAGCGAAACAACGCGAGTTGTTTCCGCAGGCCTGCCAATGTCGCGACCAAGCACGACTGGCGTTTCAGCATCGCGATACTGCCGGAGGATTTCCAGCGCTCGACCAAGCTGATGCGGGCGGGCTTTGGAAATCGGATTATAGAAAGCCATGGCGAGATCGGCTTGAGCTGCCAGTGCGAGACGCTTCTCGATCACATCCCAGGGCTTGAGATTGTCCGAAAGCGAGATGATGCAGAAATCGTGCCCAAGCGGTGCACCGATGCGGGACGCCGCTGCCATCGCCGCCGAAATACCGGGCTGGATAACCAATTCAACGCCGTGCCACGCCACATCAGATGATTCATGCAGTGCCTCAACAACCGCTGCAGCCATTGCAAATACGCCCGGATCGCCGGACGACACCATCACGACGTCGCGGCCTGAAGCTGCAAGTTCAAATGCATGGCGTGCGCGCTGCATTTCTTCGCGATTGTCGGTCATGTGAATGATCTGATCGTCGCGGAAGGGTCCTGCCATGCGAACATAGGTTTCATAGCCGAGTACGTCTTCGGCCTGTTCAAGATCACGCTGCACTGCTGGGGTCATTAGATCACGGGTACCGGGGCCAAGTCCAATAACCGTGAGCTTGCCCCGCTTGCGACCGATAAAAAGAACATCGGCAGGTGCTGATGCAACAGCCAGCTTTAGGTTTTCAGTCGCTATGTGTCGAACAGGGTTTTCGACCGAGGCGGCTGAAAGATCGGCATCACCTGCAACAAAGCGCAATGGCGCTTTCAGTGCTTTTGATGCCTGATGAATGTGCGGTGATGCGCAATCTTTCTCGTGAGCCAGAAGCAAAGCAAGTGAGTCTATAGACAGGCCGGCATCGTCAAAGGCTTTCCCGATGAGGCTTGTCAGTTCTTCGGTCGGCTTTTCGATAGCGATGGCAATTGTTCTCGGATGATAGATCAGCTCATTTGCCTGTGGCGTGCGACTTTCGGGCGTGATGCTGATTGTGAGTTGCCCATCGTCGGCAAGCGGCAGCTTTGATGCCGTGAGCCAGCGAGAATTGCCATTGATTTGTAATGTTTGACCTGCCAGCAGGTCTGACATGAAAGTCTTGGCGTTGTCCGGATTGGCGAGTGTCAGTTCTGCCAGAGGATGAAGCAGGTTAATGCCAAAGCGTAACTCGCCAGTCGTGGTGATCGCGGGCGCGACTTCCAGTGCATGAGCGATTGTTCGCGCCAGATCGTTGACGCCCGACAGACCGCCAAGCAATGGCACGACTGCGCTGCCATCTTCTGCAACGGCCAGAACTGGTGGTTCGATGCGTTTGTTTTGCAGAAGCGGTGCAAGGGCGCGGATGATGATGCCTGAAGCGCACAAAGCGATCACAGGTCGAGCTTCTTCATAAAGTGCGCGTATAGCGTCGCCAAAATGAGCAAAGCTTTTGTCGGCGCTTTGAACGCGGTTTTCCAGTCCCAGCACTTCCGCATTTCCAAGTGATGATTGCACTTTCCGCGCGGTGGAAATTGCAGCTTCACTCAAGATCAGAATTGCAGGCTTCATGTGCCGTTCCATTTGCTGCCCGGAACGAGAATAATCGAGAAATAAGGGCAATCGCTACCACTTACCTCGATCAATGGCGCAATACGCTGGTTTTGCATGGTTGCACGCTCGATATAGAGGGCACGATCCATCAGCCCAAGCTCGTTCAGCACATCACGCACCTTGTCGAGATTTTTGCCGAGTTTCATGATGGCTGCGGCCTCAGTGCCAGCGATACGTGTTTTGAGTTCTTCTGCGCTCATGACGCCTGAAAGAATCGACAGGGTCTGGTTGCGGTAGACCAGGGGTGCGCCGAGCACGGCAGCAGCTCCCAGAACAGAGCAAACGCCAGGCACGACTTCCGTTTCGTATTTTTCGGCCAGTCGGTCATGGATATACATGAACGAGCCATAGAAGAACGGATCACCTTCCGCGATCACGGCCACATCGCGGCCTGCATCAAGATGACTTGCAATCGTCGTGGTGATCTCAGCATAGAAATCGCTGACGATCTGCTCATAATCCATATGTGCGGGCAGTTTTTCCGTTGTTACCGGATAGATGAGCGGAACCAACGTCTGTTCTGAAGACAGGTAGGTTTCGACAATAGTCAGTGCATTGCCCTTTTTGCCCTTGGCTGCGTGGTAGGCGACCACAGGAGCGGATTTGAGCAGTCGAAGCGCTTTGAGTGTGATGAGTTCGGGGTCGCCGGGGCCGACACCCAGACCATAGAGCTTGCCTTTGAGGGCCATTATTCGCGCTCCGAAGCAAGTGCATTAACGGCAGCTGCGGTCATTGCGCTACCGCCACGACGTCCGCGCACAATGACGAAAGGGACACCACGGCTGTTCTCAGCCAGCTCGTCCTTGGATTCTGCAGCACCCACAAAGCCGACCGGCATACCGATGATAAGCGCAGGTTTGGGCGCGCCATTATCCAGCATTTCAAACAGGCGGAAGAGGGCGGTTGGTGCGTTGCCGATGGCAACGATGCTGCCTTCAAGGTGTGGAAGCCAAAGGTCGAGGGCTGCGGCAGAGCGTGTGTTGCCGATCTTTTTCGCCAGCTCCGGAACCGATGGATCGTTCAGTGTGCAGATAACATCATTATTGGCTGGCAGTCGCGAACGGGTAATGCCTTCTGCAACCATGCGCGCATCGCAGAGGATCGGCGCGCCATTGAGCAAAGCATCACGTCCGGCCTGTCCTGCGCCATCTGAGAAGACGATGTCTTCAACGATATCGACCATGCCAGATGCGTGAGCCACGCGCACGGCGAGCTTTTCGAGATCCGCAGGTATGCGGCTCAGGTCGGCCTCGGCGCGGATGATGGCGAAGGAGCGGTCATAAATTGCCTGCCCGTCGCGGATGTAATCTGTCATGGCGTCCGCTTTTGCTATTTGTTCAGCAGCTTTGCTGCCTCATCAATGGTGATGTTTGACGCCAATAGCCGCCCGAAGCGTGCTGGTCCAGCTTTGTCTTGCAAAAATAGGTCGTAATGCATTGGGAAGCGGGCGAGAAGCGTGTGCGGCAAGGGAGAAAGTGCGGCGCAGGATTTGGCGCAGCCCGTGATGTGAATATGTGAGGTATCGCTTTGTAGCTTACGTGCAAGCTTTTCACTGTCTGCCTGTGTATCTGCAAGCGCTGAGGCGCAGCCTTTGGAACCGGAACAAGAACGAAGGCGGGCGGCAGGCGAAGCAGGATCGGTGGAAAAGCCAAGGGCATGTAGCTGGCTGATGATGCTCTTGCCTTCAGCTTCCGCAATATGCGGGATGAGAATACCTTGCCATGGGGTGAGGCGCAGTTCGTTTTGTGCAAGGCTGGCAAGTCCACGCAGTTGCTGCGGTGTCAGGCGACCAAGCAGCGGCATGGCACCGACATAGAAGTTGCCGTCGAGCTGGCGATGTAAGCCAAGATGGGCGTGAGCGATGGGTGCTTTGCGCTGCCAGCTTGCTGGTGCATCAAATGCAAATGGAAGTGTTTGCAGAAACTCTGCGACTGGCATCACCTCGAAGAGGTGTTTCATGCGCGCAATACCTTTTTGGCTCGTGCTAAGGAAATGCTGTAGCAGAGCTTCGATAAAAGGCAGGGCATGGTCGTTTGAAATTGTGCCAAGCGCCTGTTTGTCAGGCGAGGAAGCCAGTCCAAAAGCATAGGCCTTGCCACCTTCAATTGCTGAGAGCCAGATATCGCCGGGATGCGAAACCATAGCGCAATCTTCGCCACCGTCGATCTGGAGCGAAAATTTGGGCGACAGCGCGTGATAGGTCTCGTTTTCCTGCAAAACGGAAAGCAGTTTGGCGGCGAGGCTAGTCACATCGCTGATCTGACGATGATCAATACCAGCAGTCGGGCTTACCATGACATTGCGAACATCATCAGCCGCCGCGTTTTCCGCACCAAGCCCGGCCTCATAAAGTGCACTAATTACATTCGGCCAGACGTCGGGATGAATGCCGCGAAGCTGAATGTTGGAGCGAATCGACAATTCAATCGCGCCCGTTTCAAATCGTTCGGCGATATCTGCGATGGCTTGAGCCTGTGCCACGCTGAGCCTTCCGAGCCGGAGCTTGATGCGGGCGATTGCGCCATCCTTGCTCATCACCATGCGCGAAAGTCCCGGACAGGCGCTACGCCGGTCGGGTCTGATAGCAATGGTCTGGTTTTTTGGCTTGCTCAACATATTGGCCTTATACGCCTTCGCGCTTGCACTTGCTACTGCACCGCCATACGAACAAAGAAAAGGAGCAATGCTTATGAGCTGCTGGCTGACGGTTATCGGTATTGGTGAGGACGGGCTGGCGGGTCTTGGAAGGAACGCTCGCGACGTACTCAACCGTGCTGATGTGATTTTCGGCGGCAAGCGGCATCTGGCCTTGCTCAATCCTGACGTTGAAGCCGAGCAGATTTCATGGCCGTCACCGTTCGATAATGCATTTCCAATGATTGAAGCCCAACGCGGCAGGCAAGTTGTGGTGCTGGCTAGCGGTGATCCGATGTTCTTTGGCATGGGTGCATCGCTGAGCCGTCATTTCTCGAAACAAGATATGCAGATCATCCCGTTTCCATCGTCATTGTCGCTGGCCGCAAGCCGTATGGCGTGGCCTCTGCAAGAAGTACGCATAGTCAGCGTGCATGGTCGTCCGTTTGAACTGCTGGCACCGCATATCCTGCCGGGCGAGAAGACCCTCGTATTGAGCAATGATGGTACGACGCCTGCGAAAGCTGCAGCACTTCTAAAGGCCAAAGGCTTTGGCCAAAGCCGTTTGACAGTTCTTGAGCATCTCGGCGGGACAAAGGAAAAATCTATCATTGGCAGTGCTGATGGCTGGTCACATGAAAACTGTGCCGATCTCAATGTTTTGGCAATTGACTGCATCGCGGAGCCAGATGCGGCTGTGTTTTCGCCTGTCAGCGGATTGCCAGACCATGCTTTTGAGAATGACGGGCAGCTGACAAAGCGCGATATACGTGCAGTGACACTGTCGCGGTTGCAGCCGCTGCCGCATGAGCTTTTATGGGATGTAGGTGCTGGTTGTGGCTCGATTGGCATTGAATGGATGCGTGTTCATCCTTCTTGTCGGGCTATCGCAATCGAAGCCGATGAAACGCGGCAAGCGATCATTGAGCGCAACACGCGTGCTCTGGGCGTGCCCGGTCTGCAGCTTGTGAAAGGCGACGCGCCTGAAGCGTTGAGTGGCCTCGAAGCACCGGATGCGATTTTCATTGGTGGTGGTGTTACAGATGCGGGCGTGATCGAAGCTTGCTGGAAAGCCCTAAAGCCCGGCGGGCGCTTGGTTGCCAATGCTGTTACATTGCAAAGCGAAATGCAGCTTTTCAACTGGCAGCAGCG